>Ga0307979_1001730_pt1 | contig 15433 bp, 17 predicted proteins | sample OrgLakmetage1058_FD_201833 | JGI IMG/M metagenome (GOLD analysis project Ga0307979, IMG submission 201833) | Saline water microbial communities from Organic Lake, Antarctica - #1058 | ecosystem: Environmental > Aquatic > Non-marine Saline and Alkaline > Saline | place: Antarctica: Organic Lake...
AAAGAGTGCTCTCGTTCGTGTATGTTACCCACTTAGTTGGCTATGGACCACGGACTTGCCGGCAATGTTCCAAGAATTCATCGTAAAAGCAGTGGTCAAGCATGACAGAGACGAAGTGCTCGCTTCAGAAGAAGCCCTTCAAGCGGCTAACAGCAACAAGCAGCAGCGAGGAGGTGGAGACGGCGACAGTGACGAAGATCACGGCAAAGAGGCTCTGATGAAGAGCAGCGGAGTGGTAATGGCCGACCCGTTGCCCGATGAGATCGATTTACGGTCCTTTGACCTGAAATTACGGGAATTGATGAAGGTGCAAAAGGAGGTGGCCTCTCTCAAGCCATCCTGGGATTGCGACTTCTTGCGCGTGAACACTCAACCAGCCAAGCAGGGCCTCTCGACATGGGTTACCAAGTGGACTTACCTCTTCACCGATTACTTGCAGCAGTACTTAAACAAAAGGGTGCAGGACATGCACGCTTTCATGTACGACGCCTTAGCGCAGCTGACGCGGCCTCGGCAAGAAGGTGACCGAGCCTCACTGATTGCGCTGATGCAAATCGTGCAGAAAGTGCGCCAGAAAATGGCCTTCATGGCCGCGTCCTTTGATCCGTTGAACGAGTGCGTGGCGCTGCTGCAGACCCACCACATCCCTGTGGAATTAGAGCCGTTGAATTCGCCGGACGGGCCTGAGGAAGCTGTGGAGTTCCTCGCAAACGCGGGCTTACTCTGGGACGAAGTATTGAACTTGTGCTTTAAAGTGAAAGAAGCCATTGTGCCCGAGCAGCTCGCGTTATTGGACAACATTCGTAACGAACTCGCGACCTTTGGCCACCGCTGCTACAAGTTTGGGAAACATTTCAAGAAAATGGCACCCTTCAATTACCAGTACCATGCTACTCCAGAAGGCAAAGGCTCGGAAGAGAAAGTAGCAAGGGAACAGCAGCAACAGTCTCCTCGTCAATCCCCTAAAGCGCTATGGTTAAACCCTCACCACACCGCTGCCAACCACGATCCAACCACAGCCATGCACACCAAAGTGCTCGTGGCTGCGGCGAATGCGAGTGTAGCTGCTCGCAGAGCGCGCGAGGATGAGAGTAGGCCTGATGCACTAGTGTTGAGATCACCAACAACATTGAAAGGCACCTCGGCTTCCTCGAAACTCGAGAACAAGAACAAGATGGAGCCTCCGAAGAGTGCAACCACATTTTGCCGAAGTTCTTATTTGTCATTGGAGCAACTTGAAGAAGGCTTGCAAATATTGGAAAAAGAAGCACAAGAACTGCAAGAATTGGGCGATTTGTTTGAAATTGACACCAATTTACTCGCCCAACCGTAAGTGTAGTGTATTGATTGCATGCCGCTTCACGCGTACTTCGATAGTGGCTTTTAGTATGCTCTATCATCTTTTCCTTCCTTGACTTCCCATCTCCGAATACTTTTTTTGTGTGTTTGCCCTACGTAGATCACGCAACACTTCTCGCCACTCCTCTCGCAGCCCGTCACGGCTCAACTCAAGAGGCGAAATAATTGAGCCTCTGTCGCCGTCTTCTCCCCAAGCAGTGGGATCTGGCAATCTCCTCCTTCATCAAGAGCCTCTAACTCCATCCAGCCCGAATGTGCTGAGTGCTCGCAGCAGTACCATGTCACCTCGGTCACCTCACAGCGGCAGCCCGAGGAAGAAGGAAAAGTACAAGCCTTTCAAAGAGCTTCTCAAGGACACGAGGGCTGAGATCTTGCATTTGAAGCAAGTGTGGGACGCAACCTCGCGCATACGCCACTGCATTGATGCCTGGCGACGAGCCTGGTTCCTAGAAGTTAATCTGGAAGATCTCATTGATCGTGCCCACAAGCTTGATCGTTATGTGAGTGGTTGATTGCTTGTTTGAAACTATGCGAAGTGAACCTTTCTTTTTAAAATGCACGTTGAACTTTTCGTTGTCTTGAGAACGGGTCTCCTTTTTCCTACAAATAACGACTCAATCATCTCTCGCTTCCTACTTTGGTTTCTACCTTTCTGCTCTCCGGCGTCTTGTCTCTCTACACATGCGGTGATGAAAATAGATGAGCAAGAAATTGCCCAAAAAGTTAGTGAAAGGCTGGCCCTGCTACCAAGGTGCCTGCACCGAAGTCAAGGCCTTACATGTGTCCCTGACCCTCGCCTTAGCCGTGCGCAAGGCCCCCATGCGAGATCGGCACTGGCGCGCCCTCGGAGCTGCGTGTGGCATTCATTTTGACGGCACCGATGGGCACAAGCCGCCTCCTTTTCCACATGTGCCCTTGAGTGCTATCCTAGACTTTCATGTAAGCAAGTGTACACATGAGCACATGAGTAAACATCTTACGCGCACTTTTGTTGTGAGCCATTTAATTAAACGGATACACTGCTTTGATGTCGTTGTTGCCAATAGTGTCACAATGTACAAACATCGGCCATCACGACCTTCTTTTTTTTCCCCGTGATGTTATTTTCCTATGCAGGCTCACCTTTATGTCGAGGGTGTTCGCGACGTGATCTCAGCAGCGGAGGCAGAGGCCAAGGTTGAGGCAAGCTTGGATGTGATTGAAGGAGCTTGGGAGCACCACCGCTTAGCGTTCAAGGAATGGGGAGAAACCGGGGTGGGGCTTCCGGTTGAAGTGAATGTGACGGTGGAGCAGCTAGAGGAGCACCAGGTGCAGTTGCAAGCTACGCATGTAGCGATGAAACCAGCGACAGTGTCGGGACCTGTCAACACCACTTCAACCGACTTCTTCAAGGGCGAGGTAAGAAAGAGAGGGGACTTCGTCGTTCTCATCCTGTAACCGCACTCCATTTCTGTGTGCATGTGAATTGAATGTGCATTGAACGCGCACCCCTCATTCAGGTGGAGAAGTGGCAACACATTTTAGGCATTGTTGAGGAGGTAGTGAAGCTTCTAGGATCAGCGTCAAAGCATTGGTCAGCGCTCGAGGTGCTTTTTCCCACGCTAATGGACGAAGACAGCGACACCTCGAACTTTGAGCTATCGCATGAAGTAATCGTCCTCTACAAAGATGCCGATCGGCGCCTGAAAGAAGTGCTCTATGAAGCCATCAAGCCATCCGTGGTGACTTTCAGCATGAGCGAAGGGCGAGTCTACTCCCTGAGGCGACTTGTGACCGATTTCGAGCGATGTGCCGCGGCGCTAGACCATTATGTCGAGACCAAGGTGAAGAGATGAACAGTTGTGTAAGGGTTTTGAAACAAATAATTGAGAGCGACATTGACACACCACAAGAAAAGTTGAGGATGTTTTTTTTTAAATGTCTCACCTCATTCTCTGCCTCGTGAATCATTTTTCTATTCTATGTTCCACAGATCGATGTTTTTCCGCGTTTTTCGTTCCTCCCTCCAGCAGCAGTGCTTCAATGCTTAGCCCTAGATCACAATCTGCCCGGAGTCTTGCCTCTGGTGGAATCCGCATTCGATGGCCTGCATGACTTATTGTGGGGCTACAGTGACATCGCCAAGAGAAACATCGCGAACCAACTGCAAGAATTGGAAAAGAAACGCGAAAAAGCCCTCCAAAAACTCGAAAAGCCCGCTTTGGTAAAGTGAAGAATATCATGCATATTTTCACTATAGATCTGTTTCTTGTCGTTCCGCACTTGTTCATCGTATCTTGCGTGATCTGCGGTGTCATCCCTGTAATACTCCTACCATTATTATATTAGGCCGAGGCAGCCCGCATCGAGAAAGCCCACGATGACGCCATCGCCAACGACGAGGATTGGGTGGATGACGGAGCCAGGCCCCACATGGAGGCGTTCAAGCAGTTACAGGGGGAGTACGAGAAAGCGGGCCCAGTGCAATTGGCCAAGCCCATGCCCTTTGATCAGGTGTGAAGACGGTTTAGGAGTGTCTTAGGCTTTGATTTTCGTTGTTGCTGTTTTTGATCGGAAAAAAAATTCAATGAATGCTCTGTTTTTCGTGCATTTTGAATCTTCATCATGTTTTCTTTATATTTCTTGTCCGTAACTCTCGTACCAGGCCACGGGTATGGTGTCCAAGGATGGCGAGGAGGTGTTGTTCGCGGTGCCTTTCCTCTTCAACGCCAACGGACGAGTGGAAAATTGGCTCACTACCCTGTTGTCGGTCACCAAAGATGCGGTAAATGAAAAGGAGGGCTTAAAGATATAGATGTGCACACTTTGTCTCCTATTGAGATTGGCCTCAGGATATATGTGTCGATTCAATATCTATCATTGTGTGCATTTCTACGCCTGTAATTTATTAGGTCCGCAACTCGACTGCCACTCTGATGGAGCAAGTGCCCCGATGGGAGAAGGACCTGCCCCGTCACACCTGGGCAGTGGACAGCGGGTGTGCGCAGGCGATGCTGATGGCGGCGCAAGCCACCTTCACCATGGAGGCAGAGGCCGCGCTCGAGGAACTCGAGGGAGGCACTGAAGATGCCCTCGTGACTTTCATGGAGGTGGGGGGAATGGAGTGTGTGTATAGATGTTTTGTTTGCTTTGCGATCTCGAGTTGGATTCGGGCTAAATGTAGGAGCAGCGATGTGATAGTTCTTGTTGTTTTTAGCCAGCAAGAGAATAACTACTGCTTGTGTGGTGGAGACAAAATGTATAGATGCCCTTGTGTGCAATATGTGTGTCCTTTCCTTCTTGTTGTTGATTCTGACTTTGTGTTGTCACATGTAGGCGTTTGGGCTGAGGTTAGAGCAGCTAGTGCTGAGTGTGCAGGGCATTTTAACGTCGTCGCAGCGCGTGACGATGGCGAGTCTCATCACGCAAGATTTGCACGACCGAGATGCGATGCAAACTTTGATCAACAAACACGCCATGTCTGCCCTCGACTTTACTTGGACTGCTCACTTCAAGTATTATTGGGCACTCGACGCCAAGCAGGTAGTATGATCCCGTTGGTAGCATCTATGTGCACCTCTCGCTCGGTGTTTACTCTCCCTTGTAGAACCGTTCCTTTTCACGTACTTGCTTGTGCATCAATTGAACAGATGTCGGTCTCCTTGGGAGAGTTCACTAGCAGCCATAGCTACGAGTATTGCGGCAACGTGGCTAGATTAGTGCTCACCCCTCTAACAGACCGCTGCTATCTCGCCTTAACCGCCGCCCTTCGCCTGAACCTCGGAGCAGCCTTGAGCGGACCTACGGGCCTAGGAAAAGGCGCTACAGTGCGGGAATTGGCGAAAATGCTGGGTACCTTTTGCGTGTCCTTCAATTGTAGCGACGACTTCGATTCTCAGTCTATCACAAGAGGGTTCAGTGGCATTGCACAGTGTGGGGCTTGGGGCATCTTTCAGGAAGTGAACTGCTTGAACCATGGGACTTTATCGATGATGGCGCAAATGCTGAAGCAAGTGCTCGACGCAATCGCGCGTTTTGCCTCCCCTGCCAATCGAGAGGAAGAATACGAGTCATTGCCTGAAGGCACGCCCAATGTGAAGGTGCTATACAATGAATGCATGTATTGTAATGATAATGTAGTCTGTGTCTCTTTCTTGTTCAATCGTCTTTGCCCTCTGCACTTACTTCATCTCTACATCTACTTCTTGCCTGCCTTTATTGCTTCACCACTACATATGTGCCTTGTGTAACCATTGCTTGTTCTTGCGCGTGTGTGTGCATATTATTTAGGTTGGTGAATTTGAGTTTGCCTCGAAAGGTCTCATTTCCTTGGTGCCTTCCTGCGGAGTCTTCCTGTCCTTGAATCCGTTCTATACCGGCCGATGTCAACTTCCTCGGCGCCTGATCGTGCTCTTTCGGCCTATCACCACGATGGCTCCCGATGCAACGGTCATTTTGGAGTACCGTTTCTTTGGGGAAGGTTTCGTCAAAGGTGCTCTTTTGGCCATTAAATTAGTGACTTTCAGTCGCTTCGCCAAGGACATGCTGAGTCAAGCGCCTCACTACGACTGGAGCTTTCGGAACCTCGTGGCGCTGCTTCACACCTGCATCGATTTGAGGCAGAGTAACCCCGGTGTCGACGAAGAGGTTCTTCTCATTCGCGCTCTCAAGTCAACCACTTACCCCAAACTTCTGGAATCTGATGTCAAGGTCTTCGACAGCATTCTCGAGGACTTATTTCCCGGCAAAAGCGCCGAAGTTGACAAGAGCGGCCCCCTCGCCGATTGCTTGACGCAAGTCTGTAAGGATGACAATCTAACGGCAGGGGTGGGGTTCATCGATAAAGTATTGCAGTGCGCGGAATTAATGGCAAAGAGGCAGGCAGTGGTGGTCTTAGGACCGGCGGGTAGCGGGAAGAGCACTGTGTGGCGTACGCTGGTCAAAGCCCAAAATAAAGCTCAACGAGAGGCAGTCTTCAAGGAGTATGAGCTGGCGGTGAAGGAAAGCGAAAAAGTTGGCGGAGCTTTACCGTCTCCAATCGAAGAAAGTGACCCGAGGCTGCGACCTTGCACCGTGTATGACTCGCTCAATCCTCAAGTGAGTGAGAGTGTCTCTCAAGTTGGAAAGATGAAGAATCTCGTTCTTTGACTTTTTCTATGGAGGGGGGGGGTTGAACACGTCATCTCGTAAGCACTTGAAGTCGCACTTTTGTCCCTGCTGACTTGGCCTATTTTGAAACTTCTTTCAACACTCTTCTGTTGATTTCACTGCTACTCTGCACCAAGATTCTTATACTTTTACCTTTTCCTTATTCTCTCCAGGCTGTCACCAGCGCTGAGCTCTTCGGTTACTACGCCCACAACAGCCGCGAAGACTCATCAACGACTGACTGGCGGGAAGGCTGCCTCACCTGGGTGGCCCGAGGCATGTGCGAGAATAGACCTCCCCTGTATGGAGCCCACCAAACGGCGCAATGGCTCGTCTTGGACGGTGCGCTCGACTCGACGTGGGCGGAAAGCCTCAACACCTGTCTAGACGATGACGTACGAAGCTTGACGTTAACTAGTGGGGAGCGGTTGCGGTTTCATGACTCGTTGAAACTAGTGTTTGAGGTCGATTCAGTGGCACATGCGACGCCAGCCACCATGAGTCGATGTGGGGTGCTGCATTTGGATGCGTTAGTGGTGGGCTTTGAGCCGTTGGTAGCGAAATGGTTGAAACACCAGGGCGAAGAACAAGAGGAAGTGGATGCAGGCGATCACGATGAAGATGATGAAGGGGGTGGAGGCGGTGCGACGATGAAAAGCATCCTCAAGGACCTATTCGCCCATCATTTGCCTACAGCCCTCCTAGCTCTCGACACTGCACAAGCTTCCTTCCTGGTAAATTGAGGGGGCTTAGATTCGCAAATATCATAATTTACCTATTTTCTATCGTAATGTTTCTTTTTGTTTTCGATTTTCGTCGTGAAATGTTTTGTTTTAAATTATCATCAGTAAGTATACATATCCTAGGAATCGTCTCACTTTGCCACACTTGTTTTCGTGTCTTTCCTTCTTTAAACCTCTTGTGACATGGGATTGAGCAGGTGCCCATTGAGCCTATATTCATGGTGTCTTCCCTCCTTCGTATTTTGGGCGGGTACTTGAAGCGCTTGCCGAAAGCCCAGAAGGAGTCCAAAGCTCACTTAGAGCCCTTGTTCCTGCATGCTGCGGTTTGGGCATTCGGCGGTGCTGTTGCTTGCGATGCTACTTCTAGCATGCACAGTGGGGAAGAAGGAGACGGGAACCTGAATGCCCGAGACGCGTTTGATGTGATCTGGCGACAGTGTTTCAAAGAGCACGGCAACGTGGAGTGGCCTCGAGATGGAGTGGTGTGGGATTACTTCGCAGCGCCACTCCCACCGCAAGAAGAACACGCTGGGAAAGGTGGAGACAAGACGCCCCTATCGCCGACTTCTTCATTAGCTTCGCACCACCACAAGAAGCAGCACCACAGTCACCATGGAGTGAAGAAGTTGCCACCTCAGTCCCCTGGACATGGATGGGTGCATTGGTCGACCGTTATGCCCTCTTATGTGCCCTCGGGCGAACTTTACTTCAGCGCTCTTCGCGTTCCCACCATCGACGGCACTCGCATTGGCCACCTTTTGGCGCTGCTAGAGGCCGAAAGCTGCCCCGTGCTTCTCGTCGGAGGTACAGGGGTGGGGAAGACGGCGATGGTTCGAGACTGGCTGCGAGAAGAAGAGGATCGCCGCGGGATCAAGGGCACCAACGTCTCGATCAACTACTACACCGACTCTAAGCGCCTGCAAGATCAGCTTGAAGTGCCGCTGGAGAGGCGCGGGGGGCAGGTAGGCTATTGGTGTTGTTTGTTCGTGTAGATGATTAGAGATGTGTTAATATCATTGGGGTGTTCGTGCGTTAATAATTTTTTCCCATGTATGTGACCTACCTTCGTGCCCTTTTTATAGGTGTTTGGGCCCTCGGGCAAAGGGTTGTACGGTAAATTGGTGTATTTCATTGACGATTTGAACATGAGCGAAGAGTCCGAGTACAAGGTGCAGCCGCCTGTGGAGTTGTTGAGGCAGTGGGCAGATTATGGGTGGTGGGCTGACCGCGAGGACTTAACGCAAAAGAAAGTAATCGTTGACGTGCGTCTGGTCGCGGCCATGAATCATAAGGTGGCCTTCTATACCATGAGATTGATAAATTATCCGTGGGCTAGCTACGACCTCTTTTTGAGAGCATTTCTGTACTTAGAATGTCACATCACGTGGCCCTTGTGATATTCTCCTATGATATAGGCGGGTTCCTTCTTCGTGTCAAGCCGATTGCTGCGTCACATGACGGTGCTAGGAGTGCAGACCCCCTCCGAGGGCGATTTGACGCGCGTTTACACCTCAATCTTAGACCACCACCTCCTCCCCTTTCAGGATGACGTCAGAAGTGCATCTCATGCCCTGGTAAGAAGTGAATCGCATGCACTCGTTTTGGGGCCTTTCCTTTGGCGTTCTTCTTGGAGTGTGAGAGTAGCTGTGTAGTCTGTATTGGTGCTTTCGGCACTTGCTGTCGTTTACATGTGCATTCTATTCTACCAGGTGGAGGCTACCCTAATGTTGTACAACGAAGTGGCTATTCGATTCAAACCTTCGGCTCCCAAGTTTTTCTACCAGACTACGCCTCGAGACCTTGCCTCCATCATGCAAGGACTGTGCCTTTCCAGCCCCCTGTACTGCCGCAGCGCCCTCAGCCTCTGCCGCCTGTGGTTTCATGAGGTACCTTGTACTGGTGGTGAAGTTTCGTGAGCTACTCTTAGCATCAATTTACGCCATGTGTCACTGCCTTTCTCTTTGTGCCTTGTTGTAAATCAACAAACAGGTGCAGCGCACTTTCGGCGATAAACTCGTCACTTCGATTGAGTCCGAGCGTTGCTTAGACCTTGCCAAGGAGACTTCTCGGCGTCTGCTCGGAAAATGGGCGCACCCAGAGGATCTCTTTGTGCAACCTTGCTTGTTTACTTCATTTGCCACTCCGACCATCGAAGACCAACATGACAATGCATCGAGTAGCCAATCTATCACCACTAAGACAAGCACGAGTGCCTATTTGGCTGTGTCGGATTTGCCTACCTTACGTCTGCATTTGCACGAACGCCTCTGCGACTACAATGAGGCAGGTGGGCATGCAGCAATGGATTTGGTGCTTTTCGAAGACGCAATGAGTCACATTTGCCGCCTAGCGCGCATTCTCAGCCGGCCGGGAGGCAATGCATTAGTGGTAGGGGTCAGCGGCACAGGGAAAGCGAGTTTAGCGAAAATGGCGGCGTTTTGCGTGGGCTTACACCTGTATGTGCTGGGAGAGGTGGACTCTCGGCACGCGCCTCACTCGCAGCACCGCGGAGGAGGTACTAGTCACCAAGGCGGCGCTGTGAGCGAACACAACCATCATGACGAAGACGAGGCTCTGGAGTCGATGCGAGAGGAGCTGAGAGTGCTTCAGAAGAAGGCCGGGGCGTCACCGGGTGAACCTACCGCCTTTTTGTACAGCGATTCACAAGTGAAAGACGAGCAAAGCCTGAGCTTGATCAACGACTTTTTGTCCTCGGGAATCATTCACGGCCTATTTTCGGCGGCCGAAGAAGACGAGATCATCAATTTAGTGCGACATGCCGCGAGAACAGATGGCGTGATCGATTCCAAGCCCCAGTTGCTCGACTATTTCATCGCCAAAGTGCGCGCCAACTTACATGTAGTGCTGTGCGCGTCGCCCGCGGGCCACACTCTCCGGAGGCGCGTGCGCATGTTTCCTGCCCTAATATCGTGCACCTGCCTGAATTACGTGGCGGCCTGGCCTCAGAAGGCGCTGGTGGAAGTGGCGAGTCATTTCTTTCAGCAAATGCCAGGGCTTCGGGTCCCAAAAGGGCCCTCGGCTGTGCAAGAGAAAGAAAAACTGAAACTGCAAGGCGGGGCAGGCCAGAAGAGTGGCGATGGTGAAGACGGAGCTATAGACCTACACCAGAGTACTACTAGTGGTGACAGATCCGCCTCTGCTTTCGGTGCGGGCGATTTAGCGCCCCCATCTCCCAACCATCACGCTTCTTCCGGCCACTCTCCAGCCGCTGAAAACTTGGCCTTTCATTTGGCCCGAGTGCATGAATCAGCCCTGGCCGCTGCTGAGCGAGTACATGTAGACGAAAAACGCAGCGTCTCCATCACTTCTAAGTGCTTTCTAGAAGCCATTCACATGTTTCGGGAATTAGTGGTGAAGCAAGGCAGCCAGTTAGAGACGAATATGGCGAAATACGAGAAAGGCTTAGGAGTCATGCAGCGTGTTGAGGACGAGGTCAAAGTGCTGAAGGTAATCTAGGGTGTGCGAATATTTGGAAGCAAAAATGCAATTGATATCCTCATCGCCTGTTGAATTGAATCGTGTCATTTTCATTTGATCTTCTCGTATATTGATTTGTGTGACATGCTTATCAAATTTCAGGAGGATTTGCGGCGCAAGAATGTGGCTGTCGCTCGCTTGAAAGCCTCCGGTGAAAGCACTTTGTCCAAAATGGGCGCTGCCAGAGAAGAGGCCGATGCCCAGGCTAAAAATGCCGACATTGAGCGGGCCAAAGTGGACAAAGCAGAGCAAGAAGCCTCGCATTTACAGCAACAAGCGTCGTCGGAGCTAGCGAATGCGCAGCCAGCCCTCGAGGCCGCTCGAGAGGCAGTGGCGCAGGTGACCAAAGAATTGTTGGCGGAGCTTAAGGCGCTGACGAGACTTCCGACGGGATGCGATAAAGTGGCGGCGGCTCTGCTGATGATCCTGAAGAACGAAAAGAGGGACTTTGGCTGGGAAAACGCCCGTAAAATGATGGCCAAGGTAGATAGTTATCAGTGCTATAGTAGATGGAGGGAACGTGAAAACGAAGTTTCGTGTGAGGGGTATTTGGATTTGAACACTTGTTTTTTGAAATGTTAAATTTTCGCTTTTATTACGTAAACGCTGTGTTCTTTCTTTGTTTGCTTGCTATTCTTACAGGCGGAGGTTTTCCTCAAGCAAGTAACTAATTTCACAGGGGAGCACATCGATCCAGATGCCATGCATCGGCTGCAGGCGATCATTGACGACCCGATGTTCAACTTCGAGAAGTTGGAGTCGAAGTCCGAAGCGGCGGCGCATTTGTGCAACTGGGTCATTCATATTTACGAGTTTCACCGCACTTATCGCCGTGTCGCGCCCCTGATGATGCAGTTAGCCACAGCGCAAGAAGACCAGGCACAGGCTGAATCGGACCTCGAATCAATCGAAGGCGACCTTCGCAAAATTGACAAAAAGCTAGCTCTCTATAAGGTGCTGTTGCATGTCCTCGTACTTCTTTTTTTTTCACTTGGTTATCCTTATCTTGTTGTCAAATTTCGAATCATTCTGTCCATTCTCTATCGATGTTTTCGCTCTTTTAAACCTTAGGCGGACTTCAAGCAGCTCACCGAGGACCGAGCAATCGATGAAGTTGAGGCTCAGGGAGTGCTGAAGAGGGTCAAATTAGCGGAGCGGCTTCAGAAAGGCCTAGAAGATGAAGTAGGGAGGTGGCTGCAAGAGGTAAGCTTCATGGAAATTTAGAAGTAGATGGACATGCCAAGTGTGCTCTTAGGAAGACTGATCACTAATGTGCCTATTATCTATGAAGCATCTGAGAATGCGTCGGCGCATACGTATGATTTTGCCTTGTTGTTTCAAATAATAGAGCATGGTATTCTTGTGCTATTGTTACAATGGTAGGTGGAAACGTTACGAGCCAATCGCAAGACGCTCGTTGGAGATGCGGTGCTGTGTGCGACTTTCCTATCGTACGCTGGCCCTTTCAGCCAGGCCACTCGCACCGACTTGTGGCAGCGAATTTGGATGCAAGACCTAGGGAGTAGGGGGCTGGTGGCAAGAGAGGATGCAGACCCCTTGGACCTCCTTGTAGACGACCCCATTCGCGCGCAGTGGTCAAAAGAGGGTTTGCCCCAAGACCGGTGCTCCACTGAGAATGGGGTGCTTGTAGCGCAAACTTTGGACTTGCACAGGAGGTGGCCTCTTCTTATCGATCCTCAGGGGCAAGGATTATCGTGGATCAAAGCGAGAGAGCATGAGCTACTCCTCGAAAAGCAAAAAGAACACGGCGAATCAACAGCGCTTGCTTCTCCTCGTGAAGGCAACAATAGCAGCCTTGCTAAGGTTAAGTCACCATCCGGAGATGAAGTACCTCCGCTCTCTCCTGTGAGCATGACTTCAGGATTGTCGACCGTCGTTGCGACAGCACCTAGCGTGGTAGGAGGTGAGGGCGGTAGGCTGAGTCAAGGCGCTACCCCCCCTCAAACAACGCCTCCTAATGCTCCAGCGTCTGAAGTGCTCGTGGTGGCTCCCTCTAAGCCGAAATGGCTGGATAAGGTGGCAGGAGCCGTGCAGCATGGGCTAGCAGTGGTGGTTAAAGGACTAGATGATACGATAGGAGCGCCGCGGGAGTTGACACCGCTGATTCGAAAGGCTACGTTTGAGCGCGGCCACAACCGATTCGTTCAATTCATAGGGCAAGAGCTGGAGTACCACCCTAGCTTTCGGCTCTATCTCGTCACCTCGATGCCGAGCCCCTCGCTTCCTCCGTCGCTAGCTGCATCCTGCACCACCATCGATTTCACCGTCTCAGAGAGTGCCGTGGAAGAGCTCTTGTTATCGTCGCTAGTGCGCGCGGAAAAGCCCTCACTGGAAGACGATCGGCAGAACTTAACCACCAAAAGCTTGAGCCACACCATGAAATTGGCGACTATCGAGGCCCGTGTGCTAGATCGCCTCTGCGGTGCGCCAGCTGACCTCTTAGGCGACGTTCCATTGGTGCAGGAGATGGAAAATTGCCGAGACGAGGTGGACGATGTGAAGCACACCATCGAAAAGGACGAGAAGTCGGAAGTGAGCATCACAAGATTGCGGGACATGTATCGAGCAGTGGCGAAGGAGACGGCAGGAGCTTACTTCAGTGCTTTGAGTTTACGGCACCACCACCCCCTGTACTGCTTTCCGCTGCCGGCCTACAGTGAAGCTTTCTTGAAAGGCGCGAGAAACAGCGAGGAGTCCGAGGATCCCCGGAGGCGGATCCAGCACTTGAGAGTGGGGATTCGTAACGAGCTCTTTCAACACGTGAACCGGAGCCTCTTGACTGAGCACCGCCCTTTGTATTTAGTGATGGTGTGTTTGAACTACCTCAGAGCTGAAGTGTTCTATCATGCCCAAGTGAAGAAGTTCAAAAAGCAAGATCGAGACCGGCGCCGAGACGAAGACTCCGACGACGACAACGACGACGACGACGACGAATCAGGGATGCCCGATGATGCCACTGCTGCTACAGACCGCACTCCGCCTCCGCCCCCTTTCGTAGAGGAGCCTTGGCGAGATGTGGGCTTCACGCTCGATGCCCTGCAGTTTTTGCTCAAGCCTTTGCCGGAACCTGCCCCCTTGGCGGCTGGAGCGCAGCGCATATGCCCGGTGGAATGGCTGAGTGAGGCGAACTGGTTGCATGCTCAGCTTCTGAGTCACAGCGTGGAGGGATTTGAGGACTTCGGCTATGATTTGGGGGATTCTGCGCCTCGTTTTTTCGACTGGTTCAACCACCCTGCGCCGGAGTCCATTCGCCTACCTCTCGAGTGGCGCCTATTGGACAACAGACCTTTCCGAAAACTCCTCGTAGTCAAGGTGTGTTCGTGTGTGCGCGCTCTCAAGTCTATTGTTCGTAATGATGTATATCGGGTGCATTCACGTGTATCTCACTCTTTTCTCTTCTAACTTCTTACCCATATTTTCATTTGTTTTGTATTATATTAGGCCCTCCGCCCTGAGCGCCTCCCCGAGGCTCTGCGCAAGTTTTGCCGTGCGATTTTACCAGAGGGAAAGTCGCTCGCTGACGCCGATTCCGACCACAGTTCACTTCAGGTATTAATTTGTTGAGTTCATCTATTTAGTGTGCTCTTTCTGTCTGCTTTTTGTACTTTCTTCTAATTTTTGTGATAACATACTTCCTTCTTGTCCTCCTCTTCTTCCTCAATGCGCGCAAACGAATTCTTTACGCAATCACCTAAAATCCAAAAAGGTGCTCGACGGGTCCTTTCAAGACGCCAGCAACGACCACTACATGTGGCTGGTGGCGGGGCCGGGCAACGACGTCATTGGCGATTTGGACAACCTCGCGTCTCAAAACAGCCTGGTGCCGGGGGTCTCCTACCACACCTTACCGGGAGCAGGGTCAATCCATGAAGCTTCGGCTTTGATGCGAGACGCGAGGCAGCACGGACACTGGGTTACAGTTGCTGATGCGCACTTGTGTAAATGGCTGCACACTCCTGCGGCCTTGACTTTGATCGACGGACTAGGCGACGAGCACAGCGCTCATCCGAACTTTCGCCTCTTCTTCGTGGCCACGCCGCAGCCCCATTCGCCTGTATCTCCTTCCGAGGAGGCACTGCGCCCTCCCTTGGCGATTCTCGAGAGGTGCCAGCGAGTGGTGTTTGATCAGCCTGTAGGTGTGCGAGCTACTCTGTTGGGCGCTCTCTGCTGCTACTCCAAAGATTCGGTATGTGCGAGAGAGAAATTTTCTTGATAATGAATTCACCAATCTAAAATGCAAGCAATATGACTAATGAACACATAGAAGGTGGTATATCATTTGAAACCAATGTTTGATTGCACTCCTCGATTTCCTTTTCATGTCAGCACACACTCTGCCTCCTATACCCTTCTTTACAACAGATGGAAGAGATGCCCCCGTCTCAGCGCGGCATTTTGTTTGGCGTCTGTTTCTTTCACGCAATTCTCAAGGTAAAAGAAAGAAAGGGTACTTTTTCATGCGTATTTCATTGGACACATGTGCCACATTGTTCCTTTTCTCCGGGCACGTGTATGGTCTCTTATGGCTATTTGGAACCATCTGTCGTCATTGTTCTGTGTTGGTTGTGTGCAGGAGCGGTCGTTCTATGGGCCTTTAGGATTCAATTTCCCGCCGTCATTGGGCTTCAACGATATTTTACAGACTTCCACCCTTTTAAGCGGGTACTACGCCGAGGAAGAACCCC
>Ga0307979_1001733_pt1 | contig 15429 bp, 14 predicted proteins | sample OrgLakmetage1058_FD_201833 | JGI IMG/M metagenome (GOLD analysis project Ga0307979, IMG submission 201833) | Saline water microbial communities from Organic Lake, Antarctica - #1058 | ecosystem: Environmental > Aquatic > Non-marine Saline and Alkaline > Saline | place: Antarctica: Organic Lake...
AGTGGATTTTTTTCTTCGCAAATCATGCATAAGTTCAGTGGCTGCGCGGGTGACGGGAAACTCACCGTCAGCACCCGCGAGCCCCACCGAGGAAGTTGCACAACAGCGGAATATCTAAGTCAGGGGTAGTTCCAGATATCATAGAAAAGGGATTCGTTGGCCGTCCACCGAGCTGCGATAGTAAGCGTCGCACGATGGTAAGTACCGCAACACAAATACTGGACAATCAATTCATAATTAAGTCAAGGTTCACTTTTTATAATGATCAAGCCCACATCTTCCTGTTCTTCGTTACCTATTTTGCACCAATGATATTCTTCCTTATCTTAGTATTTGCTTCTTACCTCGTTCAGTTGTTCGGTGAAGTTTGTCTGTCAAGGCAACATGCGGGCATCCGTCGTACTTCCATTGCTGGGCGGCGCAGCCGTCACTTCCGCTTTACCTTCGTCAGGTGTGCGAAGCTTCGTCAGTTCCTCAGTCACACAATCCCCTCTTTCATATGTCTCACGCATCTTTTCTTTCATGCCATCCCTAACTCTAACCTCCTTGCCCCTTTCTTGTGGATTCGCAAATTATTCAGATGACACGGTCACGTGCATTGGGTTAGCCGAATGCCCTCCCATGCCTGAGCCTTATGCGGACCAAAATTACCCAACCAAGTACTCTTACGGCGGCACTTTTCCTGATGGTTTTATCTGGGGCATGGGCACGGCGGCCTACCAGATCGAAGGCGCTTACAACGAGGGCGGCCGCGGAGCCAGCATTTGGGACACCTTTTCGGGCGCCAACACGGTGGGCATGGCAGGCTCAGTGTGCGCGGAAGCACCATGCCCAATCAATCCGGGAATGCAAGATACGGGCGCAACGGGGAACGTGGCAAATGACCACTATCACCGGTAGAACTTTACTTCACTTCTTTCTAGGAACAAGCACTCGTGCAGCTGAAGTGCGCGCTAGGTCATCCTGGCCCAAAGCGTGCACGCCACGAGCAATACACTCTTTCCTGCCTTCTTCCCCGACGCATTTGTTTCTTTGTCCAATCAATCGACACACTCTTTTGGCGGCTATATCCCAGGTTCAAGGACGATGTGGCGATGATGGCCTCCAAGGGCCTCAAGCATTACCGCTTCAGCATCTCGTGGCCGCGCATCGTGCCTACTGGCATGATCGCAGACGGCGTAAACCAAGAGGTGCAGCAAACGTTTATGTTACTATATCTGCACAGACTGTGATACTCTTTGCTGTCATTGAAGTGGTTTCCGTGCGTTTTAGTTACTGAAGTCATCTGTATGGTTTGTGGCATATTTAGAGTTGTTTCTATCCTCATGAAGTAACTACCACTTGGCTTCTTCTTTGTATCCTTGTTTTTTTTTTTCTGTTTTCTTTTATGTTTAGGGCGTACAATTTTACCAAGACTTAATCAACGAGTTGGTGGCGAATGACATCACCCCGTACGTGACGCTCTACCATTGGGACCTCCCCCAAGGGCTCCTCAACGCCAACAACGGCACCCACGGGTGAGCAATGCTACAGCGCCCGGGCATCTCGTAGTTGGATAGAAAATCTGGTCTGGAAGAGCTGAAATAAAAATGTTAGGATACTAAGTGCGCTTAAGGAAATGTGCATCTTTGAATTACGTCAAAACTTCATGCCAGTGGCATCATGCGCAGGTGTGGGGTACATCCTAAGTTTGTGCTGTCATTTTTATCAGTGTCATCTATTGAGTTCTCATCTCACCTCAGTACCTGACCTTACTTTACTATTCCGGTTAGGTGGTATTCAGTGGACGAAAACGGTGACCCTGATCCATCAGCCATCGTGCCACACTTCGTCGATTTCGCGAAAGTACGTCATGTAGGCACAAATGACTGCGAAGGCGAAGCTAAATTGTCGCGAGTAAACTTGCAATTATTGTATTGAGTGTCTCTCACCCAGTTGTTCAAATGTTTTTCCATTCCGATTAGATTTGCTTTCAAAGCTATGGCGATCGCGTGAAAACCTGGATCACCTTCAACGAAGCCTGGACTTTCCTTTACCTCGGAAGTGGTAACGGCAAAGCTCCATCGATCCCAGAGTACAACGACTTGTCGACTTGGCCGTTCATTGGCGGCCACAACGTGTTGCTGGCGCACGCCGAAGTCGTCTCCCTGTACCGCAGCACCTTTGTGGCCACGCAGGGCGGCATCATCGGCATGACGAACAACATGGACTGGCGCGAACCACTGACGACTGCACCAGAGGACGTGGGCGCGAGCCAGCGCGCAGCTATCATGTGGCTTGGCTGGTGCGTGCCTCAAGGACGCTTGTATCAAGATGATGTTACTTTGACTGCATTCTTTTTGTGTGCCCGTCGTTTATGCCCCCTTTTTAAGGTCTTCGTGGGAGTGTAAGTTTATTGAATTACCAACCATTTTTTTGTCTCAAATTTGAATAGGTTTGCAGACCCTGTGTGGCTTGGCGACTACCCTGCTCCAATGAAGCAGCTGCTCGGCGACCGATTGCCGACCTTCACTCAGCAACAAAAGAATCTCTTGAAAGGCTCTGCCGACTTCTTCGGGCTCAACCACTACGGCACAGGGTGGGTAACCTCTTCGGCTGACGCGGGCTTCACGGAGTGCTACTGCACGGTCACTGAAGACGGGTTCCCGCAAGCGCAGTCGGCATGGCTTTACGGTTCCGGCTGGGGTGCGCGCAAACTGTTGAACTGGATTAAGAACCGCTACGACAGCCCACCCATTTACATGACGGAAGGTGGTTGGTCGCTGGCCGCTGACACAGCGGAGGAAGCGCAACACGATATAGATCGCATCAAGTACTACGCCAACTACACGTCCGAAGTGTTGAATGCTATCAACGAAGACGGTGTTGACGTCAAAGGCTACTTTGCTTGGAGCTGGATGGACAACTACGAATGGGAGATGGGCTATGTCGAGCGCTTTGGTGCCGTTTTCAATGACTTCAACTTCGGTGTGGACAACAACACGGCCGCGAACCAAGATTCGCAGCCCCAAGCTAACGGACAAGTCCGCACACCGAAGGACACGGCGTGCTGGTTTAGTCAAGGTTTGTGGGCTACGAACACCATTCTTGACCCTGCGAACGGGACATGTGCCTAGTGGACATATATTGGACTATAAGAAGTATTTCAGCAGCAACTTTGAGTAATGGAGGTACGTGGCAAGAGCGCAAGAGCCGTAATCATGTGTTGATATCCAAAACCCGGGACTGAAACGGGCGAAGTAGGCATGCGGCTGCAGCGGACGCACGAACGAGCGCAAATTTGGGAAATCGTTTTAAAACAGCTGTTTGTCTTTGCTTTTCTTGCTGTTGTGGGCTTTGGGAGAGTATTAACTACCAATTTTAGCTGGGCCTATCCAACAAGACCTATCCCTGATTCCTGTTCGACTTCGAGCTAGCCCTAGTTACTAAGTATTTAATATTGCACAGCGGACTAGACCATCACTAATGAATTGGATTGTAAGTGGCGCACATCCCGAGTGCATCGCTCATGATATCTAAGCACAAACCTTGGATGTGCCATATCGTTTACGCTTTAACCGCTTAACTGTCGACGAATTTAATATTTAAGTTCAATTCAAAATTTGATGTGGCACGTGGCACCGAAGCATTCCAGCATTGGCGCAGTGCGCAGTGGGGCCCTCTATCCTCTATGGATTATTTGTGCAGAAACAGATGCAGAAACGACTTAAGTCCAGTTTCAAAATTATTTCATGAACAGTTTCCACTTTAGAGGGGGGTGGAAGTATTATGCTTCCTGCCATCTACACACTATCCTCTTTACGATTTTGAGACAGGCCCCGAAGGGCCGGAATTAGAAGACTAACAGGTAGAGAAGAAAAGCAAAGCAGCGCAAACTAGACCTAAGAAGCTAATCAGGCGCACATGCCCGAGTGGCCATGGAAGTGATGGTAGCGGTCCAAAGTGGCACGCTCCTCCATGCTCTGAGAGTGCCGCGATGTTGACTTGCGCGCAACGCACACGCGTATACTTCTGCCCGCAGCATTGGCTTCTGTGTCATTTGGGTTTGTATTAGTTCGAGTTCAAGGTCGGCTATTTGTGATAGTGCAAGTGCCAGCTGGAATTGGTAACTATCCGAATAACGTGCCATCGAGCTGGCGTCAGCAGGGCTCTTCAGATCGCACTGAAAGCCTGGATCGAGGTTCCGAAGTTGCTGTTCGTGATTTATGAAGCCGTCTTGAGCACTCGTCGTCGTTAGTCGTGTGTCGTGCGTGACAGACAGACGAGAAGGAATTCTACTGCATTAGCTTCCAGCTAGCTTCTGGCTAGGCTTGAGGCAGGGCTCTCGACGACTAGACTCTTGACCATACTGTGGCACAGGAAACGGACTCGAGGCAGTAGCAGACCAGAATTGCGCCCGCGTCTGTTCTTGGAATCGGCATGCCTAACGATGAAGATGTTCTGCTGGTAAGTTCAAATATTATTGGGAAACACGATGTTGGATACTTAGGATAGAAACGCCTCTCATTCCTTCATAATACCCTAAATTCACATTACATTCGTGCGCGTATCTGCTCATAGGCATCACTAGCTTCGGTGGCGAGCGAGCGCGACGATGTTCTCACTTTGCTGTCGTCCGTTACCTCGGGCATGTTCGGGCTGCTTGGCTCCCCGGAAAACTCTACACGGCTCTTGACTGGAACTCAGGTAGCTTCATTTGTGGATATTCACTTCACTATTGCTTTCGGCTACAGCACTATTTTATTGTATTGCATTTACTCCACGTGCGATTGATCTCTTTGCACTGTCAATAAAGCTGCCAATTAACGTTGATTTTTAGCTCTTTCTTCAATGCTGACTTGAATATGTGCTTTCATCATTTGGCAGCGTCTTGTGGATTTGCTGCGTTTGGTCGACGAGCAGGAGCGCCTCAAAGCATCGAAATCGTCAGGCTTATCACAGGCTGTGAACGCTACTCCGTGCGGGGAATGGGCTTCTTTCGTAGAATACTCCAACAACGTTTTAAGTGGCATGGTGAGTTTTTCCTTCAGCTTTCTTTTATTTAGTAGTTCGCCATTGAGGTGAAGAAGGTAATGCATACCTCTCCGATTACCCTACGCTATATTATCTTTTCTCTCCTTTATATGTTAATATATTGTGTGTATCCTGCGCGTTTTTTTGTTTTATACCAGGTTGCTTTGCAGCGGCAGCTGTGGAGCCACAGCAAGTGGATTGACCCAGAGCTCCTCGCGTCGGTGGCTGCCCGAGCCGAGTGCCCTAAACCGCCGACTCCGCCGCCACAGTCCAACTCTTCCTTGCTAGAACAAACGCCATCGTTCACAACGACGTGCTTGCCCTCCCCTGTGCCCGCGGTAGAATCAAGAAATGCAGCGCTAGCGCCGCTGGTGCCCCCATCTTCTGCCTCCTCACCTGAAGCAGCTACTAGGACTTCTGAGCCTGCTGAGAACGAGTCGACTACTGCTGATTCAGTAATCATAGAAGATATGGTACCACCTACGTTGCCCTCGGTATGAGGCCTGTATTCAAAGATATCTCTTGTACCTTACTATTGAGCTTCAAGAAGCAATTACCAATCTCTTTAGCGCTGACCGAACCACTTGCATGAGTCAAAATGCTATCTTTTGTGCGCGTTTTCTGCACCTGCTCAAACAGGCAAGCGAGTTGCGCGTCTTTACAGCAGCGCCTCCGGGAGTGCCACCTTTACAACCGCACGAATTGCTTGTGCTTGTGAAATGCCCGGAAGGCGCCCTTGGCGGGTCACCGCTGGAAATGGAAGTGGAAGGCTCACCGTACCGCATAACGGTGCCGCCAAAGATTCAGCCAGGCCAACCTTTCTACGTGCGAGTGCCCCGTGCTGTGAAAATCCCACCTACTTCACGTGATACCGCAGATGCAGGTGCAGACGCAAGCGCAGCTCCTGAATCAGGAAGTAGCAGGAAGACGTCATTGTTGCCAGATTCTGCGCCAGTGCCACCTCAATCATCGTCACCTTCTCGGAGTGCTCCATCCAGCAATGACAAAGATATTCACGAAAAAGAGCACTCTGACACCCGCAATGAAGACACCACCAGTATCAGTAACGATTTTGCTAATGTCAATGAGAACTACACCACCGGGAGCCACAATTATCCGCCCGGCGCCCAAGCAGTGGTCGTCGGCTTGACCAAGATGCCCACGAGCAATGGGCGCCCTTGCCAAGTGCTGTCCTATGACGACGAAGGAAGCCGGTATCACGTGCAGTTCACCGATACTGAGGGTGGCCTGGGGTGCCTTAAACTTGAAAACTTGAAACTGGTGCCAGAGTCGAGCAAGACTGATGGTCATGGTCATGCAACGACAGAAAGTACGGATTCCTCTTCATCAGCGGTGGAATTACCAGCAACCGCTACCAACAATACGATGGCAAATACTGCAGATGCATCAAAGAATAGCACATCTTCTCAACTGCACACAACTTCAGCCAATGAAGCGTCTTCCTCAAGCCAGGATAGAAAATTCCTCAACGCCAGGAGTTTGGCCGCCAGCCAAAGGAGGAAGACGAAGTTGAAGGGTAAAGCAGCATTAGCCTTGGCAGAGGCCCAGCGTGAAGCGTCTATATTGCGCAAAGAACTAGTCACCTGTTACGACACCATCGATAATTTGAGAGACCAACGACTTTACGGGCCTGCTGTAGTCAATGAAATAGGTGCTGGAAGAGGCGAAGCATCGACTTTGTTGCCTTCAGAAGGAAGAGGTGATGTGGCCACACCACGTAGTGCTCACGAACATACCGAAGAAGAAGAAATTGACCGTTCTTGGACAAGAGACACAGTCGCTGAAGGCTTCAACCACAAGAGGGATAGTAACCATATTAGCAGCGCTCGCAGCAGGGGTTTAGTTGCTGCGGCTGCCCTAGGTGCAGGCGAGCTTTTAGACCTTCTTGAAGTTGAGCGCCGTGAAGTGGAGCGTGCCAAAACGCTCGCTTCGGTGGCTACAGCCCGTGAAGATTCACTGAGCAGCAGTGTAGACGATCTCATGCATCTTGCTCTTTGCGCGGGTGCTGTCAATGTTACTGCTGCTGGTGCGAATATGAATACGAATGCTGGTGTCAGCAATAAAAGTAACAGCGGCAGTCATGCTGGCGACATTGATAGCCGAGGGGAAGCGAAAATCATTTCTCAGCCCTCTCGTAGCGAGAACGAAGGCAGCCCGGGTGAAGGTAGTCGGGGTGATGCCAATGACTCAGGTGCTGATGAAGAAGTTGCTGTTGCCACTAATGATTTTCCTTCAATGACAAGCACAACATCAACGCCTTCTGACCTTGCAGATCAAGCATCTGTACCTGAAAGAAGAGGAGCACCCCCTTCTTGGGTTGCTGCCTTACGCGCAGCTGTGGCTGAGCAGGGTGATGCACTGGAAGCACAAAGAAATGAAGTGACAGCACTACAAGTAAGTTCATAGTTCTCGTATCGTTTCCGTACCTTCAATCCTCTTCCCTTGTGAACCATTGTATACATGTGTTCTTTTGTTTTCCTCTACTCATTCATGCTCCTAAACTATTTTGTTTCGAGTCGATGTTCTCACCTCGTGGGCTTACTTGACCGTCCTTGCATTCAAGATATCACGCGTCCTCACATTTTTACTGATGAATTTGTGTATACACGCAGGCTCAAGTGGCGAAATTGGAATGGGGCCGCAAATTTGAACTGAAACTGGTGAGACTCCTTTCTTTCTCAGCTGCTTGATGATAGTTAGTATGCGTACGTGGGAACGCGAGTCTTTTCATCAGTATGCGCTTGAGAATTCGTTACTATGCTCTCAGAAACACTTCGTGCACAAAATTATCACACCCATTATATCAGGTGCACGCCGCGTCGGGGCGGCTGCGGGCGCGGCTTCGGCACACGGAGTCATTGCTGGAGACAAGCCGCTTGAAATCGATGGAGTTGGAGTTTGAACTAGTAGCGTACGGGATACTGAGGCCCTGGGAGGTGCAAAACTCCAACTCTTCTTCTTCTTCTTCTTCTTCTTCTTCTGGTTCTTCTTCCGGTGTGCAGCGCCCGAGTCAATCTCGGCTCGGTCCGTGGCCAGACTCAACTCCCCCCCCACCTTCATCGCCGCTTCGATCGAGGTCGCATTCGTCAAGTTCGGTGCCTTCAGGGGCTTCCGGAGTGCCACCACCGCCGCCACCGTCATCGTCATCGTCGATTGTAGGAATAGGTGTGCATTCACCTGGCTTGAATAGTAGTGGGCAAGTGTCAACCAGTCGATCAGGAGCTTATGCCCTGCCAGTGGAACCGATTGGTCCAGGAGCACGGCCGGGAAGTAGCGTGAACGTGAGCGAGCCTGTGAGTATGCTGAGTGCAGAGACGGCCGCGCGAGCCGCTGCATTACACGCGGAGAGACTGGGGTGGCATGCAGACTGTAACTATTTCGCTGAGGAAGCGGCGAGATATGCAATCGATCCAGACGAAGACGGCGGTGGTGGTGGCTGCGGCGACGGTAGAAGTTCTTCTTCTTACGATGAACACTCTGATCGTTTCACGTCAAAGCCAATCGAGAAAAGCAGTACCACCACCATCTCTTTAGGCCATGCACAAAGAGACAATATGAGACTGGGCAGATGGACTTCTGCCCAAGCATCTGTTCCAAATACAAGATCAGGAAGAGTCGAAGCAAGGGCCGCCGCAGCAGCTGCAGCGTTAGGCGGGCGCATGGAAGCATGGCTAGAAGAAAAGTACGAGTGGGATGAGACCACGGGGGAACTGGTACGATTTCTGAACACACTCATGTGATTGGTTGAGCTCTCGGTCACACTTCATCTGCATGTTCTGCAAAATTGGTAAATTTCTTCATGTTGATGAGCTTCACACGAAATTTGAAAATATGAATGAGGTTTTTAAGTTTGACGCTTTCACCAACGCCAGGTGGGCCCATGGGGCCAAGTGGAGTCTTTGGAGCCTCCTTCTTCAGCGCACGACCTCCACTCCCCGGTAGTCACCGAAATGCTCAGCGCGTGGACCTCGGACCAAGCCAAGCAGAAAGCGCTGCTCTCCTGGATGGCGCGCGTACTCGACGGGGACGCTTTGCAACCAGAGCACAATGCCAACGGAAGGCCCAAAGTAAGAGCCAGATTTCTCTTTCTGTAATTTTGCCACGTTCATTCATCTTTCGTGATACTTACGTTTGATTTTGAATACGAAAAGTATTGAGTCTATTTTGTTTGATTCACTTTGATTGTCTTTTCCTTTGATGTGGTGACGGTGGTTGGTACCTTCGGCCCCTTCGTGAAGGTCCCTGCCCTTCAGTTGTTGAGACTCCCCAAGGACACCCTGGGTGGATTTGCCGCAGTGGTAGTCCCACTCTTGCTTCGAAGGCGAGATGCTCGGGTCGCCGTGTATACGCGAGAGCGGCGCACCGTTGTGTACGATCTTCGAGTGCAAGTAAGCAAGACATGAATTGTATGATGTTAGTAGTTCTCATTCGTATTTTTTCTGTAGCAGAGCTTTGGTCTTATGTACTCCAAATATCTTCTCTTTTGTATTGTTCCCCCCAAAATGATGGTATTCAAATACTTAATCCTATTTGCTAGGTCGATTCGGCCAACGGCCCTCCACCAACGCCGCCGCCGCCACTGTCGAGTGGCATGGGTAAATCCTTTACCCAGTCCTCGTATGGAATGATGACATCACCATCACCTAGTACAACAACCCCTGGATTTACGCCTCAATCCCCACTGCGCCCCCGGCCAGCTTCCTGGGACTCGGACTTGAGGAGCAGCCCTTCAAGTGATCATTTGCAAAGACCTTCGTCACCGTTAGCGCAAGGGGGATTTCATCAGAGTCAAATGTCTACGGGAGCTGAAGATTTGTCTGCGGCTTGGAAACAGGTGAGTGGTGTGATTGATAAACATAATTTAACCGTTTCTTTCACATTTTTCGTTGCGCGGCCTTCCTTGCAAATCTTTGTCTTGCACCTTTTCACCTCCGGAACACGATGCTCTAAATTTCTGATACTCACTTTTAGCACCTGTTTTTTTTAATTATAAATTGTGTATTATATCAGGAACACGCCTTTTCTCTACGGGCAGCCCTGACGGGGCATGTGTCCGATGGCTACAGCAGCGAGGAAGGTTCGTATGATGACAGCAGCTATGATGAAGAGGATGACTAGATGGCTGCTCGAGATGCCGCATGCCGCATGTGCATATTTCGGGCTTGAATTAGCAGGAGGACTCTCAGGCGCTTAAGTGGAGCTGGACTCCAGGGAAGGCGGATACATAAATGTTGTACCTGCACCGCATTTGCTGGTGTTAGTGGTAGATGCACATGTCGAAGCGCAGGTGTTGGTTAACATTACACCGACACAACGCCCAAAAGCCAGAAGATATAATTTGGTGCCTCGTAACTCATAGCCATAACCACACCTATGTAACATGCTATCGTAAACCCGTAAACTTTGACCTCAATGTATCAACGCTGGGATATGATCCATTGTTCGCGCGGTGCCTTAGATACGCAGTGAGGCCGCGATAAAATGATAACAATTTTTCTGTTCCTTCTGTTTCTGTCTTCAGTGAATTGCCATGAAATAAAATGTGTTTCGTTCTGAACATTCCAGATCTCTTCGTGGCCATCTCACATAGGCAAACGCCAGCAACAATTCACGCAGTTTCTCCAAGCGCGGCCACCACTTGAGGGTGGCCGCCATTTCGGGCCATGCTCGCGGCGCTGCTGCCTCCCGCGGTGGTCGCGCCCTTGTCGCAGCCCATGATGTCCACCAGCCAATTGGTGATGTCAACGTGCCCGCTTGCAGCTGCCAAATGAAGTGGCGTCTAAAAGAAGGCAAAATGATTATGGATTCGTATTCTCTAAACAAGTCCATTTTGTGACTTAATCTCCTTGCTGCAGGCTACTACAGGCTACTCGAGTGGAAATGTGCGTGAGTGTACCAACCTATCATTGCCAAGCACCAGAAACAAAAATATACCTGCCCAAGTTTGTTGGGAGACTCGACTTCAACACCTTGAGCAACGAGGAACTTGACTACCTCGAGCCTCCCGGCGTGGCAGGCGCCGTGCAACCTGTTCATGCAAAGATATCATAACTTGACGAGCAATACGAAAAGTAAGCATGGTGGTCACGAAGAATTCTCATAATCACAGGGCTAGGCTTAGATGGCACATTAAAGTTTAGCGCATCTTGTATTAAAAAGGTACATTTTGAGCACCCTCACTTACGCAGTCCAGCCATTAGAGGCTGTAAAATGAACCTCAGCCCCCAGATCGAGCTGCTCTTTCGCCCCATCTAAGTTGCCTTGATAGCAAAGCGCGTAAAACTCTTCTGAAGCTGACAGGACCTGCTCAGTCATCGGAAATTTAGATGCTGATATTGCTAACTATAGAAGTACAGCGATAGTCCTGAAACACGATAGAATCTGGGGCGCGCAGCCGTGCGGCGTCGCGTAGCAAGTCCTGCAGTCCTGCACTCACTCCCAGCTCCCAGCAATTCTGATAAGGCTTACAGGGAAGAAATGCTTCTTTCTTTTTCTTGAGCTTTCATTTCTCGGTCGGTGTGCTTCTCATGGCTTCATGCTCGACGACTAGCTTCGCGGCGCCGAAGGTGTAACAATAGGAGTCGCCCACTAGAACAACTGCCGCTAGCTTCTTACATTAAGGCTTTTGACTACAAATTTGCCATGTTTTCGCTCCACGTACCGGAGCCCGGTTCATTGGTGGTACCTAGAGCGGCGGCTATTTCAGAGCTAGACTGCCGAGATCTATTCAGCGACGACGATAAAGCCTCTCTTATACCTCTGGTGTTACAGCGGTCCGGGAACACGGGGCAGCTGGTTGTGAGTCTTAAAGGGGTTATTCTATCGCCGGAGCTCGAGTGCGACGTGCTTTTCCAGCGCGAGAATGAGAATCTAAACCTTGCTGTGGCCCATGGGATGGGCTCTTTTTACAATGAGCTCTTTAATCACACCGGGACTGTGGACGAAGTCTGCTTCGAAGACGGGGAGAACACATGCCCTCTTGTTATGGTTCTGATTCCTAAATTGAGTGCAGCTGAGGCTGAGCGCCTCTCTATGATCTCGAACATGAGCACGCTGGACGCTATCAAGACTGAATTTGACCCGACTAGCCTCCGAGAATTCCGTGGCGAGTTTACGGTGGGAGTTCCTAGCGACGAGAGTACTTTTTTAAATGTGCCTCTGGTAGGCCACGTGTGTTGCTCTCTTATGACCTGTGACCGCACTGAACTTTCATTCGACGAGTGCGAGCCCAACTTAACTTATGTTCGAGAGTTCAGCGTCTGGAACCGAAGTGAGATTCGATTGGCCTTTCGTGTAGAGCTTTCGGACACCGATGGACAGCTGGAACTATGGAATTACGATACGAATGACTCACTCATGGGAATGGAAGCTGAAGTGCCAGCGTATGACCATCGCAGGATTCGAGTGATATATAAACCTCTTGAGGTGGGCGAATTTGACTTTCAGCTTTATGTCGAGAATGTGAATAATCCAAACAACGCCATCACTATAGATATATCTACTGTGGTGAGTCTCGAGTCTCGTGAAAAGCTTTTACGTGTGACGATGCCTGATGGGGACCCCATTCCTGAGGGTGTGCTTACGATGGGGGACTGTTATTACGGAGTGGCCGCCAAGCGAACTCTTAGGGTGCTGAACTGCACGAAACGCGTCGTGGATGTACTGTTACGGAGTGATCGTCCAGGCGAGGTTTCTTTTGGGCTTGCCACCGTGGATGACATAAGCAAGAAAAGTAACATTACAAGCCCTGAAACTGGCGTTGGCACTGAGACTCGGCGTTTGGATAATCGAGAAGTTCTCGAGAGTGCTGAAGAGGAAGTTGACAGCGAAGTGGAAGAAGAGAGTGACGATGAAATGTTTGCAAACGCGAGCAAAGGTGATGCTTTGCGTGTTCGCCGTGGAGTCCACGAGAAAAATCGGCGGGTTGCCGAAGATGACGATTCTGACGAAGAGGCTCCTTCTGAAGAAGATGAGTTTGAGGACGATGACAGGGCTGATGGAGGCCGTGCCAGGCCCCGAAGTTCGGTAGCAGACTTACAGCAACGCAATTCCATGGCAGTGTTTGCTTCTCCTACGAAAACCAAGTCCAAGATATCTGATGAGTCGCCTATTCGGCCTCGCCCGTCTCGAAATTTATTGGTTGCTTCTTCGCCGAATACTTCGGACTTGGGTTTGGCTACTCAGCGCATCGAAGAGTTGTCCTTGGCTCCAAACCAAGAGGTCCTGCTTATCGTTCGGCTCTGTGCAAGGCTCCCTGATTCGTCGGTGCCCGAAGATGATTCCCGGATTGGATCTTTGCGGGTGCTCCCATTCAAGTTACTGTTTACGTCAGCTGCAAGAGGCATCGATCATTGGGGGCAGTCGGCGGCTGGAACACCAGCTGGCTTACGATTTGGCGACGGTGGACTCGACGATCACGACGGGGGCGATGATGAGGAGCGACAACAGCAATATCTTCAGTCTGAAGGCGTTGGAACCCTGCCGTGGCGTTATGCTGTATCTTGCCGAGCGCGTGTCGTGGCTTCATTGATATCCGTATCACCAAACGTACTTGATCTTGGCGACTGTAACATCGGCGAATACCGTGCACTTACCGTGAGCGTGACGAATAATTCAGATCTTCCTGCCCTGGTAGCTCCCCAAGTAACGTCAAAGGTTGTGAGCTGTTCCGAAGAAGAATTGCGCATTCCTGCCCGAGGCTTTGTTGACCTCAAGGTTGAATTCGTGCCACGAAAAGTCAATTCGAATTATCGGAAGATTATATGCTTTGTGAACCGACTTGATAAGAATGGTGGTGCTGAAGTAGAAGTTCGGGCATGCAATGTCGACACGCACCACGTATTACACCACTCTGCTTTTTACAAATTATCCAGTACTTCAGGCAATGGGTTTAAGCAGTTGCAAGTGTTTTTCAATCAAGCTATTGTGAATTGCCCTGCCGTACGATCCTTTCGCGTCGAGAATATCAGCGACAAACCTCTTGACCTTGAATTGATGCCTTCGTTGGATGATATCGAACTTTTCACGCCAGGACGCGAGCCAGCCGAGCCCATCTCTGACTCTACGCCTGTGCAGTCTTTACAGCCACTGGTGCCAACAGCTTCTTCGTTAGAAGAGTCGCGTCAAAGCTTTTTGGAGTCGATGACCTGGAACCAAACTTCGGGAGGAGCAACCACCTCGAAGAGTCAATACAAGGAAAATATGTTGTCGATGGCGCGTGACCAGAGCAATCACTCGCAGCGTTTGCGCGGTATGGACCTTGCTAGTGTATCTGCACCACGACCGCAAGCAATGTCCGGCGGCAGCAATCGGCGTCGTCCGCAGAACCAACGTCGCCGCGAGATTGCAGCAGTAAGCGCTGAAGTGACTTCAGCACCACAACAAAAGGAGGTTTGGACGGTGGCGCAATTGCTCGCAAAGTTTGAAGAGCCGCTACCGATGGAGGCTGATCGGGAAGGTGAGGAAAAAGAGGAAGCAGCAGTGAGAGCGCGAAAAAGTCGGATTGAAGAGCTTGATGTTGCGATTGCAGAGGGTCGGCTTCAAGCTGTGAAGCACCTACGAATACCGGTGGGAGCCCAGGCAACTGTTGTAGTAAAGCTTACCTCACGTGGCACGGGGTCGGCAGAGGAGTCTCAAGTTGCTCAGTTAGCAAACTACGAAGTCAATATTCGATTGCTCGATAACCTCGACGCCGTTTCTGGAGATCAAGCGAGGGGAGCTGGTGCGGCAGATGCTGGGCAACTGGCACCATTTTCCAAGCAATTGATACCAGCTCGTGCACTTCTGGTTCGAGCGAAGGTGGTTCGGTCGGAGATGTCGATAGGCCAAAAGAACATTACTTTTGGTCGAATCAATGTGGGCGGCTATGCAACCAATTACGTGACAATTGTGAACCGCTCGTCTGTACCGCTTCTTTATTCCATGCAGAAAAGCGCTTCTATTACCTCAGGATTCCTTCAAGTTCCAAATCAACGGCGTGGCATCATTCGCCCGCATGGCTCTCGGGAAGTAATGCTTGGGTTGTCACCAGCACTGGCAGGCAAGTTTGAAGAGACTCTGGTGGTCGCGAACGTACAAGACCCTACTAACTCGCAAGTTATCACGATCAAAGCCAAAGTGGTGCGCCCAGAAACATTCGTTTTTGACGTCCTTGGAGACACGGGCAGTTCAGATTCTCTGGATTTTGGTACGCTTCTCGTCGGCGAAAAGAGCCCCGCAATTCAATTTTCGTTGAGAAATATTTCAGCGCGGCGGCGCCGTTTTCTTGTGAAAGCTTCGAATATTTCTGTGGTGCACGAAGGTGAGAGCATGAAGCTTGAGGATAAAGGAGTGACAGCGTCTTTCTACTTTCTGTTTCACGGCGGAACTACAGCAGGCTTGCCTCCTGAACAACGC
>Ga0307979_1001734_pt1 | contig 15426 bp, 14 predicted proteins | sample OrgLakmetage1058_FD_201833 | JGI IMG/M metagenome (GOLD analysis project Ga0307979, IMG submission 201833) | Saline water microbial communities from Organic Lake, Antarctica - #1058 | ecosystem: Environmental > Aquatic > Non-marine Saline and Alkaline > Saline | place: Antarctica: Organic Lake...
TTTTTCTAGTTCTTGTTGGTTGGCCCAGTTTTTTTTTTTCACGAAACAAAGTTGAAAAAAGTTGGCCCCCAACTTCGCTGATCGTTTTGGCCAGTGCGGCAGGCCTACTCTACCTGTTAGTCTTCTAATTCCGGTCCTTCGGGGCCTGTCTCAAAAACGTTCGGCTGTTATTCGATTCGGTTCTCGTCAGAACACTATCAATAGGCATTACAAAAGAGAAGAACCAGTCTGCGAGATACCGCTCGTTATATGGGTGGTTTATTAATTATTAAACCAATTTAAAATTTTGGTAGTACCTAGTGCGTAGTTAGGTAGTACAGCAAGCAGCAATGTTTAGCAAGGTAAATACCAAAGAAACCCGCGGATGTCTCGAAAGGGGCCTAGTGTAGAATTCACCTGGCATGTCGAAGTGTATTTTTCATCGCCAGCTTATCACTCACTTGATACTTGATACATGATCTTGATACTAAGCACTAAGACAACGGACTTCAAATTTTAGCTTCGACTGCGCGCCGTGTAACTGTCGAGCAAGAGACGAAACCCGCGCACCAGGGTGTCCCGCTGCGCGCTGCAGTCGCACCCGAAGTCGATAGTGCGCGCGTCAAAGCACAAGCTCGCGCACTCGCCGCGGCTTCGCATGGCCGTCACGGTCGCGCCGTCCTTGCCCGCTGCGTGCATGCGTAAGGTGGCCGTACCCACTAATGAAGCCTCTCCTCCTCCTCCTGCAGCTGGGGCTGCTGGGGCTTGATTTGTCTCAGGTGACGACAACGAGGAAGAGGCCTTGGAGATCGCCTCCTCTGTTTCCGCCGCCGCTGCTCCCAATGAGGCACCTGACAGAGTGGACTCAAGAAGAGCCGCTGAGGAATGGTCCAGCGCTTCCCCGAGCTGCACGTGAGTCATTTCCCGGAGGTCAAACAGCTCGGTGCCACTGCCGTAGCCTTTCCCCACGCGCATCCCACCGCGCTGGCGGTCAGCCCGCCAGGTTAAAGTGTGGTCGCCGAAGAGCACCAGGGTCCGGAACGCGACCTTCCCCTTACGGTTGAACTTGACTACCCGCACGCCATTTTCCAACATTTCTCGAAAATTGCCGAGGACTGCTTTGCGCTCTGCCTCAGACAGGTGCGCGATTTCAGCACCGGAGGACAACGCCGCAGCGGATTCGAGCACACTGGACGCATCAGGCTCATCGTCAGCAGCGGTGGCACTAAGGTCTTCGTCTTTCTCGTCCGCAGCCTCAGCCTCTAGTTCAGCTTTTCGGCTTGCTTCTTCCTGTGCTAGCCGCGCAGCCGCCGCTTGGCCCGCGCGCGTGTCTTCGAGCAGCAGCAGCCGCACGCCGTGGTACAGCTTCAAGGCCAAGTCGGCTTCCCGGCAAAAAGCCGTGCGTGACGGCGCCATGTCAACCCATCCGCTCGGTCCCACGGTCGTGGTAGTGGTGGTGCTACTAGCACTGTCTTTGCCGTCATGATCCTGAGTTTCTTCTTCTTCTTTGTCCATCTTGGTGCTCTTGGTTCGCCCGCTGCTTCCGAAGGGGGGTGCGTCACCGTCTCCAGGTGCATCCACACTGCTGCTGCTGCTGCTGCTGTTCTTGCTGCTCCCAATAGTACCCGTCGCCTGAGTTGGGCCCACCAAGAGGCCAAAGCTGGAGGTCATGTCCGTGATGTGCTGGTCGGTGTACAGCTTCCGCAAGTTCGGTACAGGGACCCCTGCCAGCTGTGCGCTCAGGGCCGTGCCGACGTGGCTAGGACATGATGTCAGGAACCCAAACTGAGGATGCACTGCGAAGCCTCGAGCAGCACATTCACTTGTGCTGGCGGGAGCGCTGCTGCCAGTGGTCGAAGTGCCGTTGAGGGCGTTCTCCAGTGTGGTCAGAACTGCGTGCATCTCTTGAAAAGGGGCTGCCACGTCATAGCCCTCGTACACCACTGCCACTTCCAGGTGGTCTTCGAAGCCATACTTGATGGATAAGCTCGCGCCTCGGTCCGCGCTCAGGAAGCACCCCCTGCCCATTGGCCAATCGCGGCACAAACCCGCTGCTTCTCGGGCGGGGTTGGTGACGAACGGGTCGGTGGAAGGATCGGTCCCCGCGAGAGCCGCCGCCGACGACGACGACGAAGAACTGGCAAAGCCCGCATGGCGAGCCGCCGCGCTGCCTCTCATGGTGGTGCCGAAGGCCAGGTAGCCCATGGAGGCCACCCCAGGGGGGGCTAAGCCCGAACTGGCCGCCGCAAACGCCGCCTCCATCGCCGACGGCAACGCCATCGCGCTTGAGTTCACAGAAAACGAAGCAGCACCAGAAGCACCGCTGCTTCGCGTGTTCGAATCCGTTGCGGTAGCCATAGCAGCCGCATAGGCAGCCGTTGCTGAAGTGGTCACAATGGACGCGGCCGCAGCGGCATGCTCCGCCCAGGCTTGTTTTGGCGTTAAGCTGATGGTGCGGCCTCCTGCGAATGGATTGCTGATGTTGCTGTCGTTGGGTTGGCTGGCGAGCCACGCCAGAGCCCCTGCGCACTGGAGCTCAATCGCCAGTCGTTCGGCAGGGCTGTGGCAGCCTGCTGGCAACGGCAAGTGCGCCACGTTGCGCCTTGCCACCAGCACCGCGCGCACAGGTTGCTTTAACCCAACGCTTCGTAAGTCTAGCGCACACCCGAATCGGCGCTGCTTTCGTTTTGCTTCATCATCCTCGTCGCTTTTACTAGCCGTTTGACTGTCTTTGATCTTGCCGTCCTCGGCCTTGGTAGCGCCCTTCTTTGGTGAACTGCTGAGAGACACGAACCAATTGTCGGGGTTCATGGGGTGTATGCCCTCGGGGCGACGGTGGTAAGTCCGCACGATGCGGTCGAAAATCGGGGCTGCAGAGAAGAAAGGGAAAGAAACGTCATGGTTATATTTTAAAAAAGCAGAATCATATCGAAAGAGCACATAGATGCTGATATAGACCAAGCTCATACGCGCGCAAAATGAAATAGATAAAAACAAGAGGACAAGTCAAGGAAACAGACAATCGCGTACTTCTACTTGTAGTTACCGAATTCCGTGTAGTCAAAAGCAACAGTCGCAAAGCAGCCAACGGTGGACTCAGGCCTCAGGAGGCCCGAGCGAAGGCAAGCATAGAGGCGAGCAAAGTCTTCCGGGGACGTGTCCGCTAAAGCCACCACAAAGCCGCCCGCCTTGAAGGAGGAAAAAAACAGAGACGGAAGAGGAAGAGAGGGAGCAGATTGGGCATTAATCAAAGGAAAGGGAAAAATGATTGGAGATTTTGGTCAAAGCACGAGTGCTTCCTCAATCTGAAAATTTCCCAATCCACCGGCAACACTAAACTTTATCCCAAGTTCAAGCGAGCGAGCACCTAGACAAGAAAAACAACGAACCCACCCACCTTCCAGCTGCTGCTCTTGGATTTGCTTCCAGTATTTCCGTCTATGTCCTTTACCAGCGCCCACGCGGTGAGGTTTTTGGGGTTGTTCCGCAGCACGTTTCGCGCTTTCGCTACAAACGGCCGCTCCGAGGGCGAGGATGACGCACTTCCACTGTTGGACTTTGACGTAGCATTCGTATCAGTACTGGGAGGATTGGGAGGCCCCGCTGCTTGCGCGGTTGCTTGCGCTTCCAACGCGGCCATGAAGTCGTCTTCAGCGCTCACTGCGCCACCACCAGTAGTAGCAGGGGTAGCCGACGACGACGGTGGTGAAGATGGCGGAGGTTGGGGAAGGGCCGAAGCGATGGCCTTCTGAAACGCCGCTGTTTCCTGGGGGTTCATGCCTACTTCTTGGCGGAGCATCGACTCGCTGCACACGCTTTGGTCCGCCAAGTCTTCTAGGCTTCGCACCCCGAGGGCAAGGAGCGGCTGCGCGTACTTGGACGCGCTTAACCCTGCGGCCTCGAGCACTTGCTTCACCTCTACCGCGCCGGCGCCCGAGGATGAAGACGAGGCTGGCGGTGCTTTTGTGATGGTTGACACGCTTTGGCCGCGGTCATCCCTGTCGTCACCACCGTCACCACCACCGCGGCCTCCTCCAGTGGTGCCGCGAGAAACACTCGCGCTCGTGGCGCGTAAGCGCTGCTGCTCCATGTCTCTGGCGCGCACAGTGGCAGCTCGGCCGCACGCTAGCGCTGCTTCGTTGGAGGCGACTACCCATTCTTCGCGCTCTTCTTTGGAAGCAGCCCGGAGCAAGAATGCCGTCCCGTCGGAGGTGCGAATCTTGAGCACGACCGGCTGCGTGATGTCAAATGGAGCCAAAGTCGCCTAAAATGGACGTTTACGCCCGGAAGTCGACAACAACGACGAGATTACGTAGCATCAAGGATCAGGACATGACAAACGTACAACGATAAGTCACTGCACTCGGTGTACAAATAAGTACAGGGCACCTAGCCTAGCAGACCACAACCACCACGCAGAGGGGCAAAAAAAGAAGCACAAGCCTAAGAATGCTCGATTACTTACCCCAAGGAGGTCGATGCAGCCTTTTGGCTTGTCGGATCCGAGGCCGCTGATGGACTCACGTATGCCAAACCCAAAACCGCCCACGCGCGAACTGCGCATGATGGATTCCGAGGGCTGCCGGCTCAAGCGGTTACTGATGCTGATGCTGTTGCCCAAATCGTCGAGTTCGTCGCTGTCATCCATGGCACCGCCCGCGGCTGTCCATCGCGTATGGGCTTGTTCGCTTTCGAAGTAGTAGATTTTGCCCTTGTTCGGGTACAGCACGAAGAATCGCTTTTTGATGGACCGCACGACGTGGCCTTCTTTCGAAAGGTAACCCTTTTTGATGGGGAGCTCGCCATCGGTACTCATAGATGGGTCCATGGAGCTACGCGGCTTCCCTTCACTGCTGGTCGCACTCCCACCGGAGAGGTTAGTGTTGGCTTGGTTATCGCTGACGTTGCTACGAGCAGGACTAGTCGCGCGAGCCCTCGCAGTGGGCGCCGAGCCCACTCCTACTTGGCCGAAGAGCTGGCCTTCGTCCACCTGAAAGAGGTGCACGGCGGCTTGCTGCAGGAGCAGCGACGGCGCCGTGCGGCTCAAGAACTCGTTGATCCACAGCGCCAAGCCCGCGGCCCGTTGGTCGAGCTCCGCCTCGCTCAGCCCCAAGAATTTGGAGTTGAGCTTGTTCTCGGGAAACGGGGCCTGCAGGCGCCCCACCTCCGTGTGCACGCGCTTCTTGAACGCGCGCAGCACGTTGAAGCGAAACGACCGCGTGCGGCTCGTGCCTTGGCGCCCCAGCAAGGTGACGTCGTAGGTGGGGTGCTTCTTGCCATGGACGTCCTCGGCTTTTTACATGTGGGCGCGCGCGTGGGAAGGCATAGACAGGTAAGAACGAAATCGTTGGTTCATAATAGACTCAATCAATATAATCCACCTTGCTACTTGTTCATAGATAGTGGGATTAGGTAAGTAGGTTCACATTTGCTATTCCTGCGCGTTCTACTTCACTTTCTCTCTCCTTGATTTCCCTCATAAATGCGATCCTAGTACCTGCAGCGCCTCTTGCGACAGTGCAGCTCACGATCTGGTCATTGGCATGCAGAGCACGCGCCTTCAATTGATTGAGCGTAGCGATGTAATCCGCCTCGTCGAAGCCGTCGTCATCGTCGTCGTCATCTATTTCACTGGCAGCCTTCATATCTTTTGTCTTGCTAATGGTTTACCCTTGATCTTACTGTGCAAGCAACAAATTGAGGTTGCGCAAAGTCGCCGCTGAAAAGATAGGATGCTAGAAAAGCGTACTTTTTGGGAACTGCAGCTTTCGATTTGCCTACGTTTCCTTAACAGGACGCGTGTGTAGCCGCCCTACTAGCACTTGCACTCGAAGTGGGGATGATACAAGTGATGATGTGATGCCGATGATCTGTGCAGTACTTCAGTACTTTACTCCAACAACAAGGGCCAAGACGCCAACCAACAAGCCACCAAGACCAAGACGCGACGCCACAAAAGAAGACGCCTCGCGGCACACAAAATGAAAATCTCCCTGTATGTAATTATTGCCAAGAGCGAGAACGAAAAGACAACGACACGACAAAGAGAGCCAACAACACAAAAAAACAACAAAAAAGTTCATCTCTTCAGTTGTCTCTTTTCAAACCTTACGCCCCGGGGTACTTTTTTACGCGTGACCCCGTGCGCGGCACCGTGCCACGACGAGTTTGCTTATAATACTTAGATTTTGGTGCTCAGAACTGAATCCCAATCTAACTTCTTACCTGTCTTCAAAGCCTACTAGCTAGGCCCTTTAGCACCGTAACCTCGATCACATCACCCCTACGACGAGATTGCTCGTAGGACATAGAATCAGGCTTAAGAGTGCCTCCTGGTAGAATTCGTGACACATTCTCCTACAATGTTTCGCAGCAAACACTATGTTCAACACCGTCCAACCTGTCTCGTTAAATCACTATTATTGCTGCTTATTGTCGTGGAATTAGTCGTTTCAATGGAGACATGCGTTGTTGTGTCGACTTCGGGGGAAGCGACCGCAGCGGCCTCTGGAACCTACTGTGAGGATGGAATAGTAAACGATGCGCCTAAATATCGTCAGCAATCTGGAAGGAACAGGCCATACTGGTTATATCGTGCTAGCAAAGCAGTATGGACGTTCACAGCAAATGAATCTGGAATCGAGAAGGGTAAGGGTACTATTGTGAGCAAGGAAAGGTCTTCGGACGGTCCAGTTGGACTCACCTACAAATATTACGCGAAGAGTAGCTCGACATGGAATATCGATACATCTATCTCTGTGCAAGAAGGGGGTTCGATCGATGCGAGTGACTCTAGACCTATTGTTGACTTAGACGACCCTAGGAGCACGAGCAGAATCGAAGGTGCTAATTTGAATGACAGCAAAGCTAGCGCTTCCATAGCACTCCCTTGTTTCGCACAGACTCCATACCCGCATTTTTCAGGGTCTCTGGAATTAAGTCTTGCAGTTCGTGCTGAAGATGGCACTCAGTCCAGACTTTCAATCGAAGTGCCGATAAATTTGGACGGCACAACGCCTTCAGGCAAGGCGCCCTTTAATTATTCCGGCATGTTTCGCAAACTTGGCGAACAGTTCCAAGACTTATGTTCAAGCTCGATTCCCAGCATATACCTTGATCAAGTTGGCGGAGCAAACGGTTGCGCTACCACATTGTTAACTCAGCTGCAAGTCGAACTGCATAAAAATATCTGCGATGAGCAGTCAGGAAGCAAATAAGCGTGCGAACCAGTCTGTGAGCATACCATTCAACTAGCCATTTATGTTGGATTATTATTCGAGGCACTCACCGCTGGTATTGACGAATCCCTCACTGAAAGAGTACGTGCTAGATCATGTGTTGAAGCTGATGTAAAATATGGAGACTTGCTCGGATGTTTAACAGATGTGGTACCCACAACCGTATCTGTCGAACGAGAAATACAATATAATTTGCGATTTATCTTCAACTTGATGGAGTGGCGATGCTTGCATTCCATGCGGATGAGCGTATGTTCTTTGGGTCTTCATCGAGCACCGTCTATTTGCACGCCGTACTCTCGTGGAAACAAATCAGAGGTGAAGTATGTTACAGCAAAACCTGTCTTCGAAACGCGCTCATGCACTTCAAATCGATTAGTACAACTGCTGCCATCGACGTCACATCGTTTGATGGAGGAAACTTACTTTCCTGAGTGCAGGAATATATTGAGTTCATTACCCACTGTGGAATGCATGAGTTATACTTTGCAGGAATGAGAAGTAAATGCACCTGAGAATTGGCCATTTTGCATCACAAAAGATTTGTTCAAGAATCGAACTCAAAGGTCACAACCTCGAAGCGATGTATAGAATAAGCGTATGAGTGCACTGAGACATATCTTAAAAGTACAGCACGCCTTTTTTATCTCGAAATCGTGATGATGATGATGGCACGAACATGGATGAACCAGAAGCCCGAGCCATGTGCAAAATTTAGCACAAGTCAAGTCGTGAAGATGCTTCCGTGTTGCTGCGTGAGGATTCCTGCGAGGAGCTGGATCTTGAGTGGAAGTGCACACCGCAACTTTCGCCGGCAGCGTGCACTTTGCTTATGAGAATCCGGAATTTTTTCTTTACGCATAGCGCATAGATCTTATTTTCCTGTTGATTTTCTGAGGTTAAAGGGCGATTTAGGACATCATGAATACATTTTTTGAATCCGGTAGGTGGATGAACGCACGGCACCGGCACATCCCAGTGAGCAGTAAGCCAAAAGCAGTACATAATAATTAATAATCAGCTTGAGATCAGGCCATAATTCTAATTTCCCACAACCACAACGACACTAACGCTAAAGCAAAGCTAAGGTTTAGCTAAAGCCAATGAATATATATATGCAAATACCAAATGGAACTATCCGAGTTCGAGCTTCGAGCTCACCAGCAACTCCAATAGCAATAGCAATGCCATATGAATCCTGACTTATAGTCAAAACTTTTTCTTGGTTTATATCGCCCTCAGACCATAAATGAGGGATAAACGAGAAACGAGTCCAAATTAGCGCGGGGTGGCTCTCAAAAACACATCATGAAGAATTTAAATTCAGGAGTCAGGAGACTTCAATAAATGGATGATAAATAGACGGCACTTATTCACGGACTCTTTGAAGAACCAAAGAAAGCCGATATCTGTCGCTGCGAAGATGGAAGAGGCAGAGGAGGAGTAGCTTTAGACTTCTTTTTCATTGGTGAAAATCCTTTATCAGCGGGTCTGCTCCTGGCGCAATCAATAGCAGGTGCCTTCTTCACTTTCCCACCTTCATGCGAGCTCCGCACGTCGTCACAACTATTGTTACTTCTCTTTAAAGTAGCATCGCTGCTGCTGCTATTTGTTGGTGCAACAGTCAAAGTGTCGCTCTCTTTGCTTCCTTTGAAGAATTTGGTGATGGGGCGCACCGGCGACGATTCTAGACTGACTCGCTTTGTGCAATCGGCATCCACGTAATCGAGCTTATTCACGGCTTTGCTGACTGGGTGCCATGCCAGGCGCATAACCTCATCATTGGCACCTTTTTCTTTGCGAGGAGGAGAAAGAGTAGCGGATTCAGAGACCTTCTGAGTGTGCAGGATTTCCAAGGCCTTCTGAGGTGGCACCTTCGGCGAATTGTCAAGCCAGGCTTCGATTTGTGCCGGGCCTTTGAGAAGGCAGAGGCAGCGGTGGTGCAGCCAGTCGAGTGGGGTGTCCGCTGATTTTGTAGTGAGAAGACTGACTGAGGTCAATACTGAGCCCTGAAACGAGAAATGATATGCCAAGTTGGAATAAGATAAGTTTCAAAAATGAGACTCCGACTCGGAGCCAATTTTTACATTGCACATAAGCTGCGAGACCTTTAAACAGATCACTTTGTTGCGCATTGGCACTTACATCTAAACGTTGCCATTGGTCGTACAGGCCTGCAACAAGCAGCATCTCTCCCTCTGTACCTGCATGCACGCAATAAGGCTGTTTTTCGCCGTGCCAATCATTTTTCCACTCGAAATAACCTATTCGGCGCAGTGTTCAAGAGGGTATGTAGTGATGCGAGTCTTGCTGCTTATAGAAGACACTAGTCTAGCTCGTCATCGCTCTAACCTGATAAAAGGACCACGCAGCGCTGATTCGTCGTGAGCCGTCGAAAGGAAGGCAATTCCGCGCACGTTTCACTACGGCTGTTGAACATTCGGAAGAAGTCTGGCTTTTTAAGATCAGATGGAGTAAATGACGGTATGAGCCCCCAGTGAACAGCTTCAAGATACAACTCGCCAGATTCTGCGTCCCGAATGATCACTGGAAGGAGCTGCCCAGGGTGTATGTTAGAACGGGGAACCCAGTGATCTCTGGTTCTCGCATTCCAGGTCACGTTTCCGACAGTTCCGCAAGCACGATTGGCTTCTATAGCGATATATTCAGCGGACACATTCACGCTGCTGCGACCACACATGCTGACACTTACAAACTGCTAAGTATACTTGAAACAAATTTACAAACTTAACTTAGGGGTCTAGTGCTGCGGCCCACCCGAAGCACTGTTAAGATGCAGAAGAACATTACGCTGTGACTGATTTAAAGTCCTCAAAAAAGCACCTGTACTGTAGTAGCTAGGTACAGTATCTAGTTATAGTAGTATGTTCTCTACTGATCTATTCGTGGTCTAGCTAGGGTCTAGCTAGGTTTGTAGGCGCTAACAAGACTCTCTAACTAAAGCGAATAGAGTTTTCAAAGATTAGCCTCTTATCAGTACCATCGTTAGATAACAAGAATACAGGAGGACACACTTCTGTAGTTGACTTGATTGTGGCAATACAGTAATGGAGCGTATTCAGACTCAGGCGAACCTCCCAACAACTCCCGTGGGGCTCAAGGAAGCTGGAAATGACGCCATTAACAAAGTAAAGCGTTTCTTTTTCCAGGCGCTCGGCTGATTTGTTCCTGATTTAGCTAACCCCTTAGACTCGACTGCACTTCTTTTCAACTCTTGGTGGCAGAACAACTTCACGCTAGCTGTACACATGTACACGCTCGGAATTGATTTGGCATCCCAAGGGCTGCCCCGAAACGAAGAAGGGGTCGCGGCTTCCCCTGACCTTTGGAAGCGAAATCAAGAACAGGTAGAGTAATTCGGTCCGCTGCAACAATTGCGATCACTGTCTACTTCATCACCCCGTATCCTACTACCTTATGACTATGGGTCATCCATCCAATCACCTTACGACTTTGCTCTATGGCGAATCCTAAATGAGGCACTGCTTGACAGAGCCTTCTTTCTACTTACGTGCCTGGGCGCGTTATTTTAGAATTCAGAAGCTTCACAACTACCCTAGTGTCATCAGCAATATCTCTCGTTCGCCCGCCTCACTCTCCTTTTCCAGCCCTTGTCATTTATGAAGCCCGAACTCCACTTCATGCGGTGCATAACCTGTGCGTGTTTGCGTAATGTCACAGAAAGGTGAGCTTGCCAAGCTCCTCGCGAATCGGGCCCTGGCTCATTTGAAGCGAGACGATCCCTCTGCTGCTCTCGAAGATGCTTATGCCGCTACCATCTGTGAGCCGGCGTACGAGAAAGCCCACGTTCGGGTGCGTGTAATCACACAATGCTGGAGTGCGTACACAATGAGTTATGTGACTCATAACTTAACGTACAGTTTTGTTAAGGCTAACATCAAAATTAAAGATGTAGAATGGTTTGGCATGCGTCACCATTCTAGTGAGGCCCATTCTTGTATTATGGGCTCCTTGTGCTTCCGTCATCGTAGGTGCTCAACGCGCTCGAGGCCTTGAAAGCGCCGGTGGAGGATCAGCTGGCGGCGGTCGAAAGAGGCCTTCTCGCATGCGGGCCGCCTGGCAGCGCTTCAACCCTTGAAGCCAAGGTTAGGACTTATGTGCATAGTACTCGAATATTCTGGATTTTTCGATAAGAGGATATTTCTGTTTGACACACTGCTTTCTGTATTTGTACGCACTCTTGTTCTATTCTTTTTTTGTTGTTCAAAATGATTTTAGAAGCTTTTGACTCAAGTTTTGACTATACTCTTTTCTTTCATCAGGTTGGCCTGTTGCGTCTTCAAGTCACTGCCGACGCGAAAAAGCAAGGAGCAAACGCGGCGCCTCTTCCTCACTCACCCAATAGCACCGGCACCGCTACCTCCACAGCAGCATTACCACCTGCTGTGTCATCTGGACCTCCTAACAGTGACAGTACTAGTAGTGCTAGCAATGAGGCCCCACTCATGGCCGCAGCGCTCGCCGCCGCTGATGATCTAGATGATCCTCGCCGGGTGATGGCCGCTGCGGATGTGGGGGCTGCCTACGCGGTAAGGTTGTGTGCATGAGGAAGATGTAAAGACATGTTTATTTAAGAATGCTGTGCTACAGTGGCACATTACTTCTTGATCTATCTAAGTAAATACTACGCATCACAAATCAATCACTCCACCCTCATTCCCCCATTATTCATTCCCCCTCTCAGGTGGGGGCTTACGGCTTGCCTCGCGACGTAGAGCGCGCTGAGGCCTACCTGATCATCGGTGCTGACGGCGGCGACATAACAGCCATTCGCAACCTTGGCCTTCTTCTCCTCGAGCTCAACCGGTAAGAGTGAGAGTAGGACTCTTATCAATGCCTCGTGGAATGGATTTAAGGTTTAAAAATGTAACAAGATGTAATGGTGGTGGTGTCGCTAAGAATTGAGCGTTTAGGCTGAAGCCAACAGGGAGGTTTGCGTTCAGAAACTCAATAAAAATCTGGGGTCAATTAAGGAAAAAGCCTACAGATCTGTAGCATGAACATTTTTAATGCTCCTTTTTGATACGTCTCAGCATTTTATCTCCCTCTTCTTCTTCTTCTTCTTCTTCTTTCCTTTTCTCTTTGGTACCCCATGGCAGGTCCACGGAGGCGGCTGCCCGTTTGCAGCTGGCCGCGATCCAGGGCGACGAAGCGTCAATTGAGGCCCTGCAGCAGCTCGGCGAAGAGGCCAAACAAAAGGTTAGCGCACTTGTAGTACTGTAGTAGTTGGTGTGCTATGCATGTGTCTTCGCACGTTTTCTTCGCTTTTATAATTCCTTGTTAGTGTGTGGGCGTGTGTGGAAATAAGGGAAGAGAGAGAAAGAAAGGAGTATAAAGCACCAGCGTGGAGTGAGTATGCCTGTGGCACTTGCTTATACCTCGTGAGCGCAAGAGTCGCATTCTCGCATCTAGACAATAACTTACCCCCTACTTCCACGTTTTTGATATGCGCTTGTTTCACATACACATGTTTGCAGTCGGTGACTGCCAAAGCCAAGCTTCAAGTGATGGCTAACAATGGCGATACTCGAGCAGCGCAAATGTTACGCGAATTCGAGGGAAAAGATTAGGCTATGCACACAAAAAAATGCGGTATCTGGTAACTGACGATACCCCCTGTATGATGAGGATGCTCGCTCTTTTGGGGGAACGAACGTATTTGAAGTCGTCATTTTACTGTATCTCTCGCTGCAACTGAAGGTACAGTACGATGCTTTAGAGAATAGCCTTAATCTATACCTCTGCGCACCGTAGCACACTGATCTAGAGGTGAAGAGCTGCTCTAGTCTCTAGAGAAGTCAGCTTCAACATGTTCGAAAAGTCTATTTTGCGCCGGGACACTGAGCCTGCCGCCTATTTGAGTGTAGGCCGTACTCAAGGGAGGCCACGTAGCGATACATGGCCGATATCATCCGAGACCAGCAGCACGCCAGCTTCCCAGGGTTGGTTGCGGCTGGAGCGTACCACTAGCATTTGGGAAGTACAGCGGCAAATCAAGGGGATCTCAACGGCGCAAGCTACATTCTCTATCGTTGCGTCGCTGCTAGGAGCTTGCATCCTTGCTTTGCCCTACGCCTTTGCTTCAACTGGATGGGTCTTCGTGCCAATCCTCATCGTCATTACGTGCTCTTGCTGCTACACCGCGCGCTTATTGATCATTCTTGTCAACGAAGTTCAGCCAACTGCGACTGGTCCAGTGTCTACGTATGAAGCCTTAGCTGAAGAGATCTTAGGAAAATGGGGCCTGTGGGTCACTTCGTTGGTGATGTTTGTTGAACTCTATGGATGCGGAGTAGGTTACCTTATTTTGATCGGGGCTAACTTGCATCGAGTGTTTCCTGCCTTGAGCGCCGCGCAATTTACAATGGGTGCTGCGGCAGCTTTGTTTCCATCGTTACTTGTGGGGTTTGAGGCCCTCAGCAACTTCTCGTCCCTTGGCCTCATCAGTGCGTGTCTGGTTACGCTCGCTATCTTTCAAGCAGCCTGGACGGTGGTCGCAGCTACTGCTCAAATGCCAGAAGACGATGAGAGCCAAAGTACATTAGGCATAGCGGGCAGTCTGCAATACTTAATAGATGACCACACTGAATTCTATGTGCCGAGTGGACTCGGAACGAGCTGCGGAATAGCCTTATTTTCATTCGCGAGCCACTGCATCATTCCTGAAATTTACGCTTCGACCAAAGACAAGTGGTGAGAATGTTTTAAAACTGAGCTACTGTTTTACTACATGTGTGACTTTTGTTCCCATTCTTTCATTTCAGGTCCTTTCTCGTCGCTCTCGACCACGCATTCATGTGCGTTCTCGTGCTCTTCGTAGCAATCGGTAGCGCTGGTTATCTTGCCTACGGTGATGCAGTGGCGCAGCAATTCACGCTAGATCTCAGTGGAGGCGTCGCAGACTTGGCCTGTCTAGCGATAAGCTTAAACGTTGCCTTCAGCTTTGGGCTTTTTATGGCACCCTCATGCAAACTACTTGAAACAGCTATCGAGGGTACAATCGCAAAATGCCGTGCCTTTTGCACTCCAGTCACGCCCCAGGGATATTCCAAAGCATCGGATTCCACTATGGCTGATGATAAGTCTCACGAAGGGAAAGCACAAACTGAGGAAGGAGGCACCGAATCGCAGCAGCCGGAAGAAGCACAACCATGGCTCTTTCTAAGGCTCCTCGTGGTAGTAAGCGCGACAGTGATCGCAGTTCGGTTTCCAAACTTTGCTCTCGTGCTTTCCCTCATCGGGTGCATATGCGACATGACAATCTGCTTCATTCTTCCAGCAGTGATGCACATCATCATCGTGCGGCATGCTTGGGCTTCTGCTCAATGTAATGGCGAGAAGCAGGAAGAAAAAGCAGCAGGAGGCCGTGAAGTTCGAGCGTCGTCGCGAACTTCACTCGACTCTGAGGAACACACCTCAAGCTTCGATAGAAGAGGGCTGAGCGAGATGAGCACTTGGCAGCTTATTATCCTTGTGGTGGGCGACGTAGCTCTCGTGGTTCTAGGCGTTGTTGGTATGGTTGTTGGAATTGGGTCAAATCTAAGCTGAGTGTGGTTTCCTTTGGCTCGCATACTCCTCACAGGCCCCGAAGGGCCAGGGCAAGAATAAGAAGGCTAACAGGCAGTTTTTTTTGTAAGGCAAGTTTGAAGTCAACCCTTTGTGAGCTCATTTGTGCTATGTGCCAACCGCCCGATAATACCAACGCCCTTCGGAATTTTTGAGACGCCGATTAGAACAATAGGCAAATCGGCACCCTATGAATTATGTGCGAGGTGGAGTTGTTGTTGTGGCTTTTGACTTCAAACAGGCCAGAGCCAAAAGCCAAAGCAAACAAAGATCTAAGTCAAATGTCAAAGGCCAGCTAACAGCTAATTCTGAGCTATTGGCTTTTCGTTATTTGGATTTGCCTTAGCTCGAAGTCGAATTGAGCCCTGATACCGTAGAGAATTCGGGGGGAACTACGTGCTACCGTGCTACGTGGATACGTGGCCCCTCGCTCGTATGAACACACCAATCTCAGCGGGTGTATATGCATCGCTACGCTAGTAAGTAGGTGCTGGTGTCAGCAATGTGCATCAATTCTCTGTTCTCTACTTTCAGCACTGAAGGTGCGGCGCGCGCTGCGCTTCTTCTTGCATCTCCCACGTCTGTAATCCTCAATATACAG
>Ga0307979_1001735_pt1 | contig 15416 bp, 16 predicted proteins | sample OrgLakmetage1058_FD_201833 | JGI IMG/M metagenome (GOLD analysis project Ga0307979, IMG submission 201833) | Saline water microbial communities from Organic Lake, Antarctica - #1058 | ecosystem: Environmental > Aquatic > Non-marine Saline and Alkaline > Saline | place: Antarctica: Organic Lake...
TTGAATAGTCGCCTGGCCCATGGAACCGTGCACACCTAAAGTTCCCGTTGAGAAATTTGTGTTTGTCCATCGGCCAAAACACGGCATTCTCGGCTATCGTCGACTTCGCGCGCACGAACTTTAGCGCACTTCAGTGCTCAGCAGTTTCCATTCCCAAAAAGGAAGCCCAAGGTATGGATACATTTACTGCTACTATTCCCGAGGCATGATTTCGCAAGCTCGTGCGCGTCCCGTACATGTTGTACCACCCAACCACGTGTTTCCCAGGGATACGGGGCGCCTATTATATCAGGCTAACTAGCTTTGAGCTTTCCCTGCGCCACCTTTCGTGGCTGTTCATGCTATTATTCTCGAGCAGTACCTTGGTCGAACCCATCCTGCCGAGTTCATCCGCGCAGTGGCACCCTGATGACACCTCGGCGAGAAAACATAGGCTGTTGTTTTGCAGAGAAGCTGCTTGCAGCATTTGCTCGACAAGTCTCAAAACGTGATGAAATTCCTTAATCAATTTTCCGAAGAATGTAAGTTTAATTTCTTTCTTTCTCGGATACTCGTCCAAGTAAAGCCAGCGCCCATCCGAATCCCCAAAGCAGAGTGCGACTATTTTACCCCGGAAGCTCCCCCTGCGCTGGGAACCCCTGTCGACTCGGGATTCCTTCTAGCTAGCCTCGTCCTCCGGCTCAGCGGCCTCTTTCTGGCTTGCCTCGTTCAACTTCATGCGTGACCGCCTGTAGCTTCGGCGCTGCTCCTGCCGCCCCACGCCGCCCTAACCCGGCAGCCCCGATGCCCACTCCTTCTCTGGGCAGTGATTTGATGTGGATCGCTTGTCTGCGTTGTCCCGAATGCTACCATTGTCATCGACCCAAGGTACCACAGCAGACTATCAACCCATACCAACTCACGCGCCAATTAAGATACCATCACTCCGTGGCACTGTGCACACCACCGGCCTCTTTTTGTGACAGGCGTGAAATACGAAGGAAGAGGTGAGTGCACTGTAAAGGGTTCAGAAGTTCAGAAAGTGAGGGTCGTGCGAGTCGGTGCCCTATGCGGAGGGATGTCTGATTCCCCAGAGTTTGGATCGTTTCAGTGTCATCTTTCAAAATAATAAAGGATGCGGCGGCGCGGAATCATGCACGCGCGGCAGACTTTAGATGGAAGGCAGAAGAGCGAGCTGCTGCGGCGGTGGCGACTTCGGCGACGACCGCAGCGAAGGGTCTGGCCATGGGCTCTTGGGCGGAGAGGGCGCCATTTCTTCGTATTCTCGTCACGTAAGATATTCCTCGTGAGCTGGTTTCTCCAACGAGCGCCTTCACTAAAAAGCTTTGCTTTGCATTGGAGCTCAACACATTACCAAGAAGAAGGATGAAGCTTATTACAACCGCAGTGCAGATGCCTATTTTATGTTCAATTAAGGGATCTTGTTTTAGAATCAACCAGTTGAAGAGGGAACTGTGAGTGGTCAGTCCGGTTTGGGGTTTTGGGCATGCTTGCGGCCTTCTGTCTTTCGTATCTCTTAGTACTTAGTAGTTCTCGCGATTGAACATTGAGCTATTGAACTGGAACTTAAATCATAAAACTTGAATCATAAAACTTCATTGAAATTAGAAATCATAAGCGTAAGTTAAGCGGCCCTAGAAAGTGCCAATATGGCCCTAAGCGGGCAGTCAAGACGACTAGATTCAAGTACTGCATTTACAACAAGCAGTGCGAATATCCCCGTACGTCGCAGTCGCAAAATGCACCTCAGTCACTGAGTCACTTCACAGGCACCTCCACGGCCGCAGGACCCAGGGCAAACAAGGTTCGCCAGGTATAACACCGCTCGCCTCTAATGACTTCAGAAATTTACAAGTACGCGTGCTCGCACTCTATCCGACTGGCATTGAACTGTCGTGTTGTACAATCGTGGTGTGAGAGGGCCTCGATCCTCTCGCTGTGCCTGAGAAGGAACTCATCCAGAAATAACAAACAAAATTCTCTCCACTACACATGTGCCAGCGGCTAGAAATAATACCGTATTTCGCGAGCTGCAAAGAGAGTGAGTGCAGAGCTGGCGCGTCTTCCTCCGTATCGTTATTCCGCTTATGCATGAAGTGCCAGCTGTGTCGTACATTGGCGCCAATGCTACTGCTAGCCACACTAGTAAATCTGAAAAGAAAGCGAAGGACGGCCATGACTGTAGTTAAAGGATTATGAGCTTAAAACGTGCAGCTTTCGGTCCCAAACTCACAGTACGGATCGTAATTGTGTAGTGGCTATTCAGGTGCAGAAATCCAGCGACAGCCTTAGCCTCACAGATCACTCAATGACGGTATTATACGATGGATGTGCTGCGATGAATACAAGCACATACAAACATGGCAGTTACCTACATTGCAGGTTTCGCAGCTTCAGCTTCAACTTTAAGAATGGCTACCCGTTTGCAGCTACAAAAGTGCTGATACTATTTAAGAAAGTGTTTGCCCGGAGTCCGACTCGTGCACTGAGTGGCAGCTGTGTCATAAATTGTAGCTTGGTGCTCCTTCTAGACACCACAAATGCACAGAAAAAAAGGTTAGATTGAGTATTCATATACTCATAAGATCCTAATACCAACTCCATTCCACGCCCACAGTATCGATGGTGATTATGCAATGGACTTCTTAGGTGCAAAGCGAGAGGCTAGGATGCGGCAACAGCCTCAGGCGCCAAAACCCTACCTTGACTGTATTACACTTCGATACGCTGAGTATAACGCCTGCATCAGCTCTCAACATCAAAAGGTTTGCAACTGCGGCTTTGCACGTCGGAATATCTTCTCAATGGAATGCTTCGAAGACATCGATGCCAGTGCGGGAGTGTTTGTGCAGGCTTCGTCATGGACTTCAGCCCCTCTGGCTCTCAGCAGCTACACCTCTCGGCGGCGGTTCAACTTCACAACAACTAATTTGGTCGTCACGCAAACTTCTACCATGCTAAATCTTTAAGGCAGCGGCTATATCGGGAGTTATCACGCGCCTCGCGGGTTGCGGAAGGTTAGCTAAGCTTGAATTCACGCTGAATATTTCAATTCGCAGTGTGTATTTACTATATTAGAGCTATTATTTTAAAAGCGCGACGTCGCTTAGCTCCTTAAAAAAAATCATCTTTAGGAGCTCTTTTAAGGGGCTTATACGGGCCGATTTGAATGAAATCTCGCCTGTTTGGCTCTTTCCAACCCCCAAAGGAACGATTAGAGAAATAAAAATGTGAATCGGAGGTGGTCGAAAAAATGAGATTTTGGGCAAATAGCAACAGAAAAATGTGACCTCAGAACAAGTCTGACTGGGCTGAGTGCCCTTTTGCGTAATGCAATTGTAATCATTTTCTCTCGAGGTGTCCTTCAGCCGTCAGGCATCAGGAGGTTTGGGAATGGAGTGAGTAGTATCTAGTATAAACCCCAACCAAAGTGGCGATGGGGGGATCTTGGCAAATGACACGGCGCACTACACAGACACAGAAGCCAGAAGCAGAAGCCAAAAGCCAGTTTAGCCCGTTCTGCGGGCAGGGATATCACGCGCAGGCGAGTTGTCTATGGGCCTACGGGCCCTCGATGGATCTCGTTTCGATAAATGCATTAGGTACTAATCACGCAGTACCACAGGCAGTGAGTATATATCAGAGCAGTACAAGAGAGAAAGAAAGAGCGCGGCATTGGCTTCTGTGTCATTTGGGTTTGTATTAGCTCGAGTTCGAGTTCGAAAGAGAGAGAGAGATGCAGAGGTAGAGACATCACAGAGCAGAGCAGAGCAGAGTTGAGAGACGAGAAAATTCTCCCTGTAAAGTGCAACATCTCATCGTCAAAAACGAAAACCTGTACAGCTACCAACACAAGTCCTCCCCTCGGGGGAGGCGCGAAAAACGAAAACCAAATCTTTTGACAAACGACTGAAGGTCGGACAGCTCGGAGCGGAGTGATCTTTCGCACGCTTTGCGCTTCAGCTTTCAGCTGCCGTAATTAGTCAAGGTAAACAAACCTCCGTAACTTTGCGCTGCTCCCAGTATTGCAATTCCCTCACTATTACCCTTTTAGTTTAGAAAGGTTTCAAGTTGTTTGCTGCCCTAGCTAGCTAGTATAGGTATACAAATAATTTGGATTTCAAAGATGTACTTGCCAAATGAAGAACCTGAGTCGGGGTTGTAGCTACCCTGCATACCATATGTACAAATGCGCATCAGAATGATGAACAGCAGCAATCAATTGTCACTGGTTGCCTTGTATTATCATTATTATGGCGTCTCTTAACAATTTAAATGGTGTCACATGCCTAATCGGTCTGTTTTCGTGATACACTCCTCTGTTGCTTCGACCTCTTTTCTTTCTGGCGTTGCACAGAATGTCTGCACTCACTCTATTTGCCCGTTACAGCGACGAACTTAAAGCTTGGTTGTCGACACCAGTCTCCCTTGACAGCGGGAGTAGTGGCGGTAGCGGCGGTACAGTGAGCATTGAAGCTTGGCACGGCTGTAGCAGTGGGCAGCTCGGCCTCAGTCTAGGAGGCTACCCGGTTACCATTACACCACCCTCAGATACTGCTGATGTGAGGAATAATTCAACTTCATTTTTTTTAATGTTTTGCCTTCTTTCTTCTTTTTTTTTACTTCACACACACTTACACACTGAATTTTAGCGATGCGCATTCTGCCATTTATGCACCTCTCTCAGGGTGTTTTCATTGTTTAGCATTCGTACTGGCCTCGTTCTCGCGAACTTCCACAACTGTCTAATTCGCTCTCTATACCTGTACTCAATGCGTTTTATTCGCGTTCATTTATTTGTCAAGCTTCCCTCTTCTCTTCGGACTTATTTCAGGGAAGTTATTTCATGGTAGACACAAACGCGTCCAGTGTGGCTATTCAAAACGTCGTGGCGGACACGGTAAATTGCTGCTTGAGATTCCGTCATATCAAATGATTACCTTGCCTTTTCTCGTTGATCTAATTAGCATCTCTCAGTACTATCAATTAAAATTCCTGCTGTATAGAGGAATTAATCTTATCACATTGTCTCCCTTTATTTTTTCAGGTGGAATGGATCTTTTCCCAGGATCCTTTTGCCACCACTCTCCCACAAGTGCTCAACCGCCTCCGTTCTCTCGCGGCGCGTCGCCTCGCAGCCCCCTCTCCCAATGCAGGCGGCAACAACAGCAGCAGCAGTACTACAAATAGTAGCAACAGCGGCGGCAGCAGTAGCAGTAGCAGCAGCAGCAGTGATGCAGGAGGTACAAGACCTCGCGCTGACAGCCAATCAAGCACGGAGAACATGGGCTCAGGAGAAGAAGGTTCCGACGCGGGAAGCGACCAAGAAGATGAAGATGAGGACGACAGCCGCCACAACGCCAGTAGCGACGAAGATTACGCCTACGAAGACGACGACGACGGTATTGACGACGACAATGGCGGTGGCAGCAGCGGTGGCGGCGGTGGCGCGTTGGTGAACCAAGAATGGTACCAAGAGCACCAAATGAAGCGACGGTAAACACCCGTAATACCTAATACCTATCCATTCATTAATACGAATATTTGCCGTCGTTCTTTCATTCAATTTGTAACGTCATTATGCGAGAGAGCAAACCTAGGCGTCTCCAGAGTTCCAGAATAACATATATTTCAAAGTTTATGTGCCCACTGAACTTTTTCATTTTGCCCCCCTTCTTGCTACTCTAATGTTAAATCGTGTGGTTCAAAAAAGGTGGGCGGTGAAAGAAGCCGAGCTTCGGGCAGCCTTGGCGACGGCTCAGCTCGAACGAGAAAGCACTACGAACGACAACCAGAAAAGGCGCGGAAGCCAAGGAAAAGCTGCACCAAGCAACGAAGCCACTGGGGCTGGTGCTAGCGCTGGTGCTGGTGCTGCTACCGGTGACAGTGTTGACCACAGCAGCAGCGATAGCAGCGACAGCACTACTACGGCTGATACGAATGCTACTGGTACTACAACCGCTGCTGCTACTACTAACACTACAAGCAGCAAGAGCCCTTTGCCGACCGCCGCCGACGGCCGTCTGATGGGCCACAGCAGTTCTCGCTTGGGCCATTTAGAGGCACCCACCAACATCTTCAGCGGCGCCGCCAGCTCGCAAGTGTTGACCGCTGATTTGCTGAACTTGATTCGCCAGCAAGACGCTCTTGGCCTCAAGGTAATTGTGCTTTTCCTTTTACTTTTGCCTCATGCGAACCCTTGCGTTTATTCTGTTCCTGTCTTTTCCATGATTCGTTTTCAAATTATGCTCTCATGTTTTGACTTGAGTGGATCTTATCTTCGTTGCATTTTTGCCCTCATCTTTGTTTTCATTATTTCTCTCCTATTGTGTTATTTTTGTTGCGGCTGTATTGTAATTACAACGCTTCCAAAATTCAAACATTAAAAAACGAAATCAAAACGAACGCCAGTGTTCGGCCGTGGACGATAACATTTACTGCTGGCAAGTGCTGCTGGAGGTGGACGGGTTTTACGAAGGAGGATTGGGCAACGGTATGCTGGCTGCAGACCTGGACCACTTGGAGGAGCTGTACGGGTGAGTGATACACCGGACTAGCAGTTACTGTGGTGCATTTTGACTCATCTTTATATTGACATCGAAGCGAAGAAGAAATAGAAGCTATGAATACAATGGTAGATAAACAGCCCTTAGTCACAAAAGAAAGAAGTACGATTTTCTTAGATTTGTGCTATGTTCACTTTATCTTCCTTTTTTTACCCCTTTTTTCTCCATACATAACCACCTTTTTGTCGCGCTCTAATACCATTGCATGTACGTATCTTTGCGGTGTGTACTCTAGGTATGCTCATGTGGAGCTCGAAATTTCTTTCGCCATGGATCTGTACCCGTTCTTCCCGCCCGAAGTAAAAGTGGTGCGACCCCGTTTTCACGGCTTTGTATTAGGGCAAATCGCCCAGATGGACTGCTTGCAGCTCACGCATTGGTCCTCTGGTAAGCTTACAATAATGCCAGTGATCAACCATTTAAACTACAGATCTGTAAGAATAAGACAAAAATATAAGGTTGAGAAGAAGAAAAAGAATTCACAGCTTTTTATGCCCCCACCTTCGAAGAATCGAAGAGGATTCGTGCAAAGAGACTATTTTTTTCTTCCTCACATTTCAATCTTGATCTTCTTTGGCTTCTTGTCCTTTATCCCATTTGTTATGCTTTTCCTTGGTGGTGACCAATGTTATCAATATCATCACTTACCAGTGGGGACCATGGCGGCCGCAATCGGCGCCATCAAGAAACTCTTAGCGCTGCACGCGCGGATCGACTTCAGCACGGAGCGCAACGACCCTCAAGCCTACCCCGAAGGAGCGTACAACCAGCTCGAGCACCACTTGATGCGCTTCGGGCTCCTCACTGAATTGGCGCCGCGCGTGTCCATCAAAGCCGCAGCAAAAGAGGAGGAAAAACTCCAAGCAACTGCTCTTGCCGCTGCTGCTGCCGCTGCAGCTGATACTGCTGCCGCTGATACGGCTGCCGCTGATACTGCTGCTACAGCGGCTGATGCTTCTGCGGCTGATTCACATCAAATGGCAGAGGAACCCCTACGCAGCCCAGCCACCAAGAGTGGTGACACGACGACGACGAAAAGGAAACTATCACCTAGCCTGCCGGGTCACAATACTAGCTCATCCGTTAGCAGCAGCAGCAGCAGCAGCACCAGTAGCAGCGGCACTGTTAGTGGTAGCAGCAGCAGCAGTCAAAATGCTAGCAATGACGGTGGCAACAACAACGACAATAGCAAGGAGGGACAACCCTCGAAACGCCGCTCGCCACCACCCTCTAACGACAATGGCGGTGACAATGTTGCAACAAGCCAGGTGTCTACGAGTACTGCCACCGCCAGTGGCAGCAGTGGAGTTGGCAGTGCTGCGTCAATGCACGCCAAGGTTCCAGGACAAGGGGTGTTGACTGCGCCTGCTCCAGGAACAACTGCTGCATCTACAACTTCGAGTAGCAGTGTATCGACAACTGCCACTGCCTCCTCCATTGCTGCTGCTACGGGTGCTGCTGCCACCGCGACCACCGTATCTACAGCTGCTGCAGAGGGCTCGGTGCCACCTTTGCAGTCGTCGGCGAGTGGCAGCGTAGGCAGTGGTTTGAAAGCAAGAGCGCCTCAAGGCGAAAAGACTTACTGGGCCAAAGGCACAGGCTACGGACACTCTGGAGCGCCTTCGAAGGTGTAGGCCTTTGGTGGTCTGCTTTTTGCCATTTAGCCTCTTTGTTTTTGCGTGTGTGCACCACGCCATTCTTTGGGTCTTGTTTCCAACGACATTACTATTTGTCAATTTGCGCCCTTCACCTTCTCTTTCTCTTCCACGTGTGTTTCATAGCATTTTTTGGTAGAATGAAACTTGTGCTCCTTGCAATGCGCCAGTGCACATGTAAATGAAAACGCCCTAATGTAAACCTGTAAACAACAGGCTTGGGACGTCGAGGCGTGGCGAACAGCACAGCGCGAAAAAGACCGCCTCATTGAATCCCTCTTGTTGCTCGTGCTTCAAGAACTTGATCCACGAACGCGAACTCACCGCAACGACCACGACAACACACCTGATCGTGCTGCGACTACTGCGACATCTGCCACAGCAAGCAACTCAAGCTCTGCAGCTGCTCCTTCGAGTGACTCTCAAGATTCTTCTCTGCCAGATGGTAAATTTAAAGCTAAACCAACTAGCACCGAAACCGAGGCTTCAAAGGATATTGAAGGGCTTGCAGACCCATTTGAGGTGGTGAATATCCCCGGCGTAGCGGCGTTGTATCTCCGTAAGCCTCCTGTACGAAGCGCACCCGCTGGTGCATCCAGCAAGGCATCGTCTGCCGGCAATACGGTCTCGTTGTCAATGGAGACTTCAACCTCAGTTAAGCCATCAATAAGCGAGGAGGCGAACACAGAGGTGGCATTAGGATTGGGTAATAATGACATCGCCATGGCGCCAGAAGAAGTGCACGCGTTGGAAGAGTCCTGCTTGGTGCCTTTTTTGGAAGGCCTCTTGGCCAACGAGTCCCTGCTCGACATGGAACGCCATTCCCCCCTGTACGTGACTACGTTCCAGGTGCTGCGTTGCCTGTTGCGAGGTGGCGCCGCAGCCCAGCAGTTGCTCTTGCCGCTGCCCAACCAGAAACCGGGCAGTGCTTTACTGCAGCTCCTGCTGAAGCACCGCAAAGGCCTCGGGGTCTTCCTCAAAACCAACGGCTACATTTCGGCGATTTCGGCGATTTCAGCGAATTCAGCGAATCCAGCAACGGCGACGGCGACGGCCACGGCGGCAGCCAGCAGCGCTCCAGCAGGAGCCAGCGCGAAGAGCTCAGCTACAGGGAGTCCACCGAAGACTGCGAAGAGCAACAACGACACATGCCCCACGAGCTGGAGCAAAGAAGGAACGACATCATTTTCATTGCTAAAACCCGGCCACAGCAGCAGCAGCACCAACAGGAATGGCCTAGCCAGCAGTGCAGCAGGAGATGGTGAAAACGACCGGCTCATGGTCACGTTGGCAGTTACGCTCTACGAATGCTTCGAGTACGTTTCGCTGCAGTACTCCTATACAACTACGCATGTTCTTCTCTTGTGCTTTGATGGTTATTTGCGTCGCAGTAAGTTGCTGTTGTTGTTACATATTTACGCGTTTATCCATTTAGACCGTGTCTCTTTTCTTCTCTTCTCAAATTCTCCTCTTTCTCCTTTATTCCTCTCTGTGATACTTCCTGTTGGCATACAGGGCTTTCGGCGGTGAAGCATCCGTTCGTGACCTCTTGTCAAAACCGCACCCCGACGAGATTCATGCCGCAGCTTCTTTTGCTTCGTCGTCTTCATCTTCCATTTCTACGCTGGGAGCTCAAAGTGGAATCGCCTCGGGAACAACAGCTCCATCAGTCGTCTCCACCAATGGGAAGAGCGGCGATGCTTCAACGACTTCCTTAGAAATTGGCAATGGCAGCGCAAATGCGACTTTCGGCGCTAAGGGCTCTGGAGCTGCTGCTGATGGCGCCAGTCGAGTGGGCAACAGCAAGGAGAAGAATCTTGCTCCTGCTACTGGTGGTGGTGCGGCAGATGGAGGAGCTGCTGCTGCTGCTGCGGATGGTGATGATGACGAGGCATATGTGGCTGCTTTGTCTGAATTGAGTTATGATGAAAGTGACAAGCTCGGAGGGTAAGCTATGCATGGTAGTATTGCTTGGAAAAAGATAAACACAGTACTCAAGAAAATACACGTCACAGAATGTACTTAACGTTCGTAGTGGATTTTAATTGCACTTCGAATACGTATCTTTTTACTCGTTGGTGCATCGTTGTATTCATTCATTTATGCAGTGCAGTTTTTCTCATGCATTGTTCAAACCATTTAATACATAACACGTATGTCCAAAATCATTGCACTTACTAACTCTGCTCACTTTCTCGCTTCCTTGCTTTCGCTCCATTCAGGTTTCATTTCCAAGCCGCAGCGGACCTGGCCGCCAAGCAAGGGAGCAACCCGCGGCGCCTCAAGCGGCTGGCTCAAGAGCATGCTGACCTGTCCTCGTCCCTTCCCTGTACGCCCTCGAGCTCGGTCTGGTGCCGCCCTCATGCAGGTACTGCAGGCTGGGTTGTTTTCCCGTAATTGCACATAGTGTGCTGTGATACGTTACAATAGTGTGCTATATTATCGTAGTGAGCGCACATGTCTAGTCTACTTTTAATACTCTCCCCAAAACAAAGAATCTGTGGTATTTCACTAAGCTCATAGCACGTGTGTGCGATAAGGACTTTTGCGGGAGTCATATTTTACAGGAGGTCGCCTTCACTCTCAACTCTCCCCTCGCTAATGTGCTTCTCTGTGTGCTGTGCAGAGCGCATGGATTGCATGCAGTTTGCAATTTCGGGCCCAGAAGACACTCCGTACAGTGGAGGGCTCTTCATCTTTGACACGTTTTTTCCTTCGGATTATCCCTCGAGTGGCCCAAAAGTGAACCTTCAAACTACGGGACAGGGCTCGGTGAGTGAATGAGATAAAAAGACAAGAAAAGAAAAGCAGTTGATGCCCTATTTTTCGATAACTCGAAATATCTTGCTCGGGAATGTAATCCGAATAGACATTTCTCCAAATAGAACTTTGTGCTCATTTGTAAAGAAAAACTAAATTCTGCGCTGTACGTGTCAACTTTTTAAAATCATAATTTGAACATTTTTATTTCCTTTATGTTTTTGCGCAACCAAAAAAGGTTCGCTTCAACCCAAACTTGTACAATTGCGGGAAAGTGTGCTTGAGCCTCTTGGGCACTTGGCGTGGCGAAAGCAGCGAAAATTGGGACCCCAACTGCAGTACCTTGCTGCAGGTATCTGTCGTATTAGGTGCTTTTTTTCACATGCTTGACGTTTGATACATGATCACACCTTCAGATAAACTGGTGGATAACATGAAATGAACAGGACTTTTCCACCCAAATCACGGAGATGCACTTTCTCACGAACGTTTCAACTAGTTAAGAATTGGATTTCATTTTTATGGTTCCACCGCTGCTGCTGCTGTGCTTGTTGTTGCCCTTTAGGTCATGGTGTCGATTCAGAGCCTCATCATGGTGCCGCAGCCTTACTTCAATGAGCCCGGCTACGAGCGGGACATTGGCACCCCTAAAGGAGATGCCGCGTCCAAGAATTACAACGCGCACATCCGCAACATGACGGTATTGTAAACCTCAACTGCCGCTTACAGCGTACACTTAATTCTTTTCTTCTGAATGCATCTTTTGAAATTGTTCTTTCAGCACATGAATCGATTAAATTTGGCCGCGTAACGTGAACCTTTTCTTTGGATTTTCTTCTCTTCTACAGGTGAAATGGGCTATGATCGACATGCTGAAGCGTCCTCCAGCTGGCTTTGAAGAAGTGGTATGGTCTTTTACGCACACACTCGCCGCGCACGCACGCCACACACATGCACACAGAACTCTTGGCCAAACTACCGTGGGACTATTTCTCGTTCCCTTCTCCCTCTCCACACCCTTTTTCTCTTCGCCTTCCTCTGCAATAAAATGCTAATGTTTGTTCCTATGCAGTGTTTAATCCTGCATTGACTCATGCGTGTTGCTCTTTCAACGACGGTGCCGCAGGTCCGCCTTCATTTCAAACACCGGTCGGCCTTTTTGCGGCAGCAGTGCGCTGCCTGGGTCGCTGACGCAACGCCACAATTGTCCACAACTTCTGGCGCCAGCAGCAGCAGCAGCAGCAGCGGCAGCAGCAGTAGCAGCATGTTTGGCAGCAGATATGGGGGTGGGTCGGCTCAATTGGCGCACCTCGTTGCGGAGTTGAATGCCCTCTTGGATGCCCTGTAAAAAGGACGAGAGGCTTCCGCGCATGTTTCATTGGTGAGGCACCCGCGCAATGAAGAAAGTGGGGTTCTTTCTTCAATGAACCAAATGGCAGATGGATTGAGAAATGGTTCACGATTGACCGTCAATAATTGGCCAATGCAAAGTATAGTTGTAAAGACAGCCAAATCGGGTTGGAATTGACCGATAGAGCTCAGGGCCTTTATATTACTACCTGGACCAAGTAAGAAGCAGTGCGGTAGATGAAAGAAAAAAAGACGGCAACAAGCAGTAAGTTTCGCGAGTGCACTAGAGGCAGTAGGTCTTATTTCGTCGCATCATTCACTTGAGGTCGGGAACTGCTATTGCTATTTGCACCGCGAAACGGAGTTCGGATTTGGCGAATTGTTGAGCATAAATTATCGTACCTAACTGTTCCATACTTGTGACATTCAAGGCAACATAGAAGTTCACCAATGGGACCTTGAACCTCACAGAAATTTCCCTTTTTGGAGTTTCTTGGCCATTTTTTTTGCTTTGCGTTCGGCTCGTTCTTCGGGCGACCGCAATTCCTCTCTCGTTGGCGCCATTCGCGCGCCCATAAGCAGCTCCTCTTCGTGACTTAGCGCCGCCCAAGCGCCTGGATTTTCAGTCGCTGCGTCAAGGGTTATGCCAGCAAAGGACGTTCGGTGTAAAGAATCTACATTAAGGCCCATGGCAGCGCACATGCGTCGAATTTGGCGGTTTCGGCCTTCTTCTAAAACAAATAGCAAGCCATTTTCGTCGTCCCCAACATTCCTGTCGTCATCGATATCAGTGATGGTGCTACTGCCACATCCACTGATACTGTTATTGTTATCGTTGACAGAATTGCTTTTCCACTCTTTTTGCTCCGGCGTTAAGCGCGCCACGACACAAGGCCGAGTGACTGCGGTGACGTCCTCGACTTTGCCAGCTACATTGGCTGGAGCAGTGATCTCAACCCCAGCCGCAAGGACACGTACGGCATCGTCTGATGCTCGCGGAGTTGTCACAACATGATACTCCTGAGATGCATAAATGCACATGAACACGCAGTAAAGGAGGAATGAATTAAATGAGAAATTTAAATGGCGAGTAAGAATGAATCTACAAAGTATTTGATGAGTGCGGTTATGCGCATATAGATGAATTCCGCACCTTCTGTTTGCCACCTTCAGCACGCAATAAAGAATTTAAGCAGTCGCCATTTGAAGTCAAAAGTAACAGCCCTGTGCTTTCGGCATCGAGGCGGCCAACTGGATAGATACGTCGACCTGCATCAATCCATGAATTTGTAATGACAATTACTCGAATTGAGCCAAGCACAGGAATAGAAATTGGAATAAAAATGCTAAACACCGCTAGCTCCACACTTCGAGGTACACGAGAACAAGAACAAGTCTCTGCTGACCGTCGAACGGATCCCGCCCAACGGCAACAAGAGATGCAGCAAGGTTATGAGGACGGCGTGGGTCCATGGTGCAAACAACTCCAGCTGGTTTGTAGTACCTGGAAAAGTCGATAGATATTATTATTCGTGAGTCTTTTATTCAAATACTGTGCGCGGCGTTGTTATTTATCAAATATCCCTTCTCATCAATAATTTCAGTAGCAGACACATGCATGCTAAATGATGCGCGACACACTTGAAATGGCGATGCGGCCCAAGCGTAGCATCAAGCTCCAGCTCGTCCCACACCACCGGCGATCCGTCGAATGTAACCTAGAGGTGCGAATTTTCAGCGCTCATGAGATCACTACAGCAACTTACTTCGTCACACATGTTTTATAAGGTTATCTTCAGGTGCTGAGCTTACCAAATCGCCAGCTCGTAAGCGAAGGTCGGAGCTAACTACCACTTCACCGTTTACTGTAAGACGTCCTTCTTTTATTATACGGTCGGTGGCTCGCCGGCTGTGTGTCGCTCGCAATGCTCGGTTTGCTCGCATGGGACCTTTTTCCTGCTTGACACCTTTGTTGCTAGCACTTCTGGGAGGTCGGTTGAGAGCCAAACTTGTGGCACTAGGCAGAGTGGTGAAATACAACAGAGTCATGAATAGTACTGGCGTTGTCTTGTTGAGCTGCCAGGTGCGAATGCTTTGAAGGGCGCGCCTCATGGTGCTATTATGCCTCGAGTCTATTGGCAATGGACTGCTCAGGAAGCTGTTGCTGAGACCAAAATTTCAAGCAAATGTGTACACAATCGTGCGCATTGTATATGCGAGCATGGTGTATTCCAGTACGTGTGATACTTTCGAAATGAGCTTTCCTGTTCTTTGAATGTATGCTAATGACTACAGTAACAAGCCGTGCAGCACCACTTCATTTAAATTCGCGATATCTTTAGAAAATCGAAACGCATGAGAACTGCTTCACAGTTCTTTGCCAAAGTGCCCGCAAATAATTATGCAGAGGACGTGAAATTTCTTATATCCTACTAGTATGTGCACCTCATTCTAGCTAGTCCTAATTAAGAATTAAGACTACCGCGCAGGCAGGTTTTCAGCGTCCCCACACCAGCAGCATGATGGGACTGGGAGATGTAAGTAGAAGCTCCGGAATGTTCTATGGATTCGCGATCTTCTTCTCATGGAACGAGGAACGAATTCTCCGACGAGCGACCAGCAGTGCAATGCAATAGGCGTGTTTTACGTTGTACGTACTTGGAATACTTAGTGCGAAGGCTGCTTTGATCTAGGCTTGTGTGTTGATGCGGTGGTCCCAATATTTAGTCTTCCTCTCTTCATCGAATTCGCACTTCCACTTCCACTTCCAAGGAAAGCAAAAGAAAACGGACTGAGTCATACTGCCCCATGCACATGACCACGGGCCACGGGGCTTGCCAGTAGTTTCGAGGAACAGCGCCTGATTAGTGCCATTTGAACTGTTCATATACATCGCAATCATAACAACTGAATCTACATCTGAAACTAATTTCTTCTGCCCGTGGCTTTTGGCTTTCTTTGGTTCTTTGCGCTTTCTACACACCCGGGATGAATAATCCATATTTTTCTATCTATGCGCGATGCGCATCTCTATCGACTCCATCCCGCGTCTACTTGCATCCGAGGCAAATACAGGGACCAGTAA
>Ga0307979_1001737_pt1 | contig 15411 bp, 17 predicted proteins | sample OrgLakmetage1058_FD_201833 | JGI IMG/M metagenome (GOLD analysis project Ga0307979, IMG submission 201833) | Saline water microbial communities from Organic Lake, Antarctica - #1058 | ecosystem: Environmental > Aquatic > Non-marine Saline and Alkaline > Saline | place: Antarctica: Organic Lake...
AAGGCCAAGGTCCCAGGGTGAATCTGAGTGCCAGCATCGTCGGCGGTGGACGTTACTGCTGTGAGGGACTCTACTAGAGCATCCGTCACTGGCAGCAGCAGCGGTTGAGGAGAAGGCGCCGGTGTCTGGGCAGACGCTGGGGCTTGTGTCACATGAAACAGCAACTGAGCAGCGAAATTGTGTCCATTGGCAAAGCGAGTCAAACTACGGCGGTGATTGTTTGGTTTGTTCACTTGCCCTGCTTGCGTCGGCAAAGAAGCAGACAGAGGCACAACAGGAGCGAGGGCGCGCAGACCTTGGGCTAGAACAGAAGGGCAGCCGCGTGACACCAAGGAAGTGACACCTTCGCGCACGGCCACTGCAAAGGCAGCCACAGCAGCACTCTGGTGAGCAGCTTGACCTGAACCTTCCCTAGTGTCGCTCATGGCAGCCAGAAAGGTTGCGCGGGCTGTGCGTAGTGCCAGCACCGCAGGCTCGATTTCCTCTTCGTCTTCTTCTTCGTCGTCCTCGTCGTCGTCATCAGCCTCTACGAACGATTCCCCATCCTTGGCAACCAGCTCCTGGCTAGCAGCTTTGGTAGCGGCAGCACCAAACCTAGGGAGCTGCACGAGGCGAGGCAGTTCTTTGCCTTCGTCATCGGTCTCAAGGCTTGCCCCCCACAGGATCCCTGGATGATAGACCGACGATGCTAGCCCACATACAGGCCCTCCTGGCAGTGACACGGGGGCGCTGGCTGTGATCTCTACGATGCGCTGAGCGCTGCTTTCTTCGCCAGGCGCACGCGCAGCAGCAGCTCGCAGCTGCACGAGAGCAGTGCCATCCATGAGCACAGCTACTTCAGCATTCCCCGGTACTGCTGCGAGGTCAGTGATCGCACCACTCCCGTTACTATCGTCCTTCCACGCTCCAGCAAGACTCCAGGCCACTGATGACTCCGGTGAATCAGCATTGCTAGCTTGATTGACATTGGGTGAAGGAGCAGCCCACCATTCAACCGAAGAGCCAGCGACGCGCGCGACTGCGTCGAATGGCAAAGAGGCTGTCGATTGTGGCACCAGCGCGAAGGAAAGGACACTCGGACCACTGCTGCTGCTTTCGTTCGATGCCGCGTCAATTGGAGGCAAAGATCCACGTTGAGTGCAGCGAGGTGGCTTTGCTTGACCAGCGTCACCGCTAGCATCGACCTTAGAACGGTCCATTTGAACTTCCCAGCTCTCCACGGTAGCTGCCCCATCGGTGGTGGATGCAAGCACAACAACGCGTGTCAAGGTGGGCTGCCACTGCGCCACCAGCTGAATGGTTGCAATCGCAGCTGATTCAGCAGAGTCTTTCAGTAGGTGGAGCTGTGCCGTTTGCGTCACCATGCGGCGCTTCAGAGAGGCAAGAAGAGTAGCTTTAGGGGCGCCACCGCCAGCTGTAGCTTCAGCGAGGAGGCGTGCTGAGAGGCGAGAAAAGTGGAACAGGCGGCCGCTTGTGTCAAGCACCACAAGCTCTTCGTCTTGATCAGAATTCAGCGGGCCGAGATTTGGCACAAAAGACATGGCACCGAATGCTTTTGCGCCTACGGGAGTGTGCACGCGATTTCCAGAAAGATTATGAGGAAGAGAGTGGATGAGATAGCAATCATAATGACGCGTTCCAACGTTGAAGGGCCATAGTCTGGTCTTCTATGAGCCAAAAACAAAAAAAAAACACGTACCAGATTCGACCTTCACGAGCGCGTGTCGGAAGAGAACCTTGCCACTCTCCAGCACAAAGTTGAGGCCGCCGTTTGCGTCCGCCAATACCGCGTATGTTCCGGTGGCAGACCAAGCCACGTGTTCAATAGGTGCTGCGACTTGAACTGATGGGCCAAATTGCATCTTACTATCGCTAAGGTCATAAGTATTTAGCACAGCAGAGCCGTCGACTATGGCTCCGAGGCGGGGCCCCAGAGAAATCGAAAGCGCGGCCATGTTGGTTGCTTGTGACTTGTGACAGTTGTTCCTTCTTCTTCGCTTTTTTTGGCAGTTGCTTTTTGGTCTTTTCTCTAATATGATACTTGGAATTGACTTGGAACAGGGAACAGATTTTTGTACTTTCTTCTTTCTTAACTCTTTGCTTTCTTTTCTATTCCTATTCCTTCATCTTGCATCTCAATATTATGATTCTACTGACAGGTATCTTTCGCTATATAGATCTCAATTAATGAATATTGAATCATGTATGTCTTCTCGCCGTCGCCGTCGCAAACACAAGGCACAATGTTTTAGAAATATAGAAATAGAAATAGAATTGGCCTACAACTCTAGGTTAGACGTGAGACGTTTCCACCTCTCAGCCGCACAGAGCATAGCCGCTCCTTTTCTGATTTCTTCTCGCCTCGACTTTCTTTGGTTTTCTTAGAACCCTTATCTGTGTCTGTCTTTACGCATGCTGCGCCGCGTGTGCAAATGCAGCAGTGAGTCGGTCGCGCTCAATGAGCAGTGCTTTATACTGCGCTTGCATCACTTCGTTGCGTTCGCTTTCTTGCTTAGTCAGATCATACAAGTCCGTCAGCCGCTGCGGCGCTGCGATGGCTTCTGCGCTTGCCAGAGTCGCGAAGCACTTTTCTTCGAGGCTCCTCTTGGACCAGGACGCGTGCGCGACGGCACACTGCTCTCGCAAAGAAGCCGCCTTGTCCTCGTAGCCCATGGTGCGCACTTGCAGCTTTTTCTCCAGCTTGGCGCACTTCTCCGCGTGCTTGGCCATGTGCCCTCGGCAATTTTCAAACGACCACGCCAGGCTGCTCAACCGCTCTTTGGCCGAGGCAGTCGTCAAGCTGGCGACCTTTTGGCGCTCCGGCAAATACGCAAAGCCTTCCTGCGTCTCGCTCCACAAGTCCCCAAGCTCAAGGGCGTTGGCCTGAGCCGCCGCGGCCGCCGCACTCGCCGCTGGGTCCGCCTCCAATTCCGCGGCGACCAATGCTCGCGCTGCATGGAGCTCGTCGTCTTGGAACTCTTCGAGAGGGGCCGCCACGGCAGCTGCGTCCTTGCGGGCCTTCTTCGCCCGTTTCTTGGCTTCCTTGTCGTTGCCGCCATTGCTGCCACCACCACTAGTAGCCTCTACGGGGTATTTCGCGCCGTCGTGTGCCAGCAGAGTCGCCATTTCAGTTCGCACCAAGGCATCGGCCATCTGCGCCGGGTCACTACCGCTGCCACTACCCCCAGAAAGGGTTTGTTGGGCAGCTTCCGTCAAGGCCGCACTGGCGCCCGCAGCATTGAACGGGCGAGGCAAGCCCCGCCGCACCGCGGCACTCCTGCGCGCCAGCTCCGCCTCCAGGGCCGCCGCCTGGGCTGCGGCCGCGCGCGCGTCCCGCTCCGCGGCGTCTTCCACCGACAAAGCCGACCCGCTTTGGCCGTCGGCTCCGTCGGTCCCGCTGCCCATGGGCACGTCGGGCACTTCAATCTCGTACGCGTACTGCGGCTCCGGCAAGTTGCTGAGAGCCGACGCAAGCTGAGCTTTCTGGTACCGCGCCGCTGCAGCAGCACTCATGCCAGGCGGGTGGCCGCCGTTGCCACCGCCCCCACTGCCCTGATTGAGGGAGAGGTCGTCGCGCAGGGGAGTGCCCCCACCCGACCCGTCCAAGGGAGTAGCACTACCCGCGGCGCGCCCGCCGCCACCGTTGCCTCCGAACATGAGGGGGGTGGCCATGGGGGTACCCTGCGCAGCAGCGGCAGCGGCGGTGAGCGCGTTGGGGGTTGCCACAGTGCCGGCGCCCTTGGGGGCCGATCCCGCAAAACCGGTGCCCTCCTGGAGGCTCGGGGTCTCACCCCCCAACAGGGGGGTCTGCACGTCCCGCATGGCCAGCTGGTTGCGGGCTTCCTGGAGCACCACGTCACTCCCCATGGCGGCGCGCGGGGTGCGCTGGGGCGTGGGCAAGGAAGCTGCGTAGGACCGAGGATCGCCCACGAGACCGCTGGTCGCGCCACCTCCGCCTGCCCCTGCGGCAGTGACCATCGCCATGTTGCCCACTTTCAGAACCGCTTCAAGCTCCGCGTCGCCCACCTGTCAATTAGAAGTGGCGGTGGTGGTGGCAGCGCGTCCCAATGTTAATCCAGGTGAGGAAAACACCCTGGGTCCAAACGCCATATTCTCGAAGTATGTAAGAACGAGGCAATTCTTTCGCCCTCTTTCTCTCTCAAGCCCCCATCATTTCCCTTCCTCTCTTGTCTCGTATTGTTCACCTGAGGTGCCGGCAAGGAAAGCGCCGTTCGCGCGCGGTAGGTCATGGGGTCGTTGTGCTTGCTCACTTGGGCCATGATCGAGGCCGGGTTTTCCGCCTCGATTTTCCGCACTTTTTTGCGGTCTTCCCGGGCGGCGTCTTTCTCTTCTTTCTCACGTCGTTTCCCCTCCAGCTGGTCCAAGCGCTGCACCTAATGTGGTAGAGTACAAGGAAAAGAGGAAAGACAACGACAAAGGGCGGAATGTGGTGGCGTAAAATTGGCCTAGATCTCCTTGATAGACTGCATTGGATTTTTAAAAAAATAGTGCTTCCATCTCGTGCATCACAGCCAAATTCTCCCAATCATTTTCCTCACCTCAAAATCTTTATTGGCTGCGAGCTTGCTGAGCTGCGCTGACGCGTCTCGCTCGTCGTCCACGGCGTAGAATCCCGCGGGGACTGCACGCTGGAACGGAATCTCCGCGCCGTAGTCCACGTACTTGCGCTTCCTCTTGCCCGCCTTCTTCTCGACCCCCGCTGCTTTCAGCTCGCGCCGCTTCTGCAAGTTCGCCAGCCGCTTCGCTTCTTCCAGTTGCTTTTCGCGGGCCTTGCGCTTGGCCTGTTGTTAGTTTGGAGGAGCAGTGTGGGTTGATTAGTATGAATGGAGAGGGGACAGGAAAGCTTAACGAAGCAGAGTCTAGGTGGCATACGACGAAGCGCCTAGGGCTAAAAGAAAGGTCACTGACACTGCCAAATCAGTGAGAATCAACGCACACTAAAGAAACAACCACAAGCCCCCCACCCCCTCCCCCCTCCCACTTGATAACCTTTTTGCCCCGGGTGTTGGCCAGACGAGCGCGGGCTTCGGCGAGCATTTCCTGCTCGTCTTCGTCCATGTCGATGGGATCCGGCCGCGCGGGCTTGGTCTCGGGGTGCGGGTCAATCTCACCGGGCCGCAGCTTCCGCGCTTCTTCCGCCAAACCCACTGTGTAAGAAGGAATGGTTCGATAAAGGATGCACATGCATTTGCGAACAGAAAGAAGGGGAGAGAAAGAGAGAGAAAAGTTATGCCATGAGTGAGCGATAAATTGGGAGATGTAGACAGAGTTTGTACTCATGCATGCAATGTCAAGAAGAAGCTGCAGCGTGCTAGAAGTGTGCTCTCCTCTAACCTCCGGCGCCTTCGTCTCCCAAGGCCGACTGAGCTGCATCCAGCAGATGCTCGTAGTGCTCCATGCATTGGGCAGCCGTGCGGCCTACGATGGGAGCCAGGGTGCGCCATTGCGAGGGGTAAAGCTTCGCCAAGTGCAGCAACTTTTCTTCTTCTTCCCGGGTCCACTCCGTTTTTTTTATGGACGGGTCGAGCCACTCGTACCACCGCGCCTTGCATTGCTTGGCACTCTTCCGGTTCAGCAGCGAAGCCTAATACATACATATACATGTAGGCCATCAGGAAGAATGCGTTTACAGGAAAGTGGAAGCAAACTAGCTTGAATTTGTATTTGATTCAAAAAAGCAAGACTGGTGTTAGAGTGTGCCCCTCAAGGACTCGCGAAGCCTTGTGAAAGCATAGAAGTGCATCCAGGGGAATCCGTAGCAGAGGTAATTCTACCTATCTATGTACGCACCACGCGAGACCACTGGTTCTTGCCATACTTCATCACCGCCGCCTTGAGGATCTCATCCTCAGTATTCTTCCACACACCGCCTTTGATCATAATGCGCACCATGGCCTGTAAACAGTGTATAGAATAGATGCACACCACCTTGTTAGTCTCGCTCCTCCGCGATTACTTACGTGAAAGCTTCCACTCAATAAACATGCATGTAATGTGAAAAACCTAGGCTCAGTGATACTTAAATAGATTCAATTGTCGAATTTTCCATACTTCTGATGAATCTCAGCCACAGAGGCGCAACGATGAAAGGGCTTGAATGGCTGGGGTCAAAGCTGCAAGACACCAAACAAAAGCGGGCAGGCAGCTCGGGGCAAGCTGGGGCAAGAGAGGACATATTATACAGGGTAGTTTGATGTATATTCCATCGAGAGAATTTATCACAAGTTTACGGTCCAATCATTCAAAATTTTACCGGTAAAAAATTGGCGAACAATTTTGTTCCCACGCTCCTACAACGAGAACAACAAGCCCGCGAGCACGAGCGCGAAGAACCAACGATCCAAGAGCATTGGCACCTCGCCCCAGGACTAGGTCAGGACCGTCAATACTCGTGTGAATAGTCACTCTGCCTGAGTGATTCCTGTTCACAGTTTAGTGGTAGCGAGAAGGTTGACGAATCCAGTGTTTACTTCATCATTACCAGATTCACCGCCAAGAATCCACTTTTCGTACCTGGTGTTCAGCTGAATATCAAACATGTGGTTTCTCGAAAGCGAGCATGACGTTGAACCTATTGATGTAGCTCAGACTGCGCTGGCTTCAGATGCAATGTGGCTAGTGGAAGGCCCCACTGACCCGAGACCGATGCCGTTGTCGGAGCAAGCAACAAGCAAACGCCCACGGCCCACCACGGGTGGTGGCGCAGCTGCCCCAGCTGCGCCAGGGCCCAGCAAGACACAGAAGCGAAATATTATTGCCGCTAAGGAGGCTGACGCGGCAGCAGCAGCTGTGGTAGCCGCTGCGGCTGCGGAGGAACCTGCTAGTACCAGCGCCAACGGCACTGCCACCTCCACCTTCCCAGCGCTGCGCCCTATCACGCGTGCAGATGGCAGTTCAGTAAAGTTGGCCTTGGTTGGGGCTACCGGGCTCGTTGGTCGAGCTTGCGCTACTTATTTAGCTCGCCGGCCGGAGCTAGGCTTTGAAGTGTCGCACTTCATTGGCAGTGCTGAGAGCGTAGGGCAAACCATGGGTGACGTAGCGGACAAGAAAGAATCGAAGCTTCAGGTGAGGGGTAGATAAGTGTAAAACGCCCAAGGTCTAATAAGTTGCTCACGTAGTCTTGGTTAGTTAAGAGGGCGCACATGGTGTTCTCTGTTGGAAAAAGCGAGACATAATGCCTGGAAAGAAAGAGATGGAGAAACTGATCCTGTTCACGCTGTAGCGTTTGCGTTTCTCTTGTAGTTCATTGATTTCCTGCATGTTCATCTTCCTCTTCTTCCCTTGTTTACGTTAGAAACACTACGGCGTCGGGTTTTGGGACTCGGACGCTGACGTAGACGCCCATCTGCTGCGGTCGTGCGTGGTCAGTGACGTGGATGCTCTGCTCCGAGAGGGCCCTGCGGCCTGTGATGTGGTGCTTAGCTTCTTAGCGCCTCGTTTTGGACACCTCGAAGACGCCCTCATCGCGGCGGGGTAATTAATAGATAAAATAGGTTGAGAAATGGCAATTGACACCTCACGTGGGAAATGAATGCACGCGCATTTGTGTTGGGGGGGGTGTCAGGAGAGGTACGCGTGTTCTTGAACCTTTTTACCCTTCCTGTTTCTCCTTTGTTTGTCGTATGTCGAGCACACTCTATGCCTGTCATACGAAAGTCAAACTCATGAAAGTTTAATTTGACCCACGATGGCCTTTGTCTGTGTCTTTTTTTTAAAAAGGTTTCGTTTGGTATCAATCTCGCCGCATGCGCGCATGGCTCATCCGCTGCTCGTGCCCATCGTCAACTCCAAGCACATGTTCCCTCCTCCTTCATCTGTATCACCCAATCCTTCGACCGCCACTCCGCCACTTCAGCTGAGCTTGGCCCAAACCCGCTGCCTCAAGAGCCCCAACTGCTGCTCCGTGGGCACCTCCGTGGCTTTGCTGCCTCTCGTGGACCACTTCACGGTGCAAGAAGTGTTTGTGACCACCTTCCAAACCCTGAGCGGGCGGGGAGATGCCTGCTACCCTCCCGAAAAAGTGGTGGCCAACGTGTACCCCATTGGCGCCACGGAAGAGCGCACCGAAGAGTACATCGCCCAAGAAGTCAGCCGGGTCTTTGCCCAGCACCCGCGCGCCCACCACTTGCGGTCCTCAGATGCTTTCCACGTGTCCGCTTACCGGGTGTACGTGCAGAAGAACCACTTGTTGGACGTGCGCGTGCGGGTTGCCGAGACCGTGCGGCCGGGCACGCAGGGCAACACGCTGCTGGCAGCCCTCTATGGCCAGGTGCAGTACCGTGACGACGTGAATGTGGAGACGGAGGCGGGTTTGCCGAGGCCCAAGAGCCATGCCGACGGGAACAAGGTACAGTCATGCTTTCCAATGAATGGGGAGTAGAATAGAACACGAATCTAAATCAGTGGAACAGATTATTTTTGAACGTATTGCACACTTTTATGCCCACTTTTGCAGGTCACTGTGGGGAATTTCAGCGTGGAAGCATGCCCCAGCGGCGGATCTTTCCTTCGGGTCAGCGCGACCGTTGACAACGTGGCCAAAGGGGCTTGGGGCAACGCCCTCGACATCACAGCTCGGCTAGTGCAGGCCTGCGAGGAGGCGGAAAAGGAAGAAGGAGGCTCTGCTGCTACTGCGAAAGCAGAGGAGTAAAGGCACGTCCAGTGGTAGATGACAAGCACCCGCACCCGGGCAAGGGAGTTTCGTAACAGGTGCTGCTCAACAAAATACGAAGCGAAGTTATCAGCACCGCGACCTTAGAAGGCGGAATGATAGAAAGCGGAATGGGAGGTAGGAGAAGGGCTTGAGACCCATTTCCCATGCAAGTGAAATGGTAAGAAGTGTATATGTATTTAATTCCCTATAAAAAAGAAATGGCGAAAACCCAGCCCCAGTCCCAGTCCTATCAGCCCTATGCCTGTATCTCAGATCCCACTTACAACTAAAACCAGCGTACTAGTAGCTAGTACAGGAGTTATCGTTATCGATGAACTCCCGAGTTGAGTTAAGATCAGGGCGACTGCATCTGCATATATAACCAAAGCAGAAAGCAGAATAATTCAGCTAAATACTAAAATATCAAAACTGGGACCAGTGAAAATCGAAGCAAACAAGGCGATTTTCGAGGCCTTGCTTCATTTTCTCCGGCACAGCACGGGCCCTATGAAGCGCTTCCTAACTTCCCAATGAAGTCTTCTTGCTCGTCTCGGTACGCGGGATGGGCCAAAAGCATGATCATGTGCTGCTGAAGTCGACTCGTAGACCCACTCACCTAGCACATGGAAAATTGAAGAAAGATAGGTCAAAGCATGATCGCGATGCAAAAAAGGAAGGAGAATTAAGCGGCTCAAGCAGTCGTGCAACACAAACGTGCGAGTAAGCACAAGTTCAACAAAAGACTTGACCGAAGTAGTAGCCCAAAGCAAGGAACTGCACTGCATGCTATTAGCTAACCTCCACGATGTATTCGCTCTTTGCTTCTGCGTCGGACTCGAAGGTATCGATAAACCAATCGTACGCTTCTTGGCACACCAACTGCTCAGGATTGCCCTTCGCCACCTGAGAACACAATGCCGCACACAAGTGCACATGTGGATGTTATCACAGCAACATCGTTCTAGTCCATGTCTTTACAGACCGCTCATCTACCTTTCAACCCTGCATCACCCTGAGATTAAAACTGTCCATGGATGGATTTCATTCAATCATCTACCCTTCATATCTTCGAACCCCCCGCACCCACCTTCCGGTGCACGTACAGCACGTCCACGAAGAAGCGCGGATGCTCGATGAGCTTCGGCTTGCCAGCGGTGGTCAACGTGGGCAGCGCGCGGCTCCGGCCGTACACTAATATAGCACGCATGATGCGGGGACTGTTGTTGTTGCACGAGGAACGAAGAAGTGTTGTTGTTGTGTCGCTGGCAACTGGCTCGCTCAAACGATCACCGAACCACTAAAAGAAACAGAAGAAAAAGAATGAACAACAATAAAGCTAGCTGTAGAAGCAAAGCAAGCGAGCCGTTGATTCCAACAGAATGCTGGAAATACAATACACAAGCACACGTACGAAATTAAAGCTCAACAATACCGAAACACGTCTTTACCTTCTCAAACCCCTCAAAAAGGTGGCGAAAGTCAAAACTCGTATCAGCAGCCTGCTCGGCCAACGAATCAATCATCGTTAAGACTAAGTCCAGGTCCGAGGTGAAGTCCAGCGCCTATCATTGAACACAAAAATAATAAATCTATCTCGACTTGTTCACTTTCACGGCAACTGTACGCTCTCAATGAGTGGATGATAGATTGACTAAGCTCTTGTGGTTCAAGCAACTATAGCTTACAGCTTAAAGCGGCTTCTCAGCTATGCATCAACATCAATTGAGGTATTCAAATATAAATGCTTGTACTTTGCTCTACGTACCAGGGAAGTGTCGTTTACGAGAATAGCTATGCCGACACGATGTTGTGAATTGAAGCTCAGTTTGTGCCTTGCGAACGACGCTAGTGACTTTTGCACCATATGCAGTCGAGTCGATGTTCCTAAACACAAATCGCATGTGTGAATAAATGCTTAATCAGTAACAGAGCAACCTAGGATTCAACGTAGCAACTCTAAGCAAATCGTATGACATTGATGGTTTAAGCTACCGGTGTCTCCAAAGGGCTCCCCCATTTCAGAGCCCAAGTCCACACAGAGCAGCACATCTTCTGCGGTGCCAAGCAGTGCACTTCGTGATGACCTCGAACTGGCCAGGGCAGCCATAATTGAGAAAGTGCTGCTAACAGCCCCAAATCTTGCAGAGATCGACAGGACACCAAGCCAAATAGATTCGATAGACCAGCTCCAAAGCTAGACTTGCTACTCCATTCAGCTGCCAAAGTAAAAGCTAGCTCCAAAAGCTATCTGTACAGTACTCTTACTGTGTAGGTATGTACTGAATACTGTATACGTACAGTGTACTGAAATGTCGTACTGAAATCGTCGTCAAAAAATGAATCGTTAGATCATCAGATGCCATGCATCATGCATCAGATCAGTAGCTTCGCTAATTAGACGCTAACCCACTAAGCTAATCTAGATAGGCTAGCTTGTACTGGAAGTACTTAGCATCTAGGCTCGCCATGATGATGCTCAGGCCTCTCAATGCTGCCAGAAGAGCTTTTCGTACGCCTCCAATTACACTAGGGTTGCGTTGGCAGGCATCAGTGGCGGCATTGCCACATGTGCTTCGCAACGTTGGAGTATGTATAATGTTTCACCCCCACGCCTAATACCTAAGTCTTTGCTTCCATTGCTATTCCTTTTTAGACAATGCAACAGCGCGGCAGCCTACTGCAACACCATAGCGAATGCAAATTTCTAGATGCGCATTGATTGCTAATCGATTTGGCTGGCACTTCTTTAGATTATTGCCCACATCGACGCTGGCAAGACAACGACCACCGAGCGCATGCTTCGCGTGTCGGGTGCAGTCACACGCGAAGGCCGCGTAGACCAAGGAAACACCACAACCGACTTCTTGGTAAGTCAACACAAATACATCATTGGAAGTGTAACCTTATCTACTAGTAGCTTATAGAGATTTCGTTTTGAATCCACGCCAAAACTACACGCACTGATCCTATCATGAAACAAAATCCTCCCCCGAAACATTCATGACATCCACGCTAAATTCAGGTCTTACGCATATATCTTTTCCCTTGCAGGTGCAAGAACGTGAGCGTGGAATTACGATTCAGTCAGCGGCCGTAAACTTCAATTGGCGCGATCACACGGTTGGAAATTAAGGATGTCTAGCTGAAGGCTGTTATTTGTTGCGCATTCTGTCATTCACCTGACGGTATGCTCTTCCGAACTAGACAAGCAAACCGTCACAGCTCTCTCTGTGGCGCACTCTGTCCTACTCTTAGGTGTGCTTGATCGACACCCCTGGGCACGTGGACTTTACGCTGGAAGTGGAGAGAAGCTTGCGGGTGCTCGACGGCGCGGTGCTGGTGGTCGACGCCGTGGCGGGCGTGCAGGTGGGTGCTATATATACGTAGTGGTTTTACATGGTGGGGAATATGGAACTCATGAAGGAAAGTTCTGTGAAGAAACGGAATCATCTACTAGCTCTAGAGACGTTTGTATTGTAGGGTGGCTTTGCATGCATTGACGTCTCCTTGAATCTGTGCCTTGTTTAGAAGCACCTCTCTCAATCTCGGTACCTGTACACATGTATTCATAGGCTCAAACTGAGACGGTGTGGCGGCAAGCCACTCGCTATGGCGTGCCTGCCATAGCCTTCATCAACAAAATGGACCGCGAAGGCGCTGATTTCGGTGCAGCTTGCGGCAGTGTGGCAAATCGCCTGGGAGCGAAACCACTGCCCATTCAAATGCCCATCTTGGTGAGACAACATATAGGAAAGCAGTTTACTCGCACATTTTGATGCAAATTGTGTTAGGAAGAAGTATCAAAGCCATTATAGTCACGGTGTAGGTCTTATGGTGGTAAAAGCTACTATAATGCCACTCTTGGTCGTGTACTACTTACATGTAGGTGGATGAGCGGCCAGTGGGGTCTGTCGATTTAGTCGGCATGACAGCCCATATTTGGGGTGTGAACCACTCGAGCGGCAATGAAGCAGGAGCTGCAGACACCTCAGGTTCAAAGACCAATGTTTTTGAGATGAAATCTGTGTTGTTTTTGTTATGTCCTTGCTTTATCCCCGTCCTGATCAGGATTCTGCTTGTCGTTCTTTTATGAATATGTGTCTGTACACACACTACCACTATATTAGGTGAGCGCGTAGTCCCCGTGGCTGAGGCCGAATCCCAAGTGCCGGGTATCGTCCAATCAGCGAACGCCGCGCGAATGGCCTTGATTGAATCGCTGGCCGATTACGATGATGTCATCGCCGAACACTACTTCAACTTGCTGGAGGAAGAAGGCGAAGAAGGAGGTGGTGCTAGCGTCGAACCATCTGAGCTTGTAGCTGCGCTGCGGCGAGTCGTGTGCAGCCGTGTTCCCAACCACCCAGATTACCGTAGCATCGTAGCTGACCACGATGGAGAAGGAGGCGATGAAGAAGGCAAAGAGGAAGTGGTGGTGGTGCCGGTGTTGATGGGCGCCTCTCTGCGCGGCCTAGGAGTAGAAGCCCTTCTTGACAGCATTGTAGCCCTTTTGCCAGCCCCAGCTGACCGCCCAGCCCCCAAACTGTTGCCCTTTGGCAGTAGCAGCGACGGGAAGCCGAGGAGTACGAAAGGAAGCGGAAAAGGAGGCGGCCCTGTAACGCTCGCCACTGGACCCAAAGATCCCTTGTGCGCGCTGGCCTTCAAAGTAACGCACGACGTGCATCGAGGCGCGCTGGTCTACGCCCGTATATACGGGGGAAGCCTCGAGAAAGGACAGGTACGGAATGTTGTGTGGTTGATGAGAAGGTTTTGGATCATGTACAGGTATACACAGGCGCGTGCTTGTGCATCATTGGGATTCCCCGTTTGTATTCACGCCCTCGGTTTTTGTGTGTCTTCATGCACGTCCTGTGGCGTTTCTTACTTATCCTCCTGCTTCTTCTTCGTTACCCTACTGCAGTTGCTGCGCACGGGGAGCACCGCTGACGCCTCCCACAAAGAGCGTTGTTTGGCGGTGCTTCGCCCATTGGGGGACGATTTACAGCCCATCGAAGAAGGCGAAGGCGGCGCGAAGCCCGGGGATACGGTCGTGATCGTGGGCCTAAAGCAGGCACGCACGGGAGACACCCTCGTCATACACAAGGGCCCACTGCACAGCCTCGCTCTGCCGGGCGTGCCGATTCCAGCCCCGGTGTTCAGCGCCGCCGTACTGCCCGCGGAGCCTTCCAAAGCGAAAGCAGTCGGAGAAGCGCTACATGTGATGGCGAGAGACGACCCGAGCTTGACCGTGGGGCCCGATCCGGAGGATCCGGATACCATGGTAAGAAGACAAGGAGGGTGAAGAAGAAACATATGCTATGATTTAGATGGTTTCCTTTCAAAGCCGGAATGTGCTAAATTTGTGAGTGCTTTTGAAAAATGTTTTTGGGTGCTTCTTGTTTATTTGGTGCAATTTCAAACTTCTTAACTTCTCCTTTAGGTGATGGCGGGCATGGGAGAATTGCACCTTGACGTCGCTTGTTCTCGGCTCTTATCTGACCATCGCCTGAAAGCTTCTTTAGGGCGTGCGCGCTTGGCTTATCGCGAAACGATTTGGCCACATGTGTTCCCGCTGCAGTGCCTTCAAAACTTCACCTATGAGCGCACCCTGGGTGGGGGCGACGACGGCAAACCCGCGAAGCGACTCTTTGCGGGTTTCGACATTGACATCACGGCGGCCACTCCAGCAGAATCGTCGCAATCATCAGCAGCAGCAGCTGCCGCCGCTGCCTCGGAAGGGCGATTCACGATGGCGCCTGCGACGGTGCACCTGTCTCCGAAAGCGGTCAAGGCGCTTGGGACCGTGGACTACGCCGAAGGGTTGCGCAAAGGGCTCCTGGAGGCGGTGAACGCAGGGCCGCTGCACGGGTTTGCCATGTCCGGCGTGCATTTTGAGGTGGGTGAGTGGGTGGGTGGGTGGGTGGTGAAGTGGCACTTTAGAGTTTGGTTTTGATTGGTGAGCGCATGCTTGTGGCGACACGGTTGGTCGACGCAATTTCAATCAATCTCAATCAATTTCATCCGTATCTTCATTCAAACCTCCCCCCGAACCCTAACCCCAACCCACGTACACTAAACCAGGTGACCGACTGCGCTGTGGACGCGGACTCCAGCCCGGCGGTGCTCCGATTGGCGGCTCTGGCCGCGGTCCGTCGGCTCGGGAAAATGGCCAAAGACGACCTGACGCTGCTGCACCCGGTAATTATAAATCCAATTATGAAGGAGAGATTGAGGAATAACTTTTCGTTTTATCTCCTTTCTTTTCATGCTCGGCCCGGCTTCTCTATCCCATGCTTGGTCAACCGTGTCGCTTCTTGCCTTACGTCACCCTTACGTCACCCTGGCCCCGTTCTTTTCGTGCACTCACGTGTGTTCATGATGCATGTGCGAAACATGCAGGTAATGGCACTTGAAGTGGTAGTCCCTGAACCGTCCCTTGGCGCTGTGCTGACCGACTTAACCGTCGCCAGGCAGGCATCCGTGAAAAGTGTGGCGAGCAGAGGAGCTGGCCTCGCGCAGCGGCATGTGATCATTGCCGACGCACCGCTATCCAACTTACTAGGCTATGCTACCTCGCTGCGGTCGCTTACCGCTGGCGAAGGGCTGTTTACGATGGAATATGCCCACCACGCACCTCTGGATGTGCTCCCGCCTGAGGATGTACCGAAGCGACGGAACAATGAGGGCCAAAACGGCGCGGCTGCGACTTTAGAACCCTAGGTGCTGGAGTGCCGGCA
>Ga0307979_1001741_pt1 | contig 15387 bp, 12 predicted proteins | sample OrgLakmetage1058_FD_201833 | JGI IMG/M metagenome (GOLD analysis project Ga0307979, IMG submission 201833) | Saline water microbial communities from Organic Lake, Antarctica - #1058 | ecosystem: Environmental > Aquatic > Non-marine Saline and Alkaline > Saline | place: Antarctica: Organic Lake...
CACCATACGGCGACGTGATCCATAATTGGCCATATGCAGCAAGAAAGAGGACAGGCGATGCTGAGAGCGGCTGGCGCCCGCCGCCTGACAAGAACATTGAGCCGGTGCCCTACTAGGGCGAAAAATCATGTGCGCCTGATTAGCTTCTTAGGTCTAGTTTTCGCTGCTTTGCTTTTCTTCTCTGCCTGTTAGTCTTCTAATTCCGGCCCTTCGGGGCCTGTCTCAAAAATAGCCCGGAGAAATGCCTTGTGTACCTGGGACGTGGAACACATTGGGCACTCAGACCCCGCCGACTTGTTCGGAGGGAAGACGCCAGATAGAGCCTTCTGGAACGCGCAGATACACGCCACAAGTGCAAATACAGATCACCTCTGAGAGCGTGTTATTTCTGCCCTTGTCTTTCTTTACACTGGGGGAGTGTAATCTAATCTAATCTAATCCACTAATCGAGGCACAAGACTTCGACTTCCTCCTGGGGGGGAGTGCGAAGCTCCTCCAAACTCAACGGATCATTCTTCTGACGGATCGCATATTTCTCATTCCCTTTTTGGTTGCGCATGCCTCCTTGAGGAGACGGGAGGCCACAGGAACGTCATGGCTGAGCCCGATGCGCGAAGTAGAGGAGCTTCAGTAACGGTACGTGTTGCCCATAATCACTTAGACAATATGAGGGGACGGGGCCTTAAGATTGTTGTGTCATTCGGAAACTCGGATATGCGCGTGCCCGATTACAACGCACTTGACGCGGCGTGGGCAGTCTCGAGATCGAAACTTGTTCTTGCAAGCGCGATGCGAATATTCGTTCTCTATCCTGGGGACTATATTTTATCTTACAAGCGTACTTTCGTTCTTGTTTCATTGCTTTGCGGGGCTGTGACAACAGAGTAGTATAATGTTCAGAGGTTCAGTGTCAGCTATCAAAACCGCTGCCGGGCGCGGTGGCAGGGGCGGCCGAGGCTCTGTGCGCCGCGCCAGTAGTCAAAACATGGAAGACTTCGAAGATTTCGGTGCAGATGCAGCCAACCTGGTTGCGGAAGAGGAAGCCGCGCGCGGGGGCGCGGATGACTATGATGACGATGTGGCGCAAGCTTCCGCAGCTGCGGATGCGGAGGTCGCAGCGGCGAAAGCAGAGCTTGCGGCTATGGATAATGACAGTGGCGCCTCGGCGAGCCCTCCACCGCCACCTCCCCCACCAAGCAAGCCACTTCCGCCACCAGGCCCTCCCCCGCCACTTGCGGCACCGCCGCCGCCGCCATCAGCCCCGCCCACACCACCCATGCCGCCGCCTCCCCCTCAACCACCTCAAGGCGATCCTTCGGGCGGTGCGGCGCCCCTGCCTGCGAAGCCGCCACCACCGCCTCCCGACGGCAAGAAACGGCTCTCGTTGGCCGAGCGCGCCCGGCAGCGAGCCGAACTTCGCAACTCGACTCAAACAGTGGCTGCGCCTCCCCCCGAAGAACTGCAAGATTTGGATCTCAGTGACACTCCATCACCATCTTCGGCTGGACAGCCTGCGTCGCCCCAACCCCCACCCACACCTCCGACACCACCTACACCGCCACCGCCACCGCCGCCTCAGAAGCGAGATTCAGCCACGTACATTGCCCCTTCTGCTGCAGACGTTCTCAACGAGGCGCCAGACGATGCCGTTGCGCTGCCCGAAGCTCCGGCCTCTGTGCCCCCTCCGCCGCCGCCACAGAAACGAGCGTCCATCAATGCTTCAACCGGCGCGCCACAGCGGCCTCCACCACCTTCAGCACCTCAGAGGCGAGTATCTTTGACTGCTTCAGGCGCTCCTCAGCCACCTCCGCCACCGAACAAACGGACGTCCATCAATCCCGCTACCGGCCTCCCTCCGCCGCCGCCACAGAAACGAGAGTCGATCCATGCTTCTGCCGATGCCTCTTCGCCGCCGCCACCACCGCCTCCACAAAAACGACTGTCTGTGACTGCTTCTGGTGCGCCGCAGCCGCCGCCTCCACCCAAGCAACGCGCCTCAATTGTGGCCACCGCGGCGTCACCAGACGCGCCGCTGCCGGAGGGAGCACACGTAGTGACAGCCGTGGCGACAGCAGTAGCTGCGGCACCGCCGTCGCCGCCAGTAGCGCCGTCGTTATCGATGCCGCCTCTCCCTCCGCCTCCACCAGCGGCGCCGTCGTTATCGATGCCCCCGCCTCCACCAGCGGCGCCGTCGTTATCGATGCCCCCGCCTCCGCCAGCGGCGCCGTCGTTATCGATGCCCCCGCCTCCGCCAGTAGCACCGTCGTTATCGATGCCCCCGCCACCACCAGCGGCGCCGTCGTTATCGATGCCCCCGCCTCCGCCAGCGGCGCCGTCGTTATCGATGCCCCCGCCTCCGCCAGTAGCGCCATCTTTATCGATGCCGCCACCACCACCTATGCCTCCACCACCTCCTGCAGCACCCGCTCCGCCTGTACCACTATCACCTCAATCTTCAGCGGCGCCTGCGCCGCCTATGCCTCCACCACCACCTTCTGTAGCATCGCCAGGCAGTAACCCTGCTTCTCCTACGAAGAATCAGCCACTGCCGCCACGGCCTACCCCGCCTCCTCCAGCGGCGCCACCACCTGCCGCTTCACCTGCACCTTCTCGCGCGCCCCCTGCCGCGAACAACAATGCGCCGCTCCAGCCCTCGGACTGGGAAGTGGTGATGCACAGCAGCATGTACAAGCGGGGCAAGCTGAAGTGGAACCAGCGCTACTCGGTGCTCATTCAGCCGCTGCCCGGGCGCCGCAACGGCAAGCAAGTGGGGTCGTTGTTTTACTTCAAGAAAGCTTCACAGTTCACGAAGCAAGCTTCTTCAGGCGGCAGCGTGTGCGTGGACGTTGCCCGCTTGTTTGCGAGCCCGCAGCTGGGCAAGGAGGTGCCCAAGGAGCTCGAGCTGGCCAATTGCCGCATTGAACCGCGTGCTGACGGGTGGTCAACCCCTGCCAACACTTTCGGGTTTTTAGTGGTGGACTCGGCGGGGGTGGAGTACCCATTTGCGACCCACAGCAACCAAATGCGCAACACCTGGATTCAAGCCCTCGAGAAGTTGCTCTACGACGACCCGAACGAGAACGAAGACTTTTTCGGCGCGTCGCCGCCTCCGCAACTGGTGTCTTCGCCGGTGGCGCCGATTTTGCCGGGGAAATCGTCGATGCCCCCGCGCCCGAATGCTGCGCCACCTTCCCTGCGGGCAGGGCCAGACTCGCCCGGGGGCGCCCCGGCGATGATTTCGCCCTCGTCTCGCGCGCTCACCAAGCAACAGTCGATGCTCCGGGTGCAGTCCAGCAGCAGCACCATGGAGGGCTATGCGGCGCTTGCGGCGTCCGTGATTGTGCCAAATGTTGGGCCTAACGGTGAAGCGTCGCTCGATTTGCGGAAAGCTCTGGAGTTGCTCTCAGATAGACGCTTTTTGCAGTCTCGGCGCGCTCTCGAGGCCCTCATGCGGGACTTACTCGTGCACGCGGGGGACCCGGGAAAAGTGCTTCCACTCTTAGAGCGCGCTTACAACAGTGTGCCTCCCCCACCTGCAACCGGAGCTGCCGCCGACGGCAGCAACCGAGCAGCGCGGAGCAGCACGATGGGCCGGAGGAGCAGTAGCGTTACAGCAACGGACTTGACGAGCAGCGGCATGCTGTTTACAGTGCGCGCGTTCATGGGTCGCTTGGTCGAGCTCCTGTCGCTGGAGCCGATCGACTCCAGTGCCACTTCGCGTGTTGTCGCGTCAGCCCTTGCCCTTTTGGGCTCCTTCAGCAGTGGCAGTGCGGAATGCTTGGCGTGTGTTGGGAGCTGGCCAGTGCTTGGAGAGCTCGGCTTTGAGCTTTCAGGCTTGGTGCAAAAGACAGCGCACCCAGGCATCCTCCTTCAGGCTACTTCTCTTCTCAAGGTGCTCCTAGCGCCTGCCCTGACGGCCATGATGAACAACACTGGTGCAGTCGCGGATTCTTTGTCGAGTTCCCCCGCTGCTGCTGCTGCGAATGCGAAAACTGGAGTAGTCGCCATCACGACCACCGACGACGTTGAGGACATTTTGAAACCACCGACTGCTGCGGCACCGCTGCCATCAACATCAACCACCAGTGGACCTGACGTTGCAAACTTAGCGAGCGACCGCAACCCCCTCTGGCCGGTGCTCGTGAAGCTGTCAGCGTCCCCCGTAGAAGGTGCACGGCTGGCCAGCTTGCAACTGCTCGCGGATTTGGCGACCGTGCCCGAAGTTGCAGTGGCCTTATGCCACCACCACGAGCGACCTCAGCCGAGCGACCGGAAAACCGCAGCGGTGCCGCCGTTGCCCTATGCTCCCCCGGGGAGCGCGCACGCCGACGAACAAGCGCGCAGGGCGCAGGTGATCAAAGGCCGGGCCAACGGCGGGAAGAGCTTGGGCCGCATGGTCGAAGGCAATGAAGACGACGACGACGACGAAGGCGACTGCGAACTGTCCGACGTCTTTGGCCAGGACGGCGGCGCTGCGGGCTTTACCAACCCGTTCTTTCGCGCTAGCGTGGCCAACAGCGGCGACGGAGGGTTGCGAGGCAGCACCAGCGGTGCTAGCAGTGCGCCGCTGTCTCGGTCGCGGAGCAGCAGCGCGCCGATGAAGCCTGGGGCTCTCCTACGGTCGTCTGCCTCGATGGCGGAGCGGGTGTCCATCGCTGACGGCGGCAATGATCCGTTTGGCGATGACGATGCCCTAACTCTTCGTTCCGGTAAGCGCATGAATGGCATCGGAGCAGGAGGTAGTGGCATTGGTGCGGAGGCAGCACCGGGAGCGAAAGGCACTGGCAGCAAGAAACCGACGTCCTCGCCGGTGGTCGCCCAAATCCTGTCGCTGCTGACTCATTCCGGTGCTGATGCTTTAGATTCTGCGACCCGGCGTGCGGCCTTGAGCTTCTTGAGCCATTTGCTGACGCACGCGCAGCTGCACGACGCGAGCGTGGGGCCGCTGCTCCGAGCGGTGTGCACGCCAGACTTGATGGCGACCGCCACCGAAGACTTCATGTCGTTGCACGCGAAAGCGCGGAGGAAAAGCGACGAGATGCTGGCCGAGGCCAAGGCTGCGAATGTAGCCCACCGCATGAAGCCGCTGCTTGCTGCCGCTGCCGCGTCGTCCTTAAAGCCGATGTCGCTGTCGCCGATGGGGGGAGGAGGCTCGGCGATGTCGAAGCTCATGATGTCGATGCCTCCGACCTCGCCCTCTACACAGGTCGAAGGGGCACCCGCACCGCCGCCGCCAGCAGGACTTTCAAGAAGCCGGAGCATGTCTGCAGCGTCGCGCTTGTTTGGCGATGGGCCTCCTTTGGCGTTCGGCCGCCAGCAGTCCGCACCTCTGTCGCCTGCTTACGAAGACGAACCGTTGCGGACGTCTGCTGAAGAGGCTGCCGACGCGGCCGCCGCGACTATGGTCGGGCGTGTGTCCCTGGCGGAGTCGGTGAGTGCGGCGGAAGAAAGCGCAGTTGCTGACTTGGCCGCGCTTTGCTTGTGGCACATCGGCTGCTTGTTGGCCAGGCAGGGCACGCACGTGCTGGCGAAGTCCCGGGGAGTGAAACCCACCGACCGGTTCGAGACGTTTGCCGCCAAGTTATTGCAGCAAGCTTAGGGCTGTAATGTAGGGAGGAATTCGAGAGACGAAAGAGAAGTATTAATGAAGGAGAGAGAAAGAAAAAAAAAAAAAAAAAAGGAAATGGGAACAGGGCAATATGCAATGGCCACTGGCTTTTATTTCAGCTCCCTTCTTATTAACAAGAAACAAAGAAATGCCGGTTGCTCCCTCCTTGGAGAAATTTTGATATGTCAATGCCATTACCCAAATTCTAGGCTGCAGCTGCAGCCTTGTTGGAAGCTTGGAGGTTTGAATTAAAATGAAGTGATGTTCCCCGGGGCCTGGTTCTACGGCTCTGGTTCTGGTGCCATCTTTTCTCCTCTATCTCTATCTCTAACTCTCCTGCATTTAACTCTGACATTAACACCTCCATCTCGCATTACGACCCTCCTATATATTTCGTTGCCACTGCGATTACTTACTTGGCTATGAAAGGAGCGCGAAACGTGACTTCGAGTTAGCCGAATTCACGACTTCGACTTAGCCGAAATCAGAAGGGCTGAGCATTCGAAAAGAACTGAATAAGACAAAGGTTTTGTTGCAAGAGCTCCCGCAAGTGCCGCGCCCCCTGCGTTTGTGCTTTTTCCGCACGCGCAAGCGCCTTTGCCAGCGCAGATGAAGACGAAGTTGCACCCTCACTTGAGGCGTTCTTAGCATCCGCATGTTGCAATGTGGCCAAGGCAGCAGCAATCGCTTCTGCTTGAAGCCGCTTATTGGCCAGGCAGGGCACGCACGTGTTGGCGAAGACGCGAGGAGTGAAACCGACCGACCGGTTCGAGGCGTTCGCCGCTAAGCTACTGCAGCAAGCTTAGAGCTGTAATAAAGGGAGGAATCTGAGAGACGAAAGAAAAGAATACATAAACATAAAGGAGAGGGGAAGAAAATGAAAGAGCGAGGGAGAGGGCAATTAAATGGCCACTGGCTCTTATTTCAGCTCCCTTCGAATTTGATAAGAAATACAACAAAGACCTATTACTCCCCTGCGCCTCGTGCGGGGAAATAGGACATGTTTTTGTTATTGATAGCGACATAAAGACTTAAATAATATAAGTAAGTCTTCGGTAAAGGTGGTTTGGTCGTGGCCCAGATCCCATGATCTTATATAAAATGCGGCACAGGAAATCCGTTCCTGGCACCCGCTTGATATCTATAGATCTCGACCACGCGCTGCATACCAGCTACCAGCTGCCCTTTAGTTCGCCTCCACTGCACACTTCTAGCATGCCATTATGTTTTATGTCCTGAAGCGCCTCGAGGCTCGAGGCCCACATAAGCAATTGCGAATAACGCCAACAAGAGTAAGCTAAATTTAGAAGGGCTGGGCGTTGGAAAAGAACTGAATAAGGCAAAGGTTTTGTTGTAGCAGCTCCCGCAAGTGCCGCGCTCCTTTTGTTTGTGCTTTTTCCGCACGCGCAAGCGCCCTTGCCAGCGCAGAAGCGGATGAAGTCGCGCCCCCACCTCCTGAGACATCTTTGGTGTCCTCTCGTTGAGAGGTGGCTAGAGCTGCACCAATCGCTTCTGCGTGAAGCCGCAGGAAGCGGTGCAAATACGCTTGCGCGGCTTCGAAATCCACGCGGGACTCCAGCACGCCCCCCAACCAATTCAAGCATTTCCCCAAAAGCACCACGCCAGCTTCGTCGTGAAAGCTTGCATCTCCGCGGCACAAGCATTGCAGCTCCGCATCAACTGCAGACGGCCCCATGCTTTTCAACAGCGCCATGGCTTGGTCGCTTGTGCCGCCAGCTCCTGCTGCTCCATCATCGCCATCATCAGCTTGGCCTCTCAAGAGCAATTCAGCAAGCCGGCCTCGCGACAAGTCCAACGGTTTCGTTTGCCGCAAGAGCTTCGACCCGCCACCTGCTGTGGCCGCATCAAACCCACCTTCCTGGCTGTTGGCTGCTGCAGCCGCACTCTCAGTCAGCGCTACCGCTCGAATGGCAGCGTCGCTGTTGCTGCTGCCACCAGTAGCGCCACCGCTAGCACCGTCGCCCTCGTCGTCGTCATCCGACCACACGTCGCCCCATCCCGCTGGATCACTGCCTCCTTCCATGGCACTAGCTTCACCTCCTCTTTCACCTCCTGGCACTGGCGCTGGTTTTTCATTGGCCAATCCCACCGCTGCAAAGGGCGTAGTGCCGGGCAAGAACGTAGGCACAAGACCGTCGCTGCCCCGCAAGGTTGGCAAGAAGAAAGGGGCCTGCGGTGGGGGCTTCACCGGTGCAATTGGTTTGTTCCGCTGCCGCACTGCTTCTAAGTTGAAAAGGGTTTCCCACGCAGACCGGGGCAGTTCCGACAGCGTGATGGCGTCGGTGCTGGTGCTGTTGTTGCTGCTGGCACTCTGAAGTCGAGCGGCTGACGTCCACGTAGATTCTTCTTGGCCAGAGCTGATGCCTTCTTCGTCTTCGTCATCTTCGTCACTGCTAGCTTCGTCACTCCCATCATCGTCCTCCTCATCATCGTCAACTTCCACTACGCCACTAGTGCTGTCCTCCATCGCATCTGCTGCTTTGCCACTCTTGTGGCCCTTCTTCTTCTTGGCAGCAGGCGTCGCATGTTCGGCAAGCGCTTCAGGGGCGGACACTAGAGTGGGGCGCCTAGGTTCCTTGTCGAGGCGCACCGAGGGGTCATACAGGGTGCGGTCGGACCACAAATGCAGCCCCACCGAGCCCGCATGCGAGGTGCACACGAATTCCCCTGTAGGGCACACCGAGACTGAAGTAATGGCTCCCAGCCCGACCGCCTCGTCTTCGTCGTCGTCGTCGTCGTCACTGCTGCTCTCAGAGCCACTGCCATCGCCTTCCTGATTATTCTTGGTGTTCATTTTCTGGTTCTTGTTCATGCCGCTTGTGGAGGCGTCACCTAAACGCAACAGAGCTCGTCGGCGTGCGCTTGCTTTGCCCTTGTAAGCTTCCGCAACCGAAGGCGAAAACGCGACCCAATCCACGCATTTGCCCGTAGGCAAATCCCAGACGCGCAAGGTGCCGTTGCTAGAGGCAGCGTAGAGCCGACGGGCATCGGGGGAAAACGCCACGTCGACCAGCGGTGGCGACATGGGTAGACCACCGTTCATGCCACTAGGACCGGCCTGAAATGGGCACAACTTGCGCACGATGCGACGCACTTCCACGTCGACAATCCGCACCGCGCCGTCGTCTCCTGCCACAGCGCAGAGGCCAGCGTCCCGCACCAACTCAAGCAATGCGCACCCGCCGCCCCCGAGTGAGAGCACAGCGTCGCTGCGCTGCGGCACACGCATCTTTGTCGTAGCTGCTGTGGCAGCAGCTGAGGACGAGGAAGCACCACCACCAATAGCAGCACCAGGAGCAGAAGCAGGAGTGGGCGCCTCGCTCCAGGACGGATAGCTGAGGCCGTGGCCCGCGAAGGACCAAAACCGCAGCGTGCCGTCGAGGCCGCACGACAACACCGACTGCTGTAAGGCGTCTACGGCGACTCCTGTCACACGACCGTCGTGCTTCGCAGCCGCAGACCGGCCCCAGGCCACTTCATTGGCTGCTTGGGCGGCTGCGCTGCTTCCCGCATGTTCGTCTTCAAGCTCTTCCTTCTCTTCGTCATCGCCTTCTTCATCTGCGGAATCACCCTCGTCGCCTTCTTCGTCGTCGTCCTCGTCGTCATTGGTCTTGGCGCCCACTCCACCTTGACCGTTTTTCGCGCCGTAGCCCACGCCGTGTTTGCCGTGCACGAACGCCCCCGAGGCATTCCTCAGCGGGCCGCGCTTGCCCTGGGTCATGGCTTTCATTTTCTTCACCGTTTGCCGCACGTCGCCGGCTTCGATCCGCCGCTGGTTGCGTTTCGAGGGCTGGGCTCCCGCGGGGTAGCAGCCCCGGGGCGCCCCCGACTGCAAGTTGTACTTGTACACGACGCCGCCGTGGGTGCCCACCAGGGCGAAGCTCCCGCACACGCTCACCGCGACGGAGCTCGCGAAGTGCTGCGGGTTGTGGGAGGCCCCTAACTCGTTGATGGCCCAGTTGGGCTGCCGGAGCTCGTGTGGGCCCAGGCAGCGGTTCTCGAAGCGCCACACGTAAACGCACGCGTCCTGGTCGTGCGCAGTCACTACGTCACACCAGTCCCGGCTGCGCGCCCCCGCGGCGGAGGCCATTGCCACGACCGGGCGAAGCTTCAACTCTCGGGCCGGCACGCCTAGCCGTTTGGCTTTGGAGACCAGTTTTCCCTGAGACAGCTCGCACGACAAGGCGTCTCGTACTGCGTGGAATGCGCGCACGCTTCGGTCGTGGGACCCACTCAAAAGCTGCAACGAAGTGGCGTCACCACCGTGGCCCGACGTCGCGAGCACCCCACCGCCTCCGCCGCTGTTGCCGCCGAAATACCACCGCACCCCACGAGGTGCCGGTGGCAGGGCGTGGCCCTATTTGTTGTTCGAAAGACGAAGAAATATGATGAGGGTACGTTAACATTCAAATTTAAAAAAAAAAGTTGAGAGATTAAGAGATTACAGCAAGAAGTATTGAATGTGTTACATTAAGCCCGGAACTACATTTGAACTACTTTCACTCACTTCGCGCGAGCGCAGGAGCCGGCTGCCAGCAGCGCCCATGGAAGCATTGGAAGTCGACGCATTGCCGAGCAGAGCCCCATCGAAGATCCACGCTTTCAGCGCATTGTCTGCCCCTAGCGTCAGGAGCACGGGTTCTTTCGGCAAGAAGGCCGCCTTCAGGACGGCTCCCCCCTCGTGGGCGGGCAGCGGAGCATTCACTTCTCCCAACAATTGCTGTTGCGCCAAGCCCCACACCCACACCCGCCCATCGCCGTGGGCGCTCACTAGAGTAGGGTTCAGCCCTGAGGAATCACCCGTCGTAGTAGTGGTGGTGCCAGCCGCAAAGCCACCGTCGGTGCGGAAGCTCATGCTCCGGCAAGGTGCGCGATTGGCAGCTTGAAACACGAACAGCACTTCGTCCGCGCGCAAGTGCATAAGCACCACCGCACCTTTGCTGAACCCAACGGCACACACGTCCAGCGCGGGGCTCGGCTCTAGGCAAGTGATGCCGCCCCAACCACCGCCGCCACTTTCAGCGTTCCTAGTCTTGATGCTGGCAACAACAGCGCTACTAGTAGGAGCGCCGCCGCTAGCAGCTGTGAGCGCTGCAAATTCGTGGACTTTTTTCCCGGTACGAAAATTCCAGAGGCCTAGCTTGCCTGCTTTGCTGCCAATCACCACTTTGTTGAGATAGGTGTCTGGGTGCGCCAGGCATGTAGGTTCTTCGAAACCTGCGCCTAATTCTATGGTTGCGGTACACGCTAGCTCATGCCTACTCTCTCCGTCTTCTTTCTCCTCATCGCTCGATTCTTCCTCAACGAGTCTTTTTGAAGGAGGTGCTGAATGTGGCGCGTGGGGCTGTTGACGATGCCTGCGGCCAACGAGGCTTGGATGCAGCAAATCCCAAGCTTTGAGCACGCCTTTGTCACACAGTGAAATCAGCACGTCGCCCAGCACAATTTGACCAATGATGTTGCCCTTGTGCTTCCCAAGGGGCGCCAAGGGGTGCAGCCGCTCCCAAACGCTCAAGTGCTGGCCGCAGCCCACGAAGGTGCGGTCGCCTTTCGTCGCCAAGCTCGTAATTGCGTGCCGCGTGCGCTGCGACACGGCTACTACTCGGAGGTGTGTTCCTTCAAACACTTGAAACGCGTGCCCTACGGACACGGCCACGAACGGCTCGCCGCCGAGCGACTGCAGTGCGAACGGAGTGGCCCCATCGCTCACTAAGCCAACCGCTCGATGAGGCGCGAGAATACGCGAGCATCCAGATCGACTCGACATTGTAATCTAGCAGGGTCAAGAGCTCAGTGGAAGCTCCGCAAGAAGCAGTCAACTAAGCAAAGCCCTACACTGCTTATCGCCTATCGCTTATTTTGTTTGCTGATATTTGCATGCTCGCCGAAGACGACAAAATGTTTCAAGAATGCGTTGGTTTTACGTACAAAACGGCTCCTTGATGATACGACTTCTCCACGCCAGAGCTTGCGCCTCACCGTGAACTTACTTTCTGACACAGGCCCCAGGGGGGCGAATTAGATGGTTAAAAGGAGGAGGCAATAGCAAAAAGCAGTTCGAACTAAGGACCTAATTAGGCACACATACCCGAGTGGCCATGGAAGTGATGATAGCGGTCCAAAGTGGCATGCGCCTCATTGCTCTGACAGTCTGAGAGAGCTGCTCAGAAGAAGAGTTTTCGCCCGCAGAGGAGGGGTCGTCCATCCTCGAACAATTGAGTGACCCCACTTGCGTGTAAGCCTCTACCTTAAAAAAAAAAGAAGGCTATGCCCTCTGCTTTCTCGCACAGGCCTCAAGGGCCGGAATCATAGGGCCAACAGGCAGAAATATAAAACAGTTTGGCTTATACTTGAAGATGAGCAAATCAGGCACGCATTACCGAGTGGCCATGTGGAAGCGACGTTAGCAGTCTAAAGTCCATTTTACTTCGCGTTGGCTGTTGGCCCTCGCTCTCGCCTCTCAGGGCCTCTTTGACACAGGCCCCGAGGGGCCGGAATTCGAAAGCTAAAACAGGCAAAAAAAAGGCAAATAAACAAAGGGCAACACGATAGCACAATGAAGCCCGACTTCGGGCTGGATGGCACGCAAGAAGACCAGAGAGGCCCAATAGAGAGCGACTCAACGAATACGGCCACAACGGCCCTTTTTCTTGACCCAGTCACCGGCCGATACGGGGGCGCTTCTTCTGACCTCAGTCTCATCTTGGATCTCGTCGCTCGGGAAATGGCCCGCAAACACACGGCATCCTACAACATTGGCTTTTCAGAAGCCACAGCCTTGTTCAGAGAAACACCTACACGCAAATGGGTTTACGCAATTGCTCGGGGATGGGTGGTCTTCTGGGCTGAGAGACTTCGCCGTAGTCCCCTCCTCTGCGGGCGGAAACTCTTCAGCTCTCTCAGAGCACGGAGGAGCGTGCCACTTTGGACCGCTACCATCACTTCCATGGCCACTGGAGCATTTGTGCCTGATTAAACTTCTTAAGTTAGGTTTGAGCTGCTTTGCTTTTCATTTCTACCTGTTAGACTTCTAATTCCGGCCCTTCGGTGCCTGTCTCAAAATTCTTCCATGAAATCATTATTGGCGCTGATCTCTAATCTAGCCCAGTCTAGCTAATACTCTCTCCCAAAAGGAAAGAAAGACAAGTACAAGTTATTCGCATAGACACTTTTAAAAATCACGTGAGCTGCATATGCGCTAGAACTTTTGCTGCAGGAGGACAATTAAGGCTCCAACTAGCGTCTTTTCTCCGAACACGCCAGCGGGACTAAGTTCTCTTTCGTGTGTCACGTCCCAGGTCCACGACGCATGATTTCCTCAGTAGGAGCATCTCGCTGGCACTATGCTTTATCTTAACGCCCCACATCTCAGTTTTAATGGTAAGAGAGGTGAGACGTGGGGGGGGGGGGTGCTAGGTCCTCTACAATTATATCTCAAAAGTGCAAGCAAGTCTACATAGCCCCGACGGATTCAGGCTACAGGGGAGGGTTCAATGTAGATGTGATGGTCGACCGATTTTGTTCGGTCACGAAGGAAATGAAAATAGAAAAACAACAGTTGAAATGTAGCTCTCGAGGTAGAGCGCACTTAGAGCGATGCGGACCCACGAATCTTTCCGTTACCAAGTTTCAATTTATGTAATGTAAAAGAAGAGGCCAGTCCGGTCATCATGATCCCTTCGCCCCGTCGCTGCATATCCACAGGCTTATGCACTGCGAGTTGTGAAATGGCGGTTTCTCATGTCCCCTCTCAGATGTCCATAAAAGCAAGGGCTCCAACCCTCAGATTAGAATCCTAACAAATGGCGACCCACACAAGTCCTCAGTCATTAGTATGTCTGAGGGTGAGTACATCTCGAATCACTCTAAGTCCTTGCATGGTAAGTCCGCATTCAATTTTATGGTTCTATGGCTTATCCTCCATTTCTTGTTGTTTTTCTTACAGGCTCTTACTTGGGCTTATTACCCCCAGGACCCTCTATTCAAGTACTCAAGAGCATTTCTATGACTATGAAGAAGGATATCCGCCGTTTTTTTTTCTGCCTGGAGCTATTCTGTGCCATTTTTTTTGGTAAATACTTCAAATTGGCTACCCCTAGCCGCATCCGCGACAGAAGTAAATTGCAATTTATGGCGTTATTCGACCATGCTCACTACAAAGTAAGTTGGCTGGAGAAATTATTTACATATCGCTAACCGGAAATGAATTGCGAGGCTGTGCATCTCGAAAGTGCGAGCCTAGAGGAGGGCACGCTGTTGCTACCCATCGGTGCCGGTCCGGAGCTCCTTTCGGGGGCCTGAGGGCCAGAAGTCCAAGATAGCCGGCCTCTAAGCCCCTAAAAGCCTAATGATACATTCTGTGATTCCATTTCATACATCCGCATCGTCTCCTGCTCTGGAGTTTTGCCAATCGTGGGAGCTGTCACCAACAATGCAACGTGGTGGTGATGGTATGTAGTCATTGCCGAGGCAAGTTCTCAGGTTGACGGCTATAGCGGCATGAAGAGCTAGCAATCTACTTCCTTATATATAATTTCGCAAGTGCTGCGAATCTTGCATTGATGCAGATGAATCGCAATGCACCAAAAAGGCCTCCAGTTTTGAGGGAGTCCGTGGGCCGCCATGGGTTCAATCCGTCGGTTAAGTTCTCGGGCAGTAGTATCCGCGCGGCAATTTCAAAAGCCACTGCAGCGTTCACTTATCCTCAAAGAAGTGTATACGGGAAGCTCTGTTGAGTCTTCGGCAAGCTGATGCAAAGGCGCGGCTTAAAGATGGTAATGAATGCGCGGAGTTGTACATCTGTGCGCTAAACGCAACGCGCAATTCCTATATTCTTGGCAAGTTTTGAGCAGAAGGTATCCCAGATTTGAGCACTCTACACGCCCACTCTAAATTGTTTGCATGGTCTTGAAGCATACTGCTATGAGTGTGCTGAGCCTGGAGAAGAGCGATTTCATCATGTTTTCAAGACTTCTTTGTTCTACCCCATAATCGTGGCAATGCGTTTCTCATGAAGCGGCCTCAAGCTGCTCCACCGTGCAGCTCACTGCCAGCGCCACTTCGGTCTCCTTTAGAGCCCTCGCATTAGAAAGCAATTAGACCTAGCCCAGCTCGCTGGCAGTGATATTTGACATAGATTTTGTGCCGTGCGCGCTCTCTCTAGCTAGGAGCTAGGAGCCAGCCCCGTCCACGATCTCCCCAGTCCCCAGGTACCCCTTCGGGGCCATTTAATAAATCCGATCAAACTGATTTCGATACGGAAATAACCCTTGTAGAGTGCACACAAATATCTTTGTGCATCTCGGTTGGTGCGTGTGATATATTCGCGTTACTAAATATTATTGTTATTTGCAGTGCCAATTTATAATTTATCATATGTAAGTAAATATGATTATAAAAGAAATAAAATCACTATAATTCATGCCCATAAGGCACTCAAGTGCTTCGTCACGTGCATCAGCCTTTCTCTAAAGTATTGATGAGCTGCATCTCCCCGAAATGAATAATGCGGGTTGACAGGCGCTGGTTGAATGAATAATTGATATCCGTAGTGCCACTGCGCGGAGGCCTCACTATGCACAAGGCAGCAACCGCCCCGCAACCGAACACGAACCAAGTGTGCTACGTCACAGGTGCTACTCTTAAGATTCAAGTATACAACCAATTGTTGTTTCAGTTGAAGAGCTCGGGTGCATTCTTAGCGCTGAGTCCTCCACTGTTCGTCGTTTGACTCACAGGCGCATTGGAAGATTTGTCGT
>Ga0307979_1001749_pt1 | contig 15341 bp, 7 predicted proteins | sample OrgLakmetage1058_FD_201833 | JGI IMG/M metagenome (GOLD analysis project Ga0307979, IMG submission 201833) | Saline water microbial communities from Organic Lake, Antarctica - #1058 | ecosystem: Environmental > Aquatic > Non-marine Saline and Alkaline > Saline | place: Antarctica: Organic Lake...
TATTCTTTGAAAATGACTATGCCCTCTAGTAAGACATCTTTTTGGTGAGCTATCACTTCCTCCCAAGCTATTGAATTTTGAATAGGTGCACGCATCAATTTAAAATTGGTGGCATCATCTTTATTGGTAACGATATAAAAATAATCCTCAAAATGAGAAATTCCATACTCTACTCCTCGCTCTCTTGGCGTTACTAATTGAAATTCATCATCTGGCGTGTTGGCATCAAGATAACTAACTTCATCTGTCATGGTTGCAGAGGAACCTATAAAAATATAATCTCTAGATTTAGATTTATAGACATAACAAGAAAATGTTTCGTCTGCTTCTTCAAAAATAAGCACATCTTCATCAACAGAACTACCCAGTTTGTGTTTTAATATTTGATTAGAGCGGAGGGTAACCTCATCTTTCTTAGTATAAAAAAGCGTTTTACTATCGTTAGCCCAAGTGCTTCCGCCAGTTGTATTAGGGATGTTTTTATCCAAAATTTCACCCGTGTCTAGATTTTTAAAATGAACTACATAATTTCTTCTCCCAATAGTATCAATTCCAAAGGAAGCATACTTATTGTCAGGGCTGATGCTTAATCCGTTTAAATTAAAGTAGGATTTGCCTTCAGCCATTACATTTGCGTCAGCAATAATTTCTTCAGGTGCATCTATTTTCTCTTTCCTCCTTGTGTATATTGGATAATCTTTTCCTATTTCATACCTAACTTGGTACCAATATCCATTTAAAAAATAAGGTATAGAAGAATCATCTTCTTTAATTCTAGCTTTCATTTCTTCAAACAAATCTTCCTGAAATGTCTTGGTATGCGCAGTCATTTCTTGGTAATACTTATTTTCAGCGTTTAGGTAGTCAATTACTGCTGAATTCTCACGTTGATTTAACCAGTAGTAAGAATCTGTTCTATCTTGATTGTGAAGGCTAAGTACGGTATCTATTTTTTTTGCCGTCGGTGGCTGAGGAATATTCAATTTGTCTGTTTTTTCTGTTGTACAAGAAGTGGCAAATATAAGCCATACTAAAGAGAGACTAATTTTTGTAAGTTTCATTTTTATAATTTTGCGCAAGTTACAAAATCATTCCTTTGAAAAATTAAACCAAGCCAAATTCAAGCTAGAAATCTCATTTATAATAAAAAAAGGTTGATTTATAGCAAAATCAACCTTTGAGAATTTGTTTATTTTTCATCTGACCAATTCAAAAATATACCTGGAAGTTTCAATTAGAATATAAGCTTCAATTAGTTATAGAAAAAAATAATTATTAAAAAAATTTAATGGCAGCCTCCTTTCAGTATTTACAAAAAAAGAGGCTTTTTAACTTACTACTATTTTCACTTTCTTATTTCGATTTAAAGACAGGAAGCAATTGTGTTTTCACTTCACCAAAACCAATGCGTACTTCATGGTTTTGACAATAGCCACGCATCGTTACCGTATCATGGTCTTGTATGAACTTTCTTTCTTCTCCTCCTTTCAATTTTAAAGGTTTTGAACCACGCCAAGATAATTCTAGCATAGAACCATATGAATCTGGAGTTGGACCAGAAATAGTTCCACTTGCCATCATATCTCCGCTATTTACTGGACATCCATTTACGGTATGATGCGCCAACTGTTGGCTCATGTTCCAATACATGTATTTAAAATTGGAGTTGGACACCACCGTTTCAGCTCCTCTATTTGGAGTTATAGACACTTGTAAATTGATATCAAAACTTTTTTTGCCCTCGTATTTTAAATAAGGTAATAATTTTTTTTCTGGCTTCGGACCTTCTACTCTAAAGGGTTCTAATGCATCTAAAGTAACAATCCAAGGTGAAATGGAAGAAGCAAAACTTTTAGCTAAAAACGGTCCTAACGGAACATACTCCCATTTCTGAATATCTCTCGCACTCCAATCGTTAAAAACCACCATTCCAAAAATTTGATTTTCGGCTTCATTTATAGGAATAGGTTGTCCTAAATCATTTGCTGCTGTGGTAATAAAAGCCATTTCCAGCTCAAAATCGACCATACGAGATGGACCAAAAATAGGTTCGTCTGCACCCTTTGGTAATTTTTGTCCTTGTGGTCTGTGCACTGGAATTCCACTAGGAATAATTGAAGAACTTCTTCCATGATAACCAACTGGCATGTGTAACCAATTTGGAAGCAAAGCATTATCTGGATCTCTAAACATCGTGCCTACATTTGTTGCATGCTCTTTACTAGAATAAAAATCAGTATAGTCTCCTACATGAACGGGCATTTGCATTTCTATTTCATCTATAGTAAATAAGACACGTGTACAATGTTCTTGGTTTTTCTCCAGCTCATCGTTAGCTTTATCAAACAAATCTGCTACTCGATTACGAACTGAACGCCATGTTTTGCGGCCATCTGCAATAAAATCGTTTAAACTGTCTTGTAAAAAGATATCATCTGTTAAGGGAATATTTTTGAAGTACCCCAATTGATGCAATGCACCTAAGTCAATAGCAGTATCACCAATTCGTGTTCCAATGGTAATGATATCATCGCGGGTTAAGAAAACTCCAAAAGGAATATTTTGAATGGGGAAATCTGAATTATCTGGAATGGGTAACCAAGTTTTTCTAGAAGGGTTGTTTGCAGCTAGGGACATATGTTATATTTTATAAATGATTAAAAATAGTTAAACAATATTTCAAATATATAGTTTTAGCTGATATTATCGAATACATTTCTTATTTTTGGAGCTTATTTAACGATATTATTCAAATGGCAAGAGATAAGCAAATTTTCGACTTAATTACAGCAGAGCAAGAAAGACAAACCAAAGGCCTTGAACTTATTGCAAGTGAGAACTTTGCGAGCCCAGATGTGCTTGCAGCAGCTGGCTCTGTTTTAACTAATAAATATGCAGAAGGATATCCTGGCAAACGCTATTATGGGGGTTGCGAAATTGTAGATCAAGTAGAAAACATTGCTCGTGATCGTCTCAAAAAATTATTTGGAGCAGAATATGCCAATGTACAACCGCACTCCGGATCTCAAGCAAATACAGCCGTGTTTTCTATGATTCTCAGTCCAGGTGATAAAATTTTAGGCTTTGATTTAGCTCATGGCGGTCATTTAACCCATGGTTCTCCTGTAAACTTTTCGGGTAAATTGTATCAACCTCTTTTTTATGGTGTAGACAAAAAAACAGGCTATATTGATTACAACCAAGTCGAAGACCAAGCTAAAAAGCACAAGCCAAAATTAATTATTGCTGGAGCTTCTGCCTACTCTAGAGAAATTGACTACAAAAAATTTAGACAGATAGCAGACCAAGTTGGAGCAATCCTATTAGCAGATGTTGCTCACCCTGCGGGATTAGTAGCTAAAAACTTACTGCAAAGCCCAATACCACATTGTCATATTGTCACGTCTACCACACACAAAACTTTACGTGGACCACGTGGAGGGATTATCATGATGGGTGAAGATTTTGAAAATCCTTTTGGATTAAAATTGAAAAATGGAAATCTTAAAAAAATGTCTTCCTTAATGGATAGTGGTGTTTTTCCAGGCAATCAAGGCGGTCCTTTAGAACATATTATCGCTGCGAAAGCCATTGCTTTTGGTGAAGCACTTCAAGATGATTTTAAAGACTATATGCTACAAGTACAAAAAAATGCTTCGTTTATGGCAAAGTCATTTATGGATTTAGACTACCATATTATTTCAGGAGGCACAGACAACCACATGATGCTAATCGATTTGCGAAATAAATCAGTAACTGGAAAAGTAGCCGAAGAAGCGCTAGGAAAAGCAGGTATTACGGTAAATAAAAACATGGTTCCATTTGATACACAATCTCCTTTTGTTACTTCTGGTATTCGTGTAGGAACACCCGCAGTTACTACTCGTGGTCTTACAGAATTTGAAATGCCAAGTATAGTTGAATTGATTGATCGTGTTATTCAAAATCCAGAAAATGATCAAGAACTTCATCTCATTAAAATTGAAGTTGAGAAAATGATGAGTAATAAGCCCTTATTTGTAGAAACCTTAAATGTATAATTAAATAAAACCAAAAATGAAAAGATTAATTATTTGTATTTCTTTGTTTGTTGCAACGGTTGGCTACAGCCAAGAAAATTCTGCACACCTAGATGCTGCAGTTGAACTTATGAAACTTTCTAATGGATCTGTGGAAAGTTCTCTACAGCCTTTTTATACACAGATTCCAAAAGAAAAACAAGCTGCCTTTAAAAAAGAATTGGCTCCTTTGTTAGAAGATATGTATAAGAAATTAGCTAAAGTAGCTATCAAGGAATATTCTCATGAAGACATAAAAGCTATGATTGAATTTTATAAAACATATTTAGGTAAAACCATGTTAGATGGTCAAGCTAAAATCTTACAGGCCTCTATGCAAGTTGGACAAGAATTCTCTATGCAACTGATGCCGATTTACCAAAAATATACTGCTGGTAATTAGTACATAATCCCAGTAATAAATCAAAAAAGCCACTTTTCCAAGTGGCTTTTTTGATTTTAAATATTTTCTTACCCTTCCTTCTCTTCAAATGCTATTGCTTAATGAACTTCAATACCTTTTTAGCACTATCGGATTGGACTACTAATAAATATAATCCAGAAGATAAGTTTTCAATATCAATTTGGACTTCTGCTGAAATTTCTTTGAAGTCTTTTTCTAAAATTAATTTACCAAAAATATCATATACTTCAATATGCTGAATTTCAAAATCAGATTTCAGGTTTAACAAGTTATTAGCTGGGTTTGGATACAATGATATCGTATTATTGGTATTGAAACCTTCACTTCCTAAAACCTCCACAAACTCAGTCGTAGCCGTATTGGTTATAATCGGCGGATTAAAATCGAAATAAATATCTGCTACACCGGAAACAATGTCTCCGACTGCTACGTTTTCTTCTGGTTTTATTTTAAAAGCGATGTAACCATGCGAATTTGGCTCATCATTGGTGTTGTCTGGTAAGTTGATGTTATCGAATATAAATTTCACTTCACTACCATCCTTAATTTCTACCCGACCTTCATGACTTAGACTTTGGAGTTGCATTGTTGTCCAATCAAGTTTGTTATCCAAAATATGTTCAACACGCACATTAATTGCACTTGCTGTTCCTGTGTTTTGAAACCGGATTAAAAAATGAAGATACTTATCGGCATCGTCAATATGAACTTCTTCACCTTCTAAAATCTGAATGTCGTTAGGATCATAAGAGCCAATGACGGTTTGCTCCAATTCAAATGTATTGTCTTCTTGCGTTTCATCACCCGAAACAGGATTGATTGAAACTGAGGAAACTAAAATATCATCAATATTAGTAGTTGGTGGTGGGAATACATTAAAGTCTAAATCGATGGTTTTGGTTTCGAATGGGTTAAGGTCGCTGTAATCAAAAGTAAGTGTATTACTTATTTGTGAGACAACCGATTCGCTAGCATTTAAAAATTGGATTTTAGAATCATCAAATTGAAATGTGATATTTCCGCTGAGTTGTGTTGTACCTGTATTTGAATAAACGATTTGATAGCTGGTATCGAAACCGGGGCGCGGTTCGTCTAAATCAGGATAAATAACCACAGAAAGGTCATTTATGGCTTGGCTAGCTTCAACACAAAAATCAGATTCAGCATTAGAACCACTTAAATTTGTAAAATCATCAGTATGAATCAATGGGTTACTGGCATAGTAATTCGGTAAAGCGGAAGATATGGATGTATTGAAAATCTCTTGGTTCGCCAGAAAACTATAAGAGCCATCAGCTTGAGTGAAAGTAGCAAAAGAATTGATGTCATTTTCTGTTGTAATAAGTAAATTTGCAACACCAGCATCGATTTCATCACAACCATCTGCATTTGCATCAAGTCTTACAACACCTGAAATTGAATTTGTAAAGGTTCCCAAATTACCATACCAAGCAATTTGATCATCATCATAAGAAGAGGTTAACAAGTCTGGTTTTCCATCGGCATTAAAATCAGCTGAAGTAATATGGTTAATGCGCTCAGCGTTTACTGTAATTTCTAAAGATGAGCTGAAATTTGCAATACCATCATTTTCGAACCATATCAATTTGGAACTAGATTCTGTATTGGCAATGATGTCTTGATCTCCATCTTCATCCACATCTAAAACATAAATTGCTGAAGGACTTTCTACACCTGAAGAAATGACTTGTTTTGGACCAAAATTTCCTAAGCCATCCGTATTGAGGAAATACCCTATTTCATCACTAAATTTATTGCTGAAAACCAAATCCCTAAAACTGTCTCCATTGATGTCTGCTAAATAAATTGAACTGGGATACCCCATTTGAGGGGTGATCACATTTTTTGAAGTTAAATCTCCCTGTCCGTCCAAGTTTTCGTACCAAACTATTTCATTATTATTATAAGAAGCGAGAACGTCAATATCTCCATCGTTATCAACATCACCAACCTGAAGACTCAATGGATAATAAAACCCAGCTTCAGAGAATGTAATTGATGGTGCAAACGTACCATCCCCATTGTTTTTATAAAGCTTTAATACGCTATCATTTTCGGCACTAATAATGTCAATATCATTATCATTATCGATATCTGCATACTGTAATCTTAAAATTTGTTCCACAAAAGTATCTACAATATTTTCTTGAATGAAGTTACCATTTCCATCATTTTGTAACCACATAATTTTATATTCATCTTCAGGGAAGTCATCTAAATATGAAAAACACAAAACATCATTAAAACCATCTCCATTCATATCAACTATAAAAGCTTCTCTAGGTGCAGGAATGTCATTTGAAATAATTTTTTGTGGCTGAGAAAAATCTCCTAGTCCGTTCGTGTTGTTGTACCAAGCTAGTTTACTATCTCCATGAGAAGAAGATACGATATCCAAATCTCCATCTCCATCTAAATCTCCAGCATCTACATGATTGATGAAATAAGCATAGGTAGTCACACGTTTTTCATTACTATAATTACCAAGACCATCAAGGTTTTTGAACCATGAAACTTGATTATCATCTCTGGAAGTTGTTAAAATATCTGGATATTGATCTATATTAATATCGTCTACAAAAATGCTATTGAGATTTACAAAATTATCTGCCACGACCACTTCACTTCCAAAAGTATTGTTACCTTGATTTAAGTATGTTAAAAGTTTTTTTGTATTTGATTCATGAAAAATAATATCGAGAAGGTTGTCACCATTAATGTCTTTCAATCTTAAAGATTTGGTGTCACTATTACTTGTTCCAGATAGATTTTCTAATGGAACTATGGTCTGTGCATTAGCAAAAGTTCCTAAACCATCTGTGTTCTCGTACAATCTTATTTTTCTATCATTTCCACCATTTTCAAATATTCTAATTACATCATTATCTCCATCGTTGTCCAAATCTCCACTGGTTACAAATTCCCCTTGGGCAAACGTCCCCATGGTTTCTAAAAACGATAAACTACCATCGGGTTCTTGCTTGTAAGCTCGAAGATCGAAACCTAAATCAACAATTAAATCTTGTAAATTATCACCATCTACGTCAGTAGAAGTAAAACCCTGATAAGTAGAAGTAGAAGTCCCTGTATTCCCTAAATATAGGCTAAACGTAAATGTGGTATTGTCGTTTTCTAACCAGCCGATAAATCCCCTGTAACCTAGAACAATATCTGGGTCATTATCGAAATCTACATCTACTATTTCGAAACCTATGGGAGAAGTAAAATCATTAATTATAAGCATCTGAGGTGGTCCAAAATTACCTAGTCCATCTAGGTTCTCTTGCCAAACTAGTTGAACCCCATTGTTTGAGTCTAAAAAATAAACGATATCATTATCGTTATCATTGTCGAAATTTTCAACCTTAACATTAAAAAGACCATAGTCGTTTGAATAAATTTCATTTTCCTTGCTAAAATTTTCATTACCAAGATTTTTAAACCATACTAATTCATTATTACCAGTAGAGACAACGTCTTTGAGACCATCTCCATCTATGTCAGCTGATATTACTGAGTTTGGGTTAACCACACCAAAAGTTTCGTCTATGACTACGTTTTGCTGAAAACCAATTTGGGCGTAGCCTATATTCACTACGAAAAGAACTAAAAATGTTAAGAATATATTTTTCATGATATAAAAATTGGTTTTTACTATTCAAAATCAAAAATAAAGATTAAATATCACAAATATGAATTTTATTTTTTAGGATTCATTAATTGCTAAATTCAAATAAAATATGCTCGGAGGGTTTTGTTTACTTTCTTTCTCTTACCCTTCCTCCTCTTCAAATTCTATTGCTTAATGAACTTCAATACCTTTTTAGCACTATCGGATTGAACTACTAATAAATATAATCCAGAAGATAAGTTTTCAATATTAATTTGGACTTCTGCTGAAATTTCTTTGAAGTCTTTTTCTAAAATTAATTTACCAAAAATATCATATACTTCAATATGCTGAATTTCAAAATCAGATTTCAAGTTTAACAAGTTATTAGCTGGGTTTGGATACAATGATATCGTATTTTTGGTATTGAAAACTTCATTGCCTAAAATCTCCACAAACTCAGTAGTAGCCGTATTGGTTATGATCGGCGGATTAAAATCGAAATAAATATCGGCTACTCCAGAAATAATGTCTCCAACAATTACATCCTCTTTAGGTTTAATCTTAAAAGCTATATAGCCTATTGAACCCTCTTCATTACTATTCTCATCAGGTAGATTGATGTTATCGAATATAAATTTCACTTCGCTACCATCCGTAATTTCTACCCGACCTTCATGACTTAAACTTTGCAATTGCATTGTTGTCCAATCTAGTTTATTGTCTAAAATATGTTCAACTCGCACATTGATGGCACTTGCCGTTCCTGTGTTTTGAAACCGAATTAAAAAATGAAGATACTTATTGGCATCATCAATATGTACCTCATCGCCTTCTAAAATCTGAATGTCGTTAGGATCATAAGAGCCAATGACGGTTTGCTCTAATTCAAAGGTATTGTCTTCCTCAGTTTCATCACCCGAAACAGGGTTTATTGTTATAGTTGAAACCAATATATCATCATTATTTGTGGTTGGAGGTGGAAAGACGTTAAAGTCTAAATTGATTGTTCTGGTCTCGAAAGGATTGAGATTGCTATAATTAAGGGTTAACGTATTATTGGTTTGTGAGGCAACTGTTTCGCTAGCGTTGAGAAATTGAATCTTAGAATCATCATATTGAAAAGTGATATCTCCGCTGAGTTGGGTTGTGCCTGCGTTTGAATAAACGATTTGATAGCTGGTATCGAAGCCAGGTCTGGGGTCGTTTATTGAAGGATAAAAAACTATGTTTAAGTCATTAAAAACAATAGTAGGTACAACACAAAAATCAACTATATCTGTATTTTCGAGTCCTGTAAATTCTGATATTGCTGAAAGTGGGCTTACACTATAAGAATTTGGCAAACCACCAATAACTGATGTGGTATAAGTTCCTTCATCTGGAAATAGCCTATAAACCCCATTGGACAAGGTAAATGTAGATAGACTATTAATACCATCGGTTGTTTCAATTAATATATTGCTTATTGAAATATCGTTATTATCACATCCGTCAGAGTTTAAGAGGGTGTAATTTAAACTCTGTCTAATATTTATAAATTGTAACCCTTAAATATTAGATAAAATGACAAAACAAGAACAAACAGAATTTGAAAAAAAGGTATTAGAACAGTTTCTATCTGGCAAGAGTTTATTCGGAGAAGATGGAGCATTTGCCCCAATGCTGAAGAATGTCCTTGACAAAGCGCTTCAAGCAGAGATGGATGGTCATCTTAATGAAACAGAACGATTAGAAAAGAACAAGCGTAATGGAGTGCGGTCCAAAACCGTTAAAACCAGTCATGGTAATATTGAAGTAAATACTCCTCAAGATAGAAACAGTACTTTCCAGCCAGAAATCATCAAGAAGAGACAAACCATCTTGCAAGATCAATTATCAGAAAAGATTATAGGTCTCTACGGATTAGGTATGAGTTATAGAGATATAACTGCACATATTAAAGAGATGTACGATACAGATATATCTCATAATGTTCTTACCCAAATTACCGACCAGATAATACCTGATATAGAGCAATGGCAAAATCGCCCATTAGAGTCTATGTATTGCATAGTTTGGTTAGATGCTATGCATTATAAAGTGAAAGTAGATGGACGGATACAGTCAAAAGCTGTTTACAATATTTTAGGTGTAAACAAAGACGGTTATAAAGAAATATTAGGAACTTATATCTCTGAAAGTGAAGGCGCAAATTTTTGGCTTAGTGTATTAACTGATCTAAACAACAGAGGTTTAGATGATATACTTATAGCTTGTACAGATAACCTTAAAGGCTTTAGCGAAGCTATATTGAGTGTATTTCCAAAGGCTGAAATTCAAAAATGTATTGTACACCAGATACGCAACTCCTTAAAATACGTAGCCTCAAAAAACCATAAGGAGTTTATGAAGGATTTGAAAAAAGTATATAGAGCAGATACCAAAGCCTTGGCAGAGAGAGAACTAACAGAATTAGACGATAAATGGGGTGAAAAATACCCTGTCGTACTAGAGAGCTGGAAAAACAATTGGGATGAATTAACAACCTATTTTGAGTATACTAAATCTATACGCAAACTGATATATACCACCAATATTGTTGAAGGTTATCATCGACAAATACGCAAAGTCACTAAAACAAAAGGAGCCTTTACTAACGATATGGCACTAATGAAACTGGTATATTTGGCCACCAAAAATATTCAAAAGAAATGGACAAGTCCCTTGCATAACTGGAGTCTTACTGTGCAACAACTATATATAAAATTTGGTAATAGGATTAAGCTGGATCTAGACACCGGTACAAGTGCTTCGTGACGCTGCCGCTGTGGCTCATTTTAAAAGAAATTCAAATTTTTAATATTGCTTTGTGAAGAGAAAAATTTAAATTACTTTTAAAACGTAAAATTAAAACTAGACAGCGTTCAGATTACACTCCCGAGTTTAAATCAATTTTGATTTTACCACTTATTTCATTGGTAACTATTAAATTTTCATGCCAAGTTATTTTTAAATCATCCTCTGTAGAAGAAAGAATATCCAAGTCGTAATCATTATCTATATCTACAGCATACACGCTCCATCCATCATTTGTTATTGGTGAAATTAATTGTTCTTGACCAAAATTTCCTGTTCCATCGATATTTTCAAACCACGCCAATTTTGTTCCAGATATGTAAATAACATCTACATCACCATCTTTATCTATATCATTAGCATGAACAGTTCTTGGTCCATTCGCATTTTGGGTAATAATTTGTTCTGAACTAAAGTCACCATTGCCATCTATATTTTCAAACCAAGCGATTTTATTATCAAAACTTGAAGCAGACAGAATATCGTTATCTCCATCACTATCCAAATCAATCAAATATACAGATGAAGCTCCATTAGCATTGGTTGATAGTATTTGCTCAGTACCAAAATTTCCAAAACCATTTGTGTTTTCATACCATGCAATTTTATCATCTCCTCTAGAGGCTGATACAACGTCCATATCTCCATCTCCATCTAAATCAGCTGCATAAACATGTATTGCATCATCCGCATTCGACGATATAATTTGTTGTGAACCAAAGTTGCCATTGCCATTTAGATTTTCGTACCAACTAATTCTATCATTAACTCTAGATGAAGCTAGCACATCCATATCTCCATCACCGTCAATATCAATTGTAAAAACTGAAGTTGCTGCCTGAGCACTATTATTTATTATTTGTGCTTCACCAAAACTACCTTGACCGTCTGTATTTTCGTACCAGCCTATTTGACTTAAGCCTCCAAAAACAATATCATTATCACCATCGTTATCCATATCCGCAGCAGAAATAGATTCAGGAAAAGTAACATTCATGGATACTATATTTCTTTGACCATAGCTCCCTTTACCATCCATATTTTTGAACCAAGCAACAGTATTATCGTTTCTTGTTGCCGAAATGACGTCCATATCATTATCGCCATCAATATCAATAGCAAAAACTGATTTTGCCGTCGTTGTTGAAGGCGCTATAATTTGCTGTTCACCAAAAGCATCTTGACCGCTATCATTTTTATACCAAGCCATTTTATTGTCTTGGGAAGACGCTGACAAGACATCTGTAAACCCATCTCCATCTAAATCAGCTGCACCAACATACACAGGACCATTTACATTAAAACTGACTTGATTTTGAATTCCAAAACTACCTAGACCATCTTCATTTTCGAACCATAAAATTTCAGAATTTGCTCCATTTGTTGATGCTATTACAATATCTTTATCACCATCATTATCAAAATCTGAGCAGGTTAAATGCTCCACCGAACCCATACTTATTGCAATTTGTTGTGCCTCATTAAAAGTACCTAAACCATCTACATTTTTGTACCAAATTAAATTTCTAGTAGTCCCAGAAGTTGAGCCTGTTACCACATCTATATTACCATCATTGTCTATATCCGTTGCATAAATAGTTCTTACGTTTGGCACCAAAGCGATGACTTGTTGTGCACCAAAATTCATTAGACCATTTGTATTTTCATACCAAGCCAATTTGTCATCCACACGAGATACCGAGAATACATCCATATCACTATCGTTATCTACATCAGCAGCAAACACTGCTGATGCACCATCAGCCTCATTGGTAATAATTATTTGTGGGCCAAATGTACCTTGGCCATTAGTATTTTCAAACCAACTGACCGTATCCTCGGTTATTGATGCTGAAAGAATATCTATATCACCGTCTCCATCTAAATCGGTGGCATGAAGAAAATCTGAACCATTTAGAATCGTTTGCTGAAGACTAAAATTACCTAAACCATCACTGTTCAAAAAAAAACTGATTGAATTATTAGAACTTGCAATTATAACATCGACATCTCCATCACCATCAAAATCTGCAGAGCTAAGTGCTTTAAGATTATTGAGACCATTAGAAATTATATGTTGATTTCCAAAACTTCCATTTCCATCTGTATTCTCATACCACGCCAATTTTTCATCTTGTGATGAAACTGAAAAAACGTCTAAATCTCCATCTCCGTCTATATCTATAATATTCATGTATTCAGGTGAATTTGCAGCTGGTTCAATAATTAGACGCTCTTGGAATTCAACTTGACCAAAAGCGAAATTAAATAAAAGCAAAAATAAAAAGAGATTAGTAATTTTCATATTATTCGTTTAATTCAAGGGATATATTTTGAAGTGTAAAAGTAATAATTAAAATTAATGTGATTGCACTGTTTTAAATTAGTTTCATTCTGCCTAAAGTCTGTCCTTTATCAACGGTATAGCTCCTGATTTCAAACAACGATTTACATAAAAACTTGTTATGAAAAAGTTTATTTATATTTTTGGCTAGTTTTACTACTAGGGCTATAACAACAATGGATTTTTTCTATTATTTAATAACTGCTTTAAGTTTGTGGCTAATTATTATATGTAAAGTAATAAATTGAACATTTAAATTGTTTTTCCCTAATTTTTATGCGTTAAAATTTTAGACAAGTCTTCTTGGTAGGATAATTATAATTTCACCTAGAAAAAGAAAAAACATATATGTCATTTATGTTCGAGTTATTTCATCAAAGTTATTTAAAAATATTTATGTCGCAGAACAAAAAGCTGCTTTCTGTTGTCGATTTGTTGAATTGAAAAATGTCCCTAATCTTCCTCCTCTTCAAACTCCACAGCTTGAAAAGCTCCGGCATCTGGACTAGAAACACGATTTACTCCCAATATATCAAATGGAACTTCTTGTGCAGTTGAAGTGTTTCCTAGATTTAAAGCAGCAGATTCCAAACCAATTTGCAATTGATTTTCATCTGGTCTAAGGAAATTAGGTAATTCATTGAAGATGTTTTCGGAGAAAAACGCTGTGTTTTCAAAATTATAAAGCGGGTCATCTATAAATTGATTGTTGATATCGTTAAAACGAATCAAACAATTTTCAAATTTATAATTAAAGGCAGCTTCCTCAACTTGATTAAATAGTACTTCTATGCGTTCTGTTCCATAAATAATACAGTTGCTAAAAGTAGCTTCTTCTAAATCGGCTACAAATACATTGTCTTGGGTTTGCAAGTTATTTTCGATTAACAAAGCGGGGAATTGCCTAAAAGAATTGTTCCAATAATTAGCAATGGTAGAATGCTTAAAACGATATGTACCTCCTAAGGATAGATTTACCGCTGCTTGTCCTGCATTATTAATCACCACATTTTCTGCCTCTACAAAACCAGTTCTTGCCAATAATCCTACGTTGGTGTGGTTATAAATTTGCGTATTTTTTAGTTGAAGTGTTGGATTTGCTGTACCATCGTTGGAATCCATCAAAATGCCAACTGTTCCATTTTTAATGGTCGTATGATTAAAAATATGGTTGGTACTTCCTTGGGTTAACCAAATGGTGGCCCATTGCCCAGGAATTTCGCTAAAGCCAGGTTCCAAACGGTCTCCTTGAAAAATAATTTCATTTTCTAATGCTTCTGGGTCAAGACTCATTTCGCCATTGGCATGAATGCTTCCATTATTAGCGACAATAATCCCACTGTTTTCATGAAAATGTATTCTAGCGCCAGGATCAATTACTAAGGTTTTATCGCCCGGAACACCCGCAAATCCATAAATAACATAGGGTTTTTCATTGGTAAAATGAAGAAATTCATCATCTAAAAAGAAACCATCTATAAACAACTCCTCTCCTTCTTCATTCACTCCTAAAGATAATGTTTCTGTAGTTCCATCAGGAAATCGTTGGGGAAATAAAAAAACTGCATCTTGAATTAAACTGATTAACCTTACGCTTTGTTGATTCATTCCTGTATCAAAAGCAATAACATCTTCATAAGTGAATTGCGTTCCTTGATTAGCCAAATTTTCAATATCTGCAGTAACTTCAACAAAAACAAACAAACTATCTTTGGCTAATAATTCAATATTTTCAAAAGTTTTGCCTGGAATACCGTCCACATTTAAACGATAGTTAGAAGATTCACCTTCCCCAAGCGCAATTGTTGGAATATTGATATCTTTACTACTTCGATTATATACTTTGAATTGGTAAGTACTTGAAGAAATATTGCTGAATACCGTATCCAAAAATAAAGTATCTGTTGAAAATTCTAATTCCCCTGTACTTGGAACGGTTTCAAAGTCATCTCTACAAGCTGAAGTGAGCAAAATAAAAACAGAAAAAAGTCCAATTATAACAATCCTGAATAAATTAGCCTTAGAGAAGTTAGTATTCAAATTAAA
>Ga0307979_1001752_pt1 | contig 15320 bp, 12 predicted proteins | sample OrgLakmetage1058_FD_201833 | JGI IMG/M metagenome (GOLD analysis project Ga0307979, IMG submission 201833) | Saline water microbial communities from Organic Lake, Antarctica - #1058 | ecosystem: Environmental > Aquatic > Non-marine Saline and Alkaline > Saline | place: Antarctica: Organic Lake...
AAGAGCGCTCTGAGGGCGATTTTACCGTTGCATTGGTTCATCACATGGCGAGGGCACAGATCCGCTGAAGATAAGACTCCTCTGGTCACTAACAAGTTGGCGAGAGTCGCACAGGCGAGTTCCTAAAGGAGAGAAATGAGAAGCACGCGAACAAAGGAGAGTTCGAAAGATATACGACGAAATGAAGGACCTCGTAAGCCAAGCCGCTACTTTACTGGTGTCCTCAGAGGCGCCCGTACAAGTCCTCAACAAATACTTGGCGATGCCCGAGGAAAAGTTGCTGCAATTTCAGGTGCTGGAGCATTCTTTCTTCTTGCTTTCTAAAAATAAATCTTATGCGCTACACAGATCCATACCTAACAGAGCAAGGACGATTCAAGGCATCATTTGAAAAGATCAACATGGTCTTTACTGTTTACTGTTGCTCATTCTTGCTATTGCATCTGCTCGTAGCTTCTCAACTGAAATTGCTACACTGCGTACCTGCTAGGTGAAAGCTGCGCAGAAGCTCGGGGACGCTGCGCGGGTAACGCGCATCACGATTCGCATCAAAGAAGTGTTTTTCGCTGCGTCGGGGGGGATGTTTACGCTCACCGCCTACAAAAACATTCGCTCCACCGACTCGTTCGGCCGGTCCACCTCCATGGGTGCGTACAGGGGGGGTAGAAATTCGTGTTGGCTTACGACCTTTCTAATCTCGTATGTGTATATACTCAAGTAAATGCAAGTGCAACGTGCGCTCTTTATGTAGTGCTTGTGCGTGCTTTCTAAGTGTAATTTTCATCTGTTTGTCGCAGGCCTGCGCGTGAATAAGGAATTGTCTGCGGGAATGCTGGAGTACACTAAGAGCCCCATTCCTACGACGCTCACTCTACGGGGCTTCGAAGTCCAAAATGACGACAGCAAGCCGAGCAAAGAGGAAATAGCCAAGGCGAAAGATTTGAAAAAGATGGCACTGAATTTGTTCAAAAACATCCTCGGGTGCGTGTGCCAAACATCGTGCAGCGGAAGAATAGTGAAGTTGAAGTAGAACTCTTGATCTTCATTTCTAAGCACGCACCTGTAAAATGCTAGATTTTTTTACACGAATGTTTTTTTCTTTTGTGTGCATCTTCTTCCCTTGTTTCCCGACTTCTCATTCAATATACACGCGTGCCTCTACATATGGCAGGTACATGGGCGATCGGCAGCAGCCGTACCCAGCCATGCTTGCCCGAGAGCTCCTCAAAGCCGGCTACGAGCATCCGGAGGTTTGAATTGAGTGAACAGACAAGAAGGAACAGGCAAAGAATAAAGAATAATGTATCATGAATATGCGTTCGTAGATCATCATCTCTCCTGAGAAGCTTTAGTTTATGGCAGTCCGTATGCTTTTTTTCTCTTGGATTCGCTCTTGTAATTATTAATGGTTCTCAAGGTGTTATCTTTGTTTTCTTCTGTTCTTCTAATTACACAGCTGCGCGACGAGTTGTATTGCCAGCTCATGAAGCAGCTCACGGCGAACCCGTCTCCCGAGTCCATCGACCATGGGTTTACGCTCATGAGCCTGCTCCTGTCCACCTTTCCGCCCAGTGCGGAGCTGGAAAACTACCTCGAAATGTTCCTGCGGGGCAAGCGCGAAGACGAGTGCATCAAAAAGCTGCACCTGATTGTCTACGGGGAACCGGTGCCCGGCATTCCTCGGATGCACCAGATCGAAGGGCTGCGAGGCAAAGGCCGCCGGTTCTCCCTGTGGGGGCGGGCTGACGCGAACGCCTCGGACAGCAACAAGCCGAGCCGCCGCCCGGCGGCGAAGAAAATGCCGTCGGTTGGTAGCAAGGGAGGCGGAAAAACTCCGGTCAAGCCGCGGCGCCGGGGCAGCGTCGAAGCAGTGGCAGTGCCGAAGTCAGCAGCCCCGCCACCGCTGCCGTCGCGCAGTCGACCGGAAGCTTCGGAGGTTGTTCCAGCCGCCGCGAGTGCCAACGAACCGCCAGCGACAGCGGTGGTTGAGCCCGTAGTTGCTGCGACGGAGCGTTCTGAGGTGGAAACGTCAATCGCGACGGGCGAGGAGCTAGCAGCAGCTGCTGAGGCTGCGGCTGATGCCGCTGCTGCCGTTGCTGTTGCAGAGGAAGCACCTGCAGAAGTTCCGCTTCCAGAAGGCTGGCAGGAGTTTGAAGCCGAAGGCAAGTTGTTTTATTACCACACGGAAAGCGGTCGCACGCAGTGGGACCGCCCGGCCTAGTTATCGTGGTGTTTGATCGCGATCATGCACCAAGACCCCTGTTTTTTGTGTGTGTTTTCGGATTGCCGACCATGAGATATCGCGCTTAGTTGAAGTGTTTTGTGTTTCGTGGTAGTCATAGATGTCTTCCTTTAAATCGCCCGTATGAGAAGTCCTTAGGTCTGGGTTTGGGTGTTTGCTGGAATGGAGAATAAAAGAAGGTGCTTAATTGCCATATGACTTAATAATTTACATCAGCAAGGTAACAAAAACCGACAGTAAATTATATCATTACAGCCACAGCATGCAGCGTGGGCCGCACTTCCACTACCTATGAATTAAAAATTGACGCAAAAGGGAACTGGGACTGGGGATGTTATGTACCCCACCATTATTTTTAAGTCGCACTGTTTATTTTAGCGAAGCCCGGAGTCGGCGTCAAATCCACTTCACTTAGTTCGGTGTTGGCGTGCTGGTTTTGTGTACTTCAGGCCTGCGATTTATGTGTCTCTGTTCTACGCTTCTGTATCTCTTTCTCCTTCAGACTCATCGCCCCATAAAAGGTAAACCTTTCGCGAGCCCTTTCTCAAGCACAGCTATGAGCGAAGACACGGTAGCGTTATGCGCCGCCAAAGCTTGAGCGCCATCATGTGCAAGGGAGTCTGCACCATCAGCAACGCTTTTCTTGTGCTCGCTAGTGCTGCTACTACTAACACCACTGCTACTGCTACTGCTGCTGTCACCGCTACTGCTCTTGCTGCTACTGTCTTCAGGATGGTCTTCCTCGTTGCGCGCTCGCTTTTTCGCGGGCCGCGCCTCCGCTGACGATGCATGCGATGCATGCCCCGCGGCTGCTCCGTCCATGTGGTCATCGCCTTCGCTGAGTGGTTTGCGGGGAAGGCGCAGAACACGATCGTGCTCCTCCTTAACGAAAGCAAAAGAAATGCACGACAGGTAACATCGGAATTCAAAGTGTAGGACTCCATCAAGTATCAACTAGTACAAGGAAGTGCTAAGATACCCTTCGTAAAAACTATCCTGGATAGACATGAGTTGCAAAGGCGACGTGCAGTGCATGAAATTGAGCTAGCGCACCCAGGAAAAATTAAATGAATAAGTGCACTGTACAGGATGACTTCTTACCATTTGCGCGTGCAGTTTGACGGCAAGCCTCAACGGCAGACTTTCTGCCTGCTGGCGCGCCAATGGCTCGACACGGCGGCGGCGGTCTGAGGGCAGTTGCGGCACTACTAGGAGCTGCCTCAGGGAACTCCGACGCGCATCGGCTGCGCGCTCGTTGAGCATCCTCAGCTCGCGCTCCAAATCCACGAAACGGGCCAAAATGACGTCCCTGTAGAGATGAACAAAATCCACGCACAACCATGTATCCGCACACATCCACGGTAGTATGCACTTAGCCTTGGATATTTCAGAATGCATGGCATGGCCCACGCTAGCAATGAATTCACCTCTGCAAGACAAAAGAGAAAAAATGCTGAATGCAAGGCCCAGATATAACAAGAAATCAATAAACAATCGCGCAGGTTGCACCCTAGGACTTCGAGGACATACCAGGACATAGCACCGCCAGGAGCTGCAGGGTGAGGCGCATCTGGATGGGCAGCCGTAAAGTTCTGTAGCCGTATCAAGTCTTGCATCAGCCGGTCCACCTTGATAGATATATTGAGTAGTTTAAGAATTACGAGGGAGACTCTTTCCAATATGCATCAGGCGTAATGCGTGAACACGAGCGAAAATAGTTCACTCAAAATCTAGCCTAGCGCATTAGTGCGCAAAATTTCCTTTTCAAAAGAAGCTGAGTATTGTTGTCCACATCAGATTTAATCGAGTGCGAGTTCAGTGCTACGAGAAGTAGTTCCTTTACCTCGCGCCGCAGCAAGGGCACGTGTCGCGCCATTCGCTCAATTTCAGGTCCGTGAGACTCCATGAAAGCACCGCGAATGCGGGACTTTTAGTTGCAGCGCGCTAAGGTTGGAGCTACTGAACAGAGATCAAATCCGACACTATTCCTCGCAGCCTCTTTCACGCAAAGAAAGCTAGATTCGAACTCTTGATCTGTTCTTATTATTACTGTAGCAGGAGCTCTAAAAGCTCGAAGCCCTAAATTCAAATACGCAATGCTTTTGACTATAATACACATTTCAATATTTCGCACAGAAACAGTGGTACAGGTCTACAGGTACACGGCACACGACAAATACAGATTTAGATATCTGTTGAGGGGCAGAAGGAATTAATGGGCGGTCTGTAATCAAAAATAGCTATCCCACAGGAAGTAATTGGAGATAACGAGCTGGTATTTTCGAGCTGGAATACAGGCACACGATCAATGGACCTGCACAAATCCGTAAATCCATTTGGCCTATCGCCCCCTCTTACACTTACACAAATCCATATGGCTTGCAACAGCCCCCTAACTGAGTTGCCATGTACGCCGCGGTGAACGTTTTGTAACATGTAAAATATACACCAAGGAGTGGCAACGTCTACTCCTCTTTGGGTCGCTCCAAGAGGCCGAATTCGTGGCTGTAGAGCTTTGCCGTGCTGCGAAACGCCACCACATCTCCGGCGCGAATCATGTTTCCTGCGTCGCAGTTCCAAGGAGAATCAACATCTGGCTCGCCTGGGCGTGTTTAAGTTAAAGTGACACACAGAGATGAAAATAAAGTTAGATTAAGGGCCGCGTGCAGAGCGATTAGGGCTTGCAGACGAAGAACCCGCTGCACATACGCAGAGGGCCTAAAGATAGGATCACATGGGAACACAAGCAAACCGAAACATTTCGAAGTTCGCTAACGTTCTAGCAAGAAAATATATGAATTCAGCTCCCTTTTCCACCAATCCCCATGAGCATACCCAGAAGTGCGATAATGGCGCGGCAGGCAGCTTCCAATGACCACGCTGGTGTCCATTCTCGCTTCAAAATGTCCAGGCAAATTTCTCCCGTGTCGAAGTTCACATTAGGGTGGAACACCTATTCGTATACGATATCAATCGCACCAGCGATGTGTTGCACCCGAAGAAATGCATTATAGTGCAGCACGGTATACGGCAAAAATTGTGCAAAGTTGAGGGATGGAGCTGAAGACGATGATTCAATTCTAGCTAAAGATCTGTAGGTCTTATTATTTTGTACTACTTGCCTTCGTGACGAATACAATGGAAGGCGGCGCTAGTGGGTAGTCTCCCCCTACTGATATGCGCATTTCAAATACTCTTCGCTCGTAAGGGCTGTCTGGCGGGCCACTGATGTAGGCCTTCCATTCTTTGATGTTGTCCTCGAAGGGATACAAGCCTATTTCAGGGTCTGGCGCAGCTTTAGCAAGAGAACTAATCTCCCGCCGTAGGCGCTTCATGCAGGGGGTAGACATAACAACGAATCGGAAGCTTGAAGTACAACGCCTAGCACCTTGAGGGTTAGCACAATCTACAGCGCTAGCTAAGAACCTTTTTCCCGAGCCCTACATACTACCTGTAGCTACCTTAACGGAAAGATCCAGTAAATTCGTATACCCCCCTCTTCAATGGTTCAAAGTCGTCACGTGACAAAAAATCAACGCCATGGGCTTCAGCAATTTGCGCAAAGCGTCGCCTGGCGCCGTAGAATAGAGATGATTGCCAAATAAGTGCGCAGTGGTTATCTTTAGGACATCTAACGTTTGCTAAGCTGTCGCTTTTTTAAGTCTGAATGTTAGTAGGCATCCAACCGGTTGTCTGTAGAACACCTCGCCACGTCCGGCGATGATCACGCTTCTATACGCCCGTGCGCTTCCAGTGGGCCGCTTTCACCGCAGTCTCAAGCGACAATGTCTTTGAGGTACGTCTGTCTAAAGCTGTGCAACATTGTAGGCTTCTGCGATCATGCCTTTGTTGTGTACATCGCGATTGTGTGTCACGAGTCCCTGCGCGCCCTCTCAGGCAAGCATGCCCCTGGTGGCTATATGCATCAACAAAGTTTCTCAAATAACTTACTCTGATGTCTAAAACCATAACAATGCTTTGTAAAATAAAGCTGACCCCCTCAATAGCTTGTTTGTCGACGGAATGCTCTGCGAGCCTGCCTACCCGTATACCAGGATCTACGCCTCGCTTTTTTTTCGAAACCCCATGGTGAGAGACCACGCGCCCCTTAGCGTGAATTTGGCACCTTTAACACTGGTTTGGTTGACATTCATTAGTGCCGAGACGCATGCAAAATTTTGCCCTTGGATGGCGTCGTCATCATGTTCTCAGGACGATTTTCTTCTCAGCAACGGGGCCTCCTCTTGAGAGGAGCGCTCGGTTCCCGCCGCCACGCAAGCGCTAAAAAGAACTAAAGAGCATTCTTGGGTATATTAAATTCATATATCATTGTTGTAAACGCGCTTGCTGCTTTGAGTGAATTTCCTGTACTTGTCTGTTTAGTGCTCAAATTGGCTGTTGGCCGTGCTTTCTGGCATTTTGGCTGGTTTTGGGCTTATTTTTTTGTTTTTGGAAGACTACTTGTTGGATCCACGAACCCGCCCACCTGCGATGAATAGGGGAACTCCATCTATAGCTCATGAATAATCAATCGGGGAGCTTAAATCCATTCATTCGTGGTTCTTCATATTTTATTGTGCCATGAGAAAAACCTACCACTAAGGAAAACTTATGAGGCTCGTTTGAAAATGAAGAACCATGAATGAATGGATTTAAGCTCCCCGATTGATTATTCATGAGCTATAGATGGAGTTCCCCTATTTATCGCAGGTGGGCGGGTTCGTGGATCCAACTAATAGTCTTCCAAAAACAAAAAAAATACGCCCAAAACCAGCCAAAATGCCAGAAAGCACGGCCAACAGCCAATTTGAGCACTAAACAGTACAGGGAATGTGCGCAAACCCGCAAGTATCTTCAGGATAAGCATATTAAACGAGTAGGTGCCCCTTTTGACCCAATAGACGTGATTTAATGCTTGTATAACGGCGGGCACTTATCGCTCTTTTTAGAACAAGGCCCCGTGGCCAAGCAGAAAATTCACCCTGAATGCATGATGGCGACGCCACCCAAGCCCAGAAATTTGCACACACCTTCATATTGATACAGTTGAAGGAAAGAAGAGCCAGTGGTGCGAAATTCTTCGCAGGGGCACGTGGCCTCGCACGTGGTGGTCGAGATGAGAAAAGAGAGGCGTAGTTCCTTGTGTACGGGTAGGCAGGCTCGCGGCGCATTCCGACTAAGTACAAGTGATTGAGGGTATCTAGCCAACTTCATGATGCACCATAATGGATTTGAACGCCAGATGAGGTCACTTGAGTAACTACCTCGGCACATATGACTGGCTCGAGCGTGTTTGTCTGTGGGGGCGCGCAGAGGGTCGTGACAAGTAATTGCAAAATACAGAACAAATACATCGTCGTGGAAGCTCCCAAAGTGGCACAGCTTTTATAAGGCTTACCTCAGAGACATTAAACTGCGAGACTGCGGTGCGAATGGACCACAGGTATCGCACGGGCGTATAGAAGCATGCTCATCGCCGGACGGAGCGAGGTTCTCTATAGGCATCTAGTTGAGTGCTTAACTTTTAGCAGACTGTAACTTTTGAGTGCTTGGCATCCGCGCAGTGTCCAATATATAATCTCTACCTAGTTTTTAGCCTTGAAGTACACGCCATGGGCACCAGGCGACGCTTCGCGCAAATCATACAAGCCCATGGCGTTGATTTTTTGCGACGTGACAACTTTTAACCATTACAGGGTGGGTCGTCGAGATTTACTGGATCTTTCCGTTAAAGGAGAGAGAGAGTCACACGCTAATACAGGGGGGTCATTTAGCAACACCATGCCGCAACTGGTGTCCCCTGCTAGCAGTCTCGGCCTCTACACATTACACCGAAGACGCAAACTGCGACCCAAGGTATTTTAAGACGGAGCTCAATTCATTGGAATTGAATTGGGACTGCGAATTGAATTAACTTCACTCTAGAGAACCAAAACCTAGTAAATGTGTTGTTCGAATAACAATGAGGGTAGCTGCATATTAACATTAACTCGTAAGTCCATTGGGGTTGATGGTGCTGCGAAAACTACTCCAGACCGAATATATTATCACTGCTCAAGGCACTGCCCTCTCTTCAGCTGCAGATGTGACTACACAGCCACGGTTCATGCGGGGCATTGGCATTGACATCAGCCCAAAACATGCCTCACAGGGCCAGAACCGGAGCACGAGCACACGAGCACAGCTCACAGCGGATTAATAAGTATGCTTTCAGCTTTATAGGGATGAAGGTGAACTAATCGAAGTAATAAAAACTTAAATGGCACGGAAGTCACTCGAACTCGAACTAATACTAACCCAACAAATGGCACAGGAGCCAATTCTGCGGGTAAAAGTATAAAGTGTAGGCACGTGCGTAGCGCGCTAGTCAACATCATCAAGAGGGCAATGTATAGAGGGTAGGAAGCATAGCACTTCCAGCCCCTCTCTAAAGTGGATACTGTTCACGAATAATTTTGAAACCAGCCTTAAGTCGTTTCTGCGTCTGTTTCTGCATTGAAGAGAGCACGCCGTCGTTTAGTCTCCTGGGTACCGCGCCAGAAACCTCCACTTCTCCTCTGGTGTAAGTCACGAAATCTAAGATGAGACAGGAAACCGTTCAGTATATCATCATGAACTGCCACCAAACACATATCCTCAAGAACTGCTGCCAAAGACAAACGCCGTCTTGGCCACCCCATAAAGCACGCCCCGGTCAATTGCTCTGGCTGCGTCGTCACCAGCGGCACCTGCGCACACCAACAACGGCAGCAGGTGCTCTTCTCGGGGGTGTGCTTGCCGTGCCCCCGGCATCTGAGCCCAGTTCACCAGCGCTGCTTCACGGGCGTTGCTTAGACTGTCCTTGCTGTCGTCACCAGTGCTCAAAACGGCCTCCACCAGAGCATTCTCAAATTCTTGGCCCTATCAGAAAAATTTGTGATTGCCATTAGAAACCTTGACGAACGTTGCCCCTTTGAGAAAGACTTGAAACAAAAGGAAAGGAAAAGAGCAAGCAGGGGTGTAATGGCAACATGTTATAACTTAACAAAGCGATGCGCAGTCTGCCAACGAGCAGCAGGCTGGGAAAAAAAGTGGCATGAAACAGGGCTTACTTGTACGCCTCTTCTGCCTTGGCCGCTGAGGTCAAACGCTTGCATGTTGTGAAAGCTGAAGCCAGAGCCCAGGATGAGCACCCCTTGGTGGCGGAGCGGCTGCAGCGCTCGTCCCATGGCGAAATGCGTCGCGGCGTCGAGGCTGGCGTGCAGCGACAAGCACACAACTGGCACTTTTGCTTGCGGGTAAGCGAGCATCAATGGCACAAACACGCCGTGGTCAAACCCACGCGTTGGGTCCAGGGAAACGTTGGCAAGATTCGGTTGGTTGGAACTAGCTAGCAGAGTTTGAACTTGAGTTGCCAGTGCAGGAGAGCCTGGTGCTGAATATTGGTATTCGTAGGATTCAGGAGGAAATCCACTGTAGTCGTACAACATGGCCGGTGCTTGTGCCGAAGATACCCGCAGAGGGGATGCTTCCCAGTGGGCTGACACGACGAGAATGGCCGATGGAGGACTTGCCGCGCCCAATAGCAGAGAAATGGATTCGAGATGGGACCGCGTCGCTGGATCTGTGCCACGGCGGTAGTATCAATCTATATTAACCCATACCACCTATAAAAACCATACCCAAAACACCATAACGAATGCTATGCATCTGACCACCCACAATTTCCAATGAAATCCCAATAAAATCATATGACTGCAGCGAGAAAAATGGCATAAACTCTGATTGATTGTGTGAGAATTTATCTGAAGCTAAATTAGCGCCAAAAAATGCTCTTATATTTGATGAACGTGCAATGACTTACCACTTCCTTGAAGTAGCGGCATCGGGCCGCCTCCATGGTTCGCGAAGATTACAGGCATTCGACCGGCTAAAGAATCCGTGCATGTGGTCATTTCAGGCAATTGCGCTTGCCAAATAAAAGTAGCTGCTTGGTGAATACGATGTATCGTCTAAAGCGAGGAAAAGTAATTAAAGAGAGAAGCCAGCTTTGGTGACCTCTACTTCAGAAGTAGTGCGTAAGACTTGTTGCAATGCCGGGAAAGTGTACGAATTGCGGTGAGTGGTGGATACTGGATGTGGATATGGACTACTATATCCGTTGTCAACGACTATTGGAGTAGGAAAGCTTGGCTTACTGTGATTCTACGAAGCTCGCCGTGATAAAGATACACCGTTACACCATTTTTGGTAACACTGTATCAAGTATCAACGATCGGATCAACACATCAATCAACTCAAGACAACAAGACGGTGGTGGGTGGTGGAAGATCCAAAAAATCTCAGATCGCAGATTTTTCAGGAATATCGCGGCTCCATCAAAAGAAGCTCCTGAAACCGCCGGTGTCTCACTCTGAGCTCAACAGCTCTGCGGCTCTATGCTGTGTGGCGAGAGCTATTAATGAAGCTGCGAATTCTAAATGTACTTCATCTGTAGCAGCTGATGATCAGTCATCATATATATCATCATCATTTTGCACACCGTCCGTCACGATGAAAACGAACGAGTAGATTTGAGAAGTATCTTTTGTTACACAACGTTGCCAGCATCTACAAAATTAGGAACGAATAATTTTCTCACGGCCTTTTAAAAGCTAAAAAGCTAGCTGTAGATTATCAGTGGTAAAAATCTGAGAGAAGTATAATATGAAGTATTTTGTAGCTCCTTGGTTGTTGCTAGCGTGGAATATCTCTAGCACATGGGCACGATTTGTGGCATCGTCCGAGCCGCTCATTGGCGAAGTACTAGTAGATGGCTCCATCCCAACGTCTACGAACAACCAAGGCTTATTTGCGTGCAAGAACGGGGCTGTGCAAGTTGTCGAGTGGCTAGACGAGGACGGAGAAGATAGTACACCTCGGGACGAAGCTAAGGAGGGTGTTGAATCTATCAAGGAGCCGCAAGTGGCAACGAGGAGAGTGGCTCGCGTGTTTGAAGCACTCTCAGCGCTAGAATGGCCATGCCCGGTGCGACTTCGAATTTTATAGACTTGACTTCTCATGTTTGCCTATCCCTTTTGAGGAAATCGTACCGTCGAGAAGCTGAACGGTTTTGGCCATCCAATTTGATATTTTCTTGGATTATAGGTCCTTGTACGTGGCCGCGTTCTGCGCGACACAATCCCAGCAAAAGAATGGCACAGTTCAAGTTACCTCCAGGCCAAGTGCGCCCCTGGCGGAGACAGTGGGATTAGTTTGGGCACTAGTACGATAGCTATAGAAGCTCGAAGTACGGCGTCAGGCTCAGCTGGATCTATTCCTCCAATGGTCGACATCAGCCAGGACCCGGTTGGTTTGTCTCCACGCAAATCCGTACAAATGAGTGTCCGTTTTGTGGGTTAAAGACTGCGCATAGCTCACTAAGTGTTTCATTGTGTCTTAAACGATTATATTCTTACGTGTGCTTTGCATCCACACATCTGTCAGGTCTTTACCTACGAAGACAGCAACATGGTTCTCGCCAAGCGCATCGTCGAGCGTGGGCATGGGTTCACAACACACAGCCGAGTTGTTATTAGTCAATTAAAAGCTGACAAGGCTCAGAGCAAGAATACAAGGAAGAAGAAGGGTAGCAAGAGCACAAAGAAGAGCATCAGTAGGCTGGCGGGCAGTGACAGTTCAACGGAGTCGACCTTTAATACGTCGGACTTTTTGCGCGCTTTACATCGCAATGCAAACCAAACTTCACCTTCTAGGTTCACGGTTTCAACTGCCCATCTTTTAACATATGCTTCTCCTGAAAGTCACATCGCTCCCTTTTCCAATTCTTCACACCTTCGTTCGATTTGGCTCTCTCTCGGACAACTCTCATATTCATTCAGGTTCGTGCGTTATGGTGGGAAAGCGAGTGCGTCTCCTTGCCCTCACTTGGCCCGTGATGCCGCACCAGACTACGGGGAAGATCCGTCCCTGTGGCTTGGGTCGGCAGGCGTCATTAGCTCGGCCCATTTTGACCTCTTCGACAATTTTTTCTGCTTGGTTTGTGCATCTTTATCACCTGGCAATTTTCTTTTGTTTACAACGCATATACTCCGTCTTATACTTGCATCACTTGTAGGCAGTACTGAGTATGAGTTTGGGGTCTGAGCACGATATGCAATTTGCTGCGCAGGCGTCGAATAGTTATCATGAGCTGATCCCATAATCTCAAGCGTGCTTTCTTCTGGTGATTAGGTGGCCGGCAGCAAAACGTTGGTGGTTGCACCGCCGTCGCCTGAAAATCTGCATGTGCGTTTATTCCTTAAAGCTTTGTTTATAAATTTGTTACCACAAATCAAGAAGTGTGTTTGAGCGAAAAGTCTATTTAATTCACCACACTAATGCTCTCTTCTTTGTTATTCGTCTGTTCATCCTTTCTGTTCTCAATGGTCACACAGCGCTTTGCACCTTACCCGGGGAGCCATCCCCATGCGCGCCAAATGCAAAAACACTTCAACGCTTCCGGCGACAAGTTACTGCCGTGGCCGTCGTCATATCGGAATTTTGGTCAAACTGACAGCATTATCAAAACCGAGGAAAGTGAAAGAAATCGTGGCAATTCAGGCAGCAGCAGCAGTAGTTGTGAGAATGGTGTGGACACGTGTACAAATTGTCACTCTTCTTTTAAAGACACCACATCACCACCATCAAGGGCTACAGCACGAGAGTCAGCAAGTGTCGATGGCGCAGTGGCCGTAGAAGTGCGTGCAGGTGAGGCCTTATGGGTTCCTGCCGGCTGGGTTCATCACGTTACGACCTCACTTGAGCCTGAAGAAGCAGCGCACCCCTGCCCAAAGAGTAGTGTCAGTGGTAGTGTTGGTGACGTTGACAATGATGATGATGATCCTGCTGGCAGCACTGCTGGCATTGGTAATCGAAGTGATAATGATGGTGGAAGAGACAGTGTTAATGGCAGTGGCTTCACGGCAGCTCTGAGCATCAACCGTAATGCACCTGAGCTTGAGCGGTTCAACCGTTGGCTTTCTGTCGACGGTGCCCTCCCTTTACCCCAACGACCTCCGCCACCTGCGTCTGCTCGTGGTTCTTCTACTGTTGCACCTCCTAATGCAAACACTTGGTCACTGTTAAGAGTAGCTGCTTTTCTCCAAGTGTTCTTGCCAGAACTTTTGAATGTTTTGCACGAAGCTGATGTAGACAAGGTTGATGATGGACGAGGCATCGACTCATCGGGCGCTGATGATAGGAACGCGCACAGTAGCAGCAAAACCAGTAGTGGTCACAGCAGAAGCAGTAGAAGTACCAGCGGTAGCAGACATCGCAAATCAAGCGGTAGCGCCAGTGTTGATGGAAGCACTTTAGCATCTTCTCAATCGTTGCCAGCGTTGGCAGATTCTTACTGGCCTTTGGCACTGCTCGTGCGGCAATCTTACAGTGCAGAAGTTCGACGGCATCTTGGGATCGCGGTGAGTGCCCTGGTGTGTGTGCGCGTGTGAATGTACTATTGGTTCTTGCTATGGGCACAATTGACCTCAAGCATTCTCTCTCTCTTGACTGTTCAACTGTTTCCATTCTGTACTCTTGTCTCGTGCTACAAACTCAGATAAGTATTTTGTTCTTTTTTTATTCCACTTCGTCTTCATACTCCTCTATTACGGTTCCTCTTTCTTTTTGCTTACGTTTGCAATCGAACAATCGGCCGGTTCCATGCAGGCCGCTCTCACGGAGCCATTCCCATGTGCGCGGCTTTCTGGTGCTGCTCACCCCGAGGACGCTGCCGCGGCTATTGCGGCTGCTGTAACAGCTGCTGCGCGCTTGAAGCGTGACTTTCGGCCGCCTCTTCGGCGCCTCTTCCTGCAGCCATACCTCGAAACAGTGAGTATGAGCCACGAAACACTGTACCATTTCTTATCTCTCCCCCTCTCTCCCCCCGAATCTCTGCGCCCATTTCAATCGTTCATGCGAGCTACTAGTGTCATGATTTTTTTTCGATCTTCTGCCTTTTGGCTTTTGTCTTGCGAACATAGGTTCTTTCCAAGCTCGGCGGTGGCGGTGGTCCGAATGTCCGAAACCCTTTCGTGATTGGCTTGGGGTTTGCAGAGTGGTGCCTGTTGACACCAAGGTTAGGCCCGCCAGACGCAAATATTCTTTGAGACGAGAACGCCAGAGTCCTTATGTAAGAAAAAAAAATAGATCATCGTAGTTTGATGTTTAGGGTGGCATCTCAAAACTGCTCTCACTGAAAAATGTCTGTCACATCACATTTTTATCTGGGTAACGTTACATACTTGTACGTATTGTACAGGTTCTGTACGTACCAGTACTAGAGGTACGTACAGTATGTTCTCACACGTTCCCACTGACATCAACTACGTTGATCGTGGTGCGGCGGACCCGCGCCGCTGCAGTGTTACCTAGGGAGCTTAAGTAGCTAGTAGACGTAGACGTGCGCGAGGCGAAAAAACGAAAACGAAATGCATTGGGAGTGCCCAGCTAGATGGAACTGTTCAGTACCTCCCCCCCCCTCCCCCCCATTTTTAAAAGTAAAGATCCGGATTTGGAAGTTCAAAAAGGGGTACCCATGCGCCTCAAGGGGGCATCTCGTTGAGTGGAAAAAGTGCTGAAAGTGGAACGCATTTTACGATAATGGTGTATTTAGGTCATTTGAGTGACGACTTTTGTAACGTATCGTTTTTACGTTTCTGATGCTCGCAATTCTTGATTTTTGTTTTCGTTATGGCTTATAGAGCAAAATGAGTTTCCGAGGAGAAGCACCCCGCGCACGAGGCATTGAAAGCCACGTGTGCCGGACAAATCTCCTCATCTGCAGGGTGGATGGGATGGCCAAGTAAAACAGTACTTCGCACTCTGGTGCGCTAAGTCAGCTCCGGGGGATTGCCCGGTTGCGCTAGCCAACTTCCGCTTTCTTCAGAGCCTCGGCTCGGCAAGGGTGTTCTTCGGTCTGAATCCGTAACTGCGGGCACGCCAGTTACTAATCGGTCAGTTCCGAAGGCACAACAAGCCCTGTTCTCTCTTGCGGCTAAATATTACGCCGCCGGTTTCCTTCTTGCTAGTGGCGCCGCTCCAGCTTCAGCATGCGCCC
>Ga0307979_1001753_pt1 | contig 15319 bp, 17 predicted proteins | sample OrgLakmetage1058_FD_201833 | JGI IMG/M metagenome (GOLD analysis project Ga0307979, IMG submission 201833) | Saline water microbial communities from Organic Lake, Antarctica - #1058 | ecosystem: Environmental > Aquatic > Non-marine Saline and Alkaline > Saline | place: Antarctica: Organic Lake...
TAGTTACTGCTGCTGTCGCGAAGACCCACCTTTCCCAAACAAGCATGGAAAATGGGAAAGGCATCGCTGATTGGCTTAAAACGGTGAAAATTAGTGGAAAGTTGTGGAGCTCAGCAAGGTCCAATCAGATTTCGCGCAGTGGCGGAGTGACGTACTTGACGTAGTTGACTGTACGAACGTACTGACGTCCACAGAACTTCAATGAGCAGAAGCAAAGAAGTGTCCAATAGTAAAGCTATAGTGGTGGACTCAATGGAGTATAGTGTTAACACGTCAGTACGAGGAAAGAGGCACCTTACTGGCGAAATCGAAAGTGGGTCGAAACCCGGAAAACCCGCGGTTTTCTTGGTTACTGCCTGTTTATGTAACTTTTTTGACCGACCATGACCCATCTACTGAGGTCTGGTTTTGTCGTGTAGAGCTATTGAGATTTGATACTTAAGCGGGGTGTGCGGTGTGACATAATAAGTAAAAGAAAAGAAGAAAAGCCAATTTTATTTTTTAAAATGGGATGTGAGATGTCCCTGAACCCTAAATTCGGCCGTCTGATAGCTGATAGCTAGAGTACATCTTTTCGAGTGCGGTAAGGAATTACCGCGTGAGCTAGGAAGGTAGCTTTGAAAATCGCAACTTAATCCAACACGAACACTTCAATCGAACAAAGTCACGAGCCACGAGCCACGAGCCACTGGCTCGGGCTACTACTGCTTCTACAATGATTATGATCATCCAGCTGGCTAACGCAGCCCAATAGCCCGTGAGTTATACAGTGCGCATTGGAATTCACCGGCGATTTAGTTTAGATCCGGATGGCAGAATTCAGAACTGCGCCTTGGGCGCGAGGGTCCGGCAAGTTGGAAGTATGTTGCGGGGTGCGGCAGCGACGGTGCCGAGTCGGAGTTGAAACCATGAGCAGAGATTGATTACCCTCTCTGTAACTCTGTAATATTTTTCTGCGAAAATTATTTGTGGTGAGTTCTGATTCTGATCGTTGCTCGCGTTCTTGCGTTGCTTTTTGCTCTTTGTTGCCCAGCAAGCAGACGACTACAGCAGAAGCTACGAGTGAGCTAGCCTGTTGGGAACCGAACGAATCAGAAGTGCGGCTGAAGATGCCTTCTCTTCAAGGCGACGCCCTAGCGCACACACTTTCCTTTGTAGGCGTGCCTGATGCTGTACGAGCTGGGCTTACCTCTCAATCTTGGCACCACACGGTGTGGAACGCGGCTTCTGAACCTGGGTCACTCCCTTCCGAACTTCGCGTTACAGGCCGAACCCTCACAAGGACACAACTCGTGAAGTTGCATGTACGCTTCGGTGGTGGGCTCAAATGGCTTGAAATTCCAGCTGCTTGCCTGCCCAAAGGAGATTCTCTCGAAGATGTCACGGCCAGGTTCCCATGTCTTGAGCATCTCTCGGTGCACTCTTGCGAGGAGCACATGTTTTCAACCCGTGCGCCGGGACCCGAATCATCAAGTGGGCCTCGTTTAAAAAGCATCTCGATCGAAGGCGCTGGGCGCCTGAAGCCTGCGCATCTAACTCGACTCATAGGGCCTCGGCTCGAGGACTTTCGTGTCGATGGGTCGCCACTTTTTGACGCTGCCATTTGCCGTCTTTTGCTACGGGCAGGTGCTCCTCTCAAACGCTTGGAACTGGTGCGATGCGGAGCCCTTGATGATGGCGCACTTAAGAAACTAGTTGCTTCCATTCGCGACTCGCTCGAGATCTTAGACTTGACCGAGTGTTGCAGCTCGACGATGTACAGCCCTCTCCCCGGCCCCTTGCCGAAACTCGCCGAACTCCGACTCGAACGATGCTTGTTGTCGTCAGCCGTGATTAATTCTCTCGGAGATAAAGCTCAAGGCTGCCCAAATTTACGCGTGTTGAAGCTTTCGCGGGTCCAACGGCTAGAGGGGTTGGCGGTGTTGGCTGCGGCGCGTGGCTGCACCTTGCTGTCGCAAATTGACCTCGAAGGCACTGCCATCGATGAAGCTACCGCTCGAAACTTGGTGGCGATTCTGGCACCTAGAAAGGATACTCGATTAAAAGGTGTGCACTCTCATTATGCTGCTTGTTTATTATACACGCCTTCATCATTGTTCTTGTTTTAAATCTCGCAGTTGACGAATGCCGTGGAGTGCCGCGCGATTTGAGAGCTTGGATTCGCCGACAGACGGATTCTGGCAAGAAACTGGCGAAATCAAAGATGCCTCCACCGAGCGCTGAATTACAGGACAGTATGGACAATAACAGCAGTACTCTAGATTGGGTGGAGGAAGTGCTCTCTGGCACGAAATCGATCAGAAGCTCGTCTCCTCCAGTCTGCAAGCGCAAGCGTGCACCACGAACCAGTCAAGTGGCTCGCGCACACTCGCGAGGAGCCCGTGCAAAGGCAAAGGCAAAAGCAAGTGACGATGACGAGGAAGACGGTGATGATGGCGAATGGACTGGCGAGGAAGTAGATGAAAGCGAGGACACTGATGAAAGCGAAGACAGCGAAGACGATGTTCACTCTGAGTCTGAGGCTTCGTCTTCGTCTTCCGATAAGGACAGTGAAGATTCAGATGGAGAGGTGAAGCGCGGAAAGAAGATTGTAAATCAGCGTCAGCAAAAAGTGAAGCCGAGTGGAAAAGGCCGAAAAGCCACGAAAGCAAAAGTGCCTCCTGTCAAACGGAAGGCGCCGAGATCATCATCGTCAAGTGCCTCAGCTTGCTCGACTTGTAACGGTGAGCTAAAAGGCCTATGCGTGGCTTGTAAGCCCACAAGAGCCAGAGGTCCTGCTAGCAAATCTGCTTCCAAGAAACCCAGAGCAAATGCTGTTCCAGCCAGAGAAAAGCCTCAATTTGCCATGAATTGTTCAGTGTGTCAGGGGACGATGCGCGGGCTGTGCTTGGCGTGCCGTTTGCCTTCAACAGGCCAATCGGGGCACTAAGAAAGCGCGGAGAGCGGATTCGGCCCCAGGACGTCCGAATGTTGCTTCGCGCAAACGTACTTTGCGCATCTGTAAACTTTCGAAGATAGAAATTTCTTTTGTTTTCTCAATCAGGCAATAATAGGTAGTACGGCGATAATTTATTGTTTACTACGGAGTAGAAGTAAGCAACAACAAAGAACAAAGAGACTAGACATCGGCGGGTTTCGCGGCTTTTTACCCAGCTGCTTTACAGAAAGATCTGTAAAATAGGAAGTTGGCTGAAGAGGCACTGAGTAGCCCTGTTTCTTGGTTACTTACTGGTTACTGGAAGTAAGGCAGAAAGTAAAGGCGCAATTGTGGCTATATTACGGTTTGCGGTTTTACGTCTTAGCCCAGTGGCACCAGTGGGTCCGCTCGTTTATTTTAGTTTTTATAGCACCCTTTCCGCTGCCATGAAACGGCGCCTCTTGGGGGCTCCTGGCATCTCGCGGGCTCCTGGGAGGGAGCACAGGAGGAAGAGTCGCGATCCGAGGATATTCGGCATTCGGTCTTCGGCTCTGGTTCTTTGTTCTTTGCAGAGGAGCGTAGAACCGGAAGGAAAAAGTAAGATTAAAGTTGCACCAATTGGGAGCTTTTGAGACGAATTTGCCACGTGCCACGCCATCCTTCGATTTTGAGCTTCGGATTTTGCGTGTTGAGCCTCTAGCTAGTGTTGAGAAAAATAGGGGAGAACGGTACTGCAATCCATCATATTATGTGTGAGTTGTGACACTGAGCCTTGAACACTGGCCAGACTCCTGAAGTGTGCATCATGGCAAACAAGTATCGTCGCCCCGAGCCTAGCATCGACGGTGTAGAGCTCGCTGAAGAAGGCAACGCACCATCTTCAGCATTTGGTTGCCGACTAGCGTGCTCTGAGGTGTCTTACTGGGTGCGAACGAGGTCGGCACGGTGCTCTGCGAAGCAACTGCTTCATGGCGTGTCGATGTGGTGCAATCCTGGCGAATGTGTCGCCATCATGGGACCTTCTGGCGCCGGAAAATCAACTCTTCTCGACCTTCTGGCGTGTCGTAAAAATGAAGGCCTCCGACATGGCGACGTGACCCTCAATGGCTACCCACTGCCCACTGAGCCTAGTCAACAGGCCGCCCTGAGAAGAAACGTAGGGTATGTGCTTCAGGGCGACGTGCACTGGCCTCATTTGACAGTGCGCGAATCCGTCACATTTGCGACAGCGCTTCGCATGCATGGCAATGCGCATGACGACGCTATCCATACAGCCCGCGTGGCTCTTGTGCTCAACTTGTTGCGTTTGAACGAAATCGCGGACGTGCGAGTGGGTTCTTCCGATCGTTCGAATTCCGAAAACGTAGGCGATGCTCGTGGGTCGAGGCGGCAGGCGATCACCGATGGCGAAATGAAGCGACTGTCCGTGGCTTTGGAAATGGCTTCGCTTCCAACGCTGCTCTTTTGCGACGAACCGACAACTGGCCTAGGTAACTTGTCCATATACTCTATATTTTAGGCTCGGCTCTACACTTTTGCACCTTGCATAAGAACGTCTCTCTCATTTCCCCCCTTGTATATTCTCTCCCTATTAGATTCGCCCACGGCCTATGACGTCATGCGCAGCATCGTAGAGCTCGCGGGTGGGGATGGTGAGAACAACAACAGCAACGAGGCAGGAATGCCGCAAGCTCCTCGCCGCACAGTGTGTGTCACCGTGCACCAGCCGTCAGAGCCGGTGTTCGCGCTCTTCACACGAGTGCTCATTCTTGCCGCCAACGGCCGCACCGTGTTCTTTGGGCCCCCCGCGAATGTCGTGCCCTATTTCACCGGTACAACATTAGGGTATGTCATCGACGAGGGCGCCAACCCCGCGGACTTTGCCATCACCATTGCCGGTGGAGGGCTCATTGCGGAGGGCGCCAAGCAGCCCGCGTCTCCAGTGGCCCTCGCCGAGGCCTGGCGCCATGCTCTTGCAGACCCGAACAACTCCTTGGTAGCTCGGCGGCCACCTTCTTCTTCTTTGCCTCCTCACGAGCAAGCTGCAGCTGCCTTGCCAGCGTCTCCTACTGCAGCAGCGGGAGTTACAGCAGCTGCGGAGGACGCCACTTTACATGACCTTCTGTCGGGCCAATCATTGTCAGACTTTCCGCCGCAAGATCGCCAGGTGTGTGCTTATGGTATCGAAGATTTTTTACCCCATCATAAACGTCAAATTTCAAGGAATACGAATTTTCCATGCTTACCCTCGTATGTGTTTTTTAACTTCCTACCCTTGCTCCTCTTCACCCACCCAACTCTAGTTCGAGCTCTTGCTTCGACGCGCGTGGCTCGCGACTTTGCGGCGCAGAGACTTGGCTTGGGCGCAGGCAGTGAAAGCAATCATCATTGGCCTGGTAGTAGGGCTCATTTATCACGAAGTGTTTGCCCACCCGGGAGCTCCTTGGGTCAACTTGAACGATGCTGCCTGTGACCTCGGGGGCAGCGCTAGCGAAAAGGCCTGTCTGGTGGAAGTGCCGCGCTATTCCTCGGCCAATGTGACCTGCACCTGGGTCCCAACCATTAGCGACTCCGCCACCACCGCGAAGACGGACCCGATGGTGAGTGGAGGAGGCCTGTGCATGGGGAGTGCGCGGGCCAATTATGGCGCTCCATGGCTCGATGAAACCATCGCCGCGAATCCTTCGTGCTCGCTCGCGCCCCTGTTTTTGGCGAGGAACCAGTCCGACACTTTCGGAGAGGCGTGTGCCTTCGCAGGCCTTTCTTTGGGGAGCGGCGATGCCTGCCGGGTGGTATCGACAGGATATGGCACCGAAAGGTGCATGAATTGTCATACGCATTCTTGTGCTCCTCTTCTTGATTATATATCCTTTGAAATATGTTTTTCCTCACTTTTTATTCTCCTAAATGTCCTATAATTATCGTTTCTTTTCCTTTGATTTTCTGTCGTCTGTTGATGCCGTCCTCTTGGTTTAAAGCCTATTTGCTCATCCAACAACACCTTTTTCTTTCTGCACCCTTCTCTTGTGTTGCAGTGCCTGCGTGGCGTTATCGGGAATGGGCTTGCGCCTTTCTCCCGACGCCCTTAACGCGTGCTCGGTGTTCTTCCTGGCCGTGCTCTTTTCGGTCATGAGCAACCTGCAAGAGGTGCGAGCTGTGCAGAGCTACTGCAGCCTTAACTTTGAGAAATACCGACAATGACACTAGAGGATTTATCTAGTTGCCTATTTGATTCGGAAGAAGGGCTTAAGATTTATGTTGTTTCAATTCGACTTTCATTGACTCACATGAGAGATTCTCCCTCTTATATGGTGAACAAAGGTGCCGAGATTGTTCGAGACGCGGCGCCTGGTGCTGCGGGAAGTCACGGCAGGGAGTTACGAAGTGCGGCCACTGTGGGCCGCGCAAGCGTTAGCGTTACTCCCGCTGCAACTGTCGGCCTTTGCGGTGTTCTTCAATCTGGCTTATTGGCTGATTGGCATTCCAATTGGGGAAGCCGGCGCCAATTACTGGTGCGATGAATGATGATGATGATGATGTGTACCTGGCTAGAAAACAAGCATTGATTTGGTATATCTCATTTTGACGAGATGTCAAAGAGAGGAAGTATTGGAGTAAAGATGATGAAATCCACGGTTTATTTTTCAGAGACAAAACTTAAGTGCGCGCACCTTCCTTCTATATACTCCTCCATTCGCATTCTACTTCAATTTCTCAGGTACTGTTTAATGCTCTTGCTTGCCACCAATGCTGTTGGCTTAGCTTACGCTCAGGTATGTGCGAATGAGTGGGCACTGTGATGAATATTTATCTTTTTCTTTGTAAGTGATAAAGTCATCCTCGTGCCAATCGTCAAATTTTGCTTTGCATCACTTTGGTTTGATAATGATATTCATTGTTCTCTTCCTGGCGTCTTCTTTACACTTCTTGGTGTTTACATCGCAGCTCTTGGCCGCTGTGGCGCCCTCGGCCGAGTGGGCTCTCGCGCTCTTCCCTGGGTCCTTTCTGTTCTTGGCCAACTTCAGCGGGTTCACTCTACTGGTCACCGACATTCCCGTGGGCTGGCGATGGGCGCGCTACTTGTCATTTGTCCGTTGGGCGTACGAGGGGCTGGTGACCCAGGTGTTCAGCACGATACAGGGAGGAGATGGGGTCATTGCCTATTGGGGGTTTGAAGGGGTGGACCCGATGCCGCCGCTGCTGGTGCTCTTCCTGGACTTTGCCATTTTGAACTTGCTGACCCTCCTGTGCATGCGCCAAAAGCGCTCCAAACTAGTTGTCGTCGACTCTTTCACTACCAATAACAGTGGCAGCTCCTCTTCCTCCTCAAGCGGTGGATTTCCTTCCATACGCAGTGCCAATGCAGAGGAAGGCAGCGGCGACGAGGAGACCAATAAACTGCCTAGCACTGGTAGGAGGTTCACGTGGCAACTGGCACTGTGGCAAGCTTTAGGCGGGGAATTAGGCACCAATTCGGACGACTGCGCGCCTTCTCTCGTGGAGCGGTTGCTAGGCCCGATGGTCGATGACGCCGACTTGGAGTTTTTCCATGCGAAAGCGCAGGAACGAAGCCAACAACAGCGCCAGTCAGAAGGCGGTGCTGACGATGACGCGGCCGCCTCACAGCTGCATGAAGTGGACGAGCGTGGGTTTACGGCCAAAGACCGCGCGGCGGAGCACCTGGCCGCGATGCACCCGATAGACATCACCGGCGGTGGCAGAAGCAGTTTCTTTGAGAACAAGGATGACAATGAGGACGATGATGATACTAATTCAATCAGCAGTGACCGCGATAGCATTGACCGTGGAAGCATGATCTGGAGCAGCAGCAGTAGGAGCAGTCGGAGCAGCCGTGCCCACAAATATAGTTTTTCGCCCGACTCAGGCGCGGAGCAGTCTACGGGTGCCACTCTCTTGTTCCGAGACCTTCGCTTCAGGTGCCAAAAATAGGTCTTTTGAACAGTCTTTTTTCGATTTAAAATGCGTCCTTGACTTCTCTTTTCTGCCTCCCTTCTTATTTTTACCTTATTCTTCGATTCGCTAGGTATGCATCTCCTTCTTTCAATACCCTTTTTGTGTCGCTTTCCTTCTTTCTTTCTTTATTTTTCAGTGTGCCCAAAGCCAAAGCTGAGACACCCATGGAGCAATGGTCGCAAAAGTGTGCGAGCTGGCTGGTGGGCCGTGACGGGGGCTCCTACGACCGCCTCGAACACCTCAAAGAAAAGGACCAGGAAGAAGGCGGGGTGTCACCAATGTGGGTACCTCCCAATGATAGCAGCAATAGCGGTGGTGGCGGTGATAGCGTTACATCGCCGAATAGCGGTTTGAGTGGCAACTCTACTGTGGAAGAAGGTGAACCCGCCAGCCCTGGCAGTGGCAACGGCAGCCCTTTATCATCGCCTTCTTCAGCACAGAACAACCACAAGGAGCTGCTAGGTGGGGTGAGCGGGCAGGCGTTGCCGGGTGAGCTTTTGCTGGTGATGGGCCCATCGGGCGCTGGCAAAACCACTCTGCTTCAGATATTGAGCGGCCACAAGCGTGCAGGCTCGGGCTTGGCCAGTGGCTCGGTACATGTAAACGGCCACGCAAGACAAGCCTCCGATGGGCGCTGGCGCTGGACTGGCAACCAGCCCACATGTAGTGACAGTGGCAGCAACGGTCGCAGCAGCAGCAGCACGGTCAGTGCTAGCCCGATGCACGAGGGCATGACGGAGCATCCGTCCAAGCCGCCCATCACCGCGCTTCCCTCGTGGGCCTATGTGTCGCAGGACCATGACGTGCATGTGGGGGTGCTCACCGTGCGCGAAACCATTGAATTTGCCGTGGCTTTACGCTTGACCCTGCCGGAGGCCAGTGGGGCCATGAGCCAAGGTGCCAAAGCACAGCTCCGACGCAACCGCGCCGCTCTTCTCCTAGACCTGCTGGGCTTGACAGCGCTAGAGCATGTCCTGGTAGGGGGCAGCAGCAGCAGCAACAGCGGTGGTGGGCGCGGGAGCGGGCTTTCGGGGGGTGAAACCAAGAGGGTGACCATCGCCGTGGAACTGGTATTTTATTGTGCCACCTCCTGTCTTGATAGAAATTACTTATTTTTCTAATCTGGTGAAGTATTTGATCTTCATTTTTTTCCTGTTGCCTGAGTGCCGTTTGTTTTCTCAGTTTGAACATTGCTTGCATTGAATATAGGTCAATTTGCCCGCCCTCATCTTCATGGATGAGCCCACTTCGGGACTCGACGCGCTGGCGGCCTATGAAGTGTCACGGGCGGTGCGCTTGCTCGCAGACCAAGGTCGCACTCTGGTCGTGACCATGCACCAACCCTCAGTGACCACCTTTGGCCTCGGGGACTCCCTCTTGCTCTTGAGCCAAGGCCGCTTGGCTTATTATGGCCCTCTGAAACAGGCAGTGAAGCACTTCCACCGCACCGTCGGAATCCCGTACCGCCCAGGCACTAACCCTGCCGACTTCCTAGTGGCAGCAGTGGCCAGCCGGAGTGGCACCGAACTTTCCGCCATTTTTCACAATTGCCCACTCGGTGAAAAACTCGACCAAGCATTGGGTGGACCATCAGGCCAACAAGCTCAAGAATCTGGTGATGGTCGTCACTCTTCTGCCTCCACCACCTCCACGAGCACTGCCGCGTACACTGAGCTAGCCTCTTCGTTTTGTGTTAAATGGTTTCCCGCGCGGTGGGTTGCTCTATGGGTGCGGCTTCGGCGGCGCATACCTCACCCGTCGACTTTTCCGGAACAAGTGCGTGCTCTGGTAGGGCGGCAAACCTTGTTCGCGCTGCGCGAGCCTCGGGGCTTATTTGGAGTAGGAGTGCGGCACATCGCCGTGGGGGCTTTCTTTGGCACCCTGTACCGTGTCGACGCGGCCAACGCGAGGAGCCCCCAAAACGTGGCGAGCTTGCTCTTTTTCTGCGTCTTCTTCATGGTGGTGGGCCACCAGCACTCCATCCCTGTACTGGTGGGGCAGCGGCAACTCTGGCGCCACGAGCGTGGCCTCAGCTTGTACTCCACGCGGGCCCTCTATGTCTCGGCCCTCATCACGAAATGGCCCGTGCACCTGTTCCTCGTGTTCCTCTTCAGCCTGGTGGTGTACCCCTCCTGCGGCTTGGCTGCGGGCTTCGACTCTTTCGCGTATTTTTACGTGATTTTGAGCCTGGTGAGCATCACCAGCCTCAGTTTGTGCGAGCTCGTAGCCACAGTAGCGCCCTCTTCTCAAGCAGCTGTCGCGGCTTACCTCCCCATGGCATTGGTCCTGGTGGCGTTTGGCGGCTATGTAGTCCTGATCCCCTCTCTGCCCAGCTCGATCATGGCAGTGCCCGATTTGAGTTTTGTCCGTTGGGCGTTTCAGGGCTTGCTGGCCAATCAGTACCCAGGCGACGCCAAAGTTCTGGACCTCTATGGGTTTGCCGGCGTGGATCGTACTGATTCCATTTGCCCCATGGTCCTTGCCCTCGTGGTCTGTGAAAGCGCCAAGTTTATGGCTCTTCGGGCGCTTTGATGTCGTGGAATTATATAACCCGCGCGCTTTTTTTCGTTTTGCGAATGCATGTTGAAAATGGCGCTGGGATAGTGGCATGTATTTTTACAGCTGGCGTTGAAATTCCGAATGCCGCTGTGCCCTTTATTTGAATACTCCTTACAGCTCACAGTTCAGATTTTAATGTCCACTATCCAAATTTATTTTATCGAGAAAGGATAAGTCGGGGATGTTGGCGAGCGAAATCGGAAATTAGTATACGCTCCTTGAGTTGGATGGCCTATCGAGATATTCGATATGCCCAGATGAGAGCTGCGGACCAACTGGCAGCTAAAGGGGGGTCACTTCTGAAATACCACCTTAATAGGCCATAGCACACGCAAATCGAGGCGGGATTCCCCCTAACCGAGCTCATACGGTCTTACCACTTTGGCCCGATATCATGACAATATCGAGGGGGAATCCCGATACCAAGAAGCATGATATTCTATTGAATTCGGGGCCTTGAATGGGCCAAAATCGCTCGAAATCCGCAGTGCAACCGAGCTGCACTGGCTGTGCTAGATGAGCACCAAAAAAGAAATATTGGTACCCAACGGACAATATTTCCGTGGTTTTACGTCGCGGCCTTACCGGATATACCAAATACGGCTTATCTGTGTATTGAATGATAAATAAATCACGTCTATGATGCGAAATGGCCAATAATACGCAAAATTTCTGCTTTTGCGAGAAGTGACCCCCATTTAGGTGCCAGTTAGACTGCGTTCCTTATAACCCATGGCAAATGGCTCACGCACTTCAGATCTCATAAAACAGCCATGGCTCATGCAGCAAATTATACTCGACCAGGAATACAATTGGGTTATATTTTTATAAGCAGTTGCCTAGAGCCAAAAGCCAAGTGCAAAGAAAAGATCCAGCACTTCGCTGACTGCTCGATCGAAGAAGATTGCTTTGGCTCTCATCAAGGCTTGATGTCGAGCCCAAAGAAATCAATGGCGTTGCCACCTAAAATGGCTGCTTTGTCGCTATCGGAAAGGAAAGAAGCATTTCGAACCAGAGACCCAATCCTGTCTTCACCGAGCGGGAAAGGGTAGTCGGACCCAAGCATGACTCTAGACGAGCTCATTGTATCCACAAGACAGCGAAGTGCTCGCTCATCGAAGACGGCCTGTTATGGTGTCAGCATGGGTGTTGAAAAAGCGAAGCGCATTATTGTATACCGGTAGCGGGACAAAAGTGTGAGAGTTTTATTGCACCTTAAATTATTGCACCAAAAAAACGTATGCTCGATAGTCCTTACAACCCCTATTTTATTCTTCGTAATATGCACCATACCGTCAAGAACACTTACCGAGTCAGTGGCGAAGCGGTTGAGGTAATGCGACGGCGGGTGTTGAGCAGTGCCGCGTGCCACGTCGCGATGAATGTAGGCATTCTCCAGTCGGCCCAGCAGAAAGGAAAACGAGCCGCCGCCTGTGGATCGTATCGCGCGCGCACGCACAAACGCGGGTGCACAACATGAAAGAAGCATGTGCAGTCCTTTGCTTACAGCGTAAAAAGGTTCCATTCTCACGAACAAAAGAAATACTAGAAGGCTTTGTCTTATACCGTGAGCAAACATCAGTTTTAGTTCGGGAGGTAAAACATCGAAGCTGCCGCTGAGGATGAGGGCCGTGATAGAAAGCTGCGTCTCCATGGGCATGCCAACAGTCCACTTCATCATGTACCGCGTGAGGCGGTCTTCGCAATCCATCATGTCCCAAGGGTGCACCTGAAAACAGATAAACAAGATGAATGTACTGGGATGTAAATAAACGGAATGAAGAGCAGCAATTATTGCTATCCTAACATTCGAAATATGCAAGTAATACAAGGTTGTTGATACTAAGCAAATAATCCTTTAACTCGAAATAGCTTCACATTTCGAAGACCCAAACATTATTTGCCTATTCGTACGCATGAAGTCCCCCTTCTTACCAGAACGGCAATGTTTTCAGCAGCGCAATGTTGCAAGAAAGCAAGGAGCTGAGGATGGTCCAAATCCCAGGCGCCATGGTGGTTCCCGATCTGCACGCCAACGCATCCGTTTTCTTTGCAAGCGCGCGTCGCTTCGCGGCACGCGAGGTCGAGGTCCTGCAGAGGTACTTGACACAAAGCCGAGAGCTGGTTGTTACCCGCGGTTGCGCACATCTCAAGCGCGGTATCGTTGAAGTGCATGGCGACGTCCAGGCTCTCAGCAGCGGGCCTGAAAGGTTGAGAACCGTCAAATTGAATTAAGATGTCATCGAGAAGGATGAGAAAGTGAGCCTGCAAGATAGCAGTATGTGGTATATGTAGCAACTCCGATACTTGACTATGCCACAGCGGAAGGAATAAATGAGTAGTGAACGAATGAGGCTACCACTAGGCTTAGGAAGGAGAAGAGAAGACAGGAACTGGACCAAAACTCAAAATTGTATTACACACCGATGCCATTGAAACAGGATAGGCGTCGCTGAAATGAGCTGGTGGTCAATATTGTCTTTTGCCATATCCGCAAGCCTCTTCGGGATGTCCCAGCAAGCGTAATGCACCGGCCGGAACTCCGATGACCCCTGCATGAGCATCGCACGCGACGGGTCCCCGCCCTCGTTGGGCCGCATCCATGGCCACGGCGCCTCGCCACCGTACTTCTTGGCCCAATCCGGCCACGACAAAGGTAGGAAATGCGTGTGCACGTCAACCGTTGTCATTGCACGCGTGGGCTGCGTCATGCGTGACGAAGCTAGCCCAGCTGCGCGCGTGTTCAGGAAACGTGATGATAGCAAGGTGGCGACTTCCAATGCGCCCCGGTTAAGTTTTCAGGCGAAGTATCTTCGGATAGGCTAGCTAGCTAGGTGTCAATAAAAATTTCTCTCTTGATGATTGTGCTTGTCGCTCTCGTCGCGTCGCTCGATCTTTTTCCCAAAATACAGGGGGTATTTTAATCAGACGGAGAACTCTCACATCTCACATCGCACTTCGCGTTCTACGCATAATATTTCACTCAGCTTTTAAGCTGCTATTCGCATAGCTTGTGTAAAGATAGATAGCTCCTGACAAACAGCTCGTCCTACGACCCACGATAGTGCAGAAGTTGGCTAGGCTTGTCACACGTTCATCTTAGATCGCACATAAATTTCTAGCCAGCTGTAGGCGTAAAGCGTTTCTCTTCGCAAAATGGTTTTGCTGCTTTACGCTTCCGAGGGGGGCACAGCACGTGACCTAGCTTACCGGGTGGCGCAACTTGGGACGAGGCGCGGCCTTCCCATGGCCACCCCACTTGGCTTCGACGAGGCCCTTTGCCTATCTAGCACCTCGGCCTTTTCAGATGAAGTAGCGGCCTTGGCACCCGTGACTCGCTTCTCTGAGCTGGCGGCAGAGCACCACGGAAGTGTAGTTTTATTCGTTTCGACCACTGGCGACGGTGAAATGCCAAAGAACATGGCACGTTTTTGGCGAGCGCTCCTTCGCCGTGCTGTCCCTAGTGATGCCCTTGCCTCTGTTCGGTTCGCGATGTATGGGCTCGGCGACCGCGCCTACGGCCCCAAGTTCTGCGCTGCTGCGCGCAAGCTTGACGCTCGCATGCGGCAGCTCGGCGCACAGCACCTTGTCGCAGCCCCAGCAGCAAGTGTTGTAGACTCTGCAGTGGCGTTTGGTGACGAGCAAGATGGCATGGGCGGAGTATTGGCTGCGTTTGGGCCTTGGTTAGTTCAATTATGGCCGCGCTTAACGCCACCTGGCACAGAGGCCCTAGCGGTAGACGATTCGCCCCGTCTAGATCCGGTGATCTTCAAAGTGACTGGAGTTCATGATGGCGAGAACGGGCAAGGCATGCAAGAAGATGTTAGGCAATGTGCGTACAACTCAGGGTTTGAGTTGTTGGGATTAACGGGCCCACCAACCTGGATGCAAGTCGTAGCAAACGATCGAATGACAGCTCCTGATTGGACGCAGGACGTACGTCGGATTGCTTTCGCCCCAGGCACCAGCAGCAATGGTAATGCCAACACTTTGGGTGTTGCAGCCAAGGTAGATTTCAATTGGAATGCCGGAGATGTCGCGTGGGTGCTTCCAATGAACAGCCAAGTCTCAGTTCAAACCCTTCTCAAACTCTATGGCCTTGCTTCCGAAGACCTACTCGACATCTCGGCCATCGGCGCTGCAAATCAAGCGACAAGGTCAAGCTTTGAAGGGCAAGTTACAGCGGGTGAATTGTTTGGCCGTGTGCTTGGCATCGAGGTGAGAATATCAAGGCTGTGTGCATACGGGCATGAAATCATGTTTGCTAGAGTAAATACTCATGACAACCAAGCTTGCCAGTAGAAATTCATGTAAATTTATTGGTACATACTTCCATGCATTTGTGTATATAACCCCGCCTTGATACAACTCTCATTCCGTTGCTACTTATATTGTGTTCTAGACCATGCCGCGTCCTTTTGCATTTGAGCAACTCAGCTTATTGGCGACTAACGACGAGGAGCGCGAAAAGCTGCTGGAGATTGGCTCCGCAGAAGGCGTTGACTTGTATCACGATTACATCTACCGCGAGAAGCGGGGGTGGTGGGAAGTTCTGTCGGACTTCAAGTCGCTGCACGTGCCTCTTGATCGCCTGATCGCCCTCTTACCGCGTCTACAGCCGAGGGCCTTTTCTATTGCCTCACCTCCTCCTCCTGACAGCCCGAATCACCATCCAAACACTGTTACTAAGAGTGCAGATGCCGCACAGCAGCTGCAGCAGCCATCATCTCTTTTGGAACTTTGCGTTGCCGTAGTGGAGTACAAGACCCGCTATGGCCGTAGCAAGAGAGGAGTTTGCTCGTCTTGGCTAGCTTCTTGCTCACCTTCCACTACCGGCTCAGTTGGAGCAGCAGGATCAAATTCAGCCCA
>Ga0307979_1001754_pt1 | contig 15316 bp, 19 predicted proteins | sample OrgLakmetage1058_FD_201833 | JGI IMG/M metagenome (GOLD analysis project Ga0307979, IMG submission 201833) | Saline water microbial communities from Organic Lake, Antarctica - #1058 | ecosystem: Environmental > Aquatic > Non-marine Saline and Alkaline > Saline | place: Antarctica: Organic Lake...
TTTCGGTTATGTTCTTATAGTTGGTTATGTATTGTGTATTATATCCATGATACTATATTATATAAAGGATATTGCTTATGATTTGATTGATTTCTATTAATTGACACCCCCTGTCACCGTCCAGTTAGTTATGTTCTGGATAACTACTTAAAGAATTTTCTTTGTATATATAGCATAACTGGACGGTGACAGCCAATTGCAAGTCGCTGTCGGAGTTTTGGGCGCGGAAAAGTGATATCACCGGTAATAATTTCCCTGCACCCTTCTTTTGTCGACCTGTCCACTGACGATTCCTCCGCAAGTCGTATTTCTTTGTTTCTTGTATATACATTCTGCGTTTCCATGTCTTGTTTATTTAGCTGCGCATTCATTCGTCAGTACACGTGTACTATATATAGCTAAGTAGCTAAGCTGTGTGCTGCTTTGGCCCTAAACTATGTTCTGAGATTCCAACATCTGGTTCTTCTTATGCAGGAGACAAAGAGGCTGCCAAGTGGGCTTCGTCACATTGCTACATCTCTCTATGCACGCAATGATCGTAAAGTACTGCAAACTCCTCCGAGCTCGGGCTGAGCCACGATTACACTTATCTCACATGCTTTGGTGATTGCCCGAGCCCCCCTCACTTAGTCCGTACACGTACACACATACACTTCGCATTGACTACACAGACACGCACGCAGAAGCGCAGCATGGCCCATGTAGTATACGAATCCCACGAGAAACAAGAGAGTTCCGTGCTCCAGAGGCGCCTGCCTTTGAACAGTGGCCCTTAGCTCATAAGCCGAATTCGGATTACCATTCCGCACATCAACATCAAGCAATAACTTTGGAGGCCGAATCGGGCAAAAACGAAGAAGAGATACAATTCGATGCCCATATGGCAATAAGCCCATAAGCCCTGCCAGCTGCCAGCTTTCCATGCCCTGCCCTGCGCGCTGAATGATTCTGGATTTAGAACAAAATTCTCCATACAAAACCTTAAAGGGAAAAGGGCGGACTTAATTGCGCTGTGTGCCTCAGTGGCGGCTTTGTATTGTAATCTCATTCTTAAATGCAAATGCTCAAAACCCCCGAAAATTTTTGTTGGTGGATACAGTAGTCATACATCGGGGCTGTATTCTTGGCTAAGTATGATATAACCGCAGGACACAGGCCCCGAGGTGCCCGATTAAGAGGACTAAAACAGGAAGATATATAATGCAAAGCAGCTTAAACAAAGGGGATATCTAACACAAGAAGAGGGAGACTCCCTTCTTGGTTCTTGGTATCTGGGTGAACCCTGAATTACCTCACTTCCGAAGAGAGGCCTTAAAGAAGGAAAATACCTGTGGCCTCAGGGATTCAATCAATTCAAGCTAGGTCGAGGTATTCTCATAAAATATTGCAAATAATTTCGACCTCCGTATGTACTGCTGAATCAAAATTATCACTAGAGGGAAATTCTCAGGTGCGCTGCTTGGAGGCTATTACATGTGCTCGCCACGCAGCGTCATCCAGCGTATGGTCCCACGGCCGCCCGAAGTCGCCGCGTTGGTAGTCCTGCACGCGACATATACCCCACAAAGAAAGCATACAAATGAGCGACAATATCGACGCAGTACGCGCTATTACTACACGATACGCGATAGTTACGAAAGCCAAAGCTCTGATGACGTAGACATAAATTTAAGTCACCCGATTCGCAATTCGGAGGTCCTGCTCCGTGTTCATCACCATGGTGCCCTCTGCCTTCACCGGCGCACCAATGGGTTCCCCTGCGAAGAGCATCACATCTGCTCCTTTATCTCCACTAGCCATAAGTGACAGCCCATCCAAGACATCTGCCGAGTTTGCCAGGACTCCTTTCCCCAAGTAAGCCAAGTGATGCGTCTTCACGAGCTTCTTCTCGTCTTCTTTCCCTGAAGGCCCCAGAACAGTCACGCTCCCCTGGGTAGAAGGAAGAATTCAAACGGCGGAAAGGAAGCTTTTATGGATGACATTATTCACTATATAAATAAAAGGGCGAAGAAATCAAAGGGCTAAGTGCATGTTTAATCTAAAAGAACCACCTTTCGAACGTAAACGAGGGCGGTGTAGGACGGCGGCAGCGGCAAGGACCAAGACCCCCCTGGCTCTAAGGTCGCGTGGCAGATGGTCACGGGGGAATGGGTCTTCGTGGCTGAGGTCACACCGTGCACGTTACCACCTGCCAGCACCCGCACCTTCGCTCCAGCGTTGCCCTCATTGGCCGGTTGCACCGAATGCAGTGGCACCACTGACAGAGGAACGCTTGCAGAAGCAGCCACATCGGCACTGTTGTCGAAGCTACCCAGTGACGACGGCGAAGGAGCATCTCTTTGTTTGTCCTCATGCGTCACATCCTCGTGATTGGGCGACACGATCTGCACTGCAGGTTCGGTCATTTTGTCTCGAGGTGGGAGGTTGAGCCACAGCTGGTAAAGCTCGGCGTCGGAGCTCATCTCAGTTGGCCCGCCTTCCACAAGATCGTTGTCCCACATCTAATAATATATGCATGGGGGTATGCACAGGCACGATGGAGAATCTTGAGAAGCTCTAGTGGAAAGGAGTGCATTTCGTACCATTTGCAAACATTCTCTATGAAAGGATATATCTTTCCAAAGAAATTTGCAAAGCCACCTATGTATCCGTCAACCCCACCACCACACACCTCTTCGTGGAGCACCCCTCGCCCGGCGGTCATCCACTGCGCGTCCCCATTGCCGTAGCGCATCTTCAAGCCCAAGGAGTCGCGATGCACCAATCCCCGCTTCTCTGGTAACACGTAGGTCACTGCCGTCCAAAGAAAGAACAGAAAAGAAGTAGAGAAAGGAAAGACATACCAAGGCAGAAAAGGGCCCTGTTTAAGCTCTTGATTGCAAGTTAGGTGCACATTAAACAGCAATATATGCAGCAGGACAACAGGTGTACACATCAAATAGCAGCTGCAACGTTTGCAGTACCGGTCTCAAATCCCCGGTGAGGATGAGCAGGGAAGCCTTCGGGCATCAGGACTCGAAAGAGGGCTCTTAACGGGTCGAACTTGAAGAAAGAGTGGCGGTGGTGCACCAGCAAAATGAACGGGTCAGCCTGGAACAGAATCAAGGAGCATGTAATCATAAGTAACCAAAATGAATGAAAAGCAGGGAAATTTCCTCTCCGAAGCAGCAGACATGCCACAGAAGGCTTTTTAGAATAATGGTTCGTGTAGTGAATTGCACCCTCGTCTAGTCTATTTCCATCTTACGATATTCAGATGCTCAGATGTCACGGCGGTGGTGTCAATCTATTCCGCCGTGACATCATACGAGGGAACGCTCAAACAAAATAAAAGATAGATTCCTATAGATTTTAGATTTCTTCATTGTTCCGATCGCGCATTCTCGTGCTAGCATTCACAATATCCTATTACCTGTACGGGATCTAGCATCATGGGAGCTACGCGGCCTCCTAGTTTCTCTTCAAGGAAGGCTGCCAATTCGCTCTGCTTCAAAAGGTCGAGTATTATAAACGCAATCCCACTCCACGCTGGCCACACCTACGAAAGGTTTACATACATTTCACTTTTAAATCCATATTAAATCTAGCTTGCAAATTGAAAGTGTAGCAGCTGTGCAGCCCTGGTATGACTTTTGAAAAGAAAAGACTCACAGGCAGCCGAGTTGGTCGCTCTAAACGAATAACAGGGCGCGGATGCAGCACTTTTTGAGAAGTAGCCGTAGAGGCTGGTGCTGAGTCCACTTGCGGTGGCCGAGTGGCACTAGCAGGAGTGTGAAAGTATCGAGGCCGTCGTAATGTGATGCCTGTAGTCTTAGCCGGAAGTCTCACAAACGCCCACCCTCGGCTCATTGCGAAAACGAACACTAGGATTCGTACGGTCAGCATTGGATGATAATATGATTGTACAGATTTAATAGTGAACTTTTGACAATTCTACACGCCGTGTTTCCCTCGTGAATGCGTGGCCTTACTCCGAAGAATTGCCGAAGGTAGAGGGCAGACAGCTGTGAACAATAATTATCTCTTGCTGAAGATTTTCATGAAGTAGTATATGAGTATATGTACAGGAGGTAAGCTTAGGTACCGTAGACAGATCCGAGCCGAAAGATACAATCGAACAAGAGTGTACCAGATCAATCATCCGATCATCCGAGATCCGAGTATCTGAATGAGAGCTAAGAGCTACCTAAGTTACGAGCTCCGACATGCCATTAGCTTATTGCAGTAGAGAGTAGAGTCTTTAAGGGCTTGGGAGCTTAGATATATAATAGCCACCAGCCTAGCCAGCTACGATACAAGAGCATATCTGCTCCCGCTCGTTTTACCGATGACAAGTTGGAGCACTGAACGACTATTTTGTAGGTCCTCGTCACGCTTGTGCCACAGTCTCGGATCCTTCGCCCCTAGATTAGAAGTTGACCAAGGTCTGCAGCTTCGTATCGACTAGACTGATAGTTCATCGCTTTATTCTATCACACATTGTTGAGCATATATATATTTCACGAACCTAGTCCGCTTATAATGACGCCAGAGGAAACTTATTCCTTACAAAGCCTTCCTCGGCACATGCGTGCACCAACAAAGGATGACCACACGCCCGGCGTTAAGATGGTATGGATGTGCGCATTGTATTATTAGTCTTCTTACGCCAAATTCGAACTCCCCTCTTTTCGAAATTTTTTGCACTGCAGGGCGTTAAATGGCAGCTCGAAGCAGCTCTGTTATCCACACCAGCTGACCTTTCTGCGCTCGTATCGGTCTCATTGACGAATGGCGATGCTTTCCTAGAAGACGACACCCTGCACCGAATGGTGAAGCTACTGCTGAATGAGAACACAGAGGCGAGCGAGCAGCACACGAAGCTGGACGTGCTTACCATCCTAGCCAACCTAGCCAAAAGTCCGATGAAGCACGTCAAAGGCGAGGTAGGGGTGCTTATACCGTCGCAATCCAGCGCACTTCCTATTCTCAGTCTAACTTATAAAATCATGCCCACTTCCAAAAGGTAAAAATGGTGCTCCAGGGCGTGAGTGAGTGGTTTGACGAGTATCTCAAGCAAGAACCTCTCACAAACATCGCCTCAGACGAAGATGACGAATGCTCACCTGAGTTGCACAAAACCATGCTCCTTGTGCTCGCAAGAACTTATGACTACGCACTCAAAGTAAGCTTAATCTAGTGGATATAAAAGAAATGCGCCGCAGGTAGCATTTATTTGGTGTTCTATTCATGTACTCTTCGCCATCACTCTAGTGTTTACCCATAATTTCTCACTCTTCTTTATCTCCCAACGTTCTGTCACCCTTCGCTTCCGCGGGATATTAGACCGAAGACCTCCTCGACTTAACGAATGGCGATCACTTGGCAGCGCTCTTAGTGGTGGTGTCCCTTCTCGAAGAAGGCGAGACTTACACGGCGGCTCTCACTCAGAGCCAAGCTCGTGCTAATGCTCCAGGCAGAAGAGCGCAGTGGGAACGCGAGCTGGTGAGTCTCTTCCCTGCTCCACAGATGCTGCGATGCACCCATACCGATCTCATAATGTCTAACTTCCTTTCAAACAAGGGCGCTTGTCATATTTGATCTGAATCTTTAGGTAGTGGAGCGCTACGAGAAGGACCTCGTGCTGCAGCTGTGCGTCCTGTTACGAGGCTTCACTCACCCGGCTGCCTACTTGACAGCGCCTAAGGAGGTTGACGCCTCAAGTGAAGATGCAGAAGACTCCTTGACACAGTATAAGGTTGATGAGTTTGCCGCAACCATCAATGGTATTCTCAAGCTAGCGCTCTCAACTCACCTTCTCGAAAAGCTTGCCCACTCCATGCATTGCAGTCTCTTTGTTGGTGATGTCAAAAATGATGAATGTGATGATGGATCCCGGATACGTCGACCGGTGAGATATTTGAAGCACGAATGCACAAACCATGGCTAGATAATTATAAAGACTTTCTAACCTTACGCCGCCCTTCTCAAATTGCTTTCTCAATTTTTGGTGGTGGTGGTGGTGGTGGTGGTGGTCAGGTGCAGCGCCTATTGGACGCACAAGAGCACGGCGCAGTAGCGTCAGTCAATGAGTTCTGCCAAAACTTATATGTGTACGGTAGTGGTCCTCTAGTAGAGCGCCACCAAGAATGCCTTCTCACTGACAGTGCGATCATTGAACGGATGGTGTTGCCTTATCTGGAGGTGAGCATTAATCGCTTGCACGATGAAGAACCATGGTTTTGACTCCTGTACTGAGGTGCAAGACTCATGTTTTAAATTGTCTCTTCACCCTTTTTCTTTGTTGCATCCTTTCTCTAATCTAATGGCCCCACCAATTTCACTGCCTCTTACATGTGTGCACCTATGCGACCACACACGCGCAGCTGTGCATGCTTGAGGCTCGCTTGTTATCGGATTCGTCGCAAGAGAAGTTCAGCGATGCAAGACTGAACCCAGGGAAATCGTCAACATCACCGGCGAAGCAAGCTCTTCAGGACCAAGCAGAGGGTGAAGATCGCGATCTGCGAAGACAGCGGCAATTTGCCACTCTAGCGAGCGGTGTGGCAACTTCCCTTCGCACTCTGGTCATGGCCACTTTCCGATCAGCTTCGCTGGTGGAAGCCAATGCTGCTGCTTGCGGTGGTGGTGAAGATGATGTTGACAACCACATAGGGGCGCATGCTACTTGGGATGCCTCGAATCCAACAGCGGCTTTGCTCCGTGCCTCAATGTTTGTGGCCTCGCAACCCAAGGTGTTTGCTCTCGTGTGCCTCTTGAACGCGAATATGAATGCCGTGGACCTCACCACTCGGAGAGCGTCGCCCACAGCGGAAAATTTCAGAGAGAATGGCTCAGCCGAGAACGAGGAGGATGCTGATGAAGAAGAGAGTGGTACTGAATTGTTGCGACGAAGCAATGCGAACAGCTTGTTGCACGACCTCGCCCATCAAGCTGCTTCGATGTCTCAAGACGCACTCGCAAAGACCTTAGCTTATGTTCAGAGCGATGTTCACGGCCTCCCTGTGCAGAGAGACGTGCCATCTTACGCGGCGGTGCTCTCTGTCTTGGAAAATGCATCCAAACATGACAATAGTGTGCCACGCACGCCTCCTCGCGGTCGAGCGCAAGCCAAGAGAGAAGCAAAAGGATACCGCTATAATTTGAACGACAATAGCGACGACGACGACGACGAGGAGCCGTTGGGCCGATCGCAAATGAAGTCGGAAGCTTCTGCGCGTGCGCGTCGGCTCCAGGAAGAGCAGCAGCATATCGGACAAGACCGGTCGCGAAGTATGCGGAATCAACGGGAAGTGGATGAGGATGGCGAGGATGATGAGATACATCACGGATCCACACATTCAGAGCAACCTCGGGACAAGCATCCGAGTTTTCAGGCAGATGCGAAGATCATCGCAGGTGGAGCGAGCGAGGCCAAAGGATCCGCAGGTAGTAGCAGTCAGCAGGTCATGGAACCGGCGTGCAAGAACATGGAGAGTCGCTTTCGTCTGCTCGGTGATTTGCCTTCGTTGTGCCTGCAGCTGAACAGCTCGCAAATACACTCCAGGAATGATGGCAGCAGCGACGAAAGAGACGACAATGGCAGCCACAATAAACTGTCGTTGACTTCAGCGAGCTCGATGGAAGCCAAACAGACGGGCACCAATGATGCACCACTCTTTGCGGCAGCCTTTGGCACTCCCAGGAGAGCACCTCCCGAGCTGTGCTGCGCCATCAATGGTCACGTCATGAAAGAGCCTGTGCGTGCGCGAGACTCCAAGCTGGTCTTCGAGCGTGCGACCATTCGCCTGTGGCTCGCCACTCGAGGCTCGGTGTGCCCCATCACACACAGCCCACTGTTTGAAGATGACCTCAAACCTGACATTGCTCTCCGATCCAAGGCAAGCGCTACAGATGCTTCAATTTGATATCCTACTTCATCGTTCACATCATAATATGTACTTGCCATTCATGATTTTCTTGCCTCCCTAGATAATGCGGTGGCAGATTGACGCACAGCAGTCATCGTGGGATTCGACTGGAGGCCCCACTGACGACCTCTACGACTTCTGATTCGCGAGTTCGATTTGTGAAGTTTCAAAGAAAAATTCACAAGCAGGGCCAAAACCATGGCAAGTTGTTAGAGCCCACATACCCGAGGTTACTGACAGCTAGGCAATATCGCATTAGTTAGTGCTGGGTCCGCATTTTTTTGTCTTGCGATATACGCACCCGCTGCGCTTTACCGGAATATAACCAGGATATCAGGATCGAAGTCAGTACGTTTAAACTGATAACGAAAACATGAAGTTTTCCGAACTAATCAAATTAAGTATGGCGCGTGATCTATGAAAAATTATTATCTCACATATGAAGCTGTGTTGTTCTTCCTCGAATCTCGAATTGCCCCCTCTTGCAATTAGTTTTAATTTAGCGGTAGCGGTTTCCACATGCACCGAAATCAGGCAGGCGCCAGGCGAATAGATATAAGAGACAAGAGGCCCCAGTCCTTATAAAGCTCTTAATTTGGAGAAAGGCCGCCCCTTTGTCTTCTATGGGCTGTATTGCTCTGTACATCTGTGCCTGCCAGTCTTCCAATCCGGCTCTTCGGAGCCCGTGTCAAAAATGTGAAATCAGAGAACCGTCATGCCAGGTCCCTAATGGAATGTACTCGGCGCTGAGTCGCAGGTGGCTTCCAAAAAGCCGTAAATTCAGCCACGTTACGATAGTCGCGAGGCGCTGGGGTATCCATGTGCCGCCACGGTCGCTGGCGCATTGCATTTTGGTGGCTCGCGCTTACAGTGAGGGACGGGGCATCGTGGAATCCTTCTGGCATTCCTGTTCGCGTGACCTTTGGCGCCCGTGGCTCCGCCCCTTCCGCTCGAAGAAACCTCTGAAACTGCCGCTGGTGCTGTTGCAGTTGTTTCTTCACGCCGAAAGTGCCGGGGCTTCCTGCGCGGTTCTCTAGCAGCGCTGCCACTGGAGGGTCCCCTGGTGCGAGTGTGCTGCTACGCCCAAAGTGAGGCGTTGGTGGTTCTGAGCGCGGCTGTGGAGGTAGTTCTTTTTCGCGCCGCAACTGCGCTACTTCTGTGCGTAGAGCAGAGATGCGATCGGTTTTCGCTTTCTCTTCGAATTGAGTTTTAAGCCGCGCTCTTGCCTCATTTTTCCATAGGGCATCTCCGGTTCCTTGTCCAGGACCGCGCAATTTGTCAACCTTGAATACTTCACTTTGAGGCAATCGCGCTGGTCCCGTGGGTTGTTCACATTGTGCGTTCCAAGCTAGCATTAAGCTAAGATCCATACAGTCTTTGTATTGTTCTGGGCGTATGAAGACTGCTTGAGTTTTGCACGTGTGCATATTGACCATTTTCTCGCCTGGCTTAGGCTCGCGCAATCCAATTCGATTCATATCGAATTGATGCAATCAAAGCGTCGATGGATTTGTAGATCGAGCAGGCGTACGCAATGAGGATAGAGGGACGCCTGCTTTACAAGGCGAGAACGTCTCGGTTAACGCAACAAATCATCTGTCCATTTTGACGAGAAGTTGTTTCTTACAAACAGTAAATTAGTGCAATGCAGGTTTTCTGGGATATTCTGTAAGTTACCTTTTGGAACTTCCGAAGAAAAAGGCCGACGAGCACGGTGACCGGGAAATGGGCCGAAATAGTTACGAGCTCTAACATGCCGTCAAAGACTTCGCCCACGGCATCCGAAGATTCAGACCACTCGACGTCATCAAACATATCTGATCGAAGTGCGAGTCGAAGGGGAGCATCCAAGAAAAAAGTGACAGTCATGGCGAACGCACCTCAGGTGCAACTCCCGTACCTTCTCACAGTTGTGTGTTATACCCGCGGCGTAGTAACGCCAAAGGGATCACTTTTCGCGCCTATGCGCCGATGATCAATTTGAATAGTTTATCGTGTCCTCTCTCAACTTCATCATCTCTACCAGGCGCCGGGCAGCAAGCCGAGGCCGCGTCGCAAACCCCCAAACACCCAACGCAGTGAATCACGGTCGGATGACATCGGGGGGGATGAAGTTGCTGACTTCAAGGTATCGCCCAGCTGTGCATTATTTTATCGCAATGAGTAGGCTTATTCTCAAGTTATACCCTCTCCTAGACTCAACCTTCCTCTTTTACCCTACGTGTAGATTGAACTTCTGCCGGAGTACCCGAACATGCACGCCAAGGCTTTGCGTGACGATTTGGACTGCTTGAGCTTGACGCCTCCAGAGCTTGGCACCGTGGCCCAGCAGCTGCTCGCCGAAATGTTCGAAGTAGGCGCTGCCTTGCCCCACGACCACCTTCAAGCGCTCACGATAAGCCTCATGGGCACTTGGTGCGAGTTTGGGGGCGGCCACAACCTCCTGCCTCAGAAGAAAAAGGCGTCCCCGTTTCATTGCTTTGCACATGCCGTAGATGCGCTCACCATGCTCGCGAAACTCCTTCACCCAAAGCTTTGCGGCGGCCACCGGTGCGTGTTTTTATTCTCTTGCCGTGGTCATTACTAGTGAAGTTGCGTTATTTCTTAGCCGAAGACATCACCATGTTTCTTTTATCCCGTTCCCAATTCCCTTCCCCTGTGTCATTGTTCTTACTCACATGTTACCTCACCTTCCAGGTATGTGGAGGCGTCCGAGTGCTGGGGCTTAGCCCTCGCAGTGCTCGGCCATTGCGCAGGACACCAGGGGGTGGACAACGGCTACCACATCGAAGTGGGGTCTGCGCTGAGTGACCGTTACGGCGACACTCAACCGATCGAAGCCCACGCGGCTGCTGCCACTCTTGCCGCCGTGCGGAAGCATGCGGCACTTGAGAGCTGCGGGGTTGAAGGGAGCAGGCGTGCTCGGGAGGTGTTGATCAAGTGTGTGATGAGCAGCGACTGGGGCAACCATCCTTCGATCTCAGACGCGTACGAAGAGCTCAGTGATCGCACTTTCGGTGTCTACGGCTCCCAAAAGGACGCAAAGCTGCCCAGCATAGACGACCGCAACACCTTCTGCGTGATGATGCTGCACACTTCGGTGGTGACTTACCCCGCTCGTCGCTGGGCGGTGGCATCGAAATGGGCTGACGCGCTCGCAGCGGAGTTGTTGGCTCAGGGCGACGAGCTTGAGAGTTTGGGCCTCATGGTGCCTCCACACATGCAACGGCAACACTCGTCGCCGTCTCAGCTCGCCATGAATCACCTCGACAACTTCGTGCTTCCCTCCCTTAAGCTTCTGGGTTCCCTGGTGCCGCGAGTACGCGATTTCGCGCACACGGCGATGGAAAACCGAGCTCTCTTTCAGAAAGCGACTGCTGGTGACACTGGAGGGGAAACCCTGGCCTCTGCCCCTAAAAGCAAGCCTGTAGTGGATGCTTCAGGAGAAGCGGTTCCCGTGGCACGGTTTCAGACCGTCAACATGCCTGAGGACAATTTGAACCGAGTGAACAAGAAGGAAAAGATGCAGAGGAAGGAGGGTGAACTCGAGGGTGCTGTTGTAGTTGCCGCAGCAGGCACCGGAACCTACTACCAAAAGTGTTATCAGTCGATGGCTTATGGCCGCGCTGAACTCAATAATTTCATCGAAGGTGGACCGTGGCAGTTTTTGAGCTTGTCCATGACCATTCTAGCGCTCTTTCTTGACCAATGGCGTGACGCAGCGATGCCGGTCTCCGCCGATCTCATGGTCAACATCCTGCTCTTCGTTTCATTCATCTTTTTCATCGTAGAGATGTTCCTCATGTCACTCTCTCAAAAGGGTTACTTTTTATCGTTCTTCTTTTGGCTCGACTTCGCTGGCACCGTGTCGTTGATTCTCGACATTCCCTTTTTGTTCGTGTTTTTAAACCTGGACACTGCCTCGGAGGAAATCGGCTTGGTTGGAGGGGCCAAAGCGGCTCGAGGAGCGAGAGCAGCTCGTGCCACCAAGATGGCGAGGCTGGTGCGGCTCATTCGATTGGTGCGATTCGTGCGACTGCTCAAGTTTGTCGCCCACCTCGGTCGCAAGAAAGTTGATGACGATGGTGGCGAGGAAAGTGCGGCGAAACCCTCGAGAATTGGCGAGATTTTAGCTGAGCAGATGTCCCAGCGAGTGGTGATTTTGGTTCTCCTTGTGCTCTTCATTGCTCCACTGCTCAATGCAGAGCGCGAAATTTCATATCCCGTCACTACTTTAATGACATGTCTGGAGTACCTGAGTGAGGATCAGCTGGATGCTTTTGTGGCGAAGGAATTGGCGCCGCGGCGCTATATGGAGTCGTCCAACTTCAACAACTTGCTCTACCTCGAGGTGAATGGAGCCGTGGTGGTGGCTGAAGACAAGGAATTGATGGCTAGAATCCGGGAATTCCCTACCGACAACGAGGTGTACTTTGCGAACAGCGAAACGAAACTGGGTTGCGAACCAGGGGACTCCACAGTGGATTGCACCGTGGCCATGTTTGACGACCGGAAGTTTCACGCGGAAGAAGGTTTAATGGGCATTTACCTCATCATCTTCATGGTACGGATGCTTTCGTCATGAGAAAACCGATTTGATGTGAATGTGAATACAATCTCATTCTGTTCAAGTAGTAATGCCCATTTATATTTATTGTTCCTCTCGTCGTTCTTGGCAGGTCTTCCTCCTGAGCTTCGGGTCTTGGCTGTTCGTGGGTATTTCTCGGCGCCTAGTGGTAGCGCCCATTGAGCGCATGTACAAAGTAGTGGACATCGTGTCGGTCTCATTGAACACGCTGAAGAAAGCGGAAACGGTCGAAGAAGATGACGATGACGCCCTCTTTGAGACTTCGTTTCTCGAGGAGGCTATTCGTAAAATGGCCGACCTCTTGAACATGGGGTGAGGACTCGTTGTTTAGTTCTTGAATGAAAATGCTGTACTATATAGAGTTCCTTAACAGCAGTACATTACACTCCTGAAAATAACCCAAAGAAAAGTGTCGTTGTAGTTTCTTTTCTTATTGTGAGCCATCCTGAATTGTAGTATGCTTTGATTTTCAGGTACGGCGCAGCAGGAGCAGAGATCATCCAGCGCAACTTGGGCCTGAGCGGTGGCTCCACGATTGAAACGTTCAGCGCTGGTCGCAACATTGACGCTGTTTTTGCCTTTTGCGACATTCGCAAGTTCACCAACACCACTGAGGTGCGCTATCCTTTGGTTCACCTCATCACTTTCCCTCTTGTACATGTGCACGCATTATTTAAGTAGTAATTCGATTCCATACCAATTGATCGCGCTCGCATGAATCCAGGTGCTGCAGGAGAACGTGCTCCGGTTCGTGAATTTGATTGGCCACGTGGTCCACAGCAACACCATGCACTACAGGGGGAGCCCCAACAAAAACATCGGCGACGCTTTCTTGCTAGTGTGGAAGGTTAAGACCCGCGACGGCAAAGCCCTCCGCAGTGAATTGCCGCAAACTACCAAGGACCTGTTTCCCGGGTTTTCCAGCTCCAAAGATACCGCTGCTGGGTTGACCATTGCGGACGGTGCCCTCAAGGTACTGTTATAGCGTGTTGTCGTCATCATTCAAGTCCTCCTTATCTCTGATGATCTTGACGTACTTATCCTTTCCTTGACCCTGTCTTGCTTCACATTTCATCTTCGTTCTTCCTAGTACATCAACAAGATTTTCAACGATACTTTCTAATTCTTTCCTCCATCATTCTCCCTTTCATCCACAGGCCATGGTGCAATCAGCCTATGACTTGCATCACATCAACGTGGCACCTACCTGGGAATTAAACCGCCAGTTGGTTGCCCTCAATATTTTGCCACCGGACCCAGCACAGGGAGATGACGAGAAGGAATTGAGCGTCTCAGACGTTAAGGTTGGTGGTGCTTTTAGTACAATTTTGTGAGGCATGTGAGAGATTCTCACCGCTTGTGTCTTTAGATTCTCTTAGCACGATACGTCATGAAAGAAAAGGCCTAACAAGCGTACTGTTGTAATCTCTTTGCCTATGTGTGTTGCTCTATCAGACCATTGAAGACTTGATTGTGACGCTAGTGGACGCTGGCCGGCACATTGAGCTGGGCTACGGTCTGCACTACGGGTGGGCGATTGAAGGAGCCATTGGCTCGAGCATGAAGATTGATGCTTCTTACCTGAGCCCGCACGTGAACACGGCTGCGCGGCTGGAGGTATTGAAAGAAATCAGGGGCTTCTGCTAGTTATGGTCCCTTGATGCTTATTTTCCATTTACTTCACTCTCAATAAAAAGTCAACACTCTTTCATACGCCACCAAGTCGCTTTCGTGACTTTGATGTCTCAATCTTTTTGTCTCAGGCGGCGACCAAGCAATTTGGGGTCCCAATTTTGATGTCCGGCGATTTCGTGTCGCACCTCAGCGAGTCGAACGCCAAGCTCTGCCGGCGCATTGATTCGGTGTTTTTGGTGGGCAAGGCCGAGCGGACTTCGCTGTTTACTTGGGACTTTTGGACGGGAGGCAACTTATCCCAAAACCACGTCTTGAGCCCCTTATCACAGCTGCTGGTGGATGAAAACAGCTCCTGCACTGCGTACGAATATTGCGCCAAGGTTAGTACACTATACTTCGAATGTGATTTATTTTTTCTTTTGCATTTTAAACACTCAGTTTGCCGCTTGATGAGGCCGTATGCATTACCAATCACGATTGTTTTGTGTGCTATGACTTCACACTTCTTGAATGTTTTGTCAGTTCGAGGAAGCGGAGCAGTCGTACGAAGCCGGGGATTGGACCTCTGCCACGAACCGGCTCTTCGAATGCCAACAGATTCTGAAGGATGACAAACCCGCGCGTAACCTCATCAATGTCATGAGCCGCTTCAACTTCCATGCACCTGCTGACTGGGCGGGCAGCCGCCACCTCACCGAGAAGTAGCAAATCAAATCAATCCAGAAGGATTTTAGTGGCTCCCTGTGGAAATTTTGCGTGCGAATCTTGCTATTGTGCATTCAAATTGCACAAATCAGGAAGTTTTAAATCGAAGTGCAACCAATCGAAGTGCCACAAGGAACCTTCCTATTTCGCATGTGCCGTTCGTCGTTCATTTGGTTGGCAGTTGGCAACAGATAAGGATTCCTGATTATCATATAACGGCTATGATAAAAATTTCATGCGGCCAATTTGAATGCCTGGTTGAAGTAAAAGCGCACCCATTCGAATAAACAATGGGCTGTAACGTATAGCTATAATACAATGCAATATTCTATTATATATTACACAAGTTCGACTCGAACTCGAACTCGAACTAATACAAACCCAAATGGCACAGAAGCCAATGCTGCGGGCAGAAGTGGGAATGCGCGTGCGTTGCGCAAACAAAGCAAGTGCGGAATGATTCAGGAGGGAGAGGGGC
>Ga0307979_1001755_pt1 | contig 15300 bp, 12 predicted proteins | sample OrgLakmetage1058_FD_201833 | JGI IMG/M metagenome (GOLD analysis project Ga0307979, IMG submission 201833) | Saline water microbial communities from Organic Lake, Antarctica - #1058 | ecosystem: Environmental > Aquatic > Non-marine Saline and Alkaline > Saline | place: Antarctica: Organic Lake...
TGGTTTTTAGTCTAGTCTAGTCTAGTTAATACTCTCCCAAAAACAAAGAAAGGCAAGTACACAGCAGTCACAGAGGCACATAAAGAATACACTTGAGCTGCAAATGGTTTTTGTCTTGGTGCATCACACTTAAACCTTCATCTGTTCTCGACGCTGTGATCTGTACACTGGACTGCCCTATTTGCGACTTGTGCTAACTGCACTGCAGACAAAAGAGGGGCCAATAAGCACTAAAAATAAACAGGCGCCGAGGCGCCCACTTGCCTGAGTGGCCATGGGAGATAGAAGTGGCGCCCCCTCTTCCAGCCCCCCAGGCGATAATTCCGCTCGAAAGGACAGGTGAGCTCCAATTTTCAACCAGCCAACCTGCCACCCGCAGTGGAGGGTGGAGGGGCGGAGAGGGCTATAGCTACAACGACGCCCCTTATCACTCTCAGTCACAGGCAGATCAGAATATTTGCCAGTGTAGTGCGTCGTAGCTAATTAAGTCCCTTGCAAGTAGCTACGTAGTACTGTAAGTTAGTTACCTGTAGCTGTAGCTGTAGCTGTAGCTGTAGCTGTAGCTGTAGCTGTAGCTGTAGCTGTACAGTAGCTGTACTACAGATACTGTAGTAGAAGTATAAGTAGCTTCCGCTACTGTAGCTACTAGCTACTACAGATAGCTACTGTCCTAAAAATAAGTAGCTACAGAGTAACTACTTATTACTACTGGCTACTGGTCAAATGAGTAGTTTTAGCTAGCTGCTAGCTTATCAAAGTGCTGTAAGCTGTAGCCAGCTCAAAGCGCTGTAGGCTGCAGTTTTGAAGGGTCGCACCGACCCTTGCACTTTATTCGCACCTAGCTAGCGTGCACCATGAAGTAGGTTATGGCACCGTAGTCAACGCAACAGCCTAATATTTCGTGTACAGTGACGCCAGATCTCACAGTAAATGGAGCAAGCATGTTGTAGAGATGCAGAAATGCCAACGGAAGATTTAGCAACCATCCCTGACGCACTTCTAGCTAACATTATAGCGCATTGCAATGATCCCCTAGCCTGTGGATCTACCTGCCAAAAATTGAGGCAACGATTGTGGCAAGACGAACTTTGGGCGAATGCTTGCGTAGCTAGATGGGGAGAGTATTCTGGCGGCACGCAGCCACTTGCTCGTTTTGACTATGCCTACTTCAAGTCGTTTCGCATTGCATACAACACACTAGCCAAATTGTCCTTCTATGAAGGTATTTACTCCGCTGCTGGAGCTCGTCCGTACGGTCTCACAATACGTATAGAACTGGTGAATGAGCGCTCCATTCGATGTGATGCTATTAAAGATCAGAATTTAAGTCTAGTGTTTCAAGCCGACATTCTTGAAACAGGCAAGTGTCGATTTTACCCAGGGGCTGTGCATGGGCTGTTAAGAAGTAGCACGGGCTTCGGCTATGCCTCATACGGAGCACAAAGCTGCTCTGAAATTCAAGGTGTTGTGCTGAGGGCAACGCGGATTCCTCTTTACGGAGACACATGCTACTGTGGCGGTCCATTTGGCTCACCTCACGATCTCAATTGTGGCTGCGACCACAGTCTTGGAGGTATGGTTCAGCACCTTCTTACGACAGAATATACGCCTCTTGCGGCATTGAGCGACAGCGAAGTGAATGATGTGGCCCTCTTAAAGATGTCTACATTGCTTCAGTCCAAAGAATTTGGCAAGCTATCTGGAATTTTTTCAATTGTGAGCGGTAGCGGAAAGCATAAGTTTGGTGATGAACTTGTGTCGGTTCAAAGGATCAAGAGTGCCTGTAGCCATCGTGTCATTTTGTCACGCGCTGAGTTCTTGAAGATCTTAGGGCTACAGAACGAAGATGACACGTGCTTGACAGCATACATTGATGGCGCTTTTGAGGAGTCATTGTCTCGTGACAAAAGGTGCGACTACAGAAGTGGCACACAGGGTAGAACCGGAAAGGCGACTGCTAATATTGCTTGGTTAGTGGGAACAAAAGTTTGTGGCAATGATGACATTCCAATGGGAAGTATCCTATTTATAATCGCTCTTGGTCAAGTCTTAACACGAAAAACAACTTCGAGGCATTCGGCGTGTATCCATGTCTCAAGTTCTGTATGGGACCTTGGCGATGTATTCTTATCAGAGGAGTCAACAAATGAAGATGCTGCATGGCAAATTGCACCCAATCGAGCTGATTCTGGTCTTGTAATCAAGCAATCTACAGTTGATATACGCCATCCTTATCGCAGAAAATTATGTAACGAATCGCCAATTCAAAAAAGTACTTCAAATGGCTATGAGCAAAAGCTTTGCCAGCCTTATTCTGGGCTTCTCGAAGTTTGATTCTGCGTACCCCATGATCAACTCAGAATCACTGATGGCGGTGTTGAATCAATACCGAATGTTTTCGATGAAGCAACGGAGCAATTCTATCGTGCTTTTTCGTTGCTCTATAAATTAATCATCCAGTATTATTGACATTGCGTTTGTCATGTGTCAAATGTTGTCCTTTTATTTGGTTTTGCGCTCTTTCCATATCATTCTGAAGTCATGTGTCTGCTCATATTAGTAAAGGGCGACTCCCTGGAGTGCATTTGTTAGTAGACATTTCAGACTAGCGCAACGGAAGAGATTTCTAGCTCACTCTAGCTCCCTGAGGGCTAGATATTTATTTGTTTGGTGTCATTGGCTTTTATATGCCACAAGAAGGGCGATTTATGATTTTTACGTAATAACTATCATGCCACAAGGGCAATTTGTAATTATTCTAATTATTGATTCCGGGTAGCTATGGCTCGGCTAGGAGGGCGACTAACAGGCGGCTAATTGGTGGGCATGCGAGAGGCGATAAAAAGGTATATGTATATTTGCGAACAACCTGTGCTTTTTGAGACAGGCCCCGAAGGGCCGGAATTAGAAGGCTAACAGGTAGAGAAGAATAACAGCGCAAACTAAACCTAGGAAGCTAATCAGGCGCACATGCCCGAGTGGCCATGGAAGTGATACAACTCTTTGAGACAGGCCCCGAAGGGCCGGAATTAGAAGGCTAACATAAAGAGAAGAAAAGCAAAGAAGCGCAAACTAAACCTAAGAAGTTAATCAGGCGCACGTGCCTGAGTGGCCATGGAAGTGATGGTAGCGGTCCAAAGTGGTTTAGTAGTATAATTTCAAATGATAAATCGCAAGGGAGAAAAAAAAATCGCAAGGGTAGGGCTGTTTCGTATCAGCTTTCGGGCTCGGATCAACGATAATTGTTGATTGTTTGTGCCGTCATAATTCTAACTGCTCTGCCTCTCTATTGATTTCTGCAAAATATCAGCTCATCGGCAAGCGTCTTCAAAAGTACTACATCCACTCGTACTTCGTGCACCTACTAGCTAGATGCTCAACGTGGCATATGCTTGCACTGCTGCTACATCTTCGACACCAGCGTCCGCCAAGGCAGTGTTCAAAAACTCTAAGAAAGCTTCGTTGCCGTTGGTTTCGTCGTTGATCATTGCCACAGTGCTAGCGGCAAACGCTGCGAGGAGCTGCGCGTCAAACTCGTACCTGTACGTCATCAGAGGAGCATTGCCCTGCCCATTTGCGCCAGTCTCCTCATCGATTTCTTCCTTGGCCTTCAGCGCGAGTTCATTTTGAGCTACTAAACGCGACGAATCGCGATATTCACACTTGCCCGGCACCACAGCCAACACCGCACGCACGTTGGCGTAACTGGGTTCGCCTGCCTCGGTTAAAGCGTCGTCGTCGGTGTAGAAGTGCACTGGAAGGGACGCATTGGTGGCTGCCCAGTCTAACGCGTTGCCAACCTGTCCACACGCGCACACGACGGAAAAAAAATGCAGGCGCGTGACATAAGAGAAACATCATTTCCGAACAGCGCTCCTGTGCAATAAAGAAACGCATGAGCATAAAGAAATGGCACTTGCAATGCATTTTTTTTTATAATTTACAATTGACGAGGCGGATTCGACTTTTTGCAGTTGAAGCGTAGCTTACCGCATCTACGAGCAAGTTTGGGTCGTCGGGGCTGTTGAAGGTTAAGGTGGCGCGCATCAGCGTCGGCGCGCAAGCGTCATCCGGTGCCTCAGTACCCTGCACGCAGCCGTCAAAAAATCGTTGTGTGTGCTCAGTCACTACTTCATATATAACTAAGAATTTTCGTTCAATCTAAGAATTGCTAGAGTTAAATAATTGAACATGTGTAAACGCACGCGGACGCTTGACTAAGTCTTTCCAGAAAAATGTCAAGACTTAACACTCTCAATGATTGAATTTAGGGATGATACCAGTAGATCGCAGAGCGTCCGAGTCAGGCTAGTCCATTTAGCATCGGGCTGATATTCGTCGGCTACGTAAAGCACTGGAAACACCGAGTACGGTGTGTTGGCAGCCATAGCCGCCTAGTACGAGAAATAGAGAAGTGTACGTGCGTGAGGATAGCAAAAAGATCTTTAAAATATTAAAATCAAAGCACCTACCGTAGTAGAGAAAAGTACTACTAATAGTTGCGAGAAATGAGTTTTTGTTCATAAAGCAACGGCCCTTGGAGCCAAAGATCGCAATACGTAGAGGAGAGGCAAGGTAAGAAGAAAATTATAAATTGCCCACCTTTGTAGCGTTTAGCGCGTCCAGAAGGGGGTCAAGTTGAGCTGCATCGTTTTCGCACGCAGTTGCATTTGCGAGCAACTCGTTGGGGTCTGAAAAGCCAGCTGCTTCTAAGCAAGGGCCGCGAGTGGCCGGATCCACGATGTAATCTTCTTGGTTAGCGCCAGGTCCTTCGTAGCACTGCAGAAAACGCGCCAGTTGCTGTTGCGTGGGCGCATCACAAGCCCCATACCAGCACACCGCGTTCACCAGACACGCCTCAAAAGCAGTCCCCTCGCAGTCCAAATCCACAACGTTCCCAGTTGAAGGGTCTGTGACGTTGCACTCGTAGCTACCATCCGGAGCCACATGAAGCACGGGGTAGTAGCTGAAGTCGACAGCGGCGTTGAGGCCGTCAAATGCGAGCGTATTACCAATCACATTCGCGGCCTCGAAGCAAAATTGTCACGACGAATAGCCATACCACTCAAGGGAAATGGGAGTGGCGCTGGCAGCAGCTGCAAGCGTTAGGCTGATTCCTAAAGGTTGAATCATTCTCTAGTGTAAGCTGCTGCCTTTACTTGCAAGCTTCAAGATAAAAGAGAAGCTTTGGGAGCAAGGTGCCGCACGCAGTGTGACTTCGTTGTAACTTACAGTTCAGATTGATACGGATCTGCACCAACCACCTACAGATACAGTGTAGTACCTTTAGTGGAATTCTGATTTTGAGAGGGCAGAGATACGGCAGAGATCATCTTCGAGAAAATTCTCCCATCACGATGATCATGCCGTGCCAAGGGTACCCTTGACCCTTGCTAAAGAAGTGCCCTCACTGTGACTATGCCAATCGTATTCGCCACTCATCATATTGCCGCTGCTTCTTAGATTTTGTTCCGCTTGTCTGAGCAAGTTAAGTTCATTCGGGATCTAACTCGAAGAAGCGAGCAGATTTGGAGCTACTGTAGCCGTAGCTAGAGTAGCATGTATAATTTGTAGTAATCGATAGGAGTACAATCAGCGATCAGGTGAGGGCACTAATTATTTAATCAATGATATGCGATGGACAAGCGTGTTTACGCTTGGAATTATGAAATGTGTCAGCATGCGATCCGAATCTGTTGCACACCATTCATCTCACCTGGAATCTTGTGAGAGATCCGGAATGAACGGTGACTCGGCAGCGATGAATTCTGAGGACGATCTGAACGCATGCGCCAGAGCAACTACCGATAACGGACACTCAAGCAGTATGAAGATTTTGTTTCTTTCGCTTGAGTTCGCCGACCCATTGTTTTCCGGAAATGGAGTGTACGCGCGCACTCTTGTGCGGGCTCTACTGCACACTTCGCCGCATGCTACTGTACTTGCTCTCTGTGGACAGCCGCCGACGAATAGTGGCAGCACTGAATTTGGCGATGCAAGCAGGCCAAAGCATGATATCAGCAGAGAGAGCAGTGGCCGTGTGTCGACAGTAGCTGCCACCTCGGTGCTTCCAGGCGCAGCAGCCGAGGCAGCAGGCCGTCTGCAAGTGCGAGCTGTCTCGCTTCGACGCTGGGGCGCTTTAGACCGATCAAGCGACTCGGAAGGTTTCGCGGCAGCTGCAAGCGAGGTACAAACAAAGAAGAGATATTCTGACTTTAAATGTTTAGTTCAAAGTTACATAATCATTCAATGCATTGCACTATCTGTAGAAGGCTCACTTTGTCCTTTCGCATGCCTGCATACATACATGTGCTAACATTTGCCGCTGGGTACAGTTTCACGCCGACGTGGATGCCTTCGCCCCTACGCATGTGCTCTTCGTCGATTGGACCGGCGCTCTTCTAGCTCGCGCACTTTTCTCGCCCACGCCGTCCAGTGCTAGCGACGCCACACCCGTAGGTGCCTCACCCGCCATGGTGTACTTCAACTTTCGTGTCTTTTCCGCCAACCAGATCGTAGCCGTCAGCGGCAACAAAGGCAACCACAGATGTAGCGGGGATAGTAGTAGCAGTAAAAACCTAGACAAAGGCAGTTGCAACGCTGTTGCTGAGAGTGACGTGCAGTTTTACCAGCGCATGGAGACTGCGGCGATGGCAATAGCGCACGCAGCCGTGGCGCTATGCCCTCATGACGCAGCGATCCTAGATCGTTTGCACTTGGCATCATTGGGTCAATCAACTGGTATTTCACAAGCTCACGATGGTCGCAACAGTGTAGGCAGTAGCATGCAGACATCACCAAGTTTGCTTTCGTCACTGCGGACTTCACCGCCGTCACCTTGCCTGGTGCTGAACCCACCGCTTCGGGAAGACTTGAGAATCCTAGCTCGACAAGCTCGGCCATCTGCCGCCTCCGCTGGCAGCATTAGTCATACTCCTTCGCCAACGAGGCAATGGCTGCTGTGCATTGCGCGGCTGAGCCCTGAAAAGACGGTGGAACATTTCGTGCGCGCCGTAGAAAGTGCCGGTGGCCAGAATCTGGCAGGACTGGGTGTGACGCCACGGCTGGTAGGATCGGGGCCCAACGCGACTTATACTGCTGTGCTGCGCAAACGTTTGCTCAAAGCATGCCCCAATGCGGTAGGTTTTCCGTTGCATTTTTTGGCGCATCGTTTTCTTGCCAACCCTCTTGTCGACTATTTCTCTTCCGATTCCGTTCCCCTACACGCCTTTTTCTTCTCTCTATCTCTCTTCTTTCGCCTCTATCCCTCTTTTTGCTATGTTTCCTTGGAGACACTTACTCTCTTTCGTAATTTATCAAGCTGCGCCATTGATTCTTTGGTAACAGGTCATCAATGACTTCGACGGCTCTCCTGACTTCCTCGCTCAGCTCTACTCGGAAACGATGCTCAATTTCCATCCAGCACGGTATTCATTGTCATATTTTCTTGAACTGGAGGACAGTAGCAAAAAGCTATAAGAAGTTTTGGTCGTCTTATTTCCAGCGCACACTCTTTTCGGTCGCACCAGTGTGCTGAATGTCTCTGGGTTTGTTCCCTGTTTCAGGTACGACGCTTATGGAATGACCATCATCGAAGCTGCTGCATTTGGCGCGCCTACTCTCGTTGACCAAGGTGGCCTAATAGGAGCATCGAGCCGATTGCGCCCGTCTCACGGTGAGGCTATCGCTGCGCCAATCGCTGACCATGAAGACAGGTCTCCCAGTGGTGGTACTGATGCTGGTGTAGGTGCTGGTGTCGCTGGTGCTAATCATAGAGCTGAAGTACCAGAGGCACTTGGAGCAGAAGTAGCACCAGCAGTAGCACCAACAGTAGCACCAACAGCAGCAGCAGTAGCACCAGCACCAGCACCAGAAAAACCTCATACCTCAAGTGCGTTCAGCAGCAATGCAAACAGTGGCGAAGCTCTTTTGAAGGCTCTTGCAGATCCTGAGGCCCTCTCTGCAGTTGGGATGCGTGCACAAGCTCGTGCTCTCGAGTGGGATGCGGCTGCGTTTGGTGACGAACTCGTTTCTATCCTAGAATTCGCCGCCAAGAAAGCATCTCCCGCTCTCTTTGTTGACTTTCCCGAAGTCCAATGATTTGAATCGCAATTTGCGTCAGCATAAGAGCTCCGCTCTGTATACCAAGGCCAAGGCCTGGAATATAAAGATGGAAGATGAAGCGAGCCGGGAAAGGGGGGCGCTGAGCGGATCTTGGGGGTGCTAATAACACGAAGCTTCTCTTTCTCTTATGTGGGCCTAAATCCAAATCCCAGATGCAAACAGCAGGAAAAACACAAGAAAACACCTACAGGGGGTATGTTCAGTTGACGAGCACTTTGCGGAATGGATCGTAGCTCGAGAGCGTGTCGGTAGAATTGTCCCTAACTTTCACATCGCCATGGAAATGTCTTTGTCTAGCTCCCAAGTAGGTCTCCACGGGTGAAAGTTATTTCTTCAATCTCTACGCTTAGCCTAATTTCTAGTTCCACTAGTAGAAATTGGGTCCGATCTCAGCGTGCTCTGCAGCGTTGCCATCACGTTTATCACCATTACGCGCGCCCCTTGTGGAGCTATGAGATGCACAGTGTCGCGTTTAAAAGTTCTTTTATCAATTGAAAATTTGCGACAATTTTATTTTTCACATGCGTCGTTCTACTCTCACTAGGTCGGCGGCTGTGACTCAAGAGACGCGCGATTTCTACTCACGTTTGTGTCGCTACGCACATCGGCGCTATCTCGAGAAGGTGTCAGTAGAATTGCCCCAGAATTTGACACATCCACGAGTAAACCCATTTGTATCTACCATGTAGGTCTCCACGGGTGCATGATACTTTTGAGCCTAGCCCGGTGAAGAACAAAAGTGTACACATTTGTTTTTGAATTTTTGGTGTTCGTCAACTGAACATACCCCCTGTACAGTACACAAAACGCATAAAATACAAAAATCCCGAACGGGGATTGCTCGAATTCCGATTTACCAGTGTTGATTGGTTGATTGATCGCTCCGCACGATGGCACGATTAGATTGCACGACTCACGAGATCGATGAAGATGCGTTAATGCGTGCTTTAGTAGTAGGATAATCCTATGATGGCTGACGACTTCGATCGAGCGAAAATGGTGGCCCTTTATGAAGCTCACAATGCTGATAAGGTGGGTGAGGTGGATGCGTTGCTCGAAAAGTACAAGACTAAGCGAGCCCTCATGTGGGACAAACTCGCTCAAAAGTACGGCCAGAGTGCCATTGCTCACGCTGAGGCAGAGGCCGGGCGGCGAGTAGGTTGTTGGAGTATGGGGCACCCCCTGTAGTATACAGAGGGGGTTGACCCGCCGACTGTGCATCTTGCTTGTATGCACTGATCCCTTATCCGCGTGAGTATGGGGCACCCCCTGTAGTATACAGAGGGGGTTGACCCGCCGACTGTGCATCTTGCTTGTATGCACTGATCCCTTATCCGCGTTAGCACCGAAACTTCAAGATAGGTAGCACACCAGTTGAGGCTGACACCACAAAAGAAAGAACTCTTCCGCAACCAGAAGCATCAGATGCATCGTCGGCTATGGCTGCATTTAAAAAGGACTTTAATTCCACTCTTAAGGCGGTGGCAGCTGCGCCGCCACCACCAGCAGATCTTGTTGAGAAGCCTCATGACATGGCTGCTTTTAATCGCTTGAAGATGACTGCTCTCTACGAGACGCACAACCCAGGAAAATCAGGCGAAGTCGATAAGCTGCTGAGAAAATACGAGGGTAAACATGCTCTGATGTGGGAAAAGCTAGCAGAAAAGTACGGGCAGGGCGCTATTGAGACTGCAGATGCAGCAGCCGCTCACGCAGCATCTGGAGCTTCATCGACTGCAGTGGCCGGTCTGCTGCATGAGCCTGCTGAAGAGCATGTAAAATATGTAGAACATTCCGAAGTCAAAAGCGAAGCTGCGGCTAAGGTTAAGGACGGTGAGGCCGACAAGGCCGAGACTGCTCTTCAAGTCATAACCACGTCTGCTGTTGACGCCCAGCCAAATATTGTTGCTAAGCGAGGAGCTGTACTTGGCGACAACTCTCAGGTGGCTGATGGGGGTGTTGAGGTTGGCGCGTCTTCAGACACGGCCACTTTTGATCGCTTGAAATTGGTAGCCCTCTACGAGGCTCATAATGCAGATAAAGTGAATGAAGTCGATAAACTATTAAATAAGTACGGTAGCATGCGCACCCAAATGTGGGATAAGCTTACTCAAAAGTATGGAGCTGACGCCATCGCCAATGCTGAAGAGGCTGCGAGTGCAGCTACCATTGCTTCAGAACTCACGAACAACGAAGCAGTCAGAGAGGATGCTGATAACGACGCGAGGAATGATAGCAGTCTCAAAGAAGAACACAGTTCTGTGGAAGAAGTGGTCATTGATGAAGGCTTCAATGATATAGCTTCGCAAGGTGGCTATAAAGACAAGGAAGATAATGCAGCAGCGCCTTTGCTAAGTACGCACTTGGAGTTACACATGGCCGAAGAAAGCGAGCCACAGAGTGAGCATTCAACTGAAGAAGCACTCTCAACATCCTTAGAGGAAGGCGATACCATAGAGACGGCAGTAACGTCAGGTGTCGAGGAAGGGGTGGAACAGATGGCACTAGAGGATGACCAGATTGAAGTAAAGGCAGCGAGGGAGATTGATGAGACTTTTTCCAGTGCTGCACCTGCAGCTGAGTCCACTGCAAGTGAAGGGGTTGATATTGCGTTTCCTCAAGCTCCTAGTGATGAAGACGATCCTGCGGGGCCTGACGTATATGCCGATGATGCACCAAGTGCTGATGCAGTAGACGTAGCTGATGCCGCCCTAGTTACGACAGGTAGAACCGAGATTGTTGACACGACAGGTACCGATTCGGTGAACGCTACTGAGACCGCTGCCCTTGGCGCTCCTGATGTTCAAGTCGTTGATTCTGCGGCTTCAAATGATACATTGCTTGAAGATATAAAGGCACCTGATGCGATAGACGCAGTTGATACTCTTGACGATCCCAATTTTGGTTCTACTGATATCAATGCCCCAAATGATGTTGACACTGACTCAGTTACCGTGGCTGGCACCGTTGCGGTCGATACAAAGACTGGCGCAACAGTCGACGATTCCATTGGTGGGGTCAGCCGCGCTCTATTTACAGAGGCCTTTGAAGCTGTATGTCCAGAGGCGCCGCAGCTCAACTCGAAGGCTTTCATTTCGCTCATCAAGGTGCTTTGGGCAGAGGCCAACGAAGTCAATAAATGCAACTTTGCGCTACCAGGCCCACGAGATCTGAATGCAGCATTTGGAATGGCGGTAGACGACGATAGCGGCACGGTATTTATATCTTTGCAGAAATACGACCAATTGCACTCTCATTCTATTACTTAACACGAGCTTCATTGTTTCATGACTTATAGGTTTCGTCGTCTTTCTAGGCTCTTAGTTTCTTGTGTTCACAGTTATGCTTTCACTGTTGGGGTTGCTTTGTGCGCAGATAGATCTGGTAAACTTCGAGTGGCTTTGGGCGCTGGTGCGTGCCAACAATGGTGCTGCAGTTCGCGGCCTTGCTGGTGGTTTCTTGACTACAATCGGCATAGGCAGAGGCCGAGCCAAGCAGGAGCGTGACACGAAGCGCACAGCGTTTGAAGCTGCTGTCCGTGCTGCAAAGTCAGCTGCGGCATCTCAAGCTGAAGATGGCGAGGTGGCCTTGGGTGTTTTGGCACCAGGCACTCTCATGGAGTCCACTCCGCCTCTCGAGTCGACGGAAGTAACACCTGAGAACAACACCGTTGGATCTCTTGGAACTAGTGGCGCTACGAAGTCAGCAGAAGGCTTGAATAGCATTGATAGAGCTCATACTTCGCCAACTGTAACGAAGAGTGAAGAATCTTCGAGCAGCCCTGAGCCTTGGGTACCTAAGAAGCAAGCAGCAGTCCCGAAAAGACAAACTCCCAAGGTACGGCTCACAGCAACGCAAAGAGTGTTGACTCAGCGCGCGACGGCAGTGAGACAATTTTCTGAACTAGCCACAGATGGCTCTGGAAGCATGGCCCTTGAACAGGTAGTGGCAGGATGTGCACTATTGCGGCTGCCTGAAGCAGATGCGCGCCGTTTGTTTGCGCAGCTCAGCCCGCACCCTGAGGACATGAACTGCGTCTACGTAGAGCAGTTTCTCGACCTCTGGCGGCAGCGCGCACATGTCTACTTCCCCGTCCCCATCAGCGGCAGCAAAATGAGCAGCAGGATTCCAGAGCTCGGCGAGGGTACTACCACGGAGGGTCAGGGGACAATACCTCCGGAACGCTTTCGCAGTGACCTCGAATTGCAGACACAGCGAAGCAAGGGCGCGCGCGCGGGGTTCGAAACTGAAAACTCGAGAGCCAAAGCAGATTGGCTCGCGCGTCAGCGCAAACAACAAAACTCTCAATCGCGGGCAGCTGCTCGAAAGAACACTTCTCTGTCGCCCGTGTCAGAGGCTGAGGCTGCTCTCGTAGGAGCAGTCCAACTGGGGCGGTCTGGTCTGCACATCGAAGAAGTGGGCGCTGCTGCTGTTGCGGCGGATGCTTGGCGCCCCGCTTCGTCTCCGCGACCGCTGACCATGACCCAAAGCTCGAAAGCCACGAGAGCTGCAGGTTCTCAAGCTTCAACTGCTGCAGCGCCTTTGTTTGTGCCGACTAGAGGTACGGGCGGTGCTCCAATAGGACAAGCGTGGATGTTGGCACCAAATGGCACGACCGATGGTATTCTTGACGTGGGTAGCAGCGGAGGCAACAAAAGTGAAACCTCCAGTTATGCGGGGACAAGTGCGTCAGCGCCGAGGCCCGTGAATTCATCGCTTGTAAAAGTCTCTGAAGCCCGAGCCCGCGTTGAAGCCATACGCGCAAAACGGCTGGAGCGCGAGCGAATAAGTGGGCTTTACACGCGCCTTGGCACTGAAATTTAAGGGAGGGCTCAACAAGTGCCGGCGGAGGAATTTGTTGTAAATTTCAAGCCCCAGTGCGCAGCCCCATCATTTTTTTACTTCAACAGACCAGGAAAAAATCATCCCATTTTGCATCACCATAAAAAAAATATAACCAAAATTCCAGTATCCGCGCCCTTGCCTCGTAGCTCATTATTCCTTTTGGCTCTCAGTCGAGACTGAGCCACGTACACATGCCATAGAAAACTCTCAAATCTCTATTCCATAATTCCATTAAGGCAATTTGTGGCCCTCTTCATTAGAGCCAAAAGTTCTTGTACTTGTTCATACCTAGATCAATTTTTGGTATATGAATACAAATCAATAGCAATAAAATTTTCTTTTTAATACGACAGCAGACCACCCCCTTATCTTTATCTCTATTCTTCTCCTTCCACTCTTGATTTGCATTGCGTTGTTCAATGCATCTCCCAACTACTTAGTTTACTTCGCTGCGATAGTTGCACTGGCAGCAGGAGCAGCAGTAGTTGCAACCGACGTATCAGTTGTTCTCAAGCCACTAACCCTCCCGTCGACCAATAACTGAAAGTGATAAGTGCAAGGGGGGGCATTGAGAAAAAGGCACATTGCTTGAGCGCAGCAACGGTACATGGAAAGCTCTTAGGGTCAGGAGAGACATGGCCCTGTAGATACTCACCTTTGTGCGCTTCACTGCGCGCTGACTGCAGTAGAGATCATTGAATGGCCTGGGATAGTGGTAGCGCGTTCGCTTTTTGGGCAATGGTAACCCTTTGAACATTGGCGATGGAACGAGTACAGGAGACGCAACAGTTGCATGGTTTGAGTGCGCACGCTTGACTTTGAGAATGCTGTACGCCTAAAAATGGTCGGATGGCACGGAGATGAACTGAAAACAACACGAAATCGTTGTGAGAATAATTACTACCGTGAGGTTTGGGTAAGGAATTTCCACGCTTGCGGGCCAAATATCATCCAAGAAGCTCTCGTGTGGCACTAAATCCCCATAATTTAGCTCTCGCCCAGAAATAGCCGCTGTTTCACGAGGAGCCGCCTCCAGAGCGGTTGAAGCATGCTCAAGTGCCACAGGTTCACGGGCGTCGGAAACCTCACTTGGCACCCGTACTCGAGACGTCCAAGGCGCCACCCTTTTCTTGGCAGTCGGAGCAGCAGGAGCAGCAGCTGCAGTTGTTGCAGTTGATGCGGCATTTAATGTTCGTGTCTTATTACCTCGCTTAGGGTCGTCGTGCCTCCGTTCCAGACTTTGAGCAGGCATTGCAGTTTGGCCACCAATTTTCCGCGACAATGCTTCATCTCGTTCTGCAGCCGCTGCTGCTGCCTTTTGTTCTGTTCTTGACAACGTGGCTTTCGTGGATGCCAGCTCCTTCTCCAGCACCTCGTTTCTTCGCTCGATCGCCTTCGTACTTTCCGACCTCAAGCTGGCACGAACGCGCTCGGACGCCAGCTCCTTCTGCAGCTCCTCGTTTTTTCGCTCGAGCGCCTTGGTAGTTTCCGACCTGGAGCTGGCACGAACGCGCTCGGTCTGTTTTCTAGCCCTCGCCAATAAATTCCGTAGCGTGCTAACTGTTCCTGCATAAATCGCACACTCGTCGCACCCAAACCCCATGTCTTCTGTGTCATCGCTATGGTCACTTTCATTCTGGAGTCCGCTTTGGACCCCATCTGACCCCTTTCCCGTTGATGATCTTTGACCCGCTTCATGGTTCGATGTGTTCACTCCCACACCGGTTAGACTTCCTCTATCACACCCTAGCCCACTCACGCTGATTCGCGCAGCAGCCTTGGGCGTATTGTGCCCCAATTCTGCGTCATCTTTGCTTCGAGCTGCACTTGCCGTTGATAGGGCAAATTGTGCTGAGGGCATGATAATAGATGATATTATTGTCTCCTCCCGTTCTCCGGTGCGGGAAAGATTAAAATCAATCGTAGAAAATTTTGCTAGCCTAGCGAGATAGCCGAGCCAGCTTTAGTACAGAAGCTTAGTTAGCTAGACTAGCTAGCTAGCTAGAGATCTATGTACAGTAGCTACTGTACAGACTAGAATGAAACGTGATGTAGCAATCGGCTAACTTTTCAGAAATTCCAGGGCCCCAATTTTATTACTTTCCCGTGTTTTCTGCGTGAAAATGATGAAGTGCTGGGCTTCCCATGCCGAAATAATTATTTTGGGTTCTGAAAAAATAAAATGGCCATGATTTTTTCAGCCATTTCCAAAAAAAAAAATCTCTCTCAAATGATACCGCCATGAATTTAACGATCGATTCACCGAATAGCCACCAAAACGCCTCCATTCAAGGGTCTTCCGAAGAGCAATAGTGCACCAAACGGCCAACG
>Ga0307979_1001760_pt1 | contig 15275 bp, 4 predicted proteins | sample OrgLakmetage1058_FD_201833 | JGI IMG/M metagenome (GOLD analysis project Ga0307979, IMG submission 201833) | Saline water microbial communities from Organic Lake, Antarctica - #1058 | ecosystem: Environmental > Aquatic > Non-marine Saline and Alkaline > Saline | place: Antarctica: Organic Lake...
TTCACCGTAGCTTAGAAAGTCAACGATCACATGGTGGCGGTGAAATTGCAATCATGGTGGCTGTGCGCACGTCAGCTGTTGAACTATCAGCAGCACCCCTAGGCCCTTTGCCAAGCGGTCTTGAAATAAGCGTTGTGAACGGTGCTAACGCTGTTGTAGTTGGAGGCCTTCTTCCAGAGCAGAAACTTAGCGCAGCCGCTGCCAAGGCGCTAGGACTATCCCTAAAGATTGATTCCAAGATCGTGAAAGAAGCCAAGGAGAGTGCAGACACAAAAAAAAATGAGGACGAGAAAAAAGACGAAGACATTGATATGGAAGAAGAATCAGTAGGGGCGTGGTTGCAACGGTTGGATGCTGCAGGTGTAGGGTGGCGCCGTGTGCAGGCTTCTACAGCATTTCATTCCCCTGCTGTAGACCCCTTGTGCAAGCCTTACGAAGAAGCTTTACGCTCTATGACGCCCTTGGGTCTTGGTGATGAGAACAATATCGGCAATAGTAGTGCCAGCACCTTCAGCGTGCCTCTCATTTCCACCGTGAACGGCAAGTATGTGCGTAGCGTCACTGACAACGAGGCGAATGAGCTCTCAGAAGATGTTGTCTTGTCAGATCCAGCATATTGGGCGCGTCAAATTCGTGCGCCAGTGCGGTTCGATCTTGCAATGGAAACAGTTGCCAGAGACTATCCCGATGCACTTATCATAGAAGTAGGACCCTCAGCTTTAGCAGGATTGATTGCTGCTAATGGTAAGACGCTCGGTGCTAAGTGGCATGTGTGGCCAACGATTCGAAAGCACCGTCGCGACAGTAACAATAGCAGCAGCAGTAGTGACAACAGCGATGAGTGTGCGACTTTCTTAACCTGCCTGGGTAATTTGTGGGCTCATGGTGGCCCAGTGCCGAACCTCTCAGCCCCTCGAGGAAAAGTGTCGCTACCGACTTACAATTTTTCACTCCATTATCCAATCGCATCATCTACTTCAAGCACCATCTTTAAAAAACATCGCCCGCAGGTTATTGATAGCAATGCAGTCGAAGAGTTCACAGACATTGTAACCAATGAGGCAGAAGAAGCAGATACTTCTCCTTCGCCGACCACATTGTATGAAGTGGCGTGGGAAGTGGTAGTGGGTGGAGTTGCAACTGCAGCGGCTCCACTTTTATTGCCTGTAGTTCTTCTTGACTTTGATGATGACGTTGCCGATGTCGACTCGGAAAAGGGAACTGGGGCCATAGCAGAGGCTGCAGCTCAAGAGATGCATCGCCGGGCTGTGCAGTATTTGAGCGAGATAGATCTCTCAGCAGTGGCTCCGCGCTACAAATTGATACAAGCCAAAGATGCTGCCAAAGCTGCGGCTAATTATGGCTGCCTCGCTATGATAGGCGGTCTGGCACCAAGCATAAGTAGTCTTAGTAATTTATCGGTGGAAGCACATAAGAGCAAAGGTGGAGATTCTGCAAGTGTAAGTGACGCTTGGGGAGATGCTAGCGATGCATCAACTGTAGCCGTTCGAGCGGTGAAAGTGCTCTCTGCTTTGGGAAAGTCTGCAACGAATGAAGGCAGTCATAACGGTCCCGTTGATCTCTTTGTTTTGCTTCAAGGAGCACCGAGGTACTCGTGCGTGCGAGGTGCTCTGCGGTCGGCACGTAAAGAACAACCAGGGCTCGTGATTAGATGTGTCACTCTACGTGCCAGTTCCAGTGTTGGGCCACCTTGTTTGAGCAGCAACGTTTCTGCCAAGATGCAAAGCAATGAGATAGCTGAATCTGATTGGTTGTCAGCGCAAGCTTTGCTGCCAGCGCTGCCGATGGAAACATCAGTGGATGCTTCCGGAGTGATTTATATGCCACGGATCGTGCCACTTCTTCCTCTTAATGTAGAGGATGCTGACGGTGACAAGACAAGCAGAAGCAGTGAAAGCAGCAGCAGCAACAGTCGAGCATCTCCGTCATCTGGCCGTGTGGCAGTTGTGAGTGGCGGTATGCGCGGATTAGGACTGCGTGTGGCAGACGCACTCTTAAAAAATGGTCGCGCCGACAAAGTCATTCTTCTCGGGCGATCTCTGCCTGCTGATGCAAGTGCGTCCGAAAGACCCTCTCATTCTGGAGCGGATGCTTCGTTATTGGCTGATATACTTGCTCGAGGTGGTGAGATTGCAGCGTGTGACGTTTGTGATTGGGCAGCGGTGAGTGATCTTCAGACAACGTTGACTTCACATGAAGAGGTATCAATAGTCGTGCATTGTGCTGGAGTGGTAAAGGATGCACTACTTGCACGCACAACGGATGAAGACGCGCTCAACGTTCTCGCGCCCAAAGTGGCTGGTACCTTAAATCTACGTCGCAAATGGCCTCAGGCTCGATTCCTCGGTTTTTCTTCGTCTTCCGCAGCCCTAGGCCCCGCTGGGCAGGCGACCTATGCCGGTGCGAATGCCTTCATAGACGAGTGGCTTGCGTGGGAGAAGCACGAGGGAGGTAATGAAGGTGTGCAGAGCGTGCAGTGGGGCGGTTGGGGCGGCGCTGGCATGTCCGCCGACCTCAATATTTCTCCTCTCAAGGGGGAGAAGTTCTTCGATATTTCCACAGGTCTCGCACACTTGGCTTCAATTCTAGACTCCATGGGTGTACATGGTGATGCAGACAAAAGCTTAAAACATCATGATGTGAACCAGAGGCAGCAACCTGTCATCCCTCTGCCATTTGCACTGCCGGCAGCCGTTCTCGCCATGGATGTAGAATGGCCTGCATATGCCACTAATGCTATGGTCAGCAGTCCACCTGAAGCGGGAGACAACTTGCTAGCTCATGTCATAGTGCCGAGGGCCAAAACGAGTAGAATTACTAGTGCTGAATGGACGGCTGGTGGGTGGCGATCTTCATCTGAAACACAAAGTAACTCTTACTACATGTTAGCCTTTGGGCCTGGTAGTGATGCGATCAACGGCACTGAAAAGACGTGTGGGTGGGGTTGTGAGGAACGCCTTGAGCTGCAACATGTAGTCGACAGGGTACCTATCTTACCCGGTAGTGCTTACCTCTGCTGGGCACTTTCTGCGCTCTATCATGAGCGTGCACTCCGTAAAGCTTCCTCTTCCTCGGCATATAGCCTCGGTAAAAGTGGCGATAATTATCACAGTGCCTCCGTGGTGCTTCTTGATGTGCGGTTCTTGAAGCCTCTTGACCTCCTAATTCGCCGTGATTGTATTTTGACTATCACTTTCGATACATCTGGTGGTTCGGAAGCAAGTAGCGGCACTCTTGTCATTGCGTGTGGTTCAATCGTACACGCCTCGATGCGCTTTGAAGCTCTTCTCAGTGGTAATGACAGTAGCATATCCGCAAACTCAATTGCATTGGAAGCAGCATCCTCACTTTGCAAGAACGCAAAAGCCACTTGTAGTGCTGAACACTCAAGGGAAGTGTCATCGCCAAATGAAATCTTTCAGTCTCAAGGTTTTGGTTACGGTACCACTTTCAGTCAACTGAGTCAAGTACGCACCTATTCTGGATTAGCACATGCCTCTCTCGAGTTTGCAACACCCAGTGTCTCCGCATCAGAGACAACAAGTGGAGTGACTTTTCTAACGGCAGGCTTAGTCGATAGTTCTTTGCAGCTCGCTAGTCTAGTAGATGGTGGTGTGATGGGTGTTCCAAGCAAGATCGAACGCTTTTCGTGGTGGCCACAGGATCAGCAGGAAGACGACGGTATAGACGGCAAGAATGAAGTGGTGGATACATGTAATGAAGACAAAATGACTGCTGCGGTGGTGCTTGAGGAGCCTACTGTAGAAAAGGGAAAGTCTGAGGCGTTGCCAACCTTTCAGTTGTCCGTTTGCCGCGCCCAGCGTCCGGTGTTTTATTGTAGTGGTCTCGCGCTGTTTCCTCTCAGTCCCGCTGATGACGACAATGATGAGATGGGGCAATTCGCTATTGAGAGCTCTTTCCGAGCCCTTGGTGGGCCTTCAACCTCTTTATCAAGCAGCTCGTGTGTTCGCATTGGTGTAGGGCATACTCCTCGTGGCAGCCATGATGATGCTTTTGCACACATCGTTTGGTTGTGGGAAGCAGCGTCTCCTCTTAATGGCAATGGTCAAGGCAGTGTGGATGCAATTGCCACGGCAGAGGCTGCAGAGATGTTGTCCACAGTTGCTGCAACACGGCCTCTTTCAACCGTGCTTCTGTCTTTGCCCCCATTGAAATCGGACCCAACCACAACAGGAGTGCCCAACGCAGAGGATAACGCTGCAGCGAAGTCTCACCGCATATCAGTGGACGAAGCTGTTGGCGTGCTAGTAGCGGCTGCTCGGGACCTCGGTCTCAAAGCTTACGTTCAATCCTCAGTGCTCGAAACAACAACTGAAGCAAACACCAAGGAAGAAGAGATCAACAGTTTAAGTGTTGACGATGAGAGCAAGAGCGAACAACTTTTATGGGCTGACGGCACAATGGTCGAGAAAGATACATCAGTGGCAACACTACCTCCAGTAGTTGCTGAACCGCAGGCCTGGGATTCTCCCCTAGTAGCATGTGTGGATGCCACAGATTCCGAGAAGCTCGAAGCTGGCGGCGCGTGGTTCCAAACATGTGACCGTAAACCCACGCTGCGCCCCCACGAGGTGGAAGTGCTCGCCACCTCCTGGGCCCTCAACTTTCGCGACGTACTCGTAGCACAGGGCGCGATTCCCACTGACACAGCAGGCGCTCAGCTGGGCATCGGTGGGGAATGCGGTGGAGTGGTGGCACGCGTCGGTGTCGGAGTCAAACACGTGCGAGCTGGCGATGCAGTGGCGTGTGTGCCGCCAGATGGCATGGGCTCGTATCTCGTGACCCGCATGGAATGGGTGAGCCCACCCCTGTATCGACCAACTTCTTATCCCTCGACCAAGCACCCTGACGCAACAGCTACAAGCCTCCTTGCGTCGTCAGCTCAGGCCGCAGCAGCTGAAGTAGCGTCACATGTAGCGGAAACGCCTCCTCTGGGGGGACAAGAGGGCAAGATGTCTGTGTGGCCGGATGCGTCAGGTGCCGCGTCTTCTACATTGGCTTACGCGACGGCTTGGTTAGCCCTCGTAGACGGGCCAGGCCGAGTGAAGCCTTGTGAGGTAGTCCTGTTGCATTCGGCAGCTGGTGGCGTTGGCCTCGCAGCACTGCAGTTGCTACAGAGCCGCTTCGTCGGTGGCCACGGTCGATCGTCCCAGATCTCCCCTAATATAGTGGTATACGGCACTGCCTCGACGGAATCGAAGCGCCAGTTGCTGCTGGAGCTCGGGTGCAGGGGTGCCTTCGATTCCCGTGATCCACAAGCGTTCAGCCGAGGCGTGCGTCATGCCGAAGCCCAACGGCTCTCTGAGGAGGCGCAACGGCTTTCTGACGAAGCGCAACGGCTCTCTACAGCTGTCAAAGCCGCGCAGGCATCATCAGAGGCAGCGGCAAATGCCGCCAACAGCAGCACATTATCAAAGTTGCAGCGACGGACAGCGCGAGCAGTAGGCAGAGCACGAGTAGCAAAGGCTGCAGCTGTGAGGGCCTCAGCAGCAGCGGCGCAAGCTGACAAGAAGATGGTGAATTCAAGCAAAGACCAGCACTTCGAAGAAGACTTCGAGGATGTGGAAGGCTGCGTGGATGTGATTTTAGGCGCTGTAGCAGGCGCGGCCTTCCACACCTCTCTGTCCCTCCTCAAGCCTTTTGGCCGTTTCGTTGAGTTGGGAAAACGCAGCGGCTACGAAAAGGGGTCTTTGCCTGCATCTGTTTTACTGAAAGGCGCGGCTCTCGTGGCAGCCCACCTCGATGTGTTGATGCTCACTGACCGCCCGCGAGCGGCCAAGCTGTTTCGGTCGGTGTGGGAAGCTCAGCAAGTGCCGAGCCATGAGGGTGGTCTGCCTCCACTGCCATTGGACCGTGTTTTTTTGCTGTCACAGCTACCGGAATCTCTAAAGCACATGTCTCAGGGCACACATGTAGGGAAAGTCGTGCTCGTGAATGGGCCTAATATTGGTGACGTGCCCTGTTTTGCGCCCCAACCCAAGGAAATGGATAAGAAAACGGTCATCATGGACAAGATGAGCCGCCTAACTCTGAAAGAAGTGTGCAGTTTTGCAGAGTCGGACCCGTTAACTGCCACTCTACGCTCTCTTGTGGCCCGCCCGCCGCGATCATTGCAAAACAAGGACGAAGCTGAGAATATATTCACCGAGTTTGAGGTTACGCCTCGCACAGAGGGCACCGCCAAGATCGCTGATTTGGCTCAAACAACACAATTAAATGGCATTGGTATTGAAAGCGCTTCAGAAGACGAGGGGGAAGACGAGGATGACGATTGTTATGCTGAATCTGACTCTGAGACTGATGAAGACTCAGCATCAAGGGAAATAGCCTCAGAGAACCAAGGGCGCCCTGTTTTCCTGAAAGCAGGAGTACTCCCGAGACTCACCTCAAAGGCTGCAGCCTCTTTGCTTCTGGCCAACAGCAACGATCAAGAACCTGTAAACCTGCTGATTGCGGGCTCGCGCGCAGCAGCTGCCTGGGCTGACGTGACCTTGCGAAGAAGGGCGCAGCAGCGCTTGACTGGCCAAGAGGGCAGTAGTGGCGATGGTAATGCAACGCTACCTCTGCTCGTGGTTCGAGTGCAGCACCAGGATTGGGTGAAAATTTCCGTGAAGGAGCTCCAGTCTACCCTGGTCCTGGCAGCAACCAATAATGGTGAGCGGGCTTCAAAGGTTCTCCTTGTGCCAAGCGCAACTGCTAGTAGGGAACATGGAGGAAGAGGAGGTCACAACAAGGAGTCTGATGAAGTCATGTCCTCTGAAGATCTAGCAGCTGCCATGGTAGAGCGAGAAACCTGGCTTCGACAGGCAGTCAGTGGCTTAGCTGGTGTGAGTCCCAACGATATTGACAGAGAGGAGCCTTTTGAGGAGCTCGGAGTCGATTCATTGGCGCAAATTAACTTAGCAAGACGAGTGGGAGCACGCTTCAACCTTCATGGATTTGGGGTGGGAGATTTACTGAAGCACAACACCATCTCATCTCTCCTCGCATACACGGAGGAAAGGGTTGCAGTTCGCGTGAAGCCTGCTGCACCTTCTCTCCCTCCTCCTTCTCTTACAGTTACAAGCGACTCGCAATCAGATCATGCTAGCACCTCTTCGAAATCAGATAGCTTAGTTGACGAAGAGAGGTCGGCTGAGATGCCGGTGCCACCAATAACACCCCTTCCTGCTGCTACTCATGGTTTGCGGCATATCAAAGGGCGCGTGCTTTGCTTGCATGGCTTTCGATCGAATGGCGAAATGTTGCAAGTGGCAATGGCACCGCTGCTGGCTTCTGTTGCTTCATCTTGCAAAAGCATTTCTTACGAATTTCTGGATGCACCTCACAGCTCCAACGGAGATCCAGAGCCCGGTATTCCAAGCGAAGTGCCCACCTACGAGTGGTGGGGCATTCCGCATCATTCCACTTACGATGATGGCTGGCAGCAGTTTGGTCCTCGTGCACTCTTTCAAGAGAGCCGAGAAAAAGTTTTGGCAGTGGCGCTTAATCCTGCGGCAATGCTCGAGAAAGGGCCAGTAGTTGGGTTGATTGGCTTCAGCCAAGGCGCTGCCATGTGTGTGGCCCTTGCCTCTGATCCTCAAGCAAGGCCACAGCTTCCTTCGTTGCAATTTGTTGGCGCTTTTTCAGCCGTGCCTCCACGCAAGATTCAAGCAAGTGCAAGCCGTGAAGAGGAGTTCGTCCCTGTAGGTTGCCCGCCGCTCTCAGGCGCTCTGATTGGTCTGGCCTCGTTTCACGCCTTCGATCCTCATGAAAAGCACGCGCAACTCTGCCTCGAAGTGCACTCTTTTTTTAAGGCCCCAGCTACTGCAGCTGCTGCTGTGAAGTTGACTCAGGAGCTGCCAGACCAAGGATTATGTGAGGTGTTTACCCATGGTGCTGGCCATTCTATTCCTCGGAAGGGGCCTGCTCTCACTGATCTCGTGAAAGCATTTCGGGGATTCATTGAGAAGGACTTTCGTGCCACTTGAATGAGGAGCGCCCAAGTTTAAACCGAGAGCAGTGGTGAAAGATTTCTGGAACATCTAAATCACACATTGCATTCAAATTTACTCGGGCCTCAGGCCCTATATAATTCCATACAAGGGCTCAGGTCTGATTATCCAGCATCTATGTCCCGCCTAGTGACTAAATGGCCTGCCTTGCATTGCCATGTGAGTTTTCAACACCGCCCAGCGATGATCCCCCATGTTAAGGTAGGTCAACGGCTCATGGTTTTAATTTTGCCCAGTCCTATATGATTTATTTCGAGACAGACTTATAACTATGCCTAGGCACGATACAGCCGAGTAATATCTTGCTTCCTCTGTCAAGATATTCCATGGGAAGCTCTCGCTGGTGGATTTCTGAAGCGCAAGACGCGCGCTGGGAGGAATTGAGGAACTGAAGGACCTTTGAACTTCGAATGGCCATTTATGGCCATGCACCGAGCCCCGCTCTCAATCGTTTGTTAACCTAAGTCGGGATCTCCTCGAGCCCGAAAACGGCCTTTTATATCTTCCATATCCCAAAAAAAGACCTTTTTGGGGTCGTGTTCTTGCCCCAGTCATTGGCCGATACGGGGGTGCTTCTTCTGATCTCAGCCCCATTTGGACCTCTACAACATTGGCTTTTCGGAAGCCAAGGCCTTCTTCAGACAGAAACTTTCACGCAAATGGGGTCACGCAATTGCTCGGGGATGGTCGACTCTTCTTCTGGATCGCCTGAGGGACTTCGTTGTAGTCCCCTCCTCTGCGGGCGGGAACTCTTCTTTTGAGCTGCACTCTCAGAGCATGGAGGAGTGTGCCACTTTGGACCGCTACCATCACTTCCATGGCCACTCGGGCATGTGCGCCTGATTAGCTTCTTAGGTCTAGTTTGCGCTGCTTTGCTTTTCTTCTCTAGGGCCTGTCTCAAAAAAGACCTTTTCTGCATGCTTTTCTGTCTTCATTTTCCCGAAGACGGACTTTTCTGTCTTTCATTTCTCTGGTGGGAAATGTGTGTGCATAGACGTTAACAATAATAGCATGAAATGATGATTAGCCGGCGCGTTCGCTCAGACTCCTAATGCCGCGCACTCCTCGAACGTTTATCTCCTGCATCTTTCTAAGACACTATCTAGAGCAAGGTATGTACTTTGCTATGCTTTCGAACGTCTCCCAAGTGAAATCGACGGAAGTTTTAGCACCGCTTTGTTGTCACTGACTATATGTGCTTTCGCCTGCTCGATAATAATATTCTTTGCATCATTGGCAGGCTAACTTTTCCTTCACTTTATTTGATTTAATTTTATTGCTCCTCTAATTTTGTTGCATCTGAACCAGGTTTTGCGAAGCCAGTCTTGAGCTACTCGCGCGTTGTCCTCCGGGCCTTTATTACGCTCAAGGACTCAAAAAAATTATGAATGCTCGGCTTCAAACCCTTTACGAAGAAGTCGCCAGTCAATTAAATCATGATTATCATTGGGACTAATTAAGGTGTTGTTGCTAGAGATGGCCCGTTGTTCTTGAAGACACCCGAAATAACTTCCTATTAATCTACCAGTGTCAGCATCACAAAAGATCAGCGATGCCCTTAATTCCGGAGTCATGGCCGCGAATCGACGAAGAACACCATCTTTGTCGACGGACTTTTGCTGATCCACTCAACCTCACTGCCACATGGACATCGTCACTTTATTTGCTCGGCTGCCTCTGGACACTGGTTGGCATTGTTGTGTTCACACAAAACTCTGTTTTACCAGCAATTCATCTGCATTGTGCCAATATACACCCCCTCTTCGCGTCCGCAACCATTTATGCTGGATTCACATCGCTACCTGGTCTCTTCTCGACTCTTCTAGCAACACTTGTAGGAGACACTTCATCTGTCGCTGTGGGTGCATGCTTGGGTTCAGCCATGCTAAATCAGCTCGTTGCGATTTCAGCGGGAATTTCAATAGCACTCAATTATCATCACTGTAGTTCGATCAAAGTGGAAATGGCTGAAGTTGGGCGTGATATTGTGTTCACTGGCCTTTCAATTATTGCTGCTTTTCTGGTACTCTTGGACGAAGTTGTTACTGTGATTGAAGCCGCAGCTCTCGTAGGACTTTATGGGTTATACGTCATGCTTTGCTGGCATCAAGCGGTAAGAATAAAATGTTTTTTTTGTGTATACCTTTCCTTCTATGTGTAACAAACAGAGCATGCTCAAATTTTACGTACTTTTTGCGCTTTACACAGAAGGCTGAAGATCTTAATTACGAGAGTATTCTGCCCGAAAATCAAGAAAGCTCCTCTGCCGCTGCTAACAGCGGCTCCTCGCCCCTTGACGAAGAAAACGTCGCTCAAAAGCCCGCTGATTCTGCTGCAGAAGGTGATGAGAGGAACGAAGAATACCTTGCGAAAAAAGACGATAGTGCAGAAGTTCCAACTAGGAGCTCTACTTCGATCGTGGGAAAGTTGCGGAATTATGTGTTCAGTGGACTGAGTTGTTTCTTCGTGTGCATATCTCCCGAACCAAGGCTCCCGCCTGAAAACAACTTTGACAATTTTGATGCTCGAGCAGTAGCTTACATCAGAATGCAACTTGCCGTTGGAATTTTCGGGCAAGTCATACTCGTTTGGTTATTACTAGCTTGGAGCGAGAAAGCTGGCTGTCTATTGGGGATATCACCCCTCGTCGTTGGTGCGACTGTGTCTGCGTCAGCATGTGCAGCGCCTACGTATCTTGCATCGTGCTCATTGAGTAGACTCAAGGGTGACATGTGCGGCAGCATAGCAAACGCTCTTGGATCAAATATTTTCAGCTTGCTTATTGCGCTTGGTCTGCCTTGGCTGCTCGAACTGTCGATTCGGTTGCAAGGCCAACCACTTGTTGCTGGTGCTGTAAATGACACCATTTTTGTCCTCGGCTTGCTATTCGCATCACTTATTGCGATGGCGTCGTCTTTAGTGGTGCGGAAAATGACTCAAACAGTCGTTGATGGTACGTACTTGAATCACTGATAAGCGTACATCTTTTTCTAACTGTTCTCCTTTTCATCTCTTTATTTACATGCAGCAAGGTTATACGTTTTCTACTACATTGCAGCTCTTCTTGCACTTCTACTTTACGACTACGAAATCTTCGGGTGGTTATTTTCAGCCTTTACATTCTACCAGAAACCCATCAATTCGGATTCTGGTGGGCAAACGATTTCCTTTTAGTTACCAATGTTTCCATCGAGGCGATCTTGAGATGAATTGCCTACTATCGGGAGATACATCAGGATTCAATGCCGTAGTGAACAATTTGACCCAAATGCGGAGAGCAAATGCTCTATCACACCAAATCGAAAGAAGAGATTAAAATTCGCCTCATTGTGATCATTATGCACCGCAGAAATACGTCTATATTTTTACGGAGCCATAGTCCAAATTTCCTCCAAGAAAAGTAGATATTTATACAGGAGTTCACATAGCACATAGTTGCAGGTGCAGGTTAAAGGAGGGCGAGGGCGACTTAACTTCTTAGTTCATATTTCTAAGCTTCGTAAAACTTTCTAACAGTCCTTAGAAAAGTATTTAGATGGAATTGAGGCGAGAGTTCAGCAGGGGTATTCGTAAGTTTGAAGTACGCGAAAGTAGTGACAGCAGTGCGCGTGTAGTCCGCGGTCGTTGTATTATAAAATTATTTTTGCAACGCGATTAAAGCTGGAGTCTCGTTAGCGTGCTTATATTATTTGCGTGTTAGTTCTCGTTTCTAATCCATAATAACGTGCCTTAATTATCCAAGGACATATCACATGGCGTATATAAGTACGAAACCACACCAGAAACACTTGACGTCTGCGTTTCATGCCGCCTCTCTGCCTTCATGCAGTACAATGCATTTTCAAAAGCTACCGCCCTGCCCCAAGTACGCCTCCATAACGGGATGGTCGACAAACTCTGAAATGGCACCGGTGTACCGCAATTTGGTCGTTGCTCCTGCACCTTCGAGTAAATCTTCACTTACGGACTCAAATACACTTTCAACCAGTTCCGACCTAAATGTTCAAACACCAAAAAAGTAAGGCAAGCAATAGAGAACACAGAGAAGTCTACTCAAAAACGTAGATTGCTTACATTTGGTCTAAAGAAAGCAACGGATCACCCATAGCAGCAGCAGTTTGATTTAATGCTCGAAAAGTCATTTTTAAATCGAGCATATCTAGTGCGCCAGAATTCGTTGTGTCGAAGAGCTCGAAAGCTAGCAGTAGCCGTTCAGCAGTGGTGCCCTTCGTTAAGGGCGCAAGTCCAGCCAGAAACTCCCGCCATTGTACAGTTCCAGCCCCAGTCTTATCAAAAAGCGTGAATATTCTATCAAATATTTCTCTGTCCGACTCGTCAACAGTGACGGCGACTTCCGCGGCCAAGAATTGCTTCCGGGTCACGAACTTTGGGTTGTTGTTGACTTTGGCTGCGTCAGACATGTTCTTGCGCATGGCTATTAGTTCCGGTCCACTACTCTGAATAACGTGCGAAATCACGGCCACCGCCAGTTGATCTCCAGACATGCCCGCGCCCATGGTGCTTCCCAGTAAAAGCAAAGGCGCACAGCGCGTTATTCTATGATGTGCTGCACGTCCAAAATGAGATAACGAGATAACGAGAGACACAACGAACATAACGAGATAAATTCTTGCTCTAATATATTTTACAGTAAGAAAGTTTGAGTTCGAGCTTTCTTCCAACCAGTCTGTACTGTACTCCCAACATCCAACCGTTAACCAAGAAAACCCACGAGGCTGCTGGGTTTTCCTTCGGTTTTCATTCAGCGTTGTTAGTGATCTTCTGCTGAGCCGAAGTGGGTAAAAAAACGGAAAACCCGCGGTTTTCTTGGTTACTGCATCCAACTCTAACATCTTCCGTCTTCCGAATCTTCCAATACACAGCACACAATAGATTCACAAAGGACAAGGGAATCTACGTTAAAAAGCGAGAGATGGAAGTAGAAATACCAAGGGAGCTACACGTAAATTTCAAACCAAGTGGCATTTGGCATTTGGGTGTAGAAGTGTGGAAATTCGAATGTCGAATGCCGGATGGATAAACAAATATCAGTCGTGCGATTCTACTTGGGGTTTAGGGGGCAAGGAAAAAGCCGCATGAGAATAATTATTCCCAACCAATAACCTTTGTCTGCTAAACTTTGAAATTCTGATTACTGAACGGGCACTTGATTTCCATACCATACCTTTGCCAAACCGAAACAAACAGCCAAACATGTAGCGGAGAGCAGAGAGCGCAATTCTAAAAGCGATTCTCATGCAAATGCACCAGTATCCCGGCAAAATGAAGAGAACCATGGCCATGGCTCTAAACAAGCGCTATGCTACGATGTCCCCACGGCCCAAGCGCGCCATCTAGTATGTGCCCTATTTTTATCGGCGACCATGTTTCTGGTTGGCCCCCATGCTTCCGACGGTCTCCCAGCTGTCTGAAGCTTTTCCCTTTGAGGCTGACGCTTTCTTGTCTGCCTCGCCACTCTTTTTCTTGGCCTTAGCTTCCGCTGCAGCTGCGACTAGCGCGCACCTAGCCGAGAATTCCTCATCATCCTCGAACCTGATTCGTAGCAAAAATGCACGTCAATGACCCCTTCACAAACAAAAAAACATATGGCACAGAAAACGAAATAATGCCTTGTGTTACACAAACTCACACGTGCCTGTAAAATCCTACAGGAAGACACGACTCATCATACCGCTAGCACCCTCTTACCAGCCGCGGGAGTCTTCTTCGAGTTTGGCAACTTCTTCTTCCATGCCCGGCCGCATGCCGATCTTCTTCATGTCGTGCATACTCCGGAGGCCAGGCATCGCCTCGAGCGCCACTAGGGGCGCAATAGCCACGCGCAGCTGCTTGATGGCGTCTTCGTGCTTGAGAGGGTGCCGCACGGCCTCCACCGCGCTTACATGTGCGCGCCTCTTCTGCACCGCGGCCAACTGCTCTTCAAGCTTCACAGCTTTCTTCTCCTTGCCCTCCGCGCGTGCCGCTGCAATCTCAGCTTCGAGCGCCTCCACTCGGGTGCTCATCTGCGCGCTCAGCTGTTCCTTTTCTGGCTCTGTGAGCGTGCCAGCTTCCACCATAGCCTTAAGTTGGGACTCCAGCCAAGTAACCTTCTCGGCGATGACATCCGTGGTCGTTAAATCGTACAGCTCTTGCTCTTCTTCACTCAGTGGCTTCGCAGACATCATCTTTGCCTCGATTGCAGTGATTTCTTCGCCCTTGGACTTGAGCTCTTTCACCAACCGCTTCCGTTGCGACCACGACTGCGTCTTGGCCCCGACCATCTTTTTGAAGGTCTCAAAAGCGCAAGCAGTTGCGAGGTAAGAGGGCGACCCTAAAGAAGACAGTGTCGACGAAGCGCCCTCTTCGGCGCCACCATCTGATCCTCCTGATGACATCAGGGTGACGCGGGGGTAAACGTGGAAGAACTTGAGGTCCTGGCCCGTGTCGTGCTGCTGCTTGTAGGACGCAGCACACGAAACATCAGTGGCAGCGGCCTGGTCCTCTGCGTAGCCCATGGCCCGAAGGGCAGCTGCCGTCCACTTCGGCAACTTATCGTCGTACTTTTGTCGAACCTTCTTGCCACCTCCCACAACAAAGGTGTGCCGAATCATTGACTTTAATTGTACAGGCTCGGTAAAGGCGGCTTGCATTAAGCTCGTCACCTTTGAAACGCACGAAACATTGTGTGACCGAATACCAAGCAGATAAGGAAGTGCGTCATCATGAATTCATGAAAAAACAAAAAGTAGCTCCCAGGTACTTTAGAAGGCACCAACATAACCAGCTGAAACACTCTTTTTGCTATGGGCTAGCACGCTGGTTTAGCTACAGTAGTGCCTCATTTCGACAAAGAAAACACGACCTGAAGACGAACTTTAAGGGCTAGTCAAATACCTGCGCTTCAGAATAACCTGCAAGGTCGTATTCACTATCTTCTTCAGATGTACGAATGTTTTTTGCCATGCCAGCAGCAGCTTTTACTGTTTCCATGGCCGCCATGTTCAAGTTCTTCGAGCTAGCGGGAGCACTTGCTGCAAGTAAGTGAGTGAGTGGTTCGTACAGATACAGTAGAAGAACATTTCGTGTGCACGTGTCATCGTACATCGCAGTCGGGAGGATAATTCGAAAGGCCTCAAGTACCGATTCGTTAATTCGAAAGGCCTTAATTTTCTCTTTGACTAGTACCTCCCTGTAATGCACAACAGTTTTTCGCGGCAAAAATGCTTCGTACTGTACGAG
>Ga0307979_1001765_pt1 | contig 15262 bp, 13 predicted proteins | sample OrgLakmetage1058_FD_201833 | JGI IMG/M metagenome (GOLD analysis project Ga0307979, IMG submission 201833) | Saline water microbial communities from Organic Lake, Antarctica - #1058 | ecosystem: Environmental > Aquatic > Non-marine Saline and Alkaline > Saline | place: Antarctica: Organic Lake...
TCTCCGGTCAGCATGACGTTGATTTTGGGGTGTACAAAGAAAAAGGGCGCACCGACTCATATGAAATACTACAAGGTGTCGGCGCGCCCTTTTTCTCTCATAACGCATTGACAAACTGTCATTCCGATGACCGAAATTGCGCAAGTAGAGGGTAAGAATTCTTACACAAATTTTTAGCGCAATTGAGGGAGGAGGAATCTAATGGCTTCAACCCCACAATGTCTAAACAAAATCTCGTGCTAAAACATAGAGCTGACAAAAGAAAATTTTGGCGTTGAATAATTCCAGATATCCCGTGATTTTAATGAATACTACCATATGTAGTTAACTGCTGACCTCTATCTTTTTTTATAGGGACTGCTATAAATCCGCAACAAATACTCGATAGTGAAGAGGATAGTAAAGAACCATTCTATCACAGAAAACCAGCTTTTTACCTCATGACTTATGGCAGGAACGCTATCGAGCATGACCGTCGATACGCTGAGCAGAATAAAAACCAGCAACAAAATATCAAACAACTTACCTCTGAAAGTGTCATCTTCGAAAATAATGATATAAAGCTGGCGTTGCCTCTTTGTAAACATAGCGTGCTTGTATGTAATTCATCCACCCTTTGTGGAGGCAACAAATGTAATGAATATTTTTTCTGCTACATTTATCACGTGGTAATTCCTGTTAAAACCCTGTTATACTACCGTTTACAAAAAATACCCCCTCCGGGTTGAAAAAATATTTTATTTTAGCGCATCTTTAAGGAAAAGCAGCTATGAAAAAGTACAACTTCGATGAACTTATCTCCCGCAAGGGCACACACAGCATAAAATATGATTTGAGAGAAAAGCTCTTTGGCAACAAAGATGTTTTACCCATGTGGGTAGCCGATATGGATTTCCGCACCCCCGATTTTGTCATGGACGCTATCCGTGAGAGAGCAGCGCATGAAATTCTGGGGTACACCCTGCGCCCGGAATCCTTTTATGAAGCTATTATCAACTGGAACCTCCGCAAGCACGGCTGGCAAATCAAAAAAGAGTGGATAACCTTCAGCCCGGGCGTTGTCCCTGCCGTAAACATGGCTATTATGGCATTTACGAAGCCTGGCGACAAAGTAATCATTCAGCCCCCTGTTTACCATCCCTTTTTCAGTGCTGTCACAAACAATGGCAGGGAAATTCTTGATAACCCTCTCAAAATAGAGCAAGGTCGTTTTATGATGGATTTTGAGGACCTGGAATCCAGGATTGACGACCGCACCTCAATGATATTACTGAGCAGCCCCCATAATCCGGGAGGCACTGTATGGCATAAGAGAGAGCTGGAGCGGCTGGGGACTATCTGCAAGAAGCATGGCATCACCATAATCTCTGATGAGATCCACGCCGACCTGGTGCTCTTCGACAACAAGCACACGCCGTTAGCCAGCATCTCTCCTGAGCTGGCAGAAATAACGGTTACAGCTATGGCCCCCAGCAAGACCTTTAACATGGCTGCCTTAGCCACCTCTTATGTGGTATCCTCCAATCCGCACCTTCTGAAAAAATTTAATCATGTGATGGAACAGGTGCATGTGGGCATGGGGAACGTTTTTGGCACAGTGGCCCTGGAAGCCGCCTATAATCACGGCTCCGAATGGCTGGAACAGCTCCTCGACTATCTTGAAGACAATATCCGCTATGTGGAAGACTTTGTCGCTAAAAACATCCCGGAAGTTAAACTGATGATCCCGGAAGCTACCTATCTGTTGATGCTCGATTTCAGGGCACTGAACCTCACCAACAAAGAGTTGAGAGAGCTGATGACCCGGCAGGCGGAAGTGGCTATGAATGACGGCGCCTCCTTTGGAAAAAATGGCGACGGGTTCCAGCGTATGAATATCGCATGCCCGCGAGCTACCTTAAAAGATGGTCTGCAACGGATAAAAAACGCCATAGACACCCTCTGATATGATAAAAGTTGCCTGCCTCCTGTTTTTATATCTGCCCCTGACGGCAATGGCCCAATGGGATCCCGATGCAGGGCTGGTGCCTCCTCACACCCGCAATGCAACCATACAGGCTGCCGGACAACACCCTGAAGCCACCACAGACGGTGACTTAAATACCAAATGGGAGTCGGAAGCCCTGCTGCCGGCAGGCTATATCTCCTCAGAAAGGAATAATATTTTCCTGAAACGTGCCCGTTTCTCCTTTTATCCTGCCAAAGCCAAAGCCGCTTTCGACGGAGACACTGAAACATCTTCAAGGTTAAATAACAAAGCTTTACGCATACTTTTTAATGAAGCAACGCCTTTAAAAAGGTTATCTGTAAAAGCCAGCAGCAAGGAAGGTATCCTGATAGCTCTTTTTTCGGACGGGAAGATAGCTCAAAAGCACCAAATCGCCCCCGAGAGCGCCTACCATCTGATACAAATTCCGCTGCAAGTAGCTGCTGTGGATTCCATCACAATTTCCTCCCCCTCTCCTTTTTTGCTCTTCGAAATAGCAGGACTCCAAAAGCATCCTGCCACCAGTATAGTCTTCGATCTAAAGCGGGAACATTCAACGGGCTGGATAGAAACACGGCACTATGCCGGAGAACATGTCACTGCCGTGGATTTATTTATCGCAGGAACCTCCGGCAACTTTCAGCACCTCACATCGCTGCAGCCTGAAGCGCTGAATACGGTAACCACCCGTTTCAGGGAACGTAAGGTGCGCTACATCAAGCTGCGATACCAACTGAATATGGTGGACTATGCCAAAGCATTTCTGTGGGAGGTAAAAGCTTACGACCGGCATGGCCCTTATGGCCCCGCACCGCTGTTTAAACCCCGCAACAAAGCCCTGAAGAACACTATGGGCATCAATACCTTTTGGGGATGGGGAAGAGATAGCCATGCCGGAGAACTCCCTGCCCACCAAGGGCCCGGACAATTTTCGGGATTTATGCGCCATGTGCGTTACTACCACAACCTCGACTGGGACATCGCTAAGCCGGGAGACACCCCCGACTATACTAAAATGCCGGGAAGCCTGAACCAACCGTGGCTTGACTGGGACCGTGAATATCTTCCCGTCTGGAAGCAGGGCTTCTCCATACAAGCCACGCTGCAAATTCCCCATAATTTTCCGCCTGAAGAATGGGGCGACTCCACTTACCAGGCCGCATACCGCTATGGAAAAGCTTTCGCAGATTATTTTTCAAACCACCATCAAAACCTCGTGGAAGCCGTGGAGATTGGTAATGAGCCCTGGCAATGGGGCCCGGACTTTTACCGATCGTATTTTGAAGGGATGGCACAAGCAATCAAAACCACCGCACCACAAATAAAGGTGCTTCCATGCGCCCTGTCTGCCGACAAGCAGCAGCCCGGCCTTAACAACTATGCCGGGGAGTGGCTGAGAGCCTCAGACAGGAGGCTTCTCGACGGAATCAACACCCACCTCTACAGCTACACTAACAACGCAGCCGGAGAGCGGGTGGCTGTGCATCCGGAACACCCGGCCTCGGAAATGCGGGGCATCCTCAATGTGCTGCGCTTCCGCAATCAAAATCTGCCGGATAAAGAGGTGCACGTAACCGAATGGGGCTGGGACAGCTCCTCAGAATCCACGGGATGCACACATCCTGTCTGCGTCAGCGAAGAAGCTCAGGCGGCCTACGCTTTGAGGGGAATGCTGTGGCTCTATCGTATGGGGGTGGATAAAATGCATTGGTTTTTCTTTTCGGATGAAGACAAAGCCTCCCACAGGTTCACCCGGTCAGGACTACTTAGCGCTCCCGAAAAAGGCCTCCAGCCCAAGGCTTCCTACCACGTCCTAAAAAAAACCATGGCTTCGCTGGGCAACGCCATTATCTATGATGTGGAAGAGAATGAAGATTATTATGTGTACTACTTCAGGCAGGAGAACAAACAACCATCCCATGCAGTAGTGTGGATCCCGCAGCAGCATGAGGCCACCTTATTCCAGGAATTAAAAATTGCCCTTCCCGGAAAACCGGTCAAGGCTTTTCTGCCGGGGCAGGAAAACAGTGCTGTTACCGTAACACAGCACACCAACAATTACTACTCTTTAAAAGTGGGGACCTATCCGGTGATCATCACCTTTTAGGCCCCTTTTTTTCCTGATTATTTCCGGATATTTATCCTCGCATCAACAGCAACAACCTCTTCGGGGGTGCCCAGCAGCGGGTTCAGATCCATCTCTGTTATCTCCGGAGCCGCTTCCAGCAGCGCTGAGAGTCGCCAAATCATCTGGGCAAACTGCTCTTCATCCACGCCCTCTTGTCCGCGCGTGCCCTGTATCATTTTATACGACCGCAGGCGTTTTATCATCCCGCGGGCTTCGTCGAGGGTCACAGGGGTTAAAGCTGAGGTCACATCCTTCATCACCTCCACAAAGATGCCTCCCAGTCCGCAGAAAAGCATGTGGCCGAACTTATCCTCCTTTTTGGCTCCCAAAAACAGCTCCTGTCCCGATAGCATGGGCTGCAACAAAACACTTGTGGTCTGCGGTATCTTCATCATGCGGTTGAATTCATTGGCTACCTGCTCATCATCCTTCACGTTAAGCACCACGCCACCAACATCACTCTTGTGAAGCGGACCAACCACCTTCATCACTACCGGAAAGCCCAGCATCCGGGCTTTTTGCTGCGCCTCATCCACAGAAGCAACCACGGCCTCTCCGGCACGGGATATACCGGCCGCATCCAGCAATGCTTGTATCTTCCCGGGAGCGATATATCCCGTTTCGCATGAAGCAATTATTCTGCGTACTTCCTTATAATCCGTGGCATGGCGCTCCGGTTGCTCCTGCTGTGGCGCCGCAGTGTGATATACGCGTGCCAGGGCATTGCCAAGCACCACTTCATCAGGAAAATTCACATGCCCCTTCTCCAGAAAATAATCCACCTCTTCCCGGGCTGTAAGTATGGATGGCAGCACCGGATAAAGCGGCTTGGAAGTAGTTAGCATCTTCTGATGCAACACATCATACACATCAAAAATCCTGGATAGTCCGGGGGTGCCGAAAATAACTACCATCGCATCGATATTATCAAACTTATTATCTACATAATCGATAATGGTGCCCAGCTGCTCTGCCGTTCCGGTAGCCAGAAAGTCAACAGGATTTGCCACCGATGAACCCGAAAAAAGCTCTTGCCTGAGACGCTCGGCATCAGGACCCTCAATTGGCGGCACTTTCATACCATTATTTGATAAGGCATCGGTAAGCATCACTGCGGGTCCTCCGGCATGCGTGATGATTGCGATATTTTTGCCTGTAAGCTTTGGGTGCATAAAAACGGAGGCTACTGCAATTAAATCTTCCCGGCCATAGCAACACACAATCCCTGCTTTCCTGAAAAGGGCATTCACAGCCTCGTCGGAGCTGGCCAGGGCTCCCGTGTGTGAAGAAGCTGCGCGACTGCCGGCAGCAGAGCCTCCCGCCTTGACAGCGGCAATTTTACAGCCTTTGCGGATAAGCGAAGCGGCATGTTTCAATAGCAGCAGTGGCTTGTCGATATTTTCAATATACAACAGTTTTACTTTTGAATCTTTTTCTGCATCGAAGGTTTCATCCATATGCTTAACTATCTCCTCTACACCCATTTGTGCACTGTTGCCCACAGAAAAAACATTAGCAAAAGTGAGGCCTTTAGGTATTCCTGCTTCCATAATAAAACAAGCCGTGGCGCCGGATCCGGAAATAAAATCCACTCCCCGGGCATCCAGCTTAGGAATAGGTTTAGTAAAAATACTGTGGTGGGCGGGTGTTAAAATCCCTACACAGTTTGGACCAATCAACGATGCCTGGTATTTATTTATCTGTTCAACAATCTGCGCTTCCAGCCGCGCTCCCTCTTCGCTCTCTTCGCTGTATCCGGCCGAAAGGATAATAAAAGCCTTCGTCCCTTTTTCTTCGGTCAGCAGTTTCACTACATCAAAGGTGTATTTTGCGGCAATAGCTATCACAGCCAGATCCACCTGAGGCAAATCGCGGGAATCTTTATAGCTTTTGATGCCCTGAACCTGTTCCGCTTTTGGGTTTGCTACATAAAGATCGCCGGCAAATCTGCCATCAACAATATTCTTCAGGATTTTCCCTCCCGGTTTTTCAAGGTCATCGGAGCCCCCGACAACTACGATACTTTTCGGGTTAAGTAATTGTTCTGTTATCATGGTTTTTTGCTTTGTATAATTTAAAACGTTTGCATTTCCTGCGAAAATACAAAAAAGTACTGCCCGGTACCAGAGACGTCCCGGCTAACAAGGATATTCTCGCTTAGGCGATGGTAAGTAAATCCTAAGTTGAGCGGTTTGAACAAAGTGAAAAAGCGCTTTACTTAGGTTTAACCCCGATTTAGAAATTGTTGTATTTCACCGAATGGGTAGCCTGTCCCGCAGAATTGCGGGAAGGTGAAATGCTTACAATTTCTTTATCGTAAGCGAGAATCGCTCAATTTGGGTTAAAGTCGGTTACAGTTTTCCCGTTGGCATAAGAGACTTCTATGGGCTCCCATTTACAAGTGAGGTCTTTAACATCGGCAGACCGCAAAGCGTTTTCATCATCCATAAACTCATCAAAGAGGGTTTCTGCCTCCCAAATTACTTCTTCACCTGCTTCAAGTAACTGATCGTATGCCATAGTGAAGGATTTTACCTCAATACCTTCCTTATTGGAAAAAACGATCCGGCCTTTAAATGAATTGATATCTTTCTCTGTAAGGTTGTTGATAGTAAATTTGTAATGGATAACCGCATTGCCCCCACTTTGCTGATGCGACTTTTCTATGCACTCCATTTTAATGATTTTAGAAAACTGCGGGCTTTCAGCTTCGTTTTGTGTGGTGGTTTCAACAGATTGCTGTTCCTTATCTTTCTGTTTGTCAGCAGGTGATCCGCAAGAAATGATCCCTGCAAGCAATACGGCGATGAATAATTTTGTCTCCATAGTTTTATTGTTTTGTTGATTTGATGCTTTATGGGGATGAAGATAAGAAAATTAGCTCAGAAAATCAGTTATTGTTGTTAAGTTTTCAATGCAAACTCATTTTGAAGTTCCCCGATACAGAAACTGGTTGGATTCAGGTGTAGTGAAGGCAGTAAAAACTATCTGCCGGGTGGCTACTTTTTTGTTAATTTAGCGGAGCTAATGGCAAACCTGCAAATTTCTAAATTTGTTCAGGATAAAAAATTATTTTTGCAATTATTAAAAATAAAGAGAGCATATGAGTATTGAAAAATTTATAGACCAGGTAGAGGAAGAGTTTGAGGAGCTTGAGCAGGGAACCTTAAAACCTGACAGTAATTTCCGTGAGTATTTCGAGTGGAATTCAGTTAACGCGTTGATTATTATTGCACTGATAGACAGCGAATATGATGTCACCATCAATGCCGAGGATATTCAGCAGGCGGCCACCGTGCAGGATTTGTATCATAAAGTGATGGAACTAAAGGAGGCAAGCTGATGGCTGTTCTTACCGTACCGCATACCCGCGTCAGAGGCATAGCAGCATGTGTTCCCCGCAACGAAGAGTCCAACTACGATTATGAGTTGACTTCCGAGAAGGAGCGAAAGATGTTTGTGAAAACCACAGGCATTGAAACGCGACGGGTGGCGGAAGAAGGGGTGACTACAGCCGATTTGTGTTATCAGGCTGCAGAGCAACTTATTGAGGAGCTGCAGTGGGATAAACAGGAGATAGATGCGCTGGTTTTTATTTCTCAGTCCGGCGATTACATCCTGCCGGCGACAGGTATTTTATTGCAAGACCGGCTGGGCCTTCCCAAGACAACGATGGCTTACGATGTAAACCTTGGCTGCTCGGGCTATATCTATGGAATGGCGCAGCTGGGCAGCCTCATAAGTACAGGGGGAATCAGAAAAGCGCTGATGCTGGTAGGCGATGTTTCCACAGCTACTTCATCATACCGCGATAAAAGCACCTACCTTCTCTTTGGAGATGCAGGCACTGCCACAGCGCTGGAGTTCGATAAAGACGCCAGCGAGATGACCTTTAACCTGCAATCCGATGGGTCGGGATATGATACTATCATCATTCCGGAAGGGGGCTTACGTAAGTTTGTAAGCGAAGAGTCTTTCAAGTACAAGGATCATGGAAACGGCATGGTTCGTAACGGGATACAGGTGGCCCTGAACGGAGAAAAAGTGTTTCATTTCTCTATGAGGGAGGTGGCTCCAAACATCCGCGAGCTGGTGGAAAACAGGCTGGGAAAAGCACTTGATGATTTTGATTACTATGTCCTGCATCAGGCGAATATGCTGATGAATAACTCTATCAGAAGGAAGCTGAAGCTGGAGAAGGAGAAGTTCCCCAACTCTATTCAACGCTATGGCAATACCAGCTCGGCTTCCATTCCGCTGACAATCGTCACTCAACTGCACGAACAGCTGCAGGGTGATGTGAAAAATATAATCCTTAGCGGATTTGGCGTGGGGCTTTCATGGGGTTCGGTAAATATCCACGCTGATAACCTGGTGATTCCGAAACTGCTTGAAGTATAGTTCTATGGAAATATTTTCGCTTGCAGGAAAGAATATTTTAATTACGGGCGGTTCTTCGGGCATTGGAGCGGCTGCAGCCAAGGCGTGTGCCCGGGCAGGAGCTGTGGTATATCTTAATGCACGCCATGAGGAACGGGGCAACGCAGTGCTTAACCAGCTTTACGGGAAAGGGCACCAGCTGGTGCTGGCGGACCTTACCGTGGAAGAACAGCGCAACAGGCTGGTGGATGAAATGCCACCCCTGCAGGGCATGGTGCACTCAGCAGGAGCTACGGCTCACATGCCGGCACGCTTCATACGCCAGAAAAACCTCGATCATTTATTTAAGATAAATTATGAGGGTACTGTGCTTCTGACTGCGCGCATCCTGGCAAAGAAAAAAATGGAGAAGGGCGGATCGTTTGTTTTTCTCTCTTCCATAGCCACAAAATATCCCTATTTCGGAGGGGCCATATACAGCGGCACAAAAGCCGCAATAGAAGCCTACTCCAAAACGCTGGCCGTGGAGCTTGCGTCAAAAAAAATCCGCGCCAACTGCCTGAAGCCTTCCTTTGTGAAAGGCCCTATGGTTGAGGAAGCGGGAAAAACTATTTCGGAGGAGGTGCTGAAGAACTTTGAAAAAATGATGCCTCTGGGTTTCGGAGAACCTGAAGATGTGGCTAATGCCATCGTATTCTTCTTGTCGGATGCCTCGAAATGGATTACCGGAACAGAACTTAATTTAGGGGGAGGATAATGACAGCTGATAACCAACATCATAGCGCAGAGTACCAGGTAGTGGTGCCTGTGTATAACAGTGAGGGCACCCTTCAGGAGCTCTTCGGGCGTATAAAAGACACTTTCGGGGAGATTAAAACCACTTTTGGGGTTATTTTTGTGGATGACGGCAGCAAGGATAACAGCTGGGAGGTGTTAAAAGAGTTAAAAGCTTCCTATCCCGGGTTGATAAAAGCGGTGCGATTGTCTAAAAATTATGGCCAGCACAATGCCTTGTTTTGTGGACTCTCCTTTGTAAAAGAAGAACACGTCATTATTATTGATGACGATTTGCAGACGCCCCCGGAAGAGATCAAAAAGTTAGTGGCCAGGTATCACGAAAGTGAAGCTGATTTGATATATGGCTACTATAAAAAGAAGAAGCACAGCCTGCTGCGTAACTTAGGAAGTAAGTTTTTGAAGATGTCTTCCAGGCACTTGCATGAATCGCCCGGCGAAGGCTCCTCATTTAAGCTGGTGGAAAACACACTGGTAAAAAATATACTGAATCATTACCAGAACTTTGTCTATATCGATGAATTGTTCCTTTGGTATACCGAAGATATCGCCTTTGTGCAGGTGGATCATATCGCCAGGAAGGGCAGCAAATCCGGATACTCCGCCGGAAAATTATTCCGGCTCTTTTTTAATATAACGATCTACTATACGGCGGTGCCACTCAAATTGATGACCTTTACGGGATTGCTGGCATCCATTGCCAGTTTTGGGTTTGCCGTGCGCTTTATTATCCGTAAGATATTTTTTGATGTGCCCCTGGGGTATACATCCATCATAGTAACTGTTTTGTTTTCCGCCAGCCTTATACTATTGAGCCTCGGAATTATCGGGGAATACCTTAACCGCATATACATGGTGCAAAACAAAAAACCACCTTATTCTATCAAGAAAGTATTAAAATGAGGATTCATAAGTATGGAATCACGCTAAAGCGGATCGCCGAAGAGGATTTAGAACTGCTGCGGCAGTGGCGCAATTCAGAGCAGGTGAACCGTTATATGGAGTACCGGGAGTATATCACCCCCGCCATGCAGCAGGCGTGGTTCCAATCCATCAATAACTATAATAATTTCTATTATCTGATTATTCATAAAGGGAATAATGTGGGAGTGATTAATGAAAAGAATATCGACCGCAAGGCACGTGGCACTTCAGAGTCTGGGCTCTTTATCGCCAACCCTGAATACTTAAAAACGCATATCCCCTTATTTGCTTCCCTTACACTTATCGAAATTAATTTTTATATCCTTGGCGGGAAGGAGTCGTATATCCGTACGTTGCGCAACAACCAAACAGCCATTGATTATAATAAAGCGTTGGGATATGAGCTTTGTGAGGGTCAGGAAGAGGTGGAGAATCAGCTTTATGTCCTCACCCCCGGGAGCTTTGAGAACAAAACCCGTAAAATAAGAAAAGCCGCCTCAAGGTATAATGCTAAACCCTACCCAAACGGATATGTCCTTTTTGAGGCGCATGACTATGAGCAGGGTATAGCACAACGCTTTGAAGAAATTATTAACGGCGGCAAACTGCCCGTAGAGGTGCAGCGTTCAGAAACCTCTGAAGGGGTTATATTTTATTACTGAAAAGGTTTGGCGTTGCAATAGCACCCTGTTTTGCTTATGCTTGAGGTTTACAGCCATCCGCCGGTAAAGAGATATGGAAATCAACAAAAGTTTAGCTTTTTTTACTACAACCAGTAAGAAAAGGAATCCCCGCGGCAATTTGCCTTACAGTCCAAAAGCTTTTTTGATAGTTTCTGTAAAATCGAGTTTTTCCCATGCAAAGAAGTCAGCGGTTTTTTGTGTGCCATAATTGTCGCCGTTTCCGTTATAGAGCGTTATTTCTTTGGTTTTAGGATCGCGGCCCATATGGCCATGTGCTGCTGTTTCTTCAAAAACGGGATTCTTTAAACCAAAGCGTTCGATAATGGCGCGGGGCCTGAGGTCAAAGAGTTTTTCTATCTTTTCGCCGATTTCCAAATCACTCATATTGACCTTCGATTTGCCGTAAGTGTGCACATAAATCCCCACAGGTTCCGCAATACCAATAGCATAGGCTACCTGTACCAGCATTTCATGAGCCACTCCGGCAGCCACCATGTTTTTAGCAATATGGCGTGCCGCATATGCCGCCGAGCGGTCTACCTTGGAGGCGTCTTTTCCTGAAAAAGCGCCGCCGCCATGTGCGCCCTTGCCGCCGTAGGTGTCTACAATAATTTTGCGTCCGGTGAGGCCTGTGTCGCCGTGAGGGCCCCCAATCACAAATTTTCCGGTAGGGTTAACGTGCAGGATACAGTGCTCGTCAAAAAGGCTTTGGAAATATTCCGGCAGGCGCTTTTGAACCCGCGGAATCAGGATATCTTTCACATCTTTTTTGATAGTGGCTAACGTTGCCTGCTCATCTTTTCCGGGCATCTCGTCGTGCTGGGTAGATACCACAATGGTATGGATGCGCTGTGGGCTGTCTTTATCATAATCATACTCCACCGTCACCTGCGATTTTGCATCGGGGCGCAGGTAGGTCATTTGTTTACCCTCTTTGCGTATTCGCGATATTTCCTGCATCAGCATATGCGAAAGCATGATGGGCAGAGGCATATAGTCGCCGGTGCTGGCTGTTTCGGCAGTGGCGTAACCAAACATCATGCCCTGGTCTCCCGCACCCTGCTCCCCTTCGCCGCGTTCCACCCCCTGGAAAATATCAGGCGATTGCTCGTGGATGCTCGAGATGATACCGCATGAGCTGGCATCGAACATATATTCAGGGTTGGTATAGCCTATTCTTTTTATCACTCTTCTTGCCACCTCCTGCACATCTACATAAGCATTGGTGCGGACTTCGCCGCTAAGCACCACCAGGCCGGTAGTTACCATTGTTTCAATAGCTACCTTGGAGTTTTGGTCGTGCTTCAGAAATTCATCGAGCAAAGCATCAGAAATCTGGTCGGCAATTTTGTCAGGGTGTCCTTCAGAAACGGACTCTGACGTGAATAAGTATCCCATAATAGTTTTATCTGTTTAAAGTGTTCTATAATGCTGCCACTTGGTGCTTGTTTTAATCATGCTGCGTATGTGTCTGATATATCTCAAACAATGTCTGTTTTCATTTTGTCTTATCCCACGTAAGTGGCGTAGCTTATTAAATGAATGCGCAAAAGTAAGAAAATAGACGTTATTTTGTTCGATTGCGATGCAATTTATCTTTGGAACCTGATACATTCCCGGGCTGAAAACGAACCTGTTCGGGCAATTTTATCGCCCCGGGGGCTGGCGGACGCCTGCATTAATTATGCAGTAGAACAGCTATTTACCATCAGCAGCACCACAAGGGGTTTTTTCTTTAACACTTTAATAAGCTATCAAGTCTGCACAGTGTATAACAGCGATATATAGTTAAATTTTTAATGGCTCTCTGAGACAATGCCTGTAACAGGAAAACAATATTGTCCGGTTTCTTTAGCCTTAGCAGGCTTTAAGTGGCCGCGTTACAAACGCGAAAAGAAGTCGGCACGCGATACAATCGCGCGCCAGCCCCGGGCAAAACAAAAGTTTGCGCGCGTCTGTGACGCGTGCCGATTGTACTTGTCATTACCAATGACATTATCGGCCGGGGTAGTACATGGAATTGATAACCGTTCTTTCTATAGACATGTGGTGCCTCTGGCATCGGTTCGCTGGAGATTTTTTGTGTAAATGGTAAGGTGTCCGCCGCATGAAAAGCATGGTGATTCCGATACAGGCTTTCTCCCCTCATCTAAAAAGCTAGCCTGAACAATAAGCTAATAAGGTATGGAGGAGTGGAATATTTTTTCTACTAAGGTTTGACGGAGAGGAATAAGGTTTTTAATAGCCAAGCTCTTTGATAAATTACTTCAAAGAAAGCAACAGGGAACTCTTATTCCCGGGTAAAATAGTCGCAGACAAATTGTTTTTATAGCCGGAGGTATGTAACGCTTTTCTAAACCAGAGCATGCTGAGGGAAAACCTTATTCGGCGGTCTCTTTAACCTTAGTAGGCAGATGGCCACCCCCTTATTTTTAACCTCAGTTCTTCTTTAAGCAAGCGTTGCAAACGCGAAAAGTAGTCGGCACGCGATACAATCGCGCACCAACCCCAACAAAACAAAAGTTGGCGCGCGTCTGTGACGCGTGCCGATTGTACTTGTCATTACCAATGACACTTCTCCTGCAGGAATGGTTGAGCGCTCATATACCTCTTTTTCTGTTTTTCCGTGAAGAAATATAGATGATGGCAATAGAAGCGTTTGGCATGTTTATTCAACATTTTCAGGATACACTGAAAAAACAATAAGCTAATAAGGGCTGGAAGGAGGGGTGGGATATTTTTTCTACTAAGGTTTGACGGAGAGGAATAAGGTTTTTAATAGCCAGGCTCTTTGATAAATTACTTCAAGAGAGTCATCAACAGGGAAGCCTTATTCCTGGACAAACAACCCCGGATAGATTGATTTGATAACCTGACGTTTTTAATGGCTCTGTAAACCAATGCCTGTAACATGGGTTTGCCGCAAAAAAAAGGTTATCGGCTTTGGATGATTATTCGTTTTCGTTAGCTGAGGTAAGTCGATGGAATACTTGCTCCAGGCTCTCTTTTTCTTTGTTGAGGGATAATATGGTCAGGTCTTTACTAACAGCAAAACGGAATAGCAGGCCTCTGACTTCCTCGTCGCCCTGTGACTCAACCACCCATTTTTGGTCGTCGATTCTAATAACCTTACTGACGGCCTCCACCTTCTCCAGCTCCGATTTTTTTACTTTGCCGCTGAATTCTACGGTGATGATGGCTTTTTGTCTGGAACGGCCGGTAATGTTACTGGTTTTGTCGTCAGCCACCACCTTTCCGCGGTTGATGATAACCACCCGGTCGCAAACCGCTTCCACTTCCTGCATAATATGGGTGGAGAGCAAGACGGTTTTTTCTTTGCCTATCTCTTTGATGAGGGCGCGGATTTCTGCCAGCTGGTTTGGATCCAGCCCCGAGGTGGGCTCATCTAAGATAAGCACATCCGGCGAAGGCAATAGAACCTGAGCCAGCCCCACGCGCTGCCGGTAACCTTTGCTGAGCTGGCCTATTAATTTGTTTTGTTCGGAAGTAAGTCTTGTGGTTTTTATGATGCTATCGATGGCTGCTTTTGAGGTTTTCACATGATTGATGCCGGCAACAAATTCCAGGTATTCGCGGACATACATCTCGGTATAGAGCGGGTTGCTTTCAGGGAGATATCCCACTTGCTTCTTAACTTCCAGCGGGTTATCCTCTATACTAAAGCCGTTAACGGTGACGGTGCCGCTTGTTGGGGGAATAAAACAGGTGATAATTTTCATCAGCGTTGATTTCCCGGCCCCATTGGGGCCCAAAAGTCCTAAAATCTCACCGGATTTTACCTGCAGCGAAACATCATCAACGGCTTTCTGATCTCCATACATCTTAGTGACATGAGATATTTCTATCGACATATTGCTTTCTTTTATTTTAAGTGCAAATTTAGGCTGAAAAATTGAACTGCATTGTATTCGATGAAAAAATGGGTGGTGTTTACGTTACATTGATAAGCGATTATAGCTGCGAAGCAACTTAATCTTTTCTAATGCAGTATCAGCAAAATGTTTCGCTGCTCCGCACCCTGGGAATTTGAGAGGAGAAATGTTTTAACTGCAAATATTCAGGTGTGCTGCACCATTAATCAATTATTGGTAATTATTTAGTGTCCGTCTATAATGTCCGATTTCTGCCCCGATGGCTCGGGGTAAACTGTTATGCTTGTTTTGAAAACAGTCATTTACCTGTGTAAACTCCTTGATTTTCAAAACTACGCAAGCCTTGAACTCGAACATTATAGATCAGATTGCGCCAAGCTAAGCCCGTGGAAAAGGGGATTAGTATCGTTCTTTGAAACTTTTCATAGGAAACCAATAGGTACCCAATCCTACCGGGAAAGCCTAACCAGCA
>Ga0307979_1001767_pt1 | contig 15258 bp, 12 predicted proteins | sample OrgLakmetage1058_FD_201833 | JGI IMG/M metagenome (GOLD analysis project Ga0307979, IMG submission 201833) | Saline water microbial communities from Organic Lake, Antarctica - #1058 | ecosystem: Environmental > Aquatic > Non-marine Saline and Alkaline > Saline | place: Antarctica: Organic Lake...
CATTGCTTCAACCTGTTCTTCACTCACAGGAGGCAATCCAGCGAAAGGCGCCTCAGCAGATATGACCATACCCAGGCTAGCAGCTGCTGCAGGAGCCAATACAGGGGAGGTCGCGATGGGTGGAGGTCTTTTGGCAGCATAAGATGGAGGCGCTACACCAGCACGCGTGAAGGGGTCAAGCGAGGTCATCGTCGATGGTTTTCTGTTGCGGAGGCTGGACAGTGACCCCTGTAGTTTCGCGCCACCACCCTGTACCGGTGCTGCTGCTGACGACGACGACGAAGATGGGCTGCGCTCGTAAGTGCCCGGTGAGCTCGAGAGGAATTTCTCGAGGCTGCTTGAAGCCCGGCCACCTCCACTTCCAACAGCAGCCGCTGGCGCAAGTGCCGATCCGCGGCGTCTCCAGCTGCTGCTGCTACCACTGCTGCTACCACTGCCGCTACCACTGCCGCTACCGCTGTTGTTGGTAGATACTTGAGCGCCGACGCGTGACTGAACACGAAGCGCTGAGCGTGGGCTCAAGGGAGGGCTCGAACCATTGCTGTGCGTGCTGGATGCAGTCGACGGGCTGATCGCATCAGTGTCTGCAGGCGTGTGCGGCGACCAAGCCGACGCTGACCCTGAGCCAGGTGGCGAAGGCGTCGCTAGAGCCGACGGCCGCGCGGCAATCATGTTGTTCGTATGGTTCTTGCCGTCGCTAGCAAGGTTGCCGTCGGAGTAGCCACCGATGGAAAAGGACACTTTGCGAGCTAGCGGCTTTTGTTTCGGTGTTGGCGTGGGTGTAAAGCTTACACTGCTTGTAGATCGGTTGTTCTGATCTTGCAATGCCTGCGTGCCTCCAGCTGACGCGGGCGTAAACTCCAGCGTGTTGTCCTGGGACAGCGGTGGCGATGGTGACGCCCAAGGACTTGGCGACAACAACGGTGATATCGACGACGGTTCGCCCGCTGGGGTGCGTGGGCTCCCAAAAGGGGGAGTGTTGCCGCGGTCTCCTGGCCTCGTTGCATTCGCAGTCGACTTCTGAAGCTGCCGCTCAAACTCGGAGACAGCATCCGTGTACTCGTGGTAAGCTTCCGACTCCGCAACAGAGGCCAGCAAAGCACCAGTGCCGCCCATCGGAGAAAACATCACCGATTGCGATGGCGGCGACGACGACGAAGAGGCTGATTTCAGTGGTGGTTGGTGCGCAGAGTGCAGCACAGAGAGGAACTCTCCGAAGTCAATCGCGCCGTTCCCATTAACATCCACTGCCATGAGGAGAACGAGTGTAAAGATGGTAGGTTATGGAGGTTAAATGAGCGCAAACACATTAAAAGAAATTGTTGTGGAAAATCTCCCCACGCTACCCCCTCTAGTGATTGGATATCTCCGTTAAAAACGCTACTAAGTTAGCAAGGATTTTCTGCAACAGAAGTAAGCGAAGCATACAAAAACTGATACATGATATCTAGAAGTCGCATCGCAATAGTGTATGAAAAACAGGTGAATGCCGTCGTATACGTAGTACGACGATCATAACACGTATCCACCCACGTTTGTTACCTTCAGCCATTAGCAAAGTTAAGCGCTCCTCTGAGACTGGCGCGCCAAGCTTGCTCAGCGCTTGAGCGAGCTCATTGCGATCCACCGTACCGTTGTTGTCTGCGTCGTAGAACGCAAATAGCTGCTTAGCGTGCTGGAGTTGTGCGTCTGTGAACGCGTGGGCTAGGGTTCGTGGCACTGAAAGCTGCGGAGAGGTAGCTGCTCTATTGGCATGGCTAACACGACCCTTGAGTTCCGAAAGTTTTACCATTTCAAAGTTGGGCAGGTACTCTGAAAGCCGACTGAAAGTTTATGAGTTTCTCTTCTTAAGGCTCAAGGCGATGATGCAGTCCCCATGTGGATCTTAGGATTTTTCACAAGTGTTGCACCCTAACAATTCTTAGGCCTCAAGCGCGATACCAATGGCGATGGAGAAAATATCGCGATGTGTTCTTACTGCTAAGCGCAAGTGAGAGAAATTGCTGTGAGGTGGGTGCGGTAACAAGACCTACTGTTGGGCTATTGGGCTACGTTGTCTTGTTATAGGCAGTCTTCAGCTCATGTCTGTCAGCAAGCACGAAGGCATCGAAAGATCCATGAATGAATTTGTGGTGCTTTCGAGAAATCTCAGGATATTTTCGGGGACTCGCGACTCTCCCAACTCCCGACCCCCAAAAGGGGGGCGAGGACGGACTCTCCTCGGCATTTCGGTGTTAATAAAATTTCGGTCGTTTTGGATGAATAAGTTTTAGGAGCAGTGAGTGTGTCCGAGCAGTCCGAGCGTCCGAGTGTGCATAGGAAGGTCGTTGCACAGCAACACGGTGCTAGACTATGGTTCGTGTCGGAGATATGCTGAAAAAGAAAAAGAGTCTTTGGATTTAAACAAATGAAGATGAAGCCCGCAACATGTTCCGATCGCACGCAACTTTCCACGAAGAAGGTGAGGGAGTAATCCGTCCGAGGCTTGTGAAGTCGCACACCAAATCTACAACTCCTGATCTGTTTTCCTCATTTCACATCGTAAACACTCAGACGGAACAAGCGGCGTAGATGCTAAGTGGTTTCCTAAACTCATGAAAGCCCTTGTGGCGTGGGCCAATAGGACGGAGATTGAGAACTCTATCCGTTCAAAGAAACCAACGCAGCCACTCATTCCAACACCCTCGAGGCGGGACTTGCAAGCTGCATTTAAGCTCGCTGACGCCGACAAGAATGGTTACGTTGACGAAGAAGAATTCCTTGAGCTCTTTTCGGCAGTGCTTGCAGGTAAAGTGCGGGGCCTCGGAGGGGGCATTGAATTTTACCGTCGACCCACTCAGCACATGCGCTGGGGTGACAACGAGTTTGAACCGGACACTGACTGGCAAGACTTGTTCTTCGACCTTCTGTTTGCTGGGGGAGCTTTCTGTGGGGCTGCGCTTCTAGGCGAGGCTCTAATCAACGGCCAAGAAATTGAAGGATTTGGCTGGTAGGCACTTCATATTTCGTGGTAGACTTCCTTGATTATCACGCTAGCTCTTCGTTTATTCACATCGTTTTCACTGTGAATCAGGTTTTGCGCTACATTCATGTGCCTAGCTCAGCAGTGGGTCATGCGCACTCATCTTGCCAGTCGCTTCGCGTCCACTTCGATGTTTCACGCCGTTGTTCTCGAACAAGTGGAATTTTGTTTGATTGCCTTGGCTACTTGGCATATCCCTTTGTCACCCATCAATATTGAGATTTCCTCGACGGCGTACTCCTCCTATTCTTCATATTCCTCTGAAGAGAGGCGACTCGCTGGTAGTTCCACGTATGGTAGCGGGGACTACCTTATTTTCCCGCCCGTAGATCAGTTGCGCCGCAACATAGATGGGTGTGCCTTCGGATTCAGTTTCTTCCTCGGCATGAATACTCTCCTTTATGTGGCGCGATGGTCTGAGATATTGTTCGACCCAGTTGCATCAGCAGGTGCCAAGAAGTTGGCACGCTACTCCGTCCTGGCCTATACCGCAGTTGCCGCTGTTTTCTTCGCCGGTGCTGCTCTATGCTATGTTGCAGGCCCCGGCGGAGGAGCTGATGACGACTACAAATATGACGACGAAACAGCCAGCGCGTGCATGTTTATTTGGTTCACAGCAAATGTTACAATGCTGGGCTCTCTTGCCCTTTGGGTTGGTATCATGGGCGCGAAGCCTGTTGAAGAGGCTCAGGCACAATCAGTTCCAATGTGCGTGTCTTATTTGATCACTCGCGTTGGTGAATGGACGATGGTAATGCTCGGCGAAACTGTTTTAAGTCTCCTCGGCGTGCCATTGAAGAGTAACATGATGGTCTACTTAATGTTCACGTGCTCAATGCTTATTGCTGGTAACCTTCAATTTCAGGGCTACACAATCCACCCGATTCACGCTGAGCATCACGTTCTTGCGGGCGGTCAGTTTAATTATAAAGGCTACTTATACTTGATCTGGGCAACCATTTGGTATGCAACGATTCTCGTGTTGGTTGGAACCGGCGCCAAAGTTCTGTCGAAGAAGGCCACTTATGGATTGGTCTTTGAAGGCGCAAATTGGTGCCTTAGTGGGGGCTTAGCTGGCGCGTTCATCTCCAACATGACATTTCAGTCGTTACACCACCGAGACCAAAACAAGGAACTCGGGCTCCTGGACTGTTTCACTTCAAACAACGTTTCTGCGAATACTAAAGGTGCCTCAAGCACCTGTTTCGGTACCGACAAAATTTCTCCTCGGAGTGCACTTTTCGATCTTTGCAAAGCCGGTACTGTGGTGCTTCTTTTCGCCATTGCATTGGCGAACCAGGAACCAAACTACACTGTATTTGGGTCTTTCTTCGTTGTGTTTGTGCAATCTATGCTTGTGTTGTACGAAAATTCGAGCGGCTTGGACAATCATGACGAAAATGAAGACGACCATGACGACTTGGTCCCTAAGAAAATGCAGGACGATCCAGAGGCTGTCTTCTCTGAGGTGCCCGTTTCCAAGAGCAACGAGGAGTTCAAAGATACTGGAACCAGCCTCGATGCAGCTACCTACAAGTCTAGGCGGTCTTCAAGTGGGCTTGAGAAGGAGTCTGGTTCTTCCAGCCCAACAAAAAGGCCATCTGGACCAAAGAAAGCAACGAAGCCTAAAGCGCGAAGCAAAAATTTCGAAGCCCCAATTGAAGAGGTATGATACAATTTTTAAAGGCATCCAACATAGGCCGCAAATTTGATAAGGGCAATTATGAATACATTCAAGAAGCAGTACTCTGCTGTTTATCTTTTTTTATCAAGAGCTGATGCGGGTGATCTGATGAATCATAGATCTCGACGACTTCAGATTCTGAGGTCGCCTTTTAAACGTAGATAGTTCCACAACAAATAACAAATAGCCATGGTCAGTAGAACACTCTAGCTCTCCATGCCACATCCCAGACAGAATTATCCAGGTTTAGGTTGGGTTGTTGGGTTTGTGGGATGGGGCTAGGGTAGGTGTTTATAATTTATCTAATTCAACAGCATTTGGCCCAAAATATCTGAATATGTGCTTATTTGATAGGGATGATAGAGAATTTAAGCGCGACTGCGATGTGCTCTCCAGTCTATTTAGTTCTCTATTATTTCTCCAGACCCCAGAAAAGTATACCATATAGCATAATTTTTTAGAGGGGGGTGGAAGTATTATGCCCTCTACACACTATCCTCTTTACGATTTTGACTTGCGCGCAACGCACGCGCGTACACTTCTGCCCGCAGCATTGGCTTCTGTGTCTTTCAGTGTCATTTGGGTTTGTATTTCTGTAGTTCGAGTTCGAGTTCAAAAAGCAATCTCATTTGAGAGCGCGAACTCGAACGCCCTTTCCCAAGTCATCTGTGGGCAACCAATCGGCCGAGAACACAATACCCAGGCACTCAACAGACACTGCCGAGGCGCCTGGCTCATGAGCATGGCGAAAAGCAAGTAATGAAACTACATTAATCATAGATAAGTCAAACGACAACTTCCACAGGGCAGGTGGGAAAGGCGAGAGAAAACTTTGTGCTTTGGAAAGAAAACTTATCGAGTTGTCAAGTCGGAGACTCTTCACAGCAAGCACCAAATGAGAAGCCCGAAGGATTATTTTTCCAGGTAGGGATAGTGAGCTCAAAGGAGGCTTTTCGTCCAGCTTTCGAATTTCGAAGTAGTTTAATTGCCTCGTTAATATCAAGGCCTTTTCGTTTTCTCGCGATGATACACATGATACACCGCCCGCTACCGACGACTGTACCAGTGGCGTACGAATTGCATCCGACAATCATTAACACCTCGCGAGTGCGCACCGATAGAGGCTACCTGATGAGAGCCAAGGACTCGGCAGTCTCCTCGGAGGGAACTTACAAGGTAATTTAGATGCTAAATTGAACCCCGGCGGAGGTGAAAGAAAAACTTCAGCGGTAGGCGCATAATGGGAACTTACCACCCATCCGTCCACCAGGGTGGGATATTCTTTGGCTCGCCAAGTCCCGTCCAAGGGCCAAAGTCTCCTTCCTCCTGAGAACTCGTCCCTTAAACCTTAACACCTGGCGCTAACGCAACGGAGAAATTTCAAACGATGCTTATACACTGAGCGAAGCTCTCAACCCTAACGGGGAGGTAATTATAATAAGCGAGGGTGGCGAAGGCAAATAAATCTTATCTTAGCAGAAGACGTGGAAGTTGATATATCTGGTGACAAATTCGGTAAGTGATATGGATATACCTTAGTTCTTTGCTGTGTACTGTGCATTTCTCTTATACGCACGGCATTAAGTTGGCGTTAAGCCGGAGCCAGAACTAGAGCGCTCTTTCCTGGCCATTGGTGTTGTAAACCAAGCCAAGAAAGCATGATTGCACCTTATAAAGCGCGAATGGGAACCTGAACTCTATCTTATATCTATGTATTCACATCTATTTCATATCAAGGAACAACGAACAAGGAACCCAAGCAGTCAAAAGAAAGGTTAATGCGGTAAGCACCTAATGAAAAGTTCGTTACAGGTATGCACCGGAATCTGAGCGGCCCTGAACCAACAATAATGCCTTCGAGAGTACGTCTTGTGTATTCCTTGCATCAAACCTGCTCAATTTGGGCCTCAGGGATTGTACTGCAGGCCTTTGAATAGGTTTCCTTTCTGCCAACCTTCTTTTTCTGGCGATCATCTGTAAGTCGCTTAGTTAAGTTGTCTGACTCGGCGAATTTATTACGGCTTTTTGAGACTCTTTCTCGAGAAACTCTTTCAGTTTGTTCTTTCAGGTTGGCCTTTAGAAGACTTCTTGACGATCCCTGTCGAAGACCATCAAATTTTCTTGGTATTTGTTGACGAGCAACATGCTTAGCTTGCTTTTTTTGTTTGGAAGTAGAATCCTTGGACTCTGCTTCTGCCTTAACAGGTGCTGCAGCAAGACGACTATCATTGTTGCTGGTAGTATCGGTACTGTCTTCACCAGCAGTTTTACTCATATTTCTGCTATTCAAGATGGCAGCATTGACAGCCGACTGCTCGAAGGAAGACGTCGACTGTTCTGTGAGTGCATTCACTGGAGGAGGTGCTTTAGCATTTGGTTTCATGGTGAAAGAAAAGGCTGCCTTCAAGTGCTTCGCCAAAGGTGATGTTCTCTTGTGAACAGTGCGCGGAGGTCCTGGTGGATTCTTTTCCTTGGAGGCATGATCGCGTTCAGGGTGATCCAGGCCACTCGAATGCTCGTATAAGACAAGCATAGATTGCGTCATTGCAACAAAGTAGCATACGAAAACTGTGAGATTTGGCTCCTGTTTTGCAATAGCAAGGGCGAAAAGAAGCACTAAAGTGCCGGCTTTACCCAGGTCAAAAACTGCACTTCGGAACGAAATTTTATCAGTCCCTGAGCAGGTACTCGAGGCACCTCTTGTTCCCATCGGAACATTGTCCGAAGTAAAACAATCAAATAGTCCAAGTTCCTTGTTTTTATCTCGTTGATGCAATGCCTGAAATGTCATGTTTGATATGAATGCCGCGGCTAAGCCGCCACAAAGGCACCAATTTGCGCCTTCGAGTACTATTCCGTAAGTTGCTTCTTTGGTAAGAACCTTGGCTCCAGTGCCTATAAGTACGAGGATCATTGCATACCAAATGGTAGCCCAGATCAAGTACAAATATCCTTTGAAACTGAATTGACCGCCTTGCAAGACATGGTGCTCAGCGTGAATTGGATGAATCATGTAGCCTTGGAACTGGATATTGCCAGCAATGAGCATAGTACATGTAAACATTAGGTAAACCATCATATTTCTTTTTAGAGGCACACCAAGCAAGCTGAGGACAGTTTCGCCAAGCATTACCATCGTCCATTCACCAACGCGAATAATCAAGTAGGTCACACACATCGGAACTGATAACGAATGAGCCTCTTCAACAGGCTTTTTGCCTATTATCCACACCCATAAGGCAAGGGAGCCCAGCATCACAACATTGGCTCCAAGCCAAATGTATACGCACGCGCTGGCTGTATCATCATCAAAGCTGTAACCGTCATCGGCTCCTCCACCGGGGCCAGCAACATGGCAAAGAGCTGCACCAGCGAAGAAGACACCTGCGACCACCGTGTAGGCTAGGGTAGAGAAGCGCGCCAAATTTTTTGCTCCAGCTGTCGAAACGGGGTCAAACAAAATTTCCGACCAGCGCGCTACATATAGGAGGGTATTTAAGCCGAGGAAGAAACTGAAGCCAAAGGCACATCCGTCAATATTGAGGCGCAGTTGATCAACTGGTGTGAACACGAGAAGGTCCCCACTACCATACGTGGTACTGTCAGCAAGCCGACGCTCTTCAGAAGATGATGTGGAATAAGAAGTATTGTAAGAAAATGACGACGATGATACTTCAATACTGATGTCTGTCAGAGGGATATGCCAGGTCGCTAATGCAATCAAACTAAATTCTAGTTGTTCGAGAACAACGGCGTGAAACATCGATGTGGACGCAAAGCGACTGCTAAGGTGAATGCGCATGACCCACTGTTGAGCGAGGCACATGAACATGGAGCAGAACCTGAGACATGCGATCAAGGAGAGTGTGAAAATTTGACGCTAAATCACTTGTTGTTAAGAATGCAGAAAGTCTTGCCTACCAGCCAAATCCTTCGAATTCTTGGCCGTTGACTAGGGATTCGCTCAAGAGTGCTGCCCCGCAGAAAGCACCGCCAGCAAAAAGCAGGTCAAAGAATAAATCTTGCCAGTCGGTATCAGGGTGGAACTCATCGTCTCCCCAGCGCATGTGCTGAGTGGGCCGACGGTAAAATTCAATGCCATCTCCTAGGCCCCGCACTCTGCCAGCGAGCACTGCCGAAAAGAGCTCAAGGAACTCCTCTTCATCGACATAGCCACTCTTGTCAGCATCTGCAAGCTCGAACGCAGCCTGCAAGTCCCGCTTAGTGGGCTTTGAAATCAGCGGCTGGGTAGGCATGTTGTCACGAATGGAGGTTTCAATCTCCACCCTGTTGGCCCATGCGACCAGAGCTCTCATTAACTTCGGAAACATCTTGCGATCCACACCAAGCACACCATCTAAAAATTGATACGTACCAGCCACAGAAGGCACATATCAGCGGGGATCAAATTTCGCTTTCTATGTGAAATACCGATTCAAGCGCGGTCTCACCTTCCCCGGGAATGGCAGTCGCATGCGATCGGAACATTTCACATGCTTCCTCGTCATTAGTTTTCATCCACAGGCTTCTCTTCTTTTTTAGCATATCTCGAACACGAACCATGGTCTTGGAATGGATGGTTATGCTCTCGGAAGCACGTACGGGCAACTTTAGGCTTGCGGCTCAGATCGGCAAATCGGCTGGTTAGAAATTTTAGCTAAATATTTTAGCCATGCCGGCGGGACCATTCCAAATCAATGTGCAATAATCTAACTGTCGTCGCAGTGGTTGTTGTCAAGATTTTTCATTCTGTAGATTTCGTCACAGAATTTCCACGCCGGTACTTACTGCGTTCCGCAGCAATGCACCAACCACAACGACCAAAACAAATGAGAACACAAGATCAAAATCTTCGTTGATGATGCTTGGCCTTTTCGAGTTGTCCCGCCGGCATGGCTGTCTCAAGGTGTCCCAAATTTTACGGCTGCTGCAAAACAGACACAGCTTTAGAGCTTTAGATAATCAATCATTTCGAGACAATGGTTCGCGTCGGTGACATGTTGAAGAAGAAGAAGAGTCTGTGGATTCAAACGAATGATGACGAAGCTCGCGCAATGTTCCGATCGCACGCAACTGCTATTCCAGAGCAAGGTGAGAGCACGATCGAACTGATCACTGTAACACCGTGCAAACGGATTTAAGTATCGCTGACTGATTAATCTTGCGTTACATGGATCCACCTGATATGGGCAGGTGACGAATGTGGCGTCAACGGTAAGGTGTTTCGCAAGCTCATGAAAGCTCTCGTTGCTTGGGCAAACAAGACGGAGGTCGAGAAATCGATTCGTGACAACGTTGCCACCCAGCCTCTGATTTCAAAGCCCACTAAAAGAGACTTACAAGCTGCATTCAAGCTCGCTGATGCAGACAAAAGCGGTTATGTTGATGAAGAGGAGTTCCTGGAGCTCTTCAGAGCTGTGCTTGCCGGAAAAGTGCGGGGCCTTGGTGGGGGCACCGAATTTTACCGTCGACCCACTCAGCACATGCGCTGGGGAGACGACGAGTTCCATCCAGACACTGATTGGCAAGACCTGTTCTTCGACCTGTTGTTTGCTGGTGGGGCATTCTGTGGTGCTGCGCTTCTGGGCGAATCCTTGATCAACGGCCAAGAAATTGAAGGATTTGGCTGGTAGGCTTCACGTAACGTCAAATTTATGTAGATTCTTTATTCCCGCTTTGGTCACTCTCTTGTCTTGGAACAGGTTTTGCTCCATGTTCATGTGCCTCGCTCAACAGTGGGTCATGCGTATTCATCTCGCCAGTCGCTTTGCGTCCACATCGATGTTTCACGCCGTTGTTCTCGAACAAATGGAATTTTGTTTGATCGCCCTAGCGACCTGGCATATCCCACTGGCAGACGTCTATATCGAGGTGCCATCTTCTTCATCCTCCTCCTATTCTTCATATTCTGCATATTCCCCTGAAGAGCGTCGACTTGCCGGCAGCACCTCGTATGGTAGCGGAGACTTTCTCGTGTTCACGCCTGTAGATCAACTGCGTCGCAACATTGATGGATGTGCCTTCGGTTTCAGTATATTCCTTGGAATAAATACACTTCTTTACGTGGCACGTTGGTCTGAAATATTGTTTGACCCAGCTGCATCAGCAGGCGCAAAAAAACTGGCGCGTTTCTCTACACTAGCCTACACGGCGGTTGCTGGTGTCTTCTTCGCTGCTGCTGCTCTTTGCTTTATTTCGGGCCCCGGTGGAGGGGCCGACGATGGCTACGAGGATGAAACAGCCAGTGCGTGCATGTTGATTTGGTTTGGAGCAAACGTCACATTGCTGGGCTCGCTTGCCTTTTGGGTATGGATCATGGGTAAAAAGCCTGTCGAAGAGGCTCATTCGCAATCTGTTCCGATGTGTGTGACCTACTTGATTATTCGCGTTGGTGAATGGACGATGGTAATGCTTGGCGAAACTGTTTTGAGTCTCCTCGGCGTGCCATTGAAGAGCAACGTAATGGTGTATCTAATGTTCACGTGTTCAATGCTCATTGCTGGCAACATTCAATTTCAAGGCTACACAATTCATCCAATTCACGCTGAGCACCACGTCTTGCAAGGCGGTCAATTCAGTTTCAAAGGGTACTTGTACTTGATCTGGGCTACCATTTGGTATGCATCACTTCTAGTCTTAATTGGGACCGGTGCCAAGGTCCTAACAAAAAAAGCATCCTATGGAATAGCATTTGAAGGCGCAAACTGGTGCTTGTGCGGCGGCTTAGCTGGCGCGTTCATATCGAACATGACATTTCAGTCGTTACACCACCGAGACAGCGACAAAGGGCTCGGACTTCTGGACTGCTTCACGTCGAATAATGTTTCCATGGCAACAAAAGGTGCATCTAGTTCCTGCTCAGGCACGGACAAAATTTCGCTTCGAAACGCTATCTTCGACCTGTGCAAAGCCGGTACGGTGGTGCTCCTTTGTGCCCCCGCCATTGCCAACCAGCTCCCAAACTACACTGTTTTTGGGTGTTACTTCATTGTCTTCATGCAATCTATGCTCGTCTTGTACGAGAACTCGAGCGGCCTCGAGAACCACGAAGATCAAGATGAAGACCGCGACAACGCCACCCCGGAAGAAAAGCCCGACCAAGTTATTGATCGTACAAGCACAGACCCTAAAACTAAAACTCTGTTCGCGAAACTTCGCTCCGCAGTCTTCTCTGGTTCCATTAAAGCGATTGATAGTTCTCTTTCGAATGGTCACGTCGAGAAACCTTCGTCTTCTATTGAGCGACCCATAGCTACTCCCGTCAATTTGAAGGACAACGCGGAGGTTAAAAGTGCCTGCGATGATCACAACAGCTCAGACTCTGCCATGGCTGTTGAGAAACCTGAAGCTACGGACAAAGATTCTCCATCTAAAGTCAAAGTCATGTCGGAAGCATCCTTGACGAGGCGTTTAGGTACCACAATGTAAGGACTCAGGCCTTCAACAGCCTCGAGGCATGCTTGGAATTGGTACGGCGTGTGCTGCCGATGCGGACGCGGTGGCTGCTTATAAATTGGAAATGTGTTAATCTGGTCTATATCTATGTGAGCTGCGAAATGAAGTAAATAAGCATGGGCTGTCCGCGAGGCTACTGATTATTTGTTTTTGTGTCTACGCCTGACGCAACTCCGCTCCTTTGGGCTATATAGTTCTTATGTATGTCACCTGTTATTGATTTATTCTTCTGTCCTACGTGCTACGGGGGGAAATTCTATATAGCTATGGCTATGGCATTTAGGTGCACCAAAGTACTTACAAAGAATTACTGAGCCCCAGGTTCCCTAAGAGCAGTGCAATCAGCAATTGAAAACAATGAAGTTAAAACAATGAAGTTAAAAGTTAGTAAAAATTATGGCACTTGGCACCTTCCGGGATAATGCCCGTGCAAATCGCCCACCATACAGGATGCAGACTAGATTAGATTATACACCCCAATTGCAAAGAACAGAGGTAATCTGTAAATAATTTATTCGTAAAAACTCCACAACAAGTCTGACTGGGCTGAGTGTCCTCGTGCGTATTGTAATGTTTAGCTTTTACTGCCATTTGCCCTGTAGGACCAATTTTCAGGAGGCTTAAAGTGGTCAGTTAAGCACAGGCTGCATTGCTGCTTTCGATGAGATTCGATTGGATGGTGCACAAAGCGGCGCGAGCGACCACCCTTTGTTGGACACAAGTGTGCGCTCAATGCCATCGGCATGCGCAATGCCGACCACCATGACAATAACCGCGTCTTTAGGGGCGTTGGCGTTGATCGAAGCAGCCATAAACCGATCTCGCTCGCCAATCATTGCCTCGTACACCTGTTCGATGTGAGGGAAGAGCTCAACTGAAACATGCTAGCTAGGGCACTCTGGCATTATGCTCGAAAAAAATAGAATACACAATTACACGAATTCGAACACAGCAGCCATTCAAATATGCATTATTTCGCATGTTTGATCATAGTGGCTCACCTCGGGCACTTCTTCTTTGACCAAATTCATTACTTTCCCAACCGTCGCGCGCTCTTTGATCAATTCCACTACCGCTGCCAGCTGAACCTACGTGCATCCAGTGACTTAAGGCAGAGACACCGGTTTTGAACGATACACGAAGAGCGAGACTCTGATGTTCGATTGCCAATTATTACCGGATTGTTGAGTGACGTGTTGGCAAATTCTTTCAGCTCGGGCGCGCTGTCTTCAAGGGCCTGGAGTTTGGCTTCAAGTTTATTGTTGGGTTGACTCAAGGAGTCAAAATCAGAGACCTGTTCATCAAAACCGTCTTCAAGAAAAGTGATAGGCAAAGTGAAATGTGAAATGCATGCGTACAAAGCGCTTTAAAATGATGCAAAATAACGGTACAAGCAATCTCACAGCTATATTTTCGAGGATTAAAAGCACAGAAAGTAGAAGTCATCGTGCACTCTCAGAGACCATCAAAATAGACCCATAATTCCATCCTATCTCGCTTTCAAAGCCGAAAGGCAGCCCATACCTGAATTGCTTCGCTCAGCCGCCGCAGCGTGCGATCAACAGGTTGATCAGCTAGCAGCACTGGCACCTGAGAGGAAAGACGACGAAGAAAGTAATATAAATTCAAAAATAAAAGTTGCTTTCCTGGGCAGAGCGCCACAAAGATTCCGCCCAGTAACATAATAAAGATTGAAGCCACATAGGAAGCGAAGACCACGTCTTAAGCAAAGACTCATCACAATAGGAGTGGTTCACCTGCAGCCGGGCAGCTCCTTCGATGGCCAGTTTGAACTCGTTGCCACTCTGAAAGCCGGCTTCGTCCATGGACCGGTACATTTGCTGCAGCGCTTTGCCTATCACCGCAGGGCCCAAATCCTCCATTTTCACCCCAAAGCGTGACTTCAACTGGCCCAAAAATCCTTTGCGCTCTGGCTTCATACTCGGTAGTGGTTCGTTGTTCTCTTGGGAGGATGGCAGGGATGAGTCAGCACTGCCAGAAACGAGGCGACCGCTGTAGGAGTAGATGGGCTGAGTGGAGTCGGCTAAACCGCGAAGACGGCTAGCGTCGAGTTCTACGGCAATTAAGCTTGGTTTCACGGCGCGAATAGTGGTGTCAACGAGCGCAGCAGAAACGTTCGAAATGTGAGCCGTGCCGATCAGGTAAATCTCACGACCAGAAGCTTTATCAACGAGGTGCGAAACAGCTTGATCGCAATCTGCCGGCAAAATCCGACTTGCGTCAGGCGATGCCTTTGGTGGTGCGCTCATAACTTCACTCCAGCTCCAACGAGGAGCGCCCACTAGGGTACCTGCGCCAGAGGCCACTGCGGCTCCAAAGCTGCGCCGCTGCACCCACGCTGATGGAGCCTGCTGGCGAGGCGGTTGATGAGCAGCGAGGCGAACAGTCGACCGAAGCGGCAGGTGAAGGCAGTTTGCAAGCTCGCTTCCCGCTAGGGCAAGCAGGAGTTGAACTGTTCGGATAGACTTCATGGTTTTGTAACGATTGAAACGAATTTAAGCTAACGGAGGTTTGAAATATCTATTCGACGCCTTAATAAGACCGCTCGGAAGTTTGAGTCTAATTTTTTTAAGCAAAATCCTCGAAGGATGAAGAGCGTAGATGTAATGAGCTCGTCCTCGCCTCAAAGATTTGATAGTTACTGTGCGCTGCAGCAATAGGTTGGGATACTCTCTGAAGTAGTCGGCGTGGCTTGGCTGCTAAGCTTCGTTGTAGTTTGTACTACTATCAAGCTACTATACCATTCCTGCTGCGTCTACCTTGCGCTAGCTAGCCCAGCTGCTGTATTGCTGCTGTAGCTGACTTCTGACTAGGCACAGGTGAGATGAATGAGCCGACGCCGACGCGAAGAGCTTGCCCACTTGCCCGCCAGTTTGAAGGCAGGCTGGCTGATCAAATTGTACCCTCCCCTGTACACACAGTTGAGAATCCAGAAGCAATAATATCACGCTTAGGGTCGAAGTCGAAACACAGGGAAATGGAAACATATGAAACAAACCCGGATTTTGCGCGTGTTTCGTTTCTAAGAAACACAAAAAGCGCCGCCCTGGGCGTTTCTGGTTTCGAGAAACGAAAC
>Ga0307979_1001769_pt1 | contig 15246 bp, 14 predicted proteins | sample OrgLakmetage1058_FD_201833 | JGI IMG/M metagenome (GOLD analysis project Ga0307979, IMG submission 201833) | Saline water microbial communities from Organic Lake, Antarctica - #1058 | ecosystem: Environmental > Aquatic > Non-marine Saline and Alkaline > Saline | place: Antarctica: Organic Lake...
TATCTTGCATTTTGCTTGGGGCTAGCTCGAAAACACTAAGAATATATTTTTTTGGGGAGTGTAAATGTATTATATTAGAGCTAACTATTTTAAAACCCCAGCTCTAGAGTTTTTTTTGCACATATAGCGCTTTTGAGGAGCCCATAACGGCCGTTTTTTGCCCAAACTGCGCCAGTTTGCCCCTTTCCGTCACCCAAATATAACATCGAAACCATTCAACTGTTCATAGAAGGCACTTGAAAAATGGACCTATCTGGGTCCGGGGGGTCTACTTCACGTGGGATTTCCGCGAGTTTCCGCGGTAATTCCGTGCCGTGGTCATAAATACACTGCTAAATTCCCGTCGCGGAAAACACGTCTGATTGGTAAAAAATTCCCTTTCCGCGGGAATTCCGCGGAATTTCCCGCGGGAAACCGAACCTAGCACGGACCGCAATAACCGCCCACACTCACACACAATCACCTTTCCAGTTGCCAGTTGAATATCCCTTTCCTCGAATTCAATTCCCCAAAAGATAACATAAAAACTATCGCTTTAGAAAAGCCACGACGAAGCGTTGAAGTACGCCGAGATAAGCTTCAGGGCCTGGGCCGGCTTGTAAGTTGGTACTTCATGGCCAGCACCGTGGACGGTCGCAAAGGTCAACCCGTCAAACTTCTCCACGTAGCCAGCCACTTGGCCCTCGTAGTCCCACGAAGTCCACTCGGTTCCAACCGTGATGGGCCAGCCTTGGTCGTAAATCCACGATTGCGTGCCGACGGTGCCGCAAATCGAGTCGTCGTCGCCGGAAAACACCATGATTTTCAAGTTCATCGGCGACGCCACCAGGTACTGGTAGTACGGCTCCATGTACACTTCGCTCCACGTGTAGTTGTAGACCAGGGTGCCGTACGGGGTTTTGCTGCTGCACGAGGTCCAGGTGATGGCGTCGTTGGCGTGAATGGCGGCCTTCACATCAGCCCGGTTGAGGTAAGTTTCGGCGTAGTTTTCTTCGCACGGCTCGTAGTCCTCCGGGTCCCCCGGCAAGCCGAGCACTTCGCGCATGTGGCGCGGCAGAGTGCTGTACGCGATGCGGGCTTGGTACGCGGTAAGCTTTCGCTTGGTTTTGGTAGCGTTGTCGAGGCACACGGGGTAGTCGAGCGCGTAAGGGTTCACGTTGCCGGTAAACGCATAGCTCATTTTGGCCTCTAGAAGCTCGCAGTCCGCCGCAGTGCCGTCGCCGTTGCGGCACAGCTTGCGCCACTTGGTGTAGGTGGGCTCTGGCACCATTGCGTGGCCGTACAGGGTGTCGATGTTGCCAATTACGTTTTCAACTGGGTCGGTGTAGGGGTTGCCCACTGCGAAGCCCTGCGGAAGATGGGGGAGACGTGGCAAATTGAGAAAATAGGGAGAAGCTAGAAGCACGCTTCGAGAGATAGAGAAGGCCAAACAAGGATCAGTCTACATGCAAAGTCGCTTGTTTTGAAAGCAGGTAGAACGATAAAGAAGTATATGAGGAGACTTGGGCACCTGAAAGTTGATCTTCGAGCGCGAAGGGTCGTTTTCAGCAATGTATTTCGCCAAAGTAGGCATGTAGTGGCCGCCGTACGACTCCGCCGAAATGTAGAAGTCGTTAGGGGCGTACTCGGGGAACTTGGCGAGAAACTGAAGGATCAGCTGGTAGTTGAGGGCAGCAGCCTGGTCGTCTCCAACGTTGCGGTAAGCGTCGGGCGTTGTGGAGTACGAGAACCCCACGCCCACGGGCTGCTCTACAAACAGGTAGTTGGCAGCCTTGTTCCACGCGTACGGGTTCTGCGCCAGGGTGCCGTCTCCGTTCGGGCGCAGAGGGCCTTGCTCCGTCATGAAGCCGAGCAGTCCCGAGCAGCCGGGGCCACCGTTGGTCCACAGTGCAACCGGCGCCGTGGCTGCGTCACAGCCATCGCACTCGGCAAACCAATAGAAGTACTTGGTGTCTTGGGCTTCGTCAACGGTCAAGTAACTGTGAAAGGTGGCGTATTTCAAAGAAGTCAGAGAATCATCATACAGAAGATCAGTATAAGAGTGAATCGAGGAAACCATGTTCTCCCACAATGAACGTACCCGGCAAACATGTCGTAGCCGAGGTCGGCTGGAGCGCCCGGCAGGTCGACCACGCGGTCTTCCTCAGCCGCACTCGTTCGAGCAGCCGAGGCGCCAGATAGGGTCAGAAGGAGCGCAAAAAATTGCGAATGCATTCTGCTGTTGTAAAGAGGGGCCCTTTAGAATGGCACGAAGGATCCGCTGGGTTATGTTATACAAAGCTGGATGCTGGATGGTTGTGTGAGAGGAGAAGTATCAGCTCTCAGCCACCAGCCTTGCTGCAATTGGTGCAGCTGCAAGAGCTGTTGTCAACTCATCAGGTTTCATCAGAATTTCAGAAGAGCTTCGTCTTCTTTTGATGACCCAGATAAAATATCGGAATCCGTGCACCGAAGTCACCGAAGTCGTCTCGCCTCGATGACCTCCAAGACGCAAGAAGCGCACAAGCGCACTGTCGAGCAGAGGGTGTCATCGTGTCATCAGGTGTCAAGACCCTGGACGATCGAGCTAGGATCAAGGTCTTAGGCATTGCAATTGAGGGCTTCACCTAGTTAAGAAGTTATACAAAGGTATGAGAGCAGTTATAGTGGTCGCTGGCTTTTCTATGTTGTTACCAGCTATAGACGCATATTGCATGTGTCTAGCATGTGGGAGTCGACTGTTGAAGCACCGTGGAACTGAAGTACCGCCTAGCGATGCCTTGAATGCCAAACCATGCCGGGCCCCAGCATTGGTATCTAAAAAGCTAGGTTTAAATTCGATGCCGCCATGCACTAGGTCAATGATGCTATATTCACGTGACGCTGACGGAGATAGCGGAAATGACGGCGGTGCCGGTACTCCAAAAGATGTTGAACTTTTCGTGGCCATGATCCAATGGTACAAAGATTGGATATCGCCTTTGATGGGGCCGAATTGTCGATTTTATCCAACATGTAGCAGCTACGCCATTGCGAGCTTGAAAGAGTATGGGCCAATTCAGGGGCTAACCTTGACTGCATGGCGCATTCTGAGATGTAATCCAATCGGTGGAAAAGGGTACGACCCGCCGACATGGCCGCCACCATCTTTCAGAGCTGGTGCTAAAATTGAACCGACAATTATTTGGAAGGACAACGAAATCGCGGATGAGCCACAGGCGGATGAACAAAAGTAATCTGGAGTGGATATGTGCGGGTTTGCGTGTTGTAAAATAAGGAGGCTCGTGGTTCATGACCAGAAGTTGATTCTTTCTGCGTCATCCGCATCACAGCAACGCGGTTATATATGCGCACATTCGATTTAATTCTCTGTATAGTAAGAGCTCTTTTGTGCTATATTTCTATCTGCTGCCCCTGGCCCTCAATTTCCGGCCATGTCACTCTGGGTCTGTGTCAATATTTCAAGACACCGACACCCAACCATCACACATCACCACCTAGGCACCACTCCATTGGATAGCTGTCGTAATTTAGGGATCGGGGATTGGAATTGGTTGCGAATTGGGCTTAGACCAAAGTCATTTCTGAAATTGAGATGGGAAATGCGAGACCGAGAGGGCCATCAACAATTAAGCCAGGCACCAGGCACAAAACGGCCATTCTTCCGATGTGTGCAAACGGCAAACGCTTTCTCACGTCTCACAACGGCGCTAGCTCTAGGTGCGTCCTTGATAAAGCCAGGAGGTATCAAAAAGGCCAGAATTCCACCAGCCCGGCCAGGTGCGCTGCAGGTTGCTCCAGTTATGCGACACCTAGCTCTTCTGACTTCATGAGCCACTCATTCCATTTCAATTTACCGGTTCTGCCTTTCGAAATCGGAGTTCAAGTCCTATGCCTTTCCTCGATTTTTCAGTTATCTGCATCAATTACCACTTGGACACAAAGTTGGTAAGCTTTTTGATTGATAATTGCCACGGCAGCATTTGATGATAATACACTTCGTGTATTTACATGGCAATGCATTTTGATACTCTTAGCAGAGGCTGCACTATTATAGAGAATCTCACATGTAATGATCGGAGGTGTTTATAATTATTATACGAGTAACTGGGGAGTATTATGAAAGAAAAATACATGTGCACAACATGTACTAATTGTCAATTTTAACGCCTCTTAAAAGATACTACTCTAGTATGTATTGATTAATAGCAAAAATGGGTGCTGCATCTTCTATTAACGCTAATGAATTTTTCCCTGAGCGCGGGGCAAGCGGTGAACGTGTTGACGAGTGGCTCAGTGCTAACGATTTGACAAGTCTCGAGCAAGCCAAAGACGAAGTCTCGAGGCTGCGTAAGCTCGCGTAAGTTCCTATTTCCATGATTTGTCCTTCGTTTCAATAATAGAATCACACATTTATTTTGTCCCCTGAACAGTGAAACACACCTGCTCAATGATAAGAGCTTGTTCAACAGTCACATGCTTGCAGCTGGAAAAGCTCGCGGTGCAGTCGTGGACAAAAATTTTGCTATAGACACGACTACCTACACGAAGAAATTTGTTGAAAAAGATTCTGTTTTGCAGTCCATGTTGAATGACGTTATCAATAGCAACATCCTTTTTCGCCATTGCAAAAATGATGAGAAAGTTGATATCGTGGATGCTTTTGAATCAATTGAGTTCGATGCGGGTATTGATGTGATCACCCAAGGAGACCCAGGTGACAATTTCTATATCGTGGAAGAGGGGTCACTGGACGTCTATATTGATAATGTCGGCAAGGTGAGGAGCGTGCAATAATTGCGTTTTTCATGTGACTTTACATTTCAATACATTTGCTTTTCATCTTTTCGTTTAGGTTGGCTCACCGCTCGGTCGAGGCAGTAGCTTTGGAGAGCTGGCATTGATGTATAATACTCCACGAGCTGCCACAGTTCGAGCAAACATTCCTTGCAAGCTTTGGTTCATAAGTCGCACTCTCTTCCGCACCATCGTCACGTACTTCCAGCTTTTGCGCACATCTAAGTACGTTAAGTTCCTTGCGGGTGTGCGCTTTGGAAACAAAACACTTGCAGGTTTGCTATCAAACAATCAGCTTGAACAAATTGCAGGAGCGCTCGAGCAGGAATCTTTTCAGAAGGGAGAGTTCATCATTCGCCAAGGACAAGAGGGAGACTATTTCTATATCGTCGAAGAAGGCGAGGTTGGAATCTATAAGGCAGATGGCGACGTGTCAATTGACGATACACTCACTGCCAAAGCAGCAGGCCCTCTTGCAGTGTTATCTGCCGGAGCTTATTTTGGTGAGAAAGCTTTGCTGGCAGAAGATCGACGGCAGGCGTCATGCGTTGCTGAAACCAATGTCAAGTGTCTCACTCTTGGGCGAGATGATTTCGTAATGATGCTTGGTAATCTCGAAGAAATCATTTCAAATGATGGTGCGCCCGCCAAAAATGTCGAGGAAATTAGCGAGGAAGAGCCATCAGAAACAGCATCGACGGCTGAAGAATATTCCTTCAAAAATTTGAATGTTGTCCGCACTTTGGGCTGCGGCACTTTTGGTCGTGTCAAACTGGTGCAATCGACTACAAATGGGCGGACATTTGCACTGAAATGTCAGGCAAAGAAGGCCATTGTGGACAATGCGCTTCAAGAGCACGTACTGAATGAGCGTTTGATTCTCATGATGCTAAGTCATCAATTCATCCTCAACATTCACGGCACTTTCAAAGATGATCATTCAATTTATTTTGTGCTTGAGCTCCTGCAGGGCGGGGAACTCTTTACACATCTTCGCAACCGTGGCCAATTTGTGGAAAAGGACGCTAAGTTTTATGGGGCCTCGGTTTTGCAGGCATTTGCACATATGCACGCCAAAAACATAGCATACCGGGATTTAAAGCCTGAAAATTTAGTACTGGACAAAGAAGGATACCTCAAGGTTGTAGACTTTGGTCTAGCAAAGGTAGTCGACTGTAAAACATGGACTTTGTGTGGAACTCCAGACTATTTGGCACCTGAAATTATCCTCAACGAAGGACACGATAAAGCGGTCGACTATTGGGCACTTGGAGTGTTGCTTTACGAGATGGTAACAGGGGTTCCACCATTTTACGCTGACGACCCAATGGAGGTCTATGGAAAGATTTTAAGCGCAAAGATGAGCATGCCACACAGCGTTTCCAAGAACCTATCTGACCTCATCCGTAAACTGTGTAAGCTGCATCAAAGCAAACGACTCGGTAACGGCAAGGGTGGCACATCGGCTATCATTAAGCACAAATGGTTCTCAAACTTTGACTTTAAAGGCCTCACAAAGAAGGAGCTCATCGCACCAATCATACCGAAAGTATCGAATGATCTTGATGCCTCAAATTTTGATGACTATGTCGACGCCGATGAACCCGATGACCCTCCTGCATGCTTCGACTGGGACCCAGAGTTTCAATAATCACACATCCAAGTCCAATTTCAATTTCATTCGAGTGAAGTTAAGATTAAGATTTCATATAATACTTTTTAAGTACAAAAGATGGAAACTCCCACCCATTTAGCGTAAATTATAAGAACCGAATTTACTCCCGAGATGCCCTTAGGCCATCGAGCCCTTGGGGGAATTTTGGAATTGATGCGCGTTTGATGTCTCTACTTTCGCCTTCTAAATCGCAAAACGCCTTAAGTAAGCCACAGCACTCAGGATATTAGTCATTGTCCTATGTGCAGATATGATATCCGATTTATTGAGCACTCGACGACCACAGGGGTGAAGAAACCGGGTAAGTTCATCGGCTCTACCGCGGCTGGGCTATAGAAAATTGAATTACCCACTGTGGATCTCGTATAATTTAAGTGCAAATGAGTGGACGTGCACTTCGCTTATACTCTTTGATACGATGGCTTTCTCGGACGGGACTCAATTCAAGTTATATAGCATCTTAGACAAGTGCGTTTAAATTAGCGAAACGCATATCCCTCGAACTGTTGGTACCTTTCTCGCTTTACCAAAAAGTGACTGCCTTGTCGGCAGAACGCTCGCCATTGTTGCCACGCCTCGACGAAAGGGAGCCTTCGTTGGAAACAGAAGCCGATGACCATTCAAGCAGCCTTAGATTTTCAAGGAGACACGCTGCATTGCCGCTGCCTTGAAGTGGCGTAATCAAAATGTCTCCTCCGCGGACCTCGCCAATCACTTTCGCATAAATGGGTGTGCGTAGGGTGCTAGCGCCATGCCGAACTTCAGTCCCGTTATAAACGACATCTAATCCCTTGCAATCTGCCGCACTCGGCACGGGTAAGAGGCCCTGACTGTAAACTTCCGAGGCGGAATAGCCGCCTTCCTGGCAATCTTTTGCAGTTAGACGTGGATGTATAAGACGAAGCCGAGAAACTGAAAAGCCAGCCACGCGCAAGTCGCGTATCCGCTTGCCTGCCAGAGCCACTGTAGATGCCTCAGCGGCTGCGGCTTTGACGACCTGCACCTCTACACGAAGCGCCTCTACACGCCGCCCCACTTCATCAGCAGTAAGAGATGCAGCTGCAGCAGTAGCAGCTGAAATTGACGCTGCTCGCGCATTTGCAGCTGCTTCGCTGGCTGCCGTCGCTTGAGCCGTTAGCGATGCAAGTGTCGCAGTAGTTTTGACATCCATAGCCTCGAGACGAGCATTCATATTTCCTTCCCAAGCTCGCTGGTGAGCATCGTCGATAGCGGGCACTTGCTTTGGTGCCATGGCTTCCCGCATGCGGTTGCTTTGCTTTTCAGCGTTGAATGCGCGTTCAATGGCCTCTATGCGATTGGTTAGGGCTTCTTCCCGATCGGCAGAACGATGGTCAGAATTTGTTGCAACATCTTTCAAAAGTTCAAGGGCATCTGACAACTCCTCTCCAAGCTCGGATCTTAACGCATCCTCACGATCAATGGCACGCACTTCTACATTCATGATCTCCTGAATGAGTAAGTCATTTGACTGTGCCACCTCCTTGCGAAGTGGGTCAAGAATGGAATCTGAAGCAGTCTCCCTGATGGTAAGGTCGTTATTTGGAAGTCGGCCCACCTCTTGGTCATCTTCGCAGGGCAAAGTTACGTGCGTGGATTTGCTTGGTGAAGTCACTCCTGGCTCAATAGACGATGCTTGAGAATGAGAAAGCCCGCGAAGGGCTCCTTCATTGCCGATGTCACCATTACAACGACCTTCGCTTACTGCAAGAACTAGCTCCGCGAGCTTGCTTTCCATGACGCCCACTCTACTGATAATATCTGCCATATCTGAACCTTGAAAGTTTGCTTTTTGTCGATTCATGGAGTCAGCGGAGCGCTCGCGTAACCATCGCAGAAACCGGATGAGGTGTCCACGCTTCATGCAGAGGTCAACACCAAGATCGCGAGCGCTTTCTTCTGTCAATTCAAGCAAGTCTTCTTCAGTTTCGAACCCTTCTGCAGTAATTGCAGTGGTAAATGCTGACAATCCTAGTGATTCGAATACAACAGATACGGACCGATTGATGAATTGAGGAGGTGATCCCGAAAAGATAACGTTGTCAGGTGTATCTGGGGCCCTCTTCGATGCTTCAAGTTCGTGCAGTGGCATGGGTGTGAGACGCGTAGGGAGATCGTCTATAGGGATAGCAGAGGGCGGCAAGGGCGATACTGGTGGCGTCATAGGATCAAAAGAGCTCACTATTTCTTCAGGTATACTGCTAACAGCAGTGTATTTAGTCCCCGAATGTGCACTTGAACTACTTGAACTAGAAATCTTGCCCGCAATTGGCTTTCTTCGAGGCACTGGCACTGCTGGCTGCTGCGGCGATTCTGTTTTCCCTGGCCGAGGAAACGGCATATTGCTGGATGGTGTGGAGTTCAAGAGTGTGAATCCCAGACTGCCCTGGCAGGAGATAAACTATATACAAGCCAGTGGTATCTTCAGATTGCTTGCAGTGTGATGTTGATACGGTACGTAGTTTGTTTGCAATCTTCAATCGAAACCATGCCTTAGCGACAACATAAGTTCTAGCTTACGAATGCTCGTCATTGACGTGCCTGTCTATATTCATCAATTTTAAAGTGTAGCTCCTGAGTGATCGCTACTTGGGCGTATGAACTCATGCTAGCTTATCTAAGAAGCTGTAAAGCTAAATATATCTTGCAGGTCTGTCTCATCAGCTCGCATGCCTTTTTCCCGTCTCCTGTACTGCAATACTGCAATACATACATACATACAGGGGTTATTTTGAGATGCCGACCATGTTGCGGCGCGGGTCATATCTCGAGAACGCCGCGGTAGAATTGTCCCAAACTTTCACATCATCGAATGCATGCCTTGATCATCCGGCCATTTGATGGATCCAGTTTACCTCGTCCACGGCCAACCTCTACAGCTAGTCTAGTGTCGAGCCCTGCTTGTAGAAACTGGGTCCGATCTCGGCGCGTTCTGCAGAGTTGTCACCATGTTTACCACCATGGCGCGCGCTACACGGAGAGCCGCGAGGTCTATGGTGGCGCGTTAAAAAGGTTTTTAGTCAATTGAAAATCGGCGGCAGTTTTTTTTGCCGCAATCATCGCCCTACTCTCGCTATGTTGATGGTGGTGACTCGGAAGACTCGTTGATTTTGCCCTCATTTGTGTCGCTTCGCACATCGGCGTTATCTCTAGAATACGTGGGTAGAATTGTCTCAAAATTTGAGGAGTTAATCTATATGGCAATATCATCCAGCTGTTTGGTACATCCCGGTTAACTAATCGTTCTTCACTCCTTTCGCTAGTACCAAAGTTTGTTGAAATTGCTTTTTACCACTGTATCTACGCTGCACACCCCGTTGCTCTACTTCTATGTGATGCTGACTACAAAAGACCTGGGCCACCTACTCTTTCATATCAATTCAAACTAGTATTATTCTAATGCAATTTACTCCATTTCACTCAACAATTTTCGGGCAGGTTCGACATGAGGGTGCGGGGGCACGCATGAGGCGAGGGTGTCTTTGCGCTGCGAGGCCCTCGCCTTGTGCATCAATCCTTTGCGGCCTTTCTGCACGGGCTGCCACGAATGCAGCTCGAGACGCCTGCCATGACGTAAGGCATCGTCTGGTACGCAGCAGCCGCCGTGCTCGATGATTTTGTCAAGCACTGAGGGCAGTTCGAGGATGTCCTCGACGATGCGCTTGCTGGTGGGCGCAACTGTCCACGCCCGCCGAATAAAACTGAGAATTTCAGCAGGCGTCCCGAGCTTGAAGCGGCATGGATCATCTTCTGGGTAAATTGACGTCAGTGAGGCGTACGAAATAATGGTGCGCTTGAGGTCTGCGAAGCCGTGCGAGTCGAGAGCGCGGCACAGTTCTGGCGAGTCGCCCACGACTTTGTACGCGTAGCGGTTGCCGACGTTGGCCGTGATGTTACGGATCTGCCGGTGCTCGAAACCGCGCTCCTTCATGTGCTCCTGCGCGCCCTGCTCCCACCATGCCGATAAACCGTCGTGGAAGATGAAGAAGTCGTCGGCACGCTCGGTGCCCGCGTACGCCTTGGTGCTCTCGTCGATGACGTGGTCCATGATGTCGATTACACAGCACCAGTTTTTGTCTACCCTTTTGCGCACCTCTGCCTCCCACGTTTCCGGATAGCGCTCCTCGTAGCCGCGCCCAACGGCACCCCATTCGCCCTTGAGCGGTTTCACTCGCGCTAGCTCAGCGGTGATTTTCTTTGCATAGGAGGCAGGCCCGATGACACTACGATCCGTGTAGTCAAAAAGCTCCATCGTTTTGCCCACGTAGCCCTCGTGCACTTCGCTAGCCGCGTCGCCTTCTTGCGCTTTCCTCATGTAAGCACCTAGACATGTGCGAGCTTCCTTTTCAAACTTCACTGAGGTGTTCGGCTTTTCCTCTTCCCACACGCCCCCTTCTTCCTCCGTGCACACTTCTTCTGTTTCAGGGTGACGGCACATGACGCACTCCCACTTCGACGCAAACCCAAGTTTACACTTGAGATGAAACTCGTCCCAAAATGCGATGCCGTCGAGGAAGATGCGGGGGAGGTCGACAGACGGAGTGTCAGGATCACGGTCACGCCTAAGGTGCTCCAGAGGGTTTCAATATCCCTTTTGCCGGACTTGCACTGCCGGCGCTTGTGGACCCTCATCAAACCAGACTTCTTGACAAAGCTTCGGACTGCGCTCCAACTGACTGGCTCGAGATCAGGAATGCTCTCGCGGTAAGCGTTCACTGCAGCGGCAGCCTCAGTCATACCCGCGCCAGCTGCCATGTAATTGCAAATCATGCGTGCCTCGGGGGTTCCTGCCTTGATTAGTGTGCTTAAAACACGCTTGCGGGGTCCACCGTGGCAATCGTAATCCTGGTCTTTTAGAATAGCTTCTGAAACATCTCGAAATACTTTTGATACAGATTTTCGAGAGCCATCAGGGATGCCAACTCGCCGCATGATGAGAGCAAGGGTGCCGTTGCGGCCGTGCCATTCGCTTTCAGGCGGAGCCCCGTAGTGATGCTTAAAGAAATACGCAATGGTGCTGCGGCGTGCAGCAGCAAAACCTTCGCCCAATCGTTCGCCACTATCATCGTGCTCATACATAGCGCCATCGTCGTCAATCTGAAAGACGGGTTCCCATTAGGCCTTGCTAGCCAATCTAGCTCTCTTGGAACGCTCCTGGGCTTTTTTCTCATTGAGCTCGACACCACAATTGTCGAGGTAGTATCCCGTCAGGGTTTCTTTCGCATAGCGCTTGTCTTCAAAAGAATTACCACTGAGAATTTCGAGTTCGCTTGCCCGGGAACGCTTGGCCTTGGACTTCTGCGTCGCCTTCTGCGTCCCACAATTGATGGAGCAACCGATGCAAATGAAAGTAGCTAATGTAATCAACGTAGCATCGTCATAGTCTCCACACTTTCCGCAATATCCATCTTTCCTTTTTTTTCTTGCTGCACGCTTCTTGGCTGCAGCTTTCTTGGCTGCAGCTTTCTCTAGGTCACCGAAGCGCATGCTACTTTACCGGTTGTACAACAAAGTGTGACATTTTTTTTTTGAATTTTGGTGTTCGACAACTGAAGATAACCCCTGTACAGATATTTTACAACAACATCAGCTTCCCTAACGACGAGCTAACTGTAGTATTCATCAGAAGGGGTAGGCCATTCAGTGCAATGTACGAGATAATGAGATAATCATTCAGCACACTAGCCTCATTTGTCAATGTGAGCGCACTTCAGTGCCAAGGAAGTCTTCAATTACAGAACGTGAGAGAAGCTATCTTCGACTCTGTACTTAGCACTAACACTGGTCTGCTTGATCACTAAGCCATGTTCCTCGAGTATGGCACGTTCGAAGAGAAAATGGCACGCGAGCGGGCAAAGCGACAACCCCGCAAGTATGAGCAGGGTACCATCTACTCTACTGGCGGGGACAACCGCGTCGAGGGGCAGTTTCTAGAGCGGGACGTGGTGCTCGGCCGCGAAGTGCGCATGGATTTGACCGCCACGCGGCCGCACATTTTGCGCGAAGCTCACCCGGACGCGGTGGCTGCCAACGCGCGCGACGAAAGCGAAGCCGACCCGCGGTGGACCATTCCGCACAAGCCGGGTGAGTTCCTGTGCAACACTTGCGGTTGCCCGCACCCCAACCCGCTTCTCGCGCACACTTACCGGTCGTGCCCGCGCTGCAGCGGCGTGTTGACGCCCACCCACACCCTTCACGAAGAAGTGCTCCAAGAGCGCCGTGCTGACGCGGAGAAGCGTGCGGCAGCAGCAGGCGGATCGATCATGGCTAGCGCAGAGTCTTGGAAGTCGAGCCCCATTTACATCCTGGCTGCTGCGCTGGGCCACCCAAGAGACGCCTCGAAAGTATGTGCCTTTAATCCCGTAGTCCTCTAGTTGTGCAGCCTCCTTCGAATTCATGGCATTGCCACTTATATAATTCTCTCTCTCTCCACATTATTTCGTAGTCTACCGTAACTCTCGACTCTCGACTAACCCTAATCTCTGCTCAGGCCGTAGACGTGGCCCCCGCTCTTCGAGCTCAATTGCGGCGTCTCTTCGGGGGGCGCACCGGCATTGACTTCAAGCTTGGCACTAATGTCGTCGCGCTGCTGTGCCCCAACGGCATTGACCCTAGCCCGGGCGAAATAAAAGCGCTGCGAGTGCGGTGTGAAATGACGAGAATGACGAGAAGACACGATCACACAATAACAAATGTTGACACAATAAGAACAGCAGAAGACAGAAACGACCCTTTTTGAAAATAACATGAATGCGCTTTGCTTCTTACTAGGTACGAAGTAGTCAACGTGAACTCGCCCGATTGGGCTGAGACGGGATCGAAAGCTGAGGTGAATTATGACCCAGGTCACAGGGACGATGAATCATGCTTTGTCTCATTCTCTCTGCCTTAAAATGCACATTTCAATTCTGATCTCTCTGCAACTGCCCGCATTGCTAAATTTTCATGTCCGATTCTTTATTCATAGGTTCGCGTCTCAGTCGACTCATCCGGAGCATTGCTAGCCCCCCTGAGCATTCGCACTCCCTCCAAGGTGCCGCTGGTGAAAGTGGGGAAAGCCACCTACGGCCATCCTCTGGGGGCGAAAAGGGGACGAGGCGCCTTTGATGTCTCCGAACAACTTCAGGTCAAAAAAAGAAAGAAGGAAAGAATGAAAGAAAGAAAGAAAGAAAGAAAGAAAGAAAGAAAGAAAGAAAGAAAGAAAGAAAGAAAGAAAGAAAGAAAGAAAGAAAGATGCTGACACAATAGGGTAGCGCCAGGGAAACCTGAAATGATGTACGAGAGTGCACGCATGCATATGTGATCTCACGCGGCCTCTTCTATGCCTTCCTTTGTGTCAAACTTACAGGGCCGTGTGGATGCGAGCGACGGGCAGCATTTGGAGTTGAAGCACACCGAAGAGCTGCTGGCGCTCTTTGACGACCCGAGCCCGGGCATGAAAAAAGAATTGGTAGGTGTAAAATACAGACTCTATGGTATATAGATAGGAATTACTGCTCTTAATCTTCGCGGCGAATGCATTTTATCCGGCCGCTACATGCCCCCTTGAATAAGAAAGGCGGTGTGCGGACCTTCAAATAATGTAAATGTTATACCCCTCTGCTTTCAACTTCCCTGCAAGGTATTGGACTATGAGTTGATGGGCATCGGCGACAGCGTACAGGGGGACGAAATGAAAGACTACATGGTGCACCCCTTAGGCGCCGCCCTCAAGCCCAAGTTAGCGCCTTTGCTGCTGGTCAGGCACGCAACCTTTGGCGTGACCAAAGCGGGTGCCGCTACCCGCTGGCAACAGCTGAAAAAGAAGCTGTATGACTTGTCCGTGGTGGAAAACCGAAAGCGTTTACGTTTACCCGTGCCCTTAGAGAAACTAGCGGAACTGAAAGAAATCCCGGCGTTGGAGGCGGAAATGGCCGCTTTAAGCCCCGAAACTCTGCAAATTGGGAACGTGGACGTGACCCAAGTGGTGCAGCGGCTGGTGGATGGTCCTGGCGAAGGCCGAGAGCTCCTGGTATATATTAGATCATGAGGAAGTATATAATAGATTTGTGTTTCTATATTTTTAATGGCTTGCCCAAATCTGTGCTTCCATTTTATTTATTGCTTCTATGAACATGCGCATTTTCTCTATCTATCATTATTATTCTTTCTCGTGTCATTCATAAATACAGCTGCCCCCCGGCGCGAACCTTCGGGAGCTTCTCGAGCTCACTTCCCCCGAAATTGACATGGTGCCCGACTACACCAAACCCATGTCGGAGAGCGAGAAACGCGAACTAGAAAACGCCACCTTGTCGCATTGCCCGTTCAAGCAGCTCCGCGTGGAGTACACCATCACCGGCCACGATTCCGAGCAGCGCACGTCGAGCGAGGAGCGCACCTCCACCGGTTTCGACCGTAATTTCATACGGTACCGGCCGGGCTTTCTGCAGGTGCAATGCCGCGACGACCACGCCCTCAGCAGCCAAGTGAAGGAAGTGGAGCCAATCGACGCTGACAACGACGGCGATGGCAGTGTTGGTGAGGGCATGGTTGGCAGCAGCGGATCGGTGGCCTCTTCCATCACGGCTGGCAGCGGACTTGTGAACGCTGGTGCTGGTACCAATTCTCCTTTGCAACCTGAAAGTAGCAAAAGAGGCATGCGCAAGGGGCAAGAGCCAGCGCCACGGGAGCCGTCGCCGTGCCGCACCACTGAAACTGTGCACGTGTTTGCCGAGACGGTGTTTCCGGTCATGAAGATCGAGCGCGCTCTGTATGGGCACCACACGAACCCAAGG
>Ga0307979_1001773_pt1 | contig 15232 bp, 13 predicted proteins | sample OrgLakmetage1058_FD_201833 | JGI IMG/M metagenome (GOLD analysis project Ga0307979, IMG submission 201833) | Saline water microbial communities from Organic Lake, Antarctica - #1058 | ecosystem: Environmental > Aquatic > Non-marine Saline and Alkaline > Saline | place: Antarctica: Organic Lake...
GCCCCTCTCCCTCCTGAATCATTCCGCACTTGCTTTGTTTGCGCAACGCACGCGCATTCCCACTTCTGCCCGCAGCATTGGCTTCTGTGCCATTTGGGTTTGTATTAGTTCGAGTTCGAGTTCGATGATAGTATCCTCGCGTGTCGTTAGATGTCTATACGACGACACCGCGAAGAAGAGCTAGGTGTGAGTTGTAACTAGTGTTATCGCTAGAGATTTCCAAGCTGCACCATTAGTCCCATCAATGCTGAAAGATTTCAACCAGGTCAGAGTGGCCGTTCTTAATTACCCAGTTCAAAGCTATTAAGCCGTCCTGGATGGCAATAGCAGACATGTTATCGCGTTCAAAATAACTTTGTGTGAACAAAGTCGATAATGCATGCGAACGACTACTTCTAAATTGGTTGGAAGTTTATCTTGATAGCGAGGTGAAAGACCAATTCATCGCTGCTCATGTAAGCACTTAAAATCGCGCTCCTGCAGCAGCTAAAATTAGGTCACGATTACGGCAACTTGGGGCTGTGTTAATCTTCACACAATCAAACAAATCCCATAATCACGTCATTGTCAGCTACTAGATACATTCTAGTGGCACATGCAGGTTACTATGTCTTGAATCATCTTTTCAGTGCCTACTTATTACAAGGAGCTCTTTGACGCCAGATTTGCGGACTTTCAAAGCAAACACGAGCGCTGTGGTACCATTTTACAGCAAAGAAGAGCTTATAGCTACCGTAAGACATCATGCGACGACAATATCCGATGAACGAAAATATGATGAACATTCGAAGACTAAAGTACGAGAAAGGCGCTCTGAAGAGAGAATTAGATAAAGATCTCTCAATTGCTCAAATGGCTCTACTTCCCTGATTTATTTCGCCTCCTGTGTATTGACTGCATTGCAAAGAAGCAACGGACCATACCTCGTCCTTGTCATCTAGACTCGAGCCGTGCTGAAAGAGAAACTCCATGTTATCGATGTAGCCGCTATCTGAGGCATTCATGAGCGCTGTGCGGACATACTAATTTTATGACATGAAGTATGATACCATGAAGACGGACAAAACACAGATAAGATACACAAGGTCAAATGAAGAAAAGGTGGACATTCGAATGAAGTACGCAAAGAAGGTTAATAAGTAGCGAAGTTTCAAGGCGTTCCTCCCTTCACATAATAGTTTGAAGGAGTGTATTACCGCATGTGTAGCATCCATGTTAGCACCTGCTTCCAGGAAGACTTTCACGGTATCAGGATCGCCGAGCGCCGCGGCAAGGAGGAAAGCCGTGGAGCCATCGTGCTGTATCACGTAGAAAATGAGGAGCGTTGAATTGATACAAGTAAGAAAGGCAACGCAGGAATGGAGCCTTCAGTTGAATGTAATTAGGGAAGTGTGACGCAGATGAAGCAGCCGGTGTGTACGTGAAGAGGTCACAAATTGGTGAAGACTTAAACACCCTTCAATGGATCAAGCAGTCCTAGCTAGGTATGTGCAAAGTAATGGTGCTCAAACCTCATCTTTAGTCTCCTTGTTCGCACCAGCCTCTAAAAGGAGTCTCACAGTTGTGGCATGGCATTCGAAGGAAGCCTCCATGAGTGCTGTGCGGTCATACTACCGCGTTGAAAGAACCAATGAAGAAGTAGCAAGGGCACGTGAGATGATTGGACGCAAATACCAATTGCTCACTAAATTCAAATGCTAAGTGCAGTTCTTTGACATGACACGTCTCTCTTACCTCATCCACAGCCTCGATGTCAGTACCCGCTTTTAAAAGGAGGTGCACGACATCGTTCTACCCTAGTTGCGATATGCAAGAGGACAGAACGGAAAAGTTGAGTGGAGAAGTATTTGGAAAGAAAAAAAGACAGCAATCTCGCCAGGATATATTGTCAAAGCTACTCAGAATGAAAAACCAAAAAATTGAGACCATGAGAAGATGTTGCTATTCTGTGTACTCCCTTCTACTTCCTCTTGTATGAACGTATGAAATTGAAATGGAACTCACGCAATCCTTTGCCTTAGTGTCAGCACCTATATCTACCAAATACTTTACAGTGTCGCCGTGGCCATAGAGGGAAGCTAAAGCGAGCGTGGTTTCACCATTCTGAATCATGGAGAAAATAATATTGATTCAGTAACGGCAATGAAGCAGCGTGGCAACGATATAAGGAGCGTATACGTCATGATGTAAACTGAAAGCTTGTAGTAAGTAGCATTGACCGCAACCGTTAAATGGAAAGAATCGCACAAATAACATTATAAATCAAACATTCCTGAGTCCTTAACACAAGATTTAACCTGCCTGAGTACATGAATCAAGAAAATCTTTCGCAGTAGCCATACATGTGAATTATGTGGTAGAGCTTCGAAAATGTGGAGACAGCAGGGAAATTAAGTTAATGTTTGGATCAGGAGATGTCGCGATACAATGAGCCGAGCAAAGTACTTTGTCAGTAATCACAAAGCGTTGTCAGCATGTTTATGTCGACAGGTTTTGCGAGACAATCCTGTTTCATCTCCAAGTCGCCATTTGCTGCCGCATGTCCCATATTAGCTGCCGTTTTTGCCTGAGTATGGAGAAATTTAAGCAATATGATGTAACAACACGAAGTGTCAGGGATTTAAGGACGCGATTCTCCATCATTGTCAAAAAAATCAATGATTCTTACCATTGCTGCTGCTGCAAGAATCGCCTGCACCCATGCACGTGCCTTTGGCGACGAGCAGTGCGATGCCACTTCGAGCGACTCAGTGCGCGGCATCGCCATCTCCAGGAAGTCCAACACATCACCAGCGCAATCGTCCGGCAACTCTGCAAAAAGCTTATTGGTAGTTGCTTGCTGGACTACGAAAGCGTTTCGCGCCCAGGCGACAACGGCGCGGCGGGCGTCAGCATGGGCCCAAAGGAAAGACGGTTCAAAGTGGTAGGAGAGCAACGACAAGGTCGTCTTAAGTGATGGTGCCTCCAGCGTTTCTTTGAAGTTGGCACAATGCATAAACGCGGCGGCGGGAAGAGCGGCTGGATCAGCATCGAGAAATTCAAGGACAGCAGCATGGTGCTCGAGGAGATCGCGGCAAGCGTCATCAGTGGCATCTTCGAGGTACATCCTATACTGCCTCCGGTTTTAGGAGTTCACAGCACCCACATCAGCACCAGCAATCAAAAGCGACTGTACAGTCGGCACATCGCCCTTCCTTATGGAATTTACGAGTGGGGCGTAGCGATAGTCCTTTTGGAGCAGGTAGAGAAGGAAATGCCGTATATAGTGACAAGTAAAGAGTAAAGTGCACGGTATCTTTCCTTACAACGAGAGGCGACTTTATGAAGAGGTAAATAGAAGATTTCGTCGAGATAACCTTAATTTTGAAGTCTCCAAGAACTTTCAGAGCCTTCGCGAGGTTTGGGTCAATTGATGTTTGGTATTTGCTGAGAGCAGCGCGGCATCCACGAGGACTTTCAAATAGTGCCGCGCGGCAGGCCGATACGACTCCTAATGGCTCCCACTTACCTTCAAAGGATTCATGCTGCACTGCTGAAGAGTGACTGGCCACTTCAGCATCTGCTGAGATCGTCATATCTCTGCCATCGCTAGCATTTTTACCCGACACCTTGAAGTCGTGGGAGCGAGGCTCATCACAGCGCTTGCGCTTATTCGTTGTTGTTGTATCCATGCTACAGATATCAGTAGTAGCACGAATGCTTAACGGACAGCTGCCGCTCGCTGTTATTAAGTTAGTCAGCTCACGGATGTAATGAGTGCTCAGCACCTCGGCACAACAGCTACTACAGTAGCTGCAGCACTACTGCACAATACCAACTATAGTAGCTCCTGGCTTGCTCAACTACATTAATTCAGGAGCTTACTTACTCACTTACTTCCTTACCTATTAGGTAAACTCTGTAGGCTACTACCAAGGTAGATACCCTTGTGCTACTACCTCCCGAGTTCGGCGCGTCTGCGCTTGGTTCCTCGATGCTATGCTATGTATGCTCGATGTACGATACGCATTTCATCCGGAAATGTTGTGTTGAAAATCCCAGAATTGAGAATTGTAACTAACTCATTCTCATCCGGAACTCCGTTCCGTTGCCTTCTTTTCTCGCGAACCTATGCAAAGCTGAGAAATGTAACCAACTACAAGACTGACTACAAGTGAACCGCTGCAAGGCAATAGAAAGCAGCCATGTCCGCCGATACGCCTGAGGACCCCGTAGCAAACATGATTACTGATGTAATGGACGGCCCCGGTTACAAGGGCATGATTATTTGCAACGCGCAGGGCATCATGATTCGATACGACGGATTCAATTACCAGCAAGGACTGGTCCTCACAAATGGAATTCTTGGGCTCTACAATCACTGCCAAAACTCAATGAAAAGATTGATGGTACCAGATGAGTCGGGTGTTGAAAGTGTCCGCATTAAGTGCGCCACCTTCGAGATTATATGTACGCAGCACGGCAATTTTACCTTCATCGTAAAGCAAAGTTTCGTTCCAGACTCTGTGGAGGGTGACGAGGAAGGCGATGAGGGGGGCGAAGCCAAATATTAATACTGACTAGATTGCTGTCGACAGCTATGCTCCTTTTTAAGCAGACTATCACGGCTGAAAAGCTGCCCAACATTGCAATTGTCAATTCGTACTTTTTACCTGGCAGACAATGGTAAACCTACTACTACGTAGTATATTTCCTGTACACATAAATTAACGCGAGAACGCGAGATATAAGCTTACTCACTACGACCAGACGAGAGCAAACAATTTGAAGATATAGCAGCTACCGTACACTTGGTGATGCATGAATTGTCCGCAAAGTGAAAACGTCGTGCTTGCAGAGATGCCTCATGTGACGAAACGGCCCAGAAAGACCTTTCTTGATCTTGGAGACTACGAACTCCAACCTCAATTTCTCCTGACCTGAGCTCTGGCTTGAGATGCGCTCGGGATGGGGATTCAGTTAGAGAACAGGGAATATAGTAATATAGAAAATACACTTAATTAGTGTAGAAGTAGTAGAAATGCTAGGCAATAGTTTAATAGAAAAGGTTATAAAAGGAAAGGGAAGCGCACAGCAGTTTTGACTAAGGGTTTCTTCTCGCTGCGTAATTTATCTCCTTTTCAGCGCGGAGCGAGTACCCGGGAAATGTAGAAGTAGTCGAAGCTAGAAGTGCTAGGCAATAGTTTAATAGAAAAGATTATAAGAGGAAAGGGAAGCGCACGGCAGTTGTGACTTCAACCTCTGTAACTTCCCCTTACAGGGGAGATCAGTTTCTACATTTCCCTGCGTTCTACGAATACTAAGTCCTGGCTGGCGTTGGAATTCCGAATTCCTTGTCCTATGTACCAATGACGTCGTTTGTGATTTCCTTTTTAAAATATTTCGCTATTATACAAGCCCAAGCTGCGATCCGCGATCCGGAAGAGGGCCTTCCACAAGTAGCAAGTAGCAAAAAGCATACATTACAAGACAAAAATCAAAAAGGCAAGCGCCAGTTGGAGCCTTAATTGGCCTTCTGGAGCGAATTTGCTAGCGCATTTGCAGCTCAAGTGCATTCTTTATGTGCCTCTGTGACTGCTGTGTACTTGTCTTTCTTTGTTTTTGGGAGAGTATTAACTAGACTAGACTAGACAAGTACTAGTACTATATGCTTCTAATCAACGAGTGGGTTGATCTGAACTCCCTTTGTCCACTTTCCACTCCAGTAATCACACAAGCGCATGCTCCAAATGCCAATACCCTCCTTTATTGTGCGTGCCTTCTTTGTTTTTGGGGAGGGTATTCACTAGACTAGACTATTGCATGCCCCTCCTGCTCGCTTAGCGCATTGCTGCGCTTCTAGCTGTAAGGAAACAAAATTCTTTCATTGTATTTGCCTTTACTGCTATCGCCGCCCATTACTGGGCGCATTTCTCTAGCCCTCGTCGCTGTAGGGCTTGTGCTGTACCCTCCGGCCGAGGTCGGTCCCCGTGCGGGAGTCAAGCACTTGGAAGCCCGACACCGCCAGCGATGAAAAGGACTGGGTCACACCTGTGTGCGTCACAAAATTACGAAAAGAAATGATTTGCAGTAGAGAAACAGCTGTGCAAAATCTTACGAACGTTTCTCCTTCTTTTCATTTTTTTTCAAATTCTATGCAAGGATAGACAATAAGGACGTCATACATCTGCTGCAATACATCGAGAGTTACGATGCCGGTCGCACATACAGTACGCTACACTAGCTGTTGCTATACGTAGTTACCAGGAATGAAAATGGGCTGCGACGGCGCAAACGCAGCGTGAGCTTTCGCCCACACTAGAGGGGGCGCAAAAATGGAGAGGGCCAAATCGTTTTTGGCTTTGAGGCCCGCGACATAATAGTCCCACAACTTCGGCACGCCACCAAGGAGTGCATCAGCACAAGCAAACACAAAGAAAGTGAAAAAAAAAAAAGGGGGTGAAAAAATGAGAGAACGTCCAGAAGTAAAAATTTTAACTTGTATCTCACTTCCCTTTGCTTCTATTTGTTCTCCGTCCATAGTGTGGATACCTGCCGCACGAAGTTGGCCACTGCCGGCCCCACCAGCGGCAAGTTGCTCTTGGGAACTGCGACGCGCGCTTCCACTGCTTCGGCTCTGGCTGCTGCCTCCTGCGCCGCGGCCTGTGCTTGCGCGTGAGCTTCGGCTTCTTCGGCCTGAGCTAGAGCTGCTGCTTGCGCCGCTGCGTCCGAACCACTGCTTCCAACACCACCACCGCCACTGCCATCCAGGGGCGCGTCTAAGCACAACAAGTCTTCTGGCTCCGCAGCAGCGTCCGGTGACGGCGAGTGCCGGGCGGCGTGCGCTGCGAGAGTGGCTGCCTGAGCGCGTTCCGCCGCGGCCTGCACGCGCGACGCTGCATTGTCGTTGTCGTCTTCGCGCAGTGGGGCTGCTTTGATGGTGTCGAGAAAAATGTGGGCCTGCGACTGCAATGCTCGGTCAATGTCCAAATCTTCGACTTCAATCGGGCTCCCGTCGGGCCTGGTCCCCTTCCAGGGGTCCGCTGCCGCGGTTTTACGGTCGGCCACCGCCTTCAGGGTCTCGATGATTTTGAGCTGGTTGAGTTTCAAGATGGGGCCACCGTGACTGGTCAGCAGTTCCACGTCGGAAGCACTGCCCGCGTGGTGGCGATGGAACCGCAGGAGTTTGTAGACCAACAAAAGGTGGAACCCGTACATGACTTCCACAGAATGGTTCAAGAACAGCCGCAGAAACCCTACTTGCAAAATCATGTTCAACAAGTGGTGCCGGGGCGCGCCGTGAATGAGGTCGACGTTGTGGTACAAAAAGGTAATGATTTGCTTGAGGACTTTGGTCGCGTTCCCGCCCGGAGCTTCCTTTGCGTCTTGCGCCAGTGCTGCTTCCAGCAAATGCTCTAATTCGTGCACCAGACAGGCATGGTGCTGGGCACTCAGGGGCACCACCCAAATTTTCACTGAAATGGCTCCCAGCATTCCTAGTTCTCGCGTGGACGCTTGGTGAAACCATCGCCCTAATACTTCCATCACAAACGTGCCTGCCGCGACCATCAACTTCTCGCCACTGTTGTCGTCATCATAGTCATCCGCGTTGCCATCCTTTCCATTGCCTCCTCCAGAAATCATGGCATTCCCTTCAGTGCCTTGTGAATTACTGCCACCTTGGCGGTGCTGCGTGCACAGAGCTTTCAGAGCAGAAAACAAGCTGAATGCGTGCATCGGCAAGAGTTTGGGGTTGGAAGCCAGGCACACCCCGGATCCTACCACAATGGCGTCGGTTAACGCTTTGCGTTGTTTGCTTCCACCCACGCCACCACCACTGCTGCTGCTGCTGTCACTAATGGCACTGCTGCTCGATGGTTTAGATTCGAGATGGTACGTGGAAGCTACCTCTTCGATCCCTTCGACCCAGGAGGTCAACAACTCAGCTTCCTTCATTGATGCCTCACCACTGCTGCTGCTGCTGCTGCTGCTGCTGCTGCTGCTGTCAGGGTTGCTTTCAGCAGTGGATCCATCCTGCGCGTCCGACGACGATGGTACGGGGGGCGGCAGCAATGCATAATCTGCTCCTAATGCCACTGGTACGGCCGTGGTGTCACTCAAGCCCAGCAAATCTTCCTCAACACCAAGCAGGTTGCCATCATTATTGGTGGCGCTGCCACCAACGTTATGGGGGTCTCCTCCAGTGGCAGCAGTTGGAGCCGCAGCTGCTGCCCCGGCATCGTTTTCAGCTTGCACTCTGGCGGCTTCTTCTTTTGCTGCGGCTGCTTGAGCTGCTGCCTGAGCTGCTTGAGCTTGAGCTTGAGCTGCTGCTTGTGCTTCTGCCCTTGCCTGCCGCCGCTGCTGCTGCACTAAGGCCTGGCGGGTGGCTTCAAGCTCCATCACTTTGGCAATTTCGCTTTTCGCCGCTGCTGCCCGCATGTAGTCTTCGCTGGCCACCGCTGACGCTTTCTGAGCCTCGAGGTTGGCGACGGTAGCGGCACAAGCAGCCGTGGCAGTCGCATCCTCCGCCTCAGCCCGGGCAGCAGCAGCGGCAGCATCGGTGCCGTTGCTATTGCTGTTGTTGTAAACATTGCCCGGGCTTCCTGTTGCATACCACTCACTTCCAGCACCAGCACCAGCACCGGCACCACCACCACTGAAGCTATTGTTGTCGGTGGCGCTGATACCAAAAGGGCTCATCACTGGAACAGCTGCGGTGCTGCTGTTGACGTCATCGGCGCTGAAATCCAGCAAATCACCGAGTAAGTCCTCTTCGTTACCACTGTTGCCAGCAGCAGCAGCGCTCGTGTTTCCGCCGCTAGTAGATCCATTATTGGACCCAGGAAGAGCAGCAATGGCACCCGTGGTGTTGTAGCGATGTTCCACGGCCGCTGCGCCGCCTAGCTCTTCGACTTGCATCTTCAAATCGGCGGCCAGCGCGTAATCAATAGCCCGCTCTAAGTTAATCATGTATTTGGCTGGCACCTGCAATTGTTTGTTTGTTTTTAAATTCATTTTTTTTCAAGGGGGGAGTGAGGGGGCTCCTGGGCATACACTGTAATGAAAATGGGTAGAGCAATATTTATACCAATCCTAACAATGATAGCAATGATAGTTTTGGTGCGGAGTGCACGAGCGCATAATAGAAGCGCATTCTCACAAACCCACACGCATTAGCGCGCACAAAAAAGATGGGCACACGCATACTGCACAAGCCAACAAAACAAGCATAGACACATGCATTCACTCACTCATTCACACACCTTGCCGCTGGCGTCCGCGAGCCCTTTGGACCGTTCGAACTCCGACGAGACCGTGGCGGTGCATACCAGCACCACCAAAGCTTCCGCGCGCGAGAACCCCATTTCCATCACTTGCGCAATTTGGTACGACGACGGCCGAGGCTGTTCCTGCGGCGCAAACTTGTCCACCCACCGCTGCTCCAGTGCGGCGGCGTCGGACACCTTCCCTACGACACCGCTGGCTGTTGTGCCACTGCCCGTTGTGCTGCCGCTACCGCCGCTACCACCGCTGCCTCCTCCGCCGCGGGCAGTAGCCCCAGGAGCCACTACAGTCGCCGTCACCGTGCTCGAGCCAAAATTCTTCTTGGTGTTCGCCGCTGCTGCTGCACTCACCGAGTCCAACAACCCAATCTGCAAGAGGGGGGTGTACAGCTCCAAAAAGAGCTGGTAGCCCGGCAAGGCGAGCCACGGAATTTGCTTCTTTTCCCCGTTCGGGCACACCGCCATTTCCAGTACTTGCCGGGTGTAGTTCAAGAAGAAGTCGGTGTACACGAGCCCGTCTCGCCCCAGGCTATAAAGCCACGAGGGGTCTTCAGGGACTGCTCTGGCAGCATCGTCGGGGGACGCCAGCAGAGGCCAAGCAAACAACTGCGGGTTGTCGTCCATGAATGCCCGGTGGCCGTCGAGGACCTTGCGGCCTTTGGGAAAGCGCACGACTTCCGCGGAAGCTGCGGTTAACATGGACAACACGTCATCGTTTTTCGTGTTATTGGTTTTGCTGCTGTTGTTGCTGCCAGTGCTGCTGCCAGTGCTGCTGCTGCTGTCATTGGAGCTACTACCGCTGCTAGGATCAGCATGAGAGTCAGCAGCGCTACCATCACCATGCAGGCGAGCCCGGCGTTGCGCTGCACTCGCAATGGCCTCTTGCTGGTTCATTTGCCGCCACGTCAGCGTTTCAATGACCGGGCCCTGGAATACACATATAAGTAGAAGTGGGTACCGAACGTACGTGTGTTTGTAAGCAAATCAAGGGCATTTCCGAAGTATTATCATGAGGGTAAGGATAAGGATTCGAACGAGGCGGATATCAAAAGAGTGAGAGAGAGAAAGAGAGAAAGAGAGAAAGAGAGAGAGGCGACAGTCAAGGGGTTGCATCATCACAGAAGTTGGAAAGGTGTTTTCCGGTTACCTGAATCGCTGGAATTCGCAGAAACGCAAACGCGAACACGTTCGTGCAGAATCGCCGCACGCAAGCGGGCCGGTCAAGTTCAGCCGTGTCTTTGGCTAAAGCCAGTGCGGCGCGGAAGTTGTTGCCTGTTGCCCCCCCCCCCCCAAAAAAAAAGAGAGAATCGATGTGTACAGCAACAACAACAACAACAACAACAACAGCGTCGCCACGAACGGCAATAAAGAAAAGGGCAAGACCTTTCGTTGAGAAAAGTGTGTGCTTTGAATGCGCGCGTGAGCGTGCCTTCTTGTAATTGTGCACATTTTTGAGCAACCACAACCACACTCACTCACCAGAAGCAGCAGCGGCGGACGCGGCGGCTTGGGCTGCGGCTTCTTCGGCGGTGATGCGCGACTGCGGGTCCCCCAAGCACAGGGGCAAAATCGAGGCCGCGTACAGGAAAGTCTCCACCAGAAGTTTACGGTAAATGCGGCACACCTTTGATTTGAATTACCACATGAAACATACAACACGGCGGCAGCGAGCACGGAACCCAACCCAAAAGAAGAGAAAGCCGGTAAGAACCGAAAATAAGGCGGAGATTTTGACTGGATGCAGAGGTCACGTGTGCACCAGTGTGCACTGTGTAGCCTATTCTGTTTATGCATTAGCCCGCCCGCCTTTTCATCCCTGCACCTTTTTTTCGTCGTCTCGTTGTTGGTCGGTGGCTTCTGCTGAGCCGTTGGACGCGAAGCCCAAACTGCCCAAGTAAAACTGCGCCATGGACGAACGAACGAGGAGGAAAGTGACGATGAGAAATGCGGTTGACAGATATGACGAGAACGGCAGTGTTCGTCGACCGACGCAGCAGCAGCCATCGTGCCCGCCCATTCGCGTGCAGACGATATGTACACACACATGCACGCAAAGCATACAAACAATTGTGTCAGTGCAAACAAGTCCCACTCGTTTCTGCCCCCTTAAAAAATAGATACTCTTGGCCCTATTCTTTGGTTTCGATCTCCCTTTCCATTCTCGGGCACACGCAAATGCGAACCGTATATTTCAGGACTACACCCAAATAGACCACAGCGCGCACGTGTTTTGTACGTATAAGTACCTCTTTACGCATGAGAAGGGCTCGAATCATGCGGTACGCAAGCTCTTGAAACTTGAGAACGCTAATTTGGTCGATGTTTTTCATCAGGTACATCCAGAGCGCAAGCATCGAGTTGCGAGACACTACCAAGTCTGTTCACATGTGAGAGCCCACGCGGAAAACAAGAAATGATGATGACTTTCAACGAGAGCAAAACTCAGGTAGAATGCTAGTCTACAGGCTACTTGGTACAACTACTATTCTAGCAGCCCAATGATGCCAAGCGCCGTTGCTAGGCTTCAATGGAGCAACTTAGTGACGTCATATAATTTAACGTGCTAAGACACTGCACTCGTCACAGTGGCTGCTAACATCCCTAAGTAAAAGGCAAAAAAAATCCCGCTCAAGCTCGTGTCTAGTACATATCAACCAGCTTTTTGGATTCTTTGTATCAAGCGCAAACAGTCTAGGTCGCGTTCTCTGTCTAAATTTCCCGTACCTCGGAGGTCCGAGTACTGAAACTCTCGAACTTCGAAGTGCGGCAGCAGCGATTCCAACGTTTGCATACGCTCAATCAAGCCGTGACTGATGGGCAGCTCGACCAGCGTGTGAATCTTAGTCAGCAAATGCTCTTGAAACATGGGCGCTGCCTTCTCCTCTGCCATGGTGGCTACGTATACGTGGACTACTACGCCTGCCTGCCCTCAAAACTTGAAACACACCAAAACTTGAAAATCAGTCGGTGGGAGGTGTAGGTGATGAGACCTCAATCGTAAATTTACGATTTCACCTCAAATCAAACTACAGGGGCGTATAGAATTACAATGAAGCGAAAAGCTTCTTACTTCTTAGCTGGCAGCTTCAAGAAGTGAGAGCCCGAGAATCAGATCGCAGATGCAGGTGCGAAAGCGGAATTGAGGAGCAGGGCCTAGATTCACCAATTCGTTTCCACTACTACACTACCACTACCACACGACATTTATTCAAGTGGACTGCCCCGTGATCCGTGATCGAATTCTTAACTTCTTTACCGCTTTCCTCCTTCCTTACACGCAGTAGGCAGAGGGTCTCCTTCCTACTTACAGTAGTACGAGCTTCTTTGGCTTCGGTATATATTTCTGCCTGTTAGCCTTCTGACTTCCGGCCCCTCGGGGCCTTCTACGAGAGCACGATTTTAAGAAAGAACAAAACCAGAATTCAGAAGCCAAATAAGCAGGAAGAATTTCTCTTCAACGAGCCACCATATTCTTGTTTCTATCATAATTCTCTCGCCTGAGCAGCCTGAGAAGCCTGCGCGAGGCGCAAGAAGGGGCCACACTTGAGGACGAGTACCCCCAGCTCCAGGCAGCGCAACATCAGGCCCCGGTCGGACGTGACTACGAGAATGGAACCAGCTGCCACTGGCACCGCGCCTTCTGCTTCATTTGTTGCTTGCCCAGGATGAGCCTTCGACGGCTTCGTCTCCGTAGCATTATCAGTTACTCCACCGGTGCCTGTTGTTGTTGTTGTTGCTGTTGCTGCTGCTTTGGTCACTGGCGACTTGTTTCCTTCCATGGAAGTCTCAGTTCTTCTTTCCGAGAGAAGCATGCTTTCAATGTCTCGAACGATGATGTCGTCTGCGATTTCACGATGGCAGTGCACCACTTCGAAGGCACCAGAATTCGACGAGCTCGGAGGAGGAGGTGAGCCTAACCCACGCCCCTTGCCTCCTCCGCTGACATGATTATCTGGCCTTCCACTACTGCCTTCGCCGCCTTTACCACTGCCTCTTCCTAGTCCTCTTGCAGTGGCGTCACTGCGTTCTCCGAAGTCAACCCCTCCGTCAAAGTAGAGTACCATCCGCACTCTAGTAGCCTCAGCATCATCGACAGCAGTAGCCGTAGCTGTAGCAGCAGCCGCAGCCGCAGCAGCGGTAGTGGTAATGGTTGTAGCAGTGGTTGCAGCAAGGCATTGAAGCGCATGCAAGAGGTCACTTCTCGACAGGCGCCGAGCGCCCCCGCCGCGCACGTTGTTGCCGTCTACCAGCACGGTAGAGGCTGCACGGGGGAGCTGGCCAGTGCTGATGACTTCTGCCTTGGTCGCTTGGACCTGTGTGAACGAGTCGAAAGAACAAAAGTGAGGCTCATGAAATGCGACAATTTCAGGCAATACGGCACTAAATTAATTTTCTCTCCCTCTTTTCCTGCTCCCGCATTGAAAATCAAAGCAAGCCAGACTCATTTCGAAGATTCGACGCGTAGTTTTGTCTCTGAATACATGACCCGAATTCATCTCTTCCGCGCTATTCGTTCTTGACCTCATCTAATCCTAAATCACTTGAGTAATGATTCAAAGACGCTCTTACTGCGGCCTGTAAATGAGCTTTGACTTCGCCCCAATTACTCCTGCCATGGTGCCTGTAACCACCACCAAACCATGCAGTCTCGTGAAAATGCTCGTTGGGGTGCGGATGGCCCTTGAAACCTTTGCCATGCATTTCCCAGCCCTTGCCACTTTTGCCACCGTCGTCTTCCCAGCCTTTACTTCCTTTTCCGCCTTTGCCGGCTTTGCCTTCTTCCCAGCCTTTGCCTTTTCCCCCTTTGCCTTTCCAGCCTTTTCCATGAAATTCCCAGCATTTGCCGCCTTCGCCATCTTCCCAGCCTTTATCTCCTTTATCTCCTCTGCCTTTGCCACCTTCCCAGCCTTTGCCTTTTCCGCCTTTGCCTTCTTCCCAGCCTTTTCCATGAAATTCCCAGCCTTTGCCGCCTTTGCCACCTTTGCCATCTTCTGCATCCCAGCCTTGACCTCCTTCACACCCTTTTCCTTTCCAGCCTTTGCCACCTTTGCCTTTTTCCCAGCCTTTTCCATGAATTTCCCAGCCCTTGCCGCCTTCGCCATCCTCCAAGCCTTTCCCTCCTTTACCGCCTTTGCCTTGCCAGTCTTTGCCATAAATTTTCCAGCCTTCCCAGCCTTTGCCTCCTTTTCCGCCTTTGCCTTCCCAGCCTTTGCAACCTTCATCTCCCCAGCCTTTGCCGCCTTTGCCGCCTTTACCGCCTTTGCCTTTCCCCTGACCCTTCCAGCACTGTCCAAATTCAATAAACTTTCCCTGCTGGGCCAGTCGCCTCAATTTGCGGGATAAACGCAACTCTCGGACTGCCAATCGTCCCAATCGAGCTTGTATTACATCCCGCGAAGGGTTCATGCTACTAGTCAATGCAGCAGCCGGAGGTGCTGGTAAGTTGTGATCACTTGCAACGTCTCTTTTGTGGTCTTTGTCACTATCCTTTCGGTCCAAGGTATCATCGTCCGCAGGCTGCATAGAATCATGCACGTCGCCTTCCTCTCCATGCAATATACCTAAATCTTCGTCGTGGTCGTCGTCACTATCATCATAATCGTCGTCAACTTCGATACTCACATCGTCTTCTTTTTCTTCATTGAATACACCATCCGTCTCATCTTCAACAAAAACAAAACTTCCGTCCTCGTTGTCGTTGTCGTCATTGTGATTTTCCCACTCATGAGCGTAAGCTTCAGGATACCTATTGCCGCCTTCAGTGCTCTCGCCCGAGCCTAAATGGCCAATATCGCTGTCACGTACCTCTTGAATAGTCGCCGCCTAACACACATTTGACACAGTATTGATTATTGTTTTTGAAGGAAACATGACATAAAAGGATAACTTAAATTTCATTTTGAAGCCTAAATTGCTTGGACAGACGCTAATTAGGTGAATAGCTGAAGTTCGTGAAAAACTTAGTTGCA
>Ga0307979_1001774_pt1 | contig 15230 bp, 16 predicted proteins | sample OrgLakmetage1058_FD_201833 | JGI IMG/M metagenome (GOLD analysis project Ga0307979, IMG submission 201833) | Saline water microbial communities from Organic Lake, Antarctica - #1058 | ecosystem: Environmental > Aquatic > Non-marine Saline and Alkaline > Saline | place: Antarctica: Organic Lake...
CGCGGTATTTCCGTGCCGTGGTCATAAAGGCACTGCTAAATTCCCGTCGCGGAAATCACGTCAGGTCGGTAAAAATTTCCCTTTCCGCGGGAATTCCGCGGAATTACGCGCGTGAAACCGAACCTAGCAAGAAGGATACAGCACGTTTTTAAGTGCGCCAAAGTGCACTATGCCAGCAAACAGTAAGGTGCACAAGTAGTCAAGCCGGAGCTGCACTTGGAATAAACTAACACTAAATCAGGCAAGTATGGGTATTGAGGGGGAAAAGCATGCATGTTTGAAGCTCGCTCCCCGCCTTGAGACCCAAGGCCGGGCGTGGTTTCAAGCCTCTTGGTTATTCTGGTCCAGCTCCTGGATAATCCCTCCCTAGCGGGGAAAGGAAATAGTATCTAATAGTAATAGTAACTGTTCTTCTCGTTTCTCGTTTTCGCCTTATCTTCTCGTCTTGGCTCTGCGCCTAACTGCGGTTTCCGGCGCATCACTTCCTCAGCTGTCTCACGCGGCTCACGCCGCCATCTAATTATTTAGTGCGCTTGGCAGCTTTTTAAACCTTTGGCTTTGGCTTTGGCTTTGGCTTTGGCTTTGGCTTTGACTATGAAGTATTCGCTCTGAATCGCTAATAATATACGTGGTTAGCAGCCGTTTCGAATGAACTTGAGGAAGGCGTCAAAAGGAGGAGATCAATTTACAATTCGCTTGAGGCAGGCCACAGGCGGCCATAAGGGCCAAAAATAAACCGCCACGCTTCTCTTCAAAACATCGCCGGCCAATTACACCGACACCGAATTCAAATAACATATAACATGACAAATAAATATAAATTACTCAGAGGCTGATATGTTCTCGAAGAAAGGGGAAAGGGGCCTGTGAGCTGTGAGCTCTCGCGTCAGTACCAACACCGGCCTACTATTTGTTATTATAATGATCATAGTCGCCAGCTATCACTATTGGGTACTGCGTATTGCTAGTTGCTATCATTATCATGCGCCCGATGCCCAAATAGAGATGGCGCATGTGGAGCAAATCCGTCTTCGAATCAAATAACCGAACACCCGGAGGCTTATCTATGACACACACGCGACATTTTTCTTGACAGCTTGACTTTGGTCTGCCATGTAATGCAACCCCTTCCTAATTTCCCAGCACCACCGCCGCTTAGAGCTTAGAGCACTCAAACCTGCCCCTCTCTCTTGCTCGCTTAATTGCACTCGAAGGAGGTGCCCGAGGCGCACAGGCGGTCCAAGAGCGCCGAGCCTTGGCAGCAGCCCGGCGTGAACACTCCCCCCCGCGTGTCAGCCAGCTTCTTGCTGTCGAGCGCCAAAGTCAGCGCGGACTCCACCACCATGCGAGCCGTGTCCTTGTAGCCCGGGTCCACGGGAAATTTCATCACCGAAGTCGCCGTAGTGTTGCCGTCCATCGCCGTGGCCACCCCCGTCACGACCAGGTAACCCTCGGCCATGAACTCCTCGGAAGGCCCCTCCCCCGGTTTCGGCAAGAACATGGCCTTGAGCGGCGGGACCACCATGCACACCCCCATCCAAAGCATGGACAAAATGGCTCCCAGAGCCCCGAACACCGACGCGAAGCACTGGCCTTCGCAGTAGGTCACCTTGGGCCCGTATCCGTTGAGAGCGTTGCTGCGCTTCACCGCGTTGGCGTTGACGCCCGCCATGAAGAACCGCGCGCGCACGGGTTTGGCTGCTACCTAGGAAGTAATAGGAGTGTGCCGAGAGAAATACAAATAAAAATAAGTAGCGTGAGTGAGGAGGGAAATTAAAATTGAAACAAAAGAACAATGATCCATTGAAAATTTACCACAAATATCAAGTCCCAGTTTTTTTTTTGCGCAAGGATGGTTCTACCAGAAGGTACAATTAATCTTCGAATTATTGCTTGGAATTGTATTTTCCATCCTAAACCCAAACTCTCTCTTCCAACTGTCGACGAGTTCATAGACTCTTCGCTTCCCACCCATTCCCTTTGAATAGCACTCACGAATATCTCCTTCCACGAACCTGTTTACTCAGCTTGCTGAGTTTTGCCGCGCCCATGGCCAGCAAGTCCACGTTCTTAGCCGACAAATTCGTCGTTGACTTGCTGCCTTCTGGGGTCTTGAGCAGCGGGTCAAACCCCAGGGCTTTAATCGACGGGTGGGGCTTGGCTTTGCCTTCGGCGCCAAACATGATTCCGCTCGCCGTCTCCAGCGTGCCGCCCGAAGGCGCCGACTTGATGTCCGTGAAGAAGTCTACCCGCTTGAGCTGCGTGTCGGCGCCGCCTTTCGCCTGAAGCTTCTGGTGGAGCAGCAGCGTCGACAAGTCCCAGGGGATCGAGTCGTGGCCGCACAAATGCACGATCCGGCTCCCACTTTTCCTTGCGGCGTCATCGTGGACCGCAATCATTTCGCGCACGAAACTGAGCTCGCCCGTGATGTCGCAGTCTGGGCAAAAATAGAAAAGAAATGAATGGAAGAAGGGGTTAAAGAGATTACATACGAAGAAAATTTTGAAGATGAAGACGCTAAAAGCAGAACACAGTAGCAAGGAAAGGAAGAAGACACCAAACATCAAATTAAAATAATAAAAAGAGAATGAGCTCCCTTGCTCAACCAAGCCTGTAATCTTGGAAAAATCAGCCTATGATGCTAAGGTCTTTCACGAGTGCAAAAGCTGCTCCTCTTAACCCAGCTCTACTTGAACTTGTAAGAAGTGACTTGCATGTGTTAGTTAGTCACTCACAATCAGTGCCTTGCGCCACGCATGCAGCCACAAGTTGCTTGCCGTACCGGGCAAAAGGCCCGGCGCATGCAGCGACGGCTTTCGTTTGCTTGCACAGCTCCGTGAGCGCCGCCTCGTCGCTTGCTTCGGCAACGATGACGCCACATCCACCGCACTGTTGTGAAGTTGTGAAGTGATAACATATGCATTTAGGTTATTCGAGGCCCAAGAAGAACACTGTCAATTCAAATACCCTCACCAGAATCTCACTATAACAATCAGCCTGCGGTTCTATTTTTAAATCTAGTAGACATTGTGCAACAAGCAAATTGCACAGCGTGTGTGAGCTAGCGCTAAATCGCTGTTTCGTGTGTTTTCGACCTGTGCAGCGAGGGCCTCAAGCTTGCTCCGGCTTCGGCCCGCGACAGCCCACTTAATCTGGCCACCCGAGTACTGCGTGGACACATACTTGGCAGCAAGCGTGCCAGTGAAGCCCGTTGCACCGTAAATCACCAAATCATAGGCAGGAGAAGAAGGCATTTTCGGTGAGACTTCGTATGAAGTATCAAGTCTTACGCTTTGAGCTCGTCACACTTTCTATTTCCACACACATCTGCACCAGTCAAAAGAAGGCTCAGAACACGTCACACGAAAAGACGAAAAAAATACTCAGGAAAGTGCTAGAGCTAGAGGTTGGCAAAAAACCATTTGACCAATGAGAGGGTCATTTTTCCAGAGATCCTTCGATTCCTACCCCCGCACCTGGTCTAGTGGCGGGTAGTGCCCATTTCCATATTGAGCCCCCCTTCCTGGGGGCGATGAAAACACCGAATTGCCGCCCTGGAGTTGTCCGTTGGGTGCTCTATATACATATACGGGAGTAGCCTATCCCTCCTCTGGGGGAAGCGGGAAAAAGGGTATTTTTTTTCCAGCCGGACGGCCAAAACCCTCCTACCCACCCCACCCTTACGTCGCTTTGTGGTCTGATTGCCCACCTCTTGGAAAAGTTCGTACAATGCACAATACAGAATGGGTGCAAGTTTAGTCTGAACTCCGAAATTGAATGTCGAATGAAACCGAATCTCGAATTCGAATTCGAGTTAGGAGTTATCGCTTCCTGTCGCCAAAGCCAAAGTACGTCCTTCAAGTCCTTCTCCTTCTCCTAATCTCCCTGATTACCATGGTCACTTATATATATCACGGTATACAAATAAATATAAACCCTAAAGGCCACCAAGGCACGAGGCGGGCAGCTCGTTGCTCGGTGCAGTGTGCAGTGTCCTGCGTTCTGTGATTCACTTTATTCTGCAAGGTGCATAGGCACACAGCATTTTCGCTCCCGATGAAATTAGATCAACGACCGCAAGGCAGGGGAATCAGGGTAATAGCGCGCCTTATTTCGAAAAATCGGTGCGCGGAAAGCGGTGGAGGTCCCCGGATTAGAGCACGCCCCGAAGCTTGTTGCGCTTGCTGTGCGCGGACTTGACCATGGCCGAGGCCTTGGTGGCGAGCTTTGGGGCTTTCTTGGGGCTCGGGCTCGCCGTGGCTGCCAGCAGCTCGAAAACGTTCCTGCGCTTCTTGGGCGGGCTCGCCATGACGCCGTGGTCTTTCTTGCCAAACGGGTTGAAGGGCTTGGCTTTCTTCACGGGCGACGCGGGGGGCGAATCCTGCTGCAATTCGTCTTCGTTGTTCGCGAGCTCGTAGCCTTCTTCTTCTTCTTCTTCTTCTTCCGCACCACCGCCATTCACCACTCCATCTTCGCCCACTTCTCCTTCGTCAGCGGTGTCCACATCCACCTCTTCGCCTCCGTCTTCCTCGTCGTCGGAAAAGCTTCCGGCTTCGCCACCTTCTTCTGCCTTGGGCGGTGACACTACGGCGGCCAGTGCACTCCTCTTGGAAGAAGACTGCCCAAACGAGACCCGGTTGACCGGCCTCGCCCGCTGTTGTTGCCGGCGCCCTTGCTCTTGTTCCTCCTGCAGCTGCTGTTCCTGCAACGCGAGCTGCCGCTCCTGTTCTTGCTGCTGGGCGTCGAGTTGGCGCCTCGAGACAAGCCCGGAGAGCCGCGGCGTCACCGTAGCAGGGCGCGGCGCTCGCCGGGGCAGCGCAGCTGGTGGCGTAGGAGCGGAGGCCGCTAGGACTTCCTGGTCGTCGTCGTCGTCTTCTTGGTGGCCACCACTTGCGGCTTCGGCTTCTGCTTCGGCCTGCATTTCATCGATGATGTCCTGCACCTTGGGCGCGAGAGTGGCCAGCTCGGCATGGTTCGCCACCACCAAGGCAATTTGAAGCGACGCGGGCAAGGACAACTGGCGGACGGCGTCGAGGGCCGCTTCGTACCTTTCGAAGGAAAATAAGAGCAGAGATGTGGTACAAAATGGTTGAGGTAATTTGAAAGAATGGGGAGCACAACGAAGGGAGATAGAGGTGTGACAGCCAGATATTTGCTGCACAGCATTGCACAAAAACATGTGTGTACACATGTTATTCAACTATCAAGAGCCAATTGGGCACTTCGTCTTTATGATCATCATAATTGCAAGCACCTCTGCGCAGCGCACGCCGCTTGCATCAACTTGAGCATCGTCTTATCTGCCGCCACCTTGTCAGCTTGCGCAGCTTCGGCGGCTGCCGCTGCCTCTCCATTGTAGAATTTGCCACCGCAGCGTGCATCGTAGCCGCGCCGGAGCGTCCCGTGCGTGAGGGCCTGGGCCTCCCAGCTCACCAGGGCCTGGTCAATCCCCTCACAGGCGGGTACCGACAAGGGGTAGCTGCTGACCAGCGGCCTCGGCATGATGGCGGGCCCCGCAAACCCACTGCTGCCGCTGTTGCTGCTGTTCTTGAGCAGGACCGCGTTCAGGGACCCGTGCTGCACCGCCACCGGCCAGAGAGAGTCCCGGCGGCTGGTCAGACTGGGCGCGAGCAGTGAAGTGTTGCACCACGGCGCCCAGGTTGCACCCCCATAGGCACTGGTTAAACCCGACAAGAGCCCCCCAGAGTCGAGCAAGCAAGGGACTGTGTGAGGCTCCGCAAAACCGACCCACTGCAACGTGCTGCGAGCCCGAGAAATCGAGGCTGCCGCCGCTGCCGCTTTAGCAGTGGCGTCAGCACCACTAGCACCAGCGGTGGCAGTGGTTGCAACAGCAGCAGGCCCCGTGGGCACCTCCAGCGGGAGAGCCCCGTGAGCGAGACGGCGGCGGCGAAGCACGTCCAGCACCACGAAAGTGGGCGCAGCGGCCGAGGACGCCTGGCTCACCAGCAACAGCTTGCGGCCGCTCCCGACGCACGTAAGCACGTGGGCGCCGCAGGGGGCGTGCAAGACGTCGATTTCCAGCCCCCCGAGGCCGAAGATTCGCACCAGGCCGGTCGTGGTCACGCAGGCGCACCACCCGTGGCCTGCCGCCACACACGCCGCCACCTCCCCGGGAGGCAACTTGCGGGTCCAGCTGGCGCCCTGCTGGGTGGTGGCGTTGAACACGCTGCAGTACAGCACGCTGCCCGGCTGCTGTTGCTGCTGCACCAAGAGGCTGAGCTGTTGCTTGTACGCGTTCCCACCGGCTGAGAGCAGGCCTGCTTCGCTGGCGAGCACGTTGCGCAGACGGTCCGAGACCCCAAAGGCCGTGAGCGCAGTCACCCCGTCGGGCTCTTGGTCGATGATCAGGGGCTCCGGCACGTTCGCGAAGAGGGCGCAGTCGTCGGAGAGGGAGCCCATGGAAAGCTCGAACCGGTCTTGGAACCGCACCTAAGTTCACAAAAAGGAGGAGGGGAGGAAAGGCACGGCAAGTCAAAGAGAGAGAGAGAGAGTAGCAAGAAGGATTGATAGGCGTATTCATGGAAGGAGGCGCAAGAAATGATCGAGGCCAGCGTATCGTAACAATAAAATAAATACACGTTTCTTACCGATCGCCGGCTAGCCGCGTCTGCAAACTCGATCTCCACCGCATTGGCAGCGCCCTCCAGCCGCGACGTTATCGTGCCCACGGAATTCCAGCACAGGTAGCGCCGCTCTTCCCCAAGGGGGGAAGCCGACGGCATGAAAGAAGCCGGCGCAGCAGCCACCATGCCCCCTACCACGCTTCCTCCTGGGGCCCCAGGGCTAGAAGAAGAGGAGGCAGCTCCTGCGGCACCGTAACCGTCGTTGTCTTGGTCGTCGAGCATGTCATCGTCGCCGCCGTAGTTGATGCCATCGTTGTCGGAATCATAGTCGCCAGCTGCGCTGCCAGCGTCATCGCTGTTGTTCTCGTCGTCGCTGTCGTTGAGGGCCGCCTTGGTCGTGGCTTTGGAGCTCTTCTTGCTGCCGCTGCTGCTAGCAGCGTCCTCTTTGCTGCTCTTCTTGTCCGTTGAAGCGTAAGCTTTCACGTCGTCTTCGTCTTCGCTCGCCGAATTGAGCGCGTTGTCGCTATCGCTGCCCTCGTCGCTGTCAAGATCTTCTTCTTCGGCGCTGTCGTTGAAATCAGCGTCGTCGCTTTCGTCGCTTCCGCCTGCTGCGGCGGCGTCCTTCTTGGCTTGCTTCTTCTTCAGTTTCAACTCTTTCTTGGCCTTCTTGGCTTCGAGCTTGGCATTCTTTGCCGCCTTTTTCTCTGCACTCTTGCTGCTGGTCTTGCCACTTTCTTCTTGTGCCTCGGTTGCTGGCGCCATCGCAGCAGCAAGCCGCTCTTTCGCGCTCAACTGCTTAATCTTGCTTTCTCCATCTTCAGCTTCGTCATCTTCCATGCCCTTCGCTCCGCTTCCATCCTCGCCATCCTTGAGCTCGTCGTCAACGCCTTCTTCATCTTCGTCGATCGCTGGAGATTTCGCCACTGCACCTGCGGCATTGCCATTTTGGCCACCGGCAATCTTTTCCGCTTCGTCGTCCGTCACGAAGTCAAAATCCTCATCGTCGTCGTCGTTGGCCACGTCCAGCAGCGCTTTGGAGCTCACGAAGCCCATTTTCGCTTTCTCGTCGTCGGTGTCGAACTCGTCGCTTCCCTTGCTGGGCGTGGGCGCGGTCTTCTTGAGCCGCCTGCCCTGGCTGGCGCGCTTCAACTTCAACGGCGACTCGTTGTCGCTGTCGACTTCAGCTGCAGCGGCGCTGCTGCCCTTTTTGTTGCCCTGGCCAAGCTTCGGGTTCACCCCCCACACTCCAACGCGGCCTCGGGCATCCGCAAGCGCCAACAGGGGGGTTGCTTTTGCTGCTGCAGCCTCTTCGCTGATGGACGGGTTGACCAGAAATGCCAGTCCCGTGAGAGCGTGGGTGCTCGGGGACCACGAGGCTACCACATCCTTGGTGTCAAAAGACCACAGCACCACTTGGCGGTCGGTGCCCCCGGAAGCCAGGAAACGGCCACAGGGGGACCAGGCAAGGGTGGTTACCACGCCCGCGGCGTGAGGAGGGCCATTCCCACCTACCAGCACTTCTTCCCGCCACACGCTGCGGTCCAGGTCTTCCGAAGAGGAAGAGGAGGCAGCAGCAGCACCGTTGCCGTCTTGAGCACCAGGGCGGTGCTTGAGGAGCACGCTGCTTCGTCCCGCCAAAGCGAGGCAAGCTCCAGTGGGGTGCCACGCGCAGAGGCCGCGCTGCTCTTGCGCGGCTTCCGAGCCGTCGTCGCGGATCATGCAGGGCTCGTCGAGCACAGAGGTTTCCACGTCGAGGGAGTCTGGCAAGCCTCCGTTGGCGTATGGGCCCTTGGGCACGTAATGCACCTGGGGTATTTACAAAGCATTAGGAAAAGGCATATATAAGAGATGGGGCGGTACAGGTTGAAGGTAGGAGCAAGATTTGGCACAACAAAACATAAGCGTCCTCAATCATCAGTCACCTCTCACACCTAAACGTGCAAGCAAGCATGCTACACACGTTCGTGTATGTACCTTGAGGCGCCCGTCGAGGCTGACCGCGCATACGTACTCTTCGCACGGGTCGGCACAGAGGCTCCGGCTGCCCACGTCACTGGACTCGTCCAGCATCATGACCTGTGCAACCGTGCAACGGACCGAGGCATGCATTTCCGATGAAGCGATTAAAGGAATGCAAAAGTCGTCGGAATGGTCCATAATCCTAGGCGCTAAGGACTGGGTTGACAGGAAGAGAAGAGCAAGAAGGTTACCTTGACAGGGTTAGCGCGTGCCATAACCCGCAGGCCAGGTTCTTCCGACGCAGCGAGGTACAGGGAGTTGCCCAAGTAGCCTACCGCACGAGCGGCAGCGGCAGGAAAGCGCGTGATTGTCGCCAGCAAATCACCTAGAAGGGCAAGCAGCCAGCATACAAGTGTGCGAACAACAATGGACACAGGATTAGTTTCAAAATCTGTTGACATAACAGACACCATGACAAACGAGAGACCACACGAACAATTTGCGTCCGCGGTAGCGAAAGGTACAAGAAAACGCGGACTAGCAAGTATTATGGTCCATGGGCCACGTAGGAGGAAGCCCTCAAGCAGAGGAAGTTGGGTTGTTGCTGTACCTGAGGGCAAAGCGTGGGAGTTCACGGAGCCATCAGCCAAGCCTACGAGAAGCTCGTCTCCCGCCGGCGACACTGCTAGCGCCGTCACTTCCTCGTCGCCCGTGACCAAGGTGGTGCCGGCACCCGAAAGGGCTGAAAAAGCAACCGACGCGTCGCTCCCTGGATTCAATAATTGCCAAGCAATGTTAGCCGTGACAAGGTAAACAACAACCGATCAAGTCCCCAGAATGAGAGCAACCGACATGAACTTCGTAGCCCTGGACGGATGCTTCACAAAAGAGTGATCTAATTGTACTAACCGAACTCGGGAGTACTTGCTTCGGAGAGCTTAATTTCTCCGTCTGCACCGCCGGATACAAAGGCATTCGAAGCTCCCGTGGCCACCTGCAAATGGGGAGGGTTCCAGCTTGAGAAACTTGCGAGCTAAAATTGACAGAGCTCAGTAACACGCTGGATGATTGAGTTCTGAAGCATGCGCGCGTAGTGTTGACTAACCAGGGAAACGGGGCCTTCTACGGGATGCAAGTCCTTCAAACGGACGGCGGGTGCATCCATTTTTGAGCAACAACACCGAACGAACTGGAACTTTGGCGCGTAAAGCATGTTTGAACTTTTCTTGACCCAATCCTTTGGAAATTGCTCCTCTACTCTCTCTCTTTGACATAATTACAATAGATTAGATTAGATTATACTCTTCAGTGTAAAGAAAGACAAGGGCAGAAATAGCACGCTCTCAGAGGTGATCTGTATTTGCACTTGTGGCATGTATCTGCGCGTTCCAGAAGGCTCTATCTGGCATCTTCCCTCCGATCAAGTCGGCGGGGTCTGAGTGCCCAATGTGTTTCACGTCCCAGGTACACAAGGCATTTCTCCGGGCTATTTTTTACCCCAGGAGGGCACCGGCTCAATGTTCTTGTCAGGCGGCGGGCGCCAGCCGCTCTCGGCATCGCCTGTCCTCTTTCTTGCTGCGTAGGGCCAATTATGGATCACGTCGCCATATGGTGCGGCTTAACGCCGTCTTCCATCGGTGATTGTTTCTCCGCCCTGTGCATCAGTACTTCACGAGGTCGTTCAAGGAGTCGATTGTGTTCAGGCTCGGACTCACATGTATTCGAGTTTGGTAGGAGGTTTTCACACTCATCCTGAACCGACTTCCTCTCTGCTCCAAGTCCACGGTCTTCCCACTCTAACCGAAGGGGTGCCTTAACCCAACGAAGAGCTGCGAGCCTAGGCTCGCTAGGTAGAACACAAACTTGGAAGCAAGCTACAAAGCAGGGGAAATCATAGGGGAATTTTTCTTCGCAAACCGTGCATAAGTTCAGTGGCTACGCCAGTGTCGGGAAACTCACCGACTACACCCATGAGCCTCACCGGGGAAGTTGAGCGACGGAAGGTATGTACACTGCCTTTATGCTTCGATGCTCTCTCGACCAAAAGAGCATTCCACAATAGTTCGCCCTTCCACCCTTTCTTTAGTTTCTTCTTCTGATGGCGCCTCAGTCTCAGGTCTCTGGCTCTCTCCTCTCTCCAATCGCTACGTCCTCGGATCTCGACTTTCAGCCCAAACGCTAAACACGCGGTTGCCTGCAGAGGACCAATGGTATTTCAAATGCCAAATGCCTTGTATAGGCCTGCGCAGCGGCACGCAGCGGGAAGACATCCAAGACTCCTGGGTTTTCCTTCGGCGCAGTTGGTATTTACCGGGTGTTATGCTAAGCCGAAGTGGGTAAAAACCCAGAAAACCCGCGGATGGTGCGTGAACCACTACACTACTATCTAATATAATCTATATTTTTTTGAAGAGACACCACACCTGATTTCGACCGGATTTCACAGTGAGATCAAGAAAGCACTTCGCTTTTGTTGGTATTCGACTTGGCATTGGCAATCGCAGCTCACTTATTTAGCAGGCCTCCTGGCTGTAACACAGCGCACAAATAAAAGTCACCTACAAAAAGGCTAGTAAAGACGGCGTTTTCCTTTTAGAGCCATCAGAGCAAGCGCTCGATTTCGGTTGCTCTCCATGCGCGCCTGTTGCTCTGACGACAGCAATATCCCGTGCGCCCCACTGCTGTAATTACTCTTCGAAGCAACAATCCTCTGCGGTGCTTGCTTCGAAGTTGCGGTGGCACGATCACCTCTCGGTGCTGTTGTCGTGCTCTTACTGCTACTGTGGGAGATGTTGGCATGAGCTGACAGGGGCGGCGCCATCTTTCCTGGAGTAACATCCGAGCGAGAGGTCGAGGGAGCCCCTGAGTGCGGTGGCGCAATTCCCCAGCTGCTTCCGCCAGTAGCACCAATTTGCGCATCTAAACCGCGCGCTGACGACGGCTGACGTTGCTGCGCAGGTGGCATGCTGCCTAGGCGAGTGGCACTACTGCTGCTGCTGCTGCTGCTTCGGGTACCAGATCCAGGTGTAAAGCTGCTAGCGCTGTTACTAGAGTAGGAGCGTGAGCCCGGTAAGAACACTACGGGTGACGCCGAAGGATGGTGACCAGACGCGACCACTGCCGCTCGCGCAGACTCCGAAAGTTGAGGAGCTCTACCCGTGACGCAGATACCCTGATCAAAAGGCATTAATAAAATACATACACACGTGTACACACATCATCCACAGCAGATGTAAAAAAAAAATCAGCTGCAAAACGGAAAAGCAGTTACGAATGTGTCATTTTATATTTGGAATTGAACCAGAGAAGACAGGCACATACTTGGTCCATCCATGTGTCTTCCTCGAACGTTTTGGGCGCTGAGACCTTGCCGTTGTGAGGCCGCTGAATCCACCCGTCGCCGTTGGCGCCTCCGTTGAAGCCCGGGCACACCCACGGCTGCAGCGGCGCTCTTGACGGAGCCCATCCTGTCGGGTGACGACTGTTGCTTTTCTTGCTGTTGCCGCTGTTGCTGCTACTGCTGCTACTACTACTGCTACTACTGCTGCTGCTGTTGTGGGCCCTGTCGATATTTGGAATTTGTGTCTTGGCTACTTCTTCGTTTTCGCCTTCAACTTTATCACCTTCTTGATTCGCTGCTTGCTGAGCATCTTGGTCTAATTGGCGATAGAAAGCCACCACGCTGGGGTGTGCGCGCACCGCTTTAGCGCTTAAGCCCTAGCTCCATGCATAACCAATACATTCAAGAGAAAAAGAAAAGGTACTTCAATTAATAAAACGAAAAAGTTACAGATGGATCGCACACGCACTTGTCACGTTATCACCTGCAATTTTAACGTCTTTTTAATGGTACTCCTGTAATAAAGAGATCCATGCTGACCTTGAGGCGAAGGCCTTGGAGAGAGGTGGCTCGACTCAGTGCCACGTACGCCTGCCCGACTTCAAAGCAGCCCGAGAAGTCCACGTCCAGCTGGGAAATGGTCATGCCTTGCGACTTGTGAATCGACATGGCCCACGCGCACCGCAACGGCACCTAAAACGCCACGGCATGTGGTGTGATGAGAAAAGTATTAGTATTGACAAGTTGAATAACAGGAAGCGCAATACACTGAGCGACTTGCACAGTGACTGAAATGTTGTTGATTGATTTCGACGAGCTTGCCGATGCGACAAAGACATATCGAAAGGCCTTTTGTTTGGCTGACCTGCATTCGACTCGCAACGCGCGCTCGGCCTAGCTCCAGGCTCCACTCCGCTGGCTCGATGATTGCAGTTACAGTACGGTACCCACCACTCTTCCAACTACCAATACTGCTGCTGCTGCCACCAACACCACCACCATTATTGTTCGAGCTATTGGCTACTTTGAAGGCCACTTTCGGTAAAGCTCCCCACCCTTCGAAGCCTTCGCCTGCTTCCGGCTCTTCAAACCCAATCACCACCCCCCGAGCCCCATTGGCCAAGCCTCGGGTCACGTCGGTGTTTTTCAGGAGCATCACTTGCGCTCCCACTTTCAACTCCAGGCGCGCCGGAGCCGGGCAGTTGCGAGTAAGCGTGCTGAGCTGCCGTTCGTCGCCCTGAGCGATATGGCATGGAGTGGTTGTTTGCATTATGAAGAAGGTAAGACTAGTATAGAGATCAGCGGAATGATTCCGTAATGAAAAAAAAATAGATTAAACAGAAAATTATCATGCTTCTGAACACAAAGCATGGCAATGCTTGAAAGAACCGGAGGAGAACCCTGTGACTCAAAATTCTCATTGCCAACACACACACCTCATCGAGGGCGTTAAAGAACAAGGCATGGCCCTCTAGCTTGGCCAGCTCTTTCTCGTTCACGCGGTCCACGTCCGTGTTGCGCGCATAAAGCTTGGTGGCCACACAGTCTGTCACGCGACTACTAGAGCCATTGCCGCTGCTTGTATTTTTGCTGCCTTTGCTGTTTTTACCACTGGTGTGATTATTGTGGTCATTGTCGTCATCATTCAAGACAGCGTCAATGACCTCGTTGCGGCTACACCGCTCTTCGTTTGCCCTCAGCGCAGCCAAGGTTTGTTCTGAGGGAAAACCAGTGCGAATGTCGTTCAGCACGCGCAAGAACTCGCCGTCGCTTTGGCGGAAAGCGGAGCTCAGCACCACGCAATGGGGCACCGCCGTAGGCCACGCCGGCGCTTCGAAACAAAAGATGGTGCCCTTTTTCTGGTTGATGCCTACGGGGGGCAGCTGGAAGAAATCGCCACAAAGTACCAGCTGAATCCCACCGAAGGGCCGCGGATCACTGCGAGCGCGCGCGCCCACGCATGCAAGCTTCTCGAAGAAAGCCCCATCGAGCATGCTGATCTGAGGAAGATGAGGATAAGCCGTTTCACACGCGTAAGGCCCCCGTTGTAAAATAAATGCAACATCACACCATCGTTTTTGTAGACAGAACAATTCCGAATGTAATTATCTAGTGCGACGGAAGAATCAATTGTAACAATTTTCTCTTCTTTCTTTCCTTTCTGGTCTATCAGTCTCTTTACTTTCTCCCCTTGTGCACCTCGTCAATCACGAGAATTTGGCCCTGCTTCCAGCGCTTTTTCGCATGGCTGGACCGCTCCATTTTGGCCACCATCTCTCCGAGGGGCTCGTCTCCGAGCCCGCAGCCCGCGAAGCTGTGCACAGTGACTCCCCCTACGTTGCAGGCGGCAATGCCAGTGGTGCCCGTCACGAAGGTGGTGTCCTTTTTGCCCGACGCACTCAGCGCTGCTACGATGGCCCGAAGCAAGAAACTTTTGCCCGAGCCTGCAGCTCCCGTGAAAAAGACCTAAGATGTTGGAATTTATTCATTACGATAATGTTTAAATGAAATTATGAGCTCGATTAATTAGATTCGCTACCGTAAATGAATATTAGCAGAAAAATGTAAATGGGAAATAGCAATCGAACAAACTATCACAACAAGGCGAAGCTTTAGCTACAAGGTAAAGAAAGCCAACACAAAAAGAATTCAAGCAAATAAGACCGATTGATTACCGACATGCCGTCTTCGACCACCATGTCTAGTACACGCCGTTGTTCCGATGTTAGCGCTGCCAGGCATTCTGTAGCTTTCGTGATCCTACGCTTGGTGGCAAGCCCTTCGGTTGAGTTGTTCTTGCTGCCACTAGTTTGGGCCCCGTGGACACTGCTTGACTTTCCCCACTCGGGTGACAAAGCACCAGCATATTGACTCGCGTGCGCTTTAAACTGATGCCGCTCTACGCTCTTCACATCTGTGCCCCCTGAAGCTGGAACTTGCGACGGTTGTACTCGAGGTCTCTTTCGCCATGGGGTCCCGCTGTGCTCATGCTTTTCCCACCCGCAGTCAACCCCGGGAGCGATCGGTCCGCTCGGAGATTGCTGCGCGAACCCTTTGTTAGCCCTGGGGTTGCCGCCAAGTAGGTCTGCAAGGTTCATCTCTAGCCAGGATAGAAATTTCCCTACGCTTTGTTTGGATGCTCTGACTTCATGACTTCATGCTTCATGACTTCATAATTTTAAAATTCTGTATTTTTAGATAATATTATAACCGTGAGCAACAAAAAAGAACATTCCCGATTCCCAAGTCCCGAGAGCTCTTGGCTCTTGGCTCTGCTCTACAGGGTAAGAATAAGCCATACATCCTTTATATTAAGACCCACTTCGTGTAAGATCGGCCCGGGATTT
>Ga0307979_1001775_pt1 | contig 15228 bp, 13 predicted proteins | sample OrgLakmetage1058_FD_201833 | JGI IMG/M metagenome (GOLD analysis project Ga0307979, IMG submission 201833) | Saline water microbial communities from Organic Lake, Antarctica - #1058 | ecosystem: Environmental > Aquatic > Non-marine Saline and Alkaline > Saline | place: Antarctica: Organic Lake...
AAAGAACGTCCACTTTCTGGCCAAATCGTCGACCGTGAATTCACGCTGAATATTTCATTTCGCAGTGTGTATTTACTATATTAGAGCTATTATTTAAAAAGCGCGACGTCTCGTAGCTCCTTAAAAAAAATCATCTTTAGGAGCTCTTTCTAGGGGCTTATACGGGCCGATTTGAATAAAACCTCGTCTGTTTGGCTCTTTGCTACCACCAAAGAGACCATTAAAGAAATATAAATGTGAATCGGAGGTGGTCGAAAAATTGAGATTTTGGGTCCGGTGGGCCTATGGCAGTAGGCCTTAATGCCTCCATAAGCCGGATTGAAGTGCTCAGATGGATATTATTCTTCCTAATTAGTATTGAATGTGCCTAAGAACTACCACCTAACCAGGGGCTAGACTTGCGCTTGGCGTATTCTACCTTACTTCCCATTCCTGCAAATCACATTTTACAAAGCAATATTTTGTTTTCTGCCCAGTTCGGGTTGATGTCCAACTAGAGAAAAACACCGATTTCAGAGAAATCGAAGGACCACTCGTTTTGGAATTTAACGTCGAAGTGCGAAGTCCTTTACGTCCCGAAAATTAAGTGCATGAAAGCGAGAGCTGGCGGTTGGTAGGTCTCCTTACTTTCTTGTTCTTTTCAGTTCACTTTTTCCACTCAGGAAGAGGCGCCCTTCTTACATGTGGCGTAAACTGAGCCCACACTAAGTTGTGGTCGGACGCTTCTGCGGTGTCAATGCAGCCAGCGGTTACGCAGCGCAGTTTAAGTTTTGAGGCAGGGCAAGTGTCGAGGTAGCACACGACGTCATAGCGCCGTGGGAGGTCGAAGCCCCATTGGCCTACAAGGGTGTGCATGCAAGCGAGAATCCCACAAAGATATGGAACTAAACTTAACGCGAATCGAACTAAATGGAGCGTGAGGCCGTGGTCAAAAGAGCTTTGCATGGAAGATACAAGTCAACAAGCAAAAGGGGTAATCTAATGCAGCGCGCAAGCTTTAGATTATCTTTCTTATCCAAACCAAAGTGTGCCTCATAATTACCAAGAGTTGCTGCAATGCGATGGCCCAGGCCGTCTTCGTTGCTCCGGGCGAACCAATGAGTGTCCTCTGGAACAGCAGCAGCAGCAGAAGCTCCCATGCCCACACTGCTACTGCCAGCACCTTTAAAATGTGCATCTACAAATTGCCCTACTCGGTGTGAAGCTGCCGACGAGCCACTGTGCTGTGCACTGAACGCAGCCGTTGCCTCAACCACTGTTCCACTGCTGCTGCCATCAGGTGATTGAGACGATGGAGACGATAACGACGATGGAGGCGCAAGAGCTGCAACCATGTTGGCCAAATCGTTGTCCGCGTCAGAGCGTTTCAGACGAAAGCAGTTGAAGTCTCCACACACGACTGCCATAGCCGACGGCCATACATCAGCTGTTGGACTTGACCAACTGCTGCGCTTGGAGGAATAGCCACTGATTCTCCTTGTGCTGCCATTGTCCTTGACGCTGCTGTTGGTACTGCTCCTGCTACTGCTGTTTGTATTGTGGAGCGGGTGTGCAAGTTCAGACGCTACGGCAGCTCCAACGGCTGAGAGCTGGTTCGTTCGGTGAGTGTTGTCTCCAGCAGCATCTAAATGCACGTTGGCCACTACAAGCAGTTTCGGTGATCCGCTTGCTTGTCTGCTCAGCGATGCTTTACTAGATCTGCGAAGGCGCTTTTGCTGCTGTTGCCGCTGCTGTTGCTGCCTTCCGAAGGGTAGAGAACGGCCTGGGGTTGCCCTGACTGACGAACTTCGTGGATGCATGTCAACAGCGCGACCAAAGACAGAGACTAAAGCATACTTCTGCTCCGGTGCACCACCCTTGATGTACTGCTGCTCAAGCCACGAAAGCGTTGGCAGCATTGGAAGCGGGACGCACCTGCTCATATCGACCAGCACATCCGTTAGGTGTACATGATTTAAAAGGACCTTCTTCTTTGTGTCAGGACGGATGTGGGAATGAAAGAATAACAGAGCCTATGACTTGGGGATCTCAAACTAGTCTGATCTACTCTCATTGATAGACAAGAAAACGCTCGAGCAGCAAGTGCCAAATGAAAAGCTTTTGGCTATAGTTTTCTCACCGTTGTCGCAGGAGCTTGAAGCGGCGTGCGTCATAAATCGTTGCCAACCGTGGGTCCATTTCACGATCTTCTGTGACCCTCCACGCTGTTTGATTCTGACCAGCGCCTTGGTTGCCACTACCTCGCCAGCCGCTTTTAAATTTTAAGGCTCCAGCTTGACGCGGTCCAGTGCTAGTGGTTGATGACCGCCTACGGGCCCATGAGCAACTCGCTTGTTTACGGGATAAATCGTCAAGGGTCGATGCAATAGCACTGGCAGCTGTATCTAATGGCTTGCCATGGAGTTCCACGTTCTCCTGGTGCCGACAACAGTCAACATTCGCAATATAATCATGAAATCAAAATCCGACAACATTTTTACTCAGTAGCACTAAAGCACACGGACCTGTAAGCACGCGATGCCTAGCCCACGATCGTCCACTAGAGATGGTAAGCGCTTGCGGTAAATGCTAAGAATTGTCTCAAGCTTTCGGCCGTCCATGATGTTATGGCTAAACACGGTTAAGCCGCGACTTGCCATTTTACCAAAAGCCAAAGGCCGAAGGTCTGTAGTCGCAATCTGTAGGCCTTAAAATAATACGTCAGAAATGTGACCCAAATACGTCAACCAATACACGGCAATTGTGGAGCCTACCAGCCTACCCGAAGCGGCCAAAGCGGCCAGAGGTCTGCCGGCCAGCCATTCTGCCTTGGATTCTCGCACCTCCCCACCTCTCCCAAAGAGAGCAATATCCTCCTAATCCAGTTTAGCGGCTTAGCTTACAGAAGGGTTCGCGTAATAATCGCCATATATTTTTGACACAAGCCCCGAGGGGTCCGAGGGGTATTTATCTGTGCAGCAGTGCAGTTTCACGAGGGCAGCGGAGTCCATATCGCCATGCAATTCCCGTCAGGGCAGTGGGGCCATGTGTCTCGGGCAGCTCGAACAGCCGGCGGTAAGAGCTCGCCAAAAAAAGGGGGGAATGTAATATGAGGAGTTAGGCTTAGCCGGCCACCTGCAGAGATAGCGAACTCCAGACCACCGAAAATGGCCGATTTAAATACAGGAATAGATTAAAGGGGTTCCTCAGCCACAGCTGAGTGAGTGTCTAAAACTAAGGGCTCTTGGAACTTGAAAGGCCCACGCCAGAAGAGATCGCCGTTTGATTCCAGTTCATGCCAAGTTCCGCGCAACTCAAATTTAAATCGATGACAAGCATTCCGTTTTCCGTTAGACGTGAAAGGAAATTTAGCGTTTAGTAGTATAATAAACGGCAGGGGGACTCGCAAATATTTGATTATGAAGTGTATTTGCGAAGCAGGTTTTAATATCTATAGTATTATTACAGAGATAAATCTGTTTTTAGAATTCAAATTTATTTCGTTTCGCATGAAGAGATTCCTATTTATATCTCGGGCAACTGCAGCGAATGTAGTACTTTGCATCACTCTTAACAACAGACGAAGCCATCTTTAGCGATCAAGTTGAATTATATTCGCATACCAACTGCGGAAAGAGCAAAGCGATGGCTCCAAACATACCAGAATCGACCCAAGGCTTCAAAAAGAGTGCCTTGAAAAGCGGACCCCAGAGCGCCAAATGTACCGCCACCACAAGAGGTGCCATTAGCCGCTGGCGCAAGTGCCGTCGGTCGAAGAGCCAGGCTACACAAGGTAGCGCACAAAGAAATTGCAGAGCAGCACGATGTTCAGGCACACTGCTTGTTTTTGGTGGTGGCGAGCTGGTTCCATCAGCCCTCAGCTTGTTTTTCTGTCCATTACTTTTAGTGCGATGTAGGGCTCCACTTTTGCCTGACATGTCGTCTTTATCGCTCATCTCGATACTATTTGTGATGAATTTGTTTTCGACTGCCATCGCAGCGCCCATGAAGATAAAGAAAGCGGTGGAAGTGCCCGGCGAATAAAAGGAAGTTGTACTCGGACCTTCTCCCCATTGCAAAACCGAAAATAGGTTCACAGTCGATGCAGGGAACATAAATTAGAAGTCAGTCTGCGACTGGTTATAAAAAAGCTTACATGATTCAGACCTTTTCTCACACAGGAAGGAGCACGCATTCTGTAGCACATATTCGTGTTGTGTCACTGGAAAGAATGTGCCTTGCCTGGAGCGACGTGAAAGTGCATCCAGTAGATGTACTCATGCAACAAGCCAGACACAAGAAAAGTCGCAGCCATGCCCATTCCGCTCCTAAGTCCTAGGCTAAACGCTACAGGCTTATACACCCTGTCAAATAATGGGATAATGGGCACCGTTTCAAAGGATACTGACACGTAGTAGAGAGAGAGGGAGTAAGCAAACGACACGTATCTGGCTTAAAGGCACACACCCGCGTTTGAGGAGTTGGTTGATGGGCTGATTCCAGCGCTGCCCCCAAAGATCTCGCAAACTTCGGCTTGCAAGCAGTGGATTTTGGAAGCCAGGCATTGGACAAGCATCATGCAGCAGCAGCAGTGGAAGTGACCTGACAGTGCGCATTGTAACGATGCATGGCAAGATAGAACTTTTCATGAATTGGAAAGCATCTAAAAACTCCCTTATCTACACCTATACTTCATAACATCATAAAACCAACGAATTCACGAAAAGTCACGTCATGTGAAGTGACTTGCCCAATGTCTATCGAAGTGCCGAGAAAGAGATACAATGCCCAAACCCAAGCACTAGTGCGGCCATATTCAAGCCCAGCATGGAGCACTCTTTCTATGAGCGAGTCCTCAGACAAACCATCTTCTGCCATCGTGTTACAGCTACCGGAGCTGTCACAAGAACCGCCACTATCGTCACTGCCATCAATGTGGTTGCAATCGAGGTTTCGAATTTCTGAAATGCCGTCAGATGGATTAGGTGGTTGCAACATGGCCAGGAGAATTGTACCAGCAGTAACTTTAGCTGATAAGCAAAGGATGCGATCGCACACTTCGACCCGCGTTGCTTCTACGATTTTGCCGTCGCGACCAATCCGAGGTTCCTAAAATATAGGAAGTAAGCACAGAACACTCCAAGTGTTATCGCTCATATCAAGAGGATTTGAGAACAAATAATGCTCCGAGAAACTCAATTAATGGGGCGTACCACAAAAATACCCAAAACATTCTCAGTGATACAGGTAAACTGCTTACAAGGACTCGAATTATCACTATAAAAAGAACTATTATGATTCAATCTTACTGGTGTATAAAGGAACCAAAGGAACCAAGTTCGTAAGTCAACGTCTTCGCTGTCGGGAAACCGATCAAAGGCCACGCTGATGGCCTGAAGCAGCACAACAATAGTTATAAATGGCACAGCGATGTAATGAAAACTGATTTGAGGGGTTTGATTGAGTTTGATTGAGACTTTTGTGTTTGTAACTGTTCTAACCTTGAAGAATCCAGGGATTCCTAATCCGCCCGCGAAGACGAACATCACAAGAAAGCGCTGGCTCGCATTTAATATTAACAGCTGCCTGCACAACGACAGACGACAAACTCATGGGGTGAACATTATCAATTTTGAATCCAAACGTTACAACCATTTTCGAAAAGGAACCCATTTAGTCGCGTTGTCTGCTGTCTTCATTACCTCTGTACAGGAAGTGAGATTGGCAGCCAAGCGAGAAAGATGCCTAGAGTCAAACCCAAAACCTTACGATGGTGCTTCGGCACTATGTACAAAATTCCTGCTGCGAAGCCCAAAGCCTTGAAACATATACTGGGTTTAAAATTCAATATAGATAAATTTGCAGTTCTCATGGCTTTCCAGAATTACTTTTTGACATTACAAATTATGCATTAGTACCCACATTGACAAAAATCATATTTTTTAATACGACGTACCAAATAAGTAAAGGCGAGAGCTCCAGCACATGCAGACAAAACGAACGAGTCTGGAGGTCTTAGCACCCAAGAGCACCTCTGAATGTTATTGCTTCCCATCTAGGTCCAGTCCAGATCTAGCACGGGTCAAGTTATAGAGACCGAGGAAAAGATTCGTTCTTTTTCATCAAAGGAGGTTTGTAGTACTTACGTATTGATGCAGGTGGAAGGGTTTCTGTATTTCACTCACGTCTCCTGCTGTCCAATTACACGGCGTTTTCTTGCTTGGTCCACTTTTAGCACAATCAAAATAAAAGCATTACCAGAATATCCCAATGTGCTACTTTCTCACTTCAAATGAATTTATAGCAATATCCCTGCCACTCCTGTCAATTGTTTCGATTTCTCGATGATTCCGTGCGATCTCGTGTCGTGACCTCCAGGAAAAATTATGGGGAATACAATTGAAGTACCTTGGTCATTCGGTCGATCCCAAAGCTAGCACCGCAGCAACAAACAGCAGCTGCGTATGGCCGTGTGACCTGAGACTGAGGCCTATTCGTACCCAATTTGATTTAGCATATATTATCTCATAATCCGCAAACGAACACCTAATTACGTCCGTGCTAAGAATTATTCGCGCCGTGGTAACTTCCTATATCGATATATCTCTATGCGATAGCAAAAGTAATGAACTAAGATAAACTCAAACTATTGGCTATTGGTGCAGCTGTGGCTGAGGTTCTCATCCACATTTACGCATCGCAAGGAGACATGCCAATGAGTATCTGCAGACATCGTATTCTGCGTCCATGGGGAAAGCACGAAGCAAGAAAATTAGGGTTTAGGCTCTACTGCAGCCCAGTGCGATATCCATCGCAGTTGCTGGCGGAGCGGAAAAGTGCTGCTGGGGATAAGTTGGGTCATTATAATCGCAACCTGTTAAAAACGAAGTGACATATTGCAAAATCCTACTCATTACCATAAATGCAACAAAAGTATATGAGAGAGTGAATCAATGCACTGAAATTTAGACGTGTTTATGATGTTAACTACAATGTACGATATACTTCTAATGATAAGGTAGCAGTACTCATTCACCGTACCAGGTCATGCTTTGGGTCTACGAAGAACCATGTGCTGGCAACCCCGCCCCACCCGAACTCTCCAGTGCCACTCAGTTCAGCACCAGGGCAGTCGCCGCCTTCCAGTAGCATAGACACTCCAAGCCCGTAACCCACGCCACGGGCAGCTTCGGAGAACTAAACCATAATTCAGCGCGCGCAAGAACAGAAGGATACAGTACGAAAGTGCAAAGAGTGCAAAGTGCGTCAGTATAGATCAGGTTCAAAAGACAAATTACGTAATAAACGGATGCAACTTTATGAAGATGTAAGACAAATCAAGAAAAATATTACTCACCGCTCCCTTGTCGTAAGATGCCGAAGCAATATCTCCCGTGAGCTCGTTTCGTCGCATGGCTTCCAATGAAGCAGGGCTCAAGAGCACAGTACCCCCAGGCGTTGCTTCACCCGTGAGAAGGAAACGGCAAAACTTCGCGTAGTCTTGCGCCGTGGACACAAGACCACCTCCCCCGTGCAACCCTACAGATTTCTCTAATTTGTTAACCGCACAACGATTTGGTGGCAAAAGCGCGGACCGAAAACCGGGTTGAGCGTTGTAGCAAGCAGCTAAGCGATGGGCTTTCTCAGGCGGGCAGTAAAAGCCCGTGTCTACCATCTCGAGTGGTTCGAAAATTTCCCGCTGCATGAGTGTGTCTAAACTGGTGCCTGAAGCGACTTCTAACACATGTCCAACCACATCGCTAGACAAACCGTAGTGGAAATGTTTGCCCGGTTGAAACAATAGCGGCGGAGCTGCAGCCGCCTCACACATCCGGGAATTTGGAACCGCCGATAGCCAGTTGGTCAACTCTGCAGGTGTAAATTGCTCACGTAACTTCTTGTCCGAAAAAGTGTCGCCAAATATAGCATAAGTTAAACCACTCGTGTGCGAGAGGAGATGGCGAAGGGTTAAAGGCGCTTTGAGCGGCTCCGTCTCGGGATTTTCCGGGTCTCCTCCAGGAACAATAACTCGCATCTTTCTCTGGTCAAAACACGGCAAGTACTCGGCGACATCTTCATCTAAATTCACGATGCCTTTCTCGGCTAAGATAAGAGCCAGCGAAGCAGTCACCGGTTTTGACATCGAGTAAATCCGAAAGATTTGATCGCGAGTCATCGGTTTCTTCGCTTCGACATCAGCGTAGCCCTCGACACCATTATACACCTCTTTTCCGCCCTTGATTACCAAGAGCTGTGCACCAGGAAGTACCCCCGATTTTACTTGAGTACGAAACCAAGTGTCGAGCGAGGCTAGGCGATCTTCAGTGGTGTCAGACGAGCGGGAACAGTCCGAACCCACGCGAAGACTAACAGCTGAAGCTGCTGCGGCACCAAGACATGCTCGTGATGCTAATCCACGAAGCATGAGATAGGATGAGCAACTGCCGCTTATAGAAGTCTGATGTAGTCAATGAGCCAACAATGGCAACGATAGAAGTCTTGCTCGAGGTTCTAGCCAAGCTAGTACGGTCTTCCGCCCGTCTAGTCTGATGGTCTGATGGACTGAGATAGATTGCTGTATATATTGCGGTCGGTCTGCTGTTTGCGGTCCCTCTCGTTGAAATGTTGTGGACAATACTCGTATGTGATATACACTTCTGAAATACAATCGATGTTGAAAAAGAAGAGTACTCGAGCCTCGAGCTACTACAGAGTAGTAGCTAGCCCAGCCTCGAGCCTAATTCCTACTGTAGCCAGCGCTCTGCTACTACAGAAGCTAGGTCAGCGATTAGTGGTCAGAGGTCAGGAAGTGTGCGTCCCATCATTCCATAATAACAAGCTTCAGATAGCTGCAGAGGCAGGCTAGACGTGCCCACCTAGCTAGTCATTTCTTTCAGACAAACCCTTTCTAAGCGCTTCTGTAGTAAAAGTCTATCGCGTAGAATTCCCATACATCGAGCGACTCCTTAAAGAGATATAATGATTCATGTCGCCCGCCGCGCTGCCTCTCGAGCCCAAGTTGGGTGGGCTAAGACAGTCGTACAAGCGGGGCTTGTGACGCATAGAGTACCTTTGCTTCAATCCTTTGCCGCCACATCGTGGGCTCCTATGTTGCGCCAACCCAGGTATTGCTTCGCACCGAACTGACTCATAAGCCTTAACAACCAAAGTTGGCCAACTAGCAAAGAGGACACCGTTGTGTTCTTCACATATACTGATTTTTTTCTTATATTTTGTGTGACCAGGGCACCCGTGGCAGCGCGCCACTTGTCCACATGTAGCTTGTTCCCAAGCGAGTCTGCTTTTCATGCAGAAGCCGACAAGACCTTAGTGAACATCTCCGACAACCTAGCGCTCCTCGAAGACGAATTCGACCTCGAGCTGGAGTATGCGCAGGGAGTGCTGAGCGTGGAAGTACCATCACACGGAAAATGGGTGCTCAACAAGCAAGCGCCCAACCAACAGATTTGGTGGAGTTCGCCAGTGAGTGGGCCGCTGCGCTTCGAATGCAAAAAGGTGACAGGGCAGTGGGTGAGCACTCGCAATGCTAATGACAGCCTGTTGGATTTGCTGAATTCGGAAATGACAGATGCCTTGGGCACAGACATTGCTTGGACGGCGGCTGAATAGGCTATAAGTTTTGCAGCTTTCGTATTTTTCTTGAACAAGGGTGCATGAGCTGCCCCATCTATTCACATCGGCGAGGAGACTATGAACCCTCACCCCTTGGCTCTATGTAGATACCTCACATGCAATGAATTATGCACCTGCCTAAGCTCTCGTGCTTTCGATGCCATTGCTGTACTTATGGTCCACTGGTTCACTGCAGTGCCACAAATAACGTATGACATTCGGCTTTATCTGCTAGTTGCGTTAGTAGATCTCAGGTTTCTATTTGGATTTATACTTCTAGTGCATTGCCTTTGCCCTTACTTAAATATCCATACCGCCAAATTGATTTCCCAAAAAAAAAAAAAAAATTGATTATAGGGCATAGGCTTTCTTTTCTTGTGTTTCTATCTCCAGTTTTATGCCAGGTGGCATCCGGGTTTCTGGATTGGCAACTGGCTCATGAATAACGCGAATAACACTTAAGCAAATAAAAGACTTCCTTTTTTTCCAGTTTTAACAGGATTTAGCGTTCAGGAGTAAGGTGGCCATTGAGTAATTGGAAAATATACCTTAAGCGGATTCCAGATACACCAACAACAACAAAAAACACCTGGTTTATTTTATTTTATGTCTTAGATTGCATGGGCCGTGGTGTCCTCTACAACATAAAGCAAGTGGATTTGTTCCTGTGCATTGCCTTTGCCCTTACTTAAATATCCATACCGCCAAATTGATTTCCAAAAAAAAAAAAAAAAATTGATTATAGGGCATAGGCTTTCTTTTCTTGTGTTTCTATCTCCAGTTTTTATGCCAGGTGGCATCCGGGTTTCTGGATTGGCAACTGGCTTATGAATAACGCGAATAACACTTAAGCAAATAAAAGACTTCCTTTTTTTCCAGTTTTAACAGGATTTAGCGTTCAGGAGTAAGGTGGCCATTGAGTAATTGGAAAATATACCTTAAGCGGATTCCAGATACACCAACAACAACAAAAAACACCTGGTTTATTTTATTTTATGTCTTAGATTGCATGGGCCGTGGTGTCCTCTACAACATAAAGCAAGTGGATTTGTTCCTGCACGGGCCTCTATGGTTCTACAGCTGAGAAGTTCATCACAATTTCGTATGTTAAGCCCTGAACGACACTTAGTGGCGCCGTCTGTCCAATTCGGCCTAACAGGCCTTTCCACAGCATACCAGCACCCTCGCGCCGCACAGCCATCGCCAGTAGCGGCATCACTCCCCGAGCCCCATAAGTGAGTTGCTGGGTCTGGAGCCGTGTCTTGCACACGTCGATTGGGTGCGTGCTCACTGCTGCTGCTGTCCCTGCCAAGAAGGCTGCGGCAGCGTTGGCTGTACTCACTGGTTTTCCTCCTCCTGCACTTCCACCATCTTTTCCTCTGAATCTTCCTCGATTTACATCTCTGGAGATGCCGCCGCCATTGCTACCGCTGTTGCTGTTGCTGTTGCTGCTGCTGCTCCGGCCCACTTCTTCCTCGTGCCTATGTCCTGCTCATGTACCCTTGGAAATGCCCGTAAGTTGGACTTTGGCCGCTTCGTAGGTAGCCCACCACACCATTCCTGAGGGCAGCGACGTCGCCATGGATGCGCCAAGGCCTCGGTAGAAACCGGCAAGCCCGTCTCGCTCAAAAATGTCACGAGCAACTGCTAGACTTCCACCACCACCACTACTGCTACTACAACTACTACACATTAAAGAAGTAATGCCGCTCTCGGCTGCCGCAGAACGGAAATCGCCAGCTAAGATACACAGGAGTACCACGTCCTGTGAGAGACACGTATACAAATGATGCCAAAGAATGGCAATAAAGACGCAAATAATACATTGAGTGTTTCCCTACGGGGCAAATATACAATCAGCCTTCATGTGAAAAACAACTCTTTGTACCTGAGGAAGGCGAAACGGAGTAGAGGCAAGGTCCGCTGCTGCTCCAGCTATAGCCGGAAGGAGCGCCCTTGGCACAATATTGACCCAATTGTGTCTGCTGTTGCTACTGCTACTGCTATCATTACTGCTATTTGGTGTCTGCGCGTTGATTGTCATATCATAATGACGCTCGAGCTGCTTGAGGCTAGAGTTGTAAGCGAAAATGTAGGAATACTGCATGGGAATCGCTGCAGTGCACGCAAACGTGAGGCCGCGGAACAATCCGCGCTGCCACCCATGCTCAACCACAAGTTTCTCCGCCGTGGACACAAAAGCTTTGCCAATGTGCTGAGGTTGTGCATTGACCTGCAACTTCACTTTGATCACACCGACCGGGTGGAACGCTGTCGTTTGGAGAACCGTGACGATGGCAGTCGAGGCTAGGAAACGAGGAACTGAGACGCCAGGCCACCACTTATCAGAGCCAGGCGTTGGATTCTCACTTGAATTGGAAGAATAACTTTTCGTGGACTCTTCGATTGTCATAAAGGCCGGCACTTGATTGTTTGTTTTAAGACCTTTTGCGCACAAACTTTTCATAAATCAAAGCATGTCCCACACTATCATCTTAAAAATTCGGTGTACGCGCACATTGATGACTTGACCCAATCATGAATTTCACTCTGATTGTTTTAAGAAATAATAGTTAGCGACTAAATTTGGCGGTTTGCGCAATCTCCCCATCAATTGATGCGGCAGGGCCGTAACACCAGTTTGAATGCGATTGGATGCGTTTAAAATGCATGAAGTAATGATCCTCTAGAACTTCCACGCTAAGACGGAAAGGAGCAAGAGCCAAGAGGCTCAGCCATACACGAAGACGAAGTCCAAGATATTTTGGAATATTACATCGAGGGTATGTAAATTGTATCAAACTCTTGGTGTCATCATGCATGATTCCATGTGCCATGGTGCCATAATCCACCACAGTGAATCACAGAGGATGACGCAAGAAGAAAAGTAGTTGTGTGAAAAAGATTTGTATTATATTAGCACCACCCAACGAAACTGCTCACAAGGCTGCTCAGCAGCTCAGCAGTTGAGGTTTTCTGGCTTCTGTAAAATGAGGAGAGTTTGCGGCCGAACTACAGATGGTAGCTCTAACTAGCTGAAAAACGGCGTCAGATATGGCCTTCTTTTAAGTGCAGACAATGGCGTTTGTTAGCAACACTGTCTTACGCTACGACGAAGTGCAAAAGATTAGAAAGCCGACCTTGACTGAAGGCTTAAATCAGGAAGTCTTCGTTGGAAGTGAAGATCTCGAGGCTCAAGGGTACGTTTCCTTCGAAATTACCCATGAAGGTCAGGGCGTAGCGGAGTTTTCAACCACATGTCGCATGTGTGGAAGCATCCGCAGCCCTAGTATTCGCACCCGGTGCTCCTGCTGCGGATTTCTCCATCGAGACATTGTCGACGATTCGGTTTCAACCGTTCCTCATCGTATTCCGCCGACTCTCGCACCCGTGGAAATAGTGCTACCTGAACCTCCTTCAAACACGGTTGCCGCGATCCACTTGTGGGGTAATGCTAGTCGGCTAGCCCATCCTCATGATTTTAATGTATTGTCGTCGTCTTCATCATCGCAGCGAGCACCCACACCGCCAGTAGGTCGCTCATCGGTTTTACCTGCAGCGGTGGCCCTAGCCCTCAACTGGTGTAGTGTATCCGAAATAGATACTTTGCGGAAAGCGAGCCCCACCCTTGCCTGGGCATGCCCAAATTTCAATGTGCGGTTGGCTGCGATTCAGCTCAATCATCGTAGCCAACATCTCAACCGACCATTGTCAGCAACAGCACCAACTCAACTTCAGTCATCAACAAATTCAGCAGCACTAACATCATCACCACCTTCAGCGACGAAAAGGGGCTTGCGCGAGCCAACGGAAGGTACAAGTGCACAGCGCCAGGTGCTACTGAGGCGCCGAGCTGCATTATTGCGTGGTAGTGGCAGTGCACTTGCACCCGCGCCATCAAGGCGGTTGCAAGAATGGCGCCAAAAGCAAAAGCAGCAAGGGCAGCGACAGCAAGAGCAGCAGCAGCAGCAACAGCAGCAGCACCACCAGCAGCAGAACCAGCACCAGCACCAGCTGGAGCAGCAGGAACACGACCACGTGACCAACTCCTCAGCCACATACAAACCTACACGGGCACAAAGTAGGTCTTTTGTTGGTGGTTGTTCTGAGCTATCTCCTGGCCCTGCGAAGATAGGCAGCGTTGCGAACGTGGTTGAAACAGCTTCAGTACCTGCATTACCTACTGAGCATGGCACTGACGCTACTCTTTCCAAAGAGGGAGTAACAGCCTGGGCTAAACACCTTGTGATTGAGCTCGCTGTTGCTGACTCCACGGGCTTCCTGTCTTCCGGAGTTTGTTCCTCAAGCGGTGCTATTGGAAAACGGTCTGAGTTGGCTTCATCGTCAGCGTCCTATTCGGCTCCAGATGAGAGCTCGTCTACAACTTATGGACAAGGCCATAAAGGTCGCAACACTAGTAGTGCAACAAGTTTTCAGCCAACCTGGGTTTTAACGCGCACGTGGACGGAAGCGCAAGCCCTCGTTCGTCGCCTCAGATTCAACATTCGCCGCTTGCCTGGACTGCCTCAACTACCGCCACTGCCTGTTTTACTCCAAGCAACGCAGGAGCTGAAACGCCAACCTCCGGAAACATCTTCGTCTTCTTTATCTACTTCGTCAGCTGAGAGTTCTGAAATTCACAACAACACTGTTGAAGGTGCCTCTTTGGAGCGAGGTGTTCCCATCAAGTCGACTGGTATCGATGAAGCATGGGAACAAGCAGAATGGGCACGCTGGCAAAAAGACGTTGCATTGTGGGTTCATAAAATGGCATTTCACCCGAGTGTGGCAGCCAGCGGCCTATGGCTGGCATTCATTGGTGCCAACGGTGCACGTGCCAGGAGTGCCTGGGCGAACGAAGACGTGATTGCTGAAATTGGTAATCACAAAGAGGCACATATCCATACACAATGAGACAAATCACCTACCTTCGCCCTTACTTTCATACTAGTATTATTGGATTTCTGTTAACTTACGCAATCGTGTGTCTACTATATTCTAGAGACGTGAACGCGCAGTATTTTGCACTTGCTCATATTTGGCATGTGCACATTTCTGGTTCTATGTTGTGTAATCGTTTCTTTGCTCTTGACTGCAGGCGACGGAGGCAAGGGCAGTTACGGCCATTACGGGGAACCGATTCGCCTCACTCGTTCGATGGGCCGCCTTTATGGGATTACGGACGCCACTGTCATTGTGCCCCTAAACGATGAAGGTACTCAACACGTGCTGAAGGGTAGTCTAATGGGAGGAGCTAAGCAGAGTGCCAGTGCTGGTGCTGGGTCTGGTGCTGACGGTGTTGCGGTGGGTGTTGGTACAAGCAGTAGCAGTTGCTCTAGAGCTGGTCTTACTGATGCTGTTGCTAAGGAAGAAGCTAAGATTGGTCAAAACGGCGAAGGAAGTGACGTCGAAGGCAGTGATTACGATAACGACGACTTTGAGCCAGCACACGATCCCAACACCAATAGCAGCAGCAGCAGCAGCAGCAGCAGCAGTAGCGGTGACAGCAGTAGTGCAGGCAACTACAACAATGGCAACAACAAGGACGACACCAGTATCAAAAAGCAAGGCCAGGAGAATGCAGTAGCAGCGTTGACGCCCAAAGGTCAAATTCAG
>Ga0307979_1001778_pt1 | contig 15215 bp, 12 predicted proteins | sample OrgLakmetage1058_FD_201833 | JGI IMG/M metagenome (GOLD analysis project Ga0307979, IMG submission 201833) | Saline water microbial communities from Organic Lake, Antarctica - #1058 | ecosystem: Environmental > Aquatic > Non-marine Saline and Alkaline > Saline | place: Antarctica: Organic Lake...
CATCATTGACAATCCACTATCATAAAGTGGGCTAGAGTTGGCCTTACATTTGCATAACAATGGGCATTTCGTCTAATTTGTATAGTACGGGTCCATTGCAGGCAACGAAAACGCAGCAAAGCCACCTGCTATCAACCTGAGGCAGTACCAAACCCCATTGTGTGCGATGAAGTGTCCTCGAAAGCATTGAAAAAGATGCCCCATGGCCACTTGGGCATGTGCGCCTGATTCGCTCCTCTTTCGTGTAAGCTGCATTGCATTTCCTTTCTGCCTGTTAGCACTCTAACTCCGACCCTCTCGGCCCGTGTCAAAAAAGGTGCCTAGGAATTAGGTGCTAATCTTGGCTACAAAAAGTGCCATTCTCTCGTACTGCTTGTGCGAGCTTGTAAGTACTCCAAGTGCCTTCCAGGTGAATCGTATGTACACTCATACTGTATGCCTTGTTCTCTAACTGAGACATACGACAGATTCCCTCATTTCTTCTCTTTATCCCTCTTGAGTACCGACATTAATTTTACACTTTAATTGTGATTAAAACAAGCAAAGCACAGCAGTAAATCATACATTTTATCGAATTCCCATCCGGGAGACAGGAGCGTGCGCAGGGGCACACGACAGCGGATCGAAAGAATCTGTACAGTAATACATGCATAAGTACCTATGAGATGTTTACATTACTACTGTACTTGCAGTATACTATACAGTACAGATGAGCACCACACAAAGCGGTAACTACAGATCTATTATACAATCGATTAGCCCTTTATCCAGGTGTCGCTGCGGCCGCAGCGGCGGAGGCAGGAGTGCCATAATAGAAGAAGGGTCCCGCTTGAAATTATGGTAGTAATCTAGTAGTCTTCAAATTTTGTAAATTTGCCACAGTAGTTGATTCCCTTGTAGCTCAGTGGTTAGAGCGATGGTCTTATGAGCCATCGGTCGCGGGTTCGACCCCCGCCAAGAGAATTTTTATTTTTTCAAATATGGTAGTAGCAGAATATTACCTTAAGTTATTTTTCTTTTTGAACCTGATTATGCGCCCTCTTTTGCAATCTTCATCTTTTTCGCCTGACTAAATGGACGACCAAAACCGAATTCAAAACAGCACGCAGGGCATTTTTGCATGTGCAGCGTCACACTCCTCTTTGTTCATGCCACGTGATAGAATTTACTTTTGCCAACTTCAGCGTTGTACGGTCACGTGTAGATATTTTCATTGACGAGAATAAATAGAAATATGAGTTAGATTGGGCGAGCCCGTCTCGGCCCCTTACCGACTCCCTGATCTCATTTGTAAAAGTTAATTGTTTAGCCCATCAAGGAAGGCCCGTGGCCTACACAAAAGGACAAGATTGAGTTGATGCCTCAAAAGAATAGAAGGCGCAGCACAAGAAGAGTTCAATTCAAACTTAACTGGTGTTAATGCTTTTCGAGGAAAACATAGCTCCACGCCGCCGAGAGTTGAGGAAGTCTGAAAGCATTTACTATTGTAACGGTGAAGGGTGTCTTCCGTGAAGTGCGTGCAGTTCGCTTCACTGAAGACCGCACGGGTTGGACTGCAGGCTGGAAATTGGCTTCGAGATTTACAAGTAATTTAATGCATCGTAACGCTCAGCTTACTCTCGGCTATGAGGCGGGAAGAAGGCTGAAGGTGAGAAGTCGACAAAGGCAAATGGGCCAACTCCTCCTTGAAGCCGATGTTTCAACTATGCGTAAGCGCAAGAACTTTTATCTCAAGATATAGAAGAACGGACTACTCTGGACCGTCATCACTACTTTCATGATTGCTCGATCATGTGTGCCACATTAGTTTTTCTACTTGTTCAAGTTGCGCTGCTTTCTTTGTCATGACCCTTTCCTGCCTGTTAACATTCTGATTCCAGCCCCTCGGGACCAGCGCCATATTTGCTCCAGGACTGGCCCTACAAATAATCTAAACCTGACTTCAAGCAAGGAAAAAGATTAATCGGTGGCTCACCATCAATCAGCCGCCAGCTGCCTTACTTCATATCGTACGCGTTGGCATCTAACTTACCTGCAGAGAGGGCTAGTTTATACTTCACACTTTGCAGTTCACTGCCATTGCCACTGCCAGTGTCGCAGTCGCAGTCACAAGCCACATGGCCACACATAGCACCTGATGTCTGTCGAGAGCTCAGATATAGAATATTGTATAAGCAGACCCAAAGCCATGAATTTTACAGAGGAAACAGCACAACGAACAACGCCTACTTACTCTTTTGACGAAGCGGAACTGTCAACCCACACCACCAACCACACCAGCACAATACCCAATGATTTCCAATAAAAGAATTCCCTCTCTGCCTCTTAGCCCTCTCATCCTGCTTGACCCTTTGGCCTTTAGTGCCAGTGCCCCCAGAGTCGAAACAAGAAACAAGCATAAGCACCTGATTCATGATTATCCCCACCTCTAGTACACGCAGAATCGCTCCGTATTTCACATTTCTGACGTCGGCACTCTAACTCCGCCTCTTTGGGGCCTGTGTAATGTGTATAAAGTGTTAGAAACAAGCATCAACATCTGCACAGCTATGGCGGTGGTATGGAATGGATTGAGTTCCGATTTCCAGTGATATGGGTATAATTCTAAACTTTTTTGGCATTCAGAGCTTTACCGAACCGTTATCCGCTACTTCTATTTCTGTACACGAAGACATGGGGGACGCGTCTGCTTCTACCTGCAGCATTGGCTTCTATTTGTCGTGTGTGTCTGCATAACTCATGTTCGAGTTACCAAACAAAAAATTTAAGTCACATGCAGGACAGTGTAGATTGAATTGACACTTGAGATCAGCGAAACTACGTGCAATGATCTCATTAAAGTTCGAAGGTAATTGAGTCCACAGCTTTCTTGGCGCGCGTTGCCGCTGCAAGTAACTGATCTGCTGCGGCATGCCTTTAATGAATGAAGGGAACACGCAAAGGAGCGAGGAAAGAAACACGTGCGCAGTGATTTAAAAGTCGATGGTATGAGGGAAGAAGTGTTATAAGAAGGTACAGGGATCTTGAAAGGGCATGAAGTCGAACACCAAATCCGGAGAGTAACGTACGCTTAGTGCAAACAGAAGGAACTCAAACTCTCATTATCTCGCACACAACTTCCATTCTTTCATCTATACCCTTATACGTTTCTCAGAGATGAGAATTGAGTTCACAACGCGGACAATCCGTCTTGGATGAAAGAAAAACATTGCTAGAAATTGAAGAGTAATTACCTTTTCGTGGCCAAATTTTGCGCGACTTCAGCCGCTTCCATCGCTTGCCTTGTCTTCTCGCGCATCAACACTTCCAACTCCGCCGCTTCCCCTAGCAGCGTGCGAGCTTTCTCCAACGCGTGCAACTCAGCATCAGCATCAGCCAACTTCATTCTGGCTTCTTCGGCCACTGCTTCGGCCGCCGCTTCTGCAGCCGCTGCCTGAGCTGCTGCCTCCGCCTTTCTCTCTGCTTCCATACGAGCTCGTTCCACTGCTTCGCGCTCCATTACCATCTAAAATCAGACGGAATGAATTAGAATTAGCGTTCCGTACCTCCAATTATGGAAATAGTAAAAAGTGAAATGATTGAGGCATTTAATTACAGCACTGGAAAGGGGCGCAGCAAGTCCCTGTCAACAAGAACATCGTGGCTCCCTATAAGACCACGCATACCCTGTAACTCAATTTGCTTCACTCTCTTTCTCTCTCCCTCTCTCTCAGACGCATGCTCCGTTCGAGTAGTACCCTTTTGAGAGCAGCTTCTGCCGCTTCTCTTTCCGTGGCCGCCACTTCGGCTTCTCGTCTTAACTTTTCCGTCTTGCGGCGCGCGTGCTCCGCCTGAATGCGGCCCACCTACACAAATGATATAGCGCCCGTCGACCCAAACAGACGAAAGAGATATTGTCAAACAAAGACAAAAATGAGCGAGATTATCTTGCCTGAAGCTATCTAGAAGAAATTGTTCTGATTTATTTTGAAATTTAGCACCTTTTCTTCACGCTCCCGCCGCAGGTTCTCCACCACTGCCACCACGTCCGCGGCCTCTTCTTCGGCGTCTGCGGCTTTGGCCCTCTGGGCCGCTCGCTCGGCCGCCTCCGCCGCGGCAGCCGACGCCGCTTTCGCGCTCGCAGCTTTCCGACGCGCCGCTTCTTCGGCCAAGGCTTTGCCTTTCTCGGCTTCGAGCCGCCGCGCAGCACTCGCTTTCTCTCGTTCTAAGTCCGCGCTGCGCGCTGCGCTGCGGCTCCGCCTCGCGGCCATCGTAGCGGACACGTCCTGGACCGTAAAACTAGGGTCCAAACGCCAACTGAAGGTGCCGGAGTCGAGGTACTTGTACTGCAGGCCCACAGGCGAGGCAGCTGACACGTCACTCGCGCTGTGGCCGCTGCTCATGGCTTTTAGCCGTTTGGAAGCCATGACGTCAGCCACTTCACTAGCGAACGCCCAACGCCCGGCGTCGCTTCGAAACAAGTAAGACGCTGGCGCAGACGACGCAGCTGCTGCAGCGGCTGCGGCTGCGGTGGCAGCAGCGGCTGGGCTTGCGCCACTGTTAGGAGTCGCCTGCGGCACGCCCGCTATGCGCGTGTACCGAGGCCCGCCGTTCACGGTCTCTCCGTCAGCTTCGTAGTCGCCTGCCAAGCCCAACACCTGTTTTCGATTATTTGTGTGCCCGAGATTACCACTGCAGTTTTTAGGCGTACGGACTAATGATCATTCGAAAGGCAAGACCGCTCATGCTCTTGTCATACTAATGGTCAAGGCTCCTGCTCCGGCTGTCAACATCACAGAACCATTCCAACTCACCTTTGAATCGGCGCTCGAAACCCGAACTGCTGAAGGTGCGGCAGCAAAGATTGGCCACCAAGCCACAGAAAGAAGCAACACAGCAATCAAATGGTACATTATCCCACACCTGATCAAATGAAAAATTGATTAATATCCCGTGGAAGGTTCGTACAACAGCACTATGCACTATGCGCAATACTTCGTGCTATCACAAGGAACTCGTTGAACATTCATGGATGATAGCTTGGCTTCGATAAGATACAGATGGCATCCCCATTTTGTGCATCTGAAGTGATCTAAAGGATTGTCTTACGAAGTTAACGAATTGGTCCTCGACGATGAAGCTGGAGAACCCCAATCAGGTCGGCAACTTGGCCTAGTAAAGACCGCGAGTAATAGCTACAGTCTACAGTAAGTAGCTAGCTAAGCTCAAGGCACGAGGACTTTTTTCCAACGTCCACAAAATAGGAAAAAAGAATAACTAACGCCCCTACGGGTTGGCATTCGTTTTCTTCACTCCAAACTCCTGACTACTGTACTCGCTTGCTCGCTTGCAGTGGTTGTTGGTCTTCTTGCTGAGTCTTGCAGAGGCTTATAACTTAGGTTTGTAGGCACTTGCGCACTGCGCCCTCCAAAGGCAATGAGTCGCGATACTTTGACTTCGAAGCCAGGATCGGGTGATGCTGTGCTGTCCGCACCTGATAAAGTATTTTATAGCATGCAAATTGTCGTTGTTAAAATTGACGAACCCAACAGTTCCATTACTTTTGACGTTGTATGTCACTTTGTGTGGGCTCCGGCGTCTGTAACTTTTGACGATGACTCGTCCCCGCAGTTCTCGAGGGTGGATGAAAGCTCACTTCCGTGGGTACCTCAAGTCATTTTCTTCAACATGAAAGAGAAGACGGAAACGGAAATGTCGTATTTCATGGACCCGTCTACTGGGTGCACCGGGTGCACCATGAATTGGGTCATTGACTGTTACGAAACATTTGAGCTGAATCAGTTTCCATTCGATCGACAGCTTGCGAAAGTTACTTTTTACATACATGGCTGTAATTTGGTTCCAATGCGCCCCGTGGCGGATGGTGGAGTCCCCTGCCCCGAGTCATTTCCTTCCCTAGACGACCAGACGCAATGCCATGTTTCCCTCGGAAACTGGGATTTGAATAGCATTGAGGGGTTTCTGGAAAGAAGAAGTGACAAGGACGTCATTGATTCAGAAGTTCATTGCATAATTGAGCTCTCACGGATTCCATGGTTCTATCTTTGGAATATTGTTCTTGTCATCTTTGTACTCGTCCTCGCATCTTTTTGCGTCCTTGGCGTGCCCATCGATGACCTCGCTGACCGCATGTCAATCACTATGACAATCTCGCTCACAATTGTTGCATTCAAATTCGTGATCACTGGAATGGTTCCTCCAACGCCTTACTTGACTTTCCTAGACAAGTATGTCTTGTTCTCCTTCGTGCTTATTGGCATTGAGGTGGTAGAGAACTTCATTGCATCATACGCCACGGACAGCAATTCCCTACGCTTCGAAAATGTATTCTACTCTATTCTTGTCGTAGTCTGGCTCTCCATTCATGCCATTCTCGTCGTTGGCACCCACTATCAATGGTTCTACCAATCGTGGGACAAAGTGCACAAGCTTGACGATGAAACCTCTCAAACTGCCAGTCAGGATTACAAAGCCATCAATATTGAAGGCGAAGACGACGACGATGATTCTGAGGAGGAAGATGGTAATTCTGGTGCAACAAATAAGGATGGAATTGAAGTAAATCAATCTGACGGCGAAAACGAACATCATAGCATTGAAATGGGCAGTGCTCTCTAGGAAGCATGTACCAACATATTCCATATTTCTTCATCGTTACGTAAGAAGTAAGCGTCTTGCTGTGCCATAGCGCCCTTTTGTAGAATGCAGTTGACAAAATCTTCACTTATTACTGCTCAAATAATTTCTTAAAGGAAATCTGTTTGATTACGAGTAATTTCGAAAGCAAGATGCCATCTAACTTAGGTGACCTTAGCTTTAGCGCATACAAAAGATACTGATTCTCGTACTCGTACTAGTACTGGTGGCTCTTGGCTCTGATGTTTCGTACGGTTATAGAAAATAGAGAAGTTTCAGTTTCAGGGTGACTTTTAATACTATACGAGTGCCACTACCGCACAGCGGATAGTTCATTGATACACGATAATTCATCACTTTCTTCCTCTTCCATCGTTCCATGTTCCATCGAAGTTCCCAAATTCTAAAGACAAAGACCAAGACCAAGAGGAAGAAGACCGTCGAAGACCGCCGACCACCGAACCCGGATTTGTTCAGCACGTTAACAAAGCCTCAAAGGAAACTATATGGCCGACGACAGCGGCAAGATATAAATGGCTTCATGAGGTGGAGGAATGGGCTTTTGTGTGAAGTATTTACTGATAGAGATCGCGATGCGCTCTAACCTTTATAAACCCTGACTCCTGACTTCTGGGCGGATTAAATGCGCTCTTTTCAATAAGCAAATGGAATTCCAAGGAGCATTTCAAGAAATAATTTACATAAAAAGTCGAGTAAGATCCCGCGTCAAAATCTCAATTGCCTTCAGGTGCTGCTTTGCCAAATGTTTCCTTTTGAAGTTCGCGCACGCAGCGGCTACAAGCGCAATCAAAGTTGTAATGTTCACGCAGCACTTCTTGCCGTTTTGCCACAGGACTCGTGGCGTCAACGTAACAAATCGTAAGCTCTTCGCCAGGCTGAATGGGCTTTAGTGAGGCGACAACCAGCCACCCGCGCTGCACAGTGGCAGTGGCGTTGGGCTCACAGCTGTGGTTCAACGCGCTCAGCGTGCTCGACAGCGCGCAACCTACTTGCACGGTGCTACTAGTACTAGCGCTGCTAGTGCCGCTGCTACCGTTGTTCCCATTGGAGAGGTGAATGGCGCCCGCATTGGTGCGGAGCCGGAGCATGAGCGTGCGCACAATCTGGGGTTGCAAGTCCGCCAGCTGGGCAAAGCCAGTCAACTTTTCGAGGGGCAGCAGCTCTGGCGGCACCTTGAGTTACCACAACACCACGAGCACAAGCAAGTAAGCACAGAATCCAAGTGATTCATGAGGAAATCCTAAATTTAAATTTTTGTGAACCCAAGCCATTCGGAAAAAAAGTTAATGGGGGCAGTCAAAGATCTGAAATTTTACTAACAAAAGATTTCACTAACAAATTCATGGACTGATCGTATCACAAGAACCAGTTCAATGGTTGTACAGTCCTGTACTGTAGTACCGTACTGTAGTACTGATCAAATTTGGTTCGAACAGCAAGATCATTGCATGAATTTGTTAGTGAAATTTCACTAACAGTGTAATCCGTGAAAGCCTCTAATGAGTCCAGTGAGGTTGGTGCAACAAAGCAGCCTGTATTTGATGCAAAGCAATGCACCATTGATCCTATTTGAGAGCAAGAAAAAAAATAAAGACCTAGCTCTTAGTCTACCTCGTTTCCTTGCAAAGCCTCGAGACCTTGCACGGGTTCTTTCCCGCCTTCGCCCCCACCGCAAGCGTCCTGCGCGGCTGCGGTAGCCCGAAGCGCGGCCTCGAGACGCACGGCCGCGTTCACACCCCCGACGCCGCTGCTGCTCCCGTCGCTGCCGATCTTGCCGTTGCTGCTGCGGTGGTCGACCAGCGCTGCTTCGGACACGTCCGTGAAGTCCACGTCTCTTTCCAGGGCTGCTCGGTACCGCACGAGCAGCCACAGCGCATCCAACCTGACGGAAAAGGCATATTATTGATCCAAAAAAGAGAAATTCATTGAACTTGTTTTTAATTTGTGCGATACAGTGTTTGGTAGGAAAGCACGAATAAATATCACCCATATACGTGCAAGCGTTAACAAGAACGCTTTGTAAGCAGTTCAGTGAAGCAGTTAATTGCTAAGTAAAATTCTCTACCAATATAAGCAAACGCACCGCTTTTGCTTCCGGACTTTTTGTGGTATAGTTTGCCAGCGTCGGCACTCTCCTTCCGCATGCCAGTCGTACAAGCCGTAGTCTTGGTCGCAACTTTGACAAACCGCAAAACGCTCACAGTCGCCACAACGTCTTCCAGGTACCTTGAAACGAAAGAGTAAAGTGAATAAGGCGAAGGGTTATCTCGATGAGGATCTTGTGCTCATAAAATCGCAGTGGTACTGTCCTCAAAAAGATGGTCTGAAATCACCTCATGCAAATCAGCAAAGCAGCCGAAGCAGTGCGTGTAACAAAAAGGCTCGAACAGAAGAGTCAGAGCCGGCCGCACTAGCGCCACAACTTGGCCCGCTGCTACAGCTTTCTGACCCTGACGGTCAACCATGAAAAGGCCGCGGCCTCGCCCTGGAGATGTTTTGATCTCAATGCGCGGCTTCGGAGGCGACGACTCGGAAATTGCCGCTGACTCAACAGGACCACGAGCATCAGCCAACGAGGTAGACGGATCCTCTTCTACGTTAGCACCGGCATCGGGAGCCTCAGCCTCAGGTGTGGATTCTTCGCTAGCACATGTGTCGTCGTCGCCCTTCAATTTCCATGCCACCAGTCCTATTAGAACAACTGGAACTACTACGCACACTACAGACCTTACTTGCGTCGAAATAGAACTCTTTGGCATTTCTATCATCATAAGTTCTTTTCCTTAGAGGAAAAATCTACGCTCCATACCGTCAAAAGCAACACTGGGGGCGATGATAATGCACAGGCTCAAAAAGTGTTAGCTCTGCATACATTTGGATGATGCTGAGTGCGTACTGTACTGTTCAGTAACCTATTCTTGGATTCTTGCGAGGATTCGTGACGACTGCTGATCCAACCACGAACCACGACCACGCAAGCAGTTGCAACGTGTAGCAACGACGCGGCGAAGATCCTTTATCTTAAATGGAATTTCGACCGTGGTTCGTTCGTTCGTTCGTTCGTGGTGGTCGTCGTTTTTTATGTACCTACAGTACTACAGTACAGTACAGTTCTGTTGTACAGGTGCAGTAATCAAATGCACAAGGCGGACCACGGGCACAAGAAGGGACACGCACCATGGGAACTATAATGGAACTCATACACGGGCATTTCAAGGCCGCGCACTGAGGTGCTAAGAACACGCACCTACTGCTCCGCAGCAAACACATTGCTCCGAAACCGCGCATTGCGCGGGCACCTGAACTTGTATTATTGGAAGTGGGAAGGGAGGGGAAGGATGAAATCGAAATGAGGAGCAAGTATCCAAGCATCCACCAACCACCCGGCTATACGGATCTAAACGGTGCTCAACGCGTGTTTAAAGTGACTGGACATTGAGCTCAAGCTTATAATTGTATCTTCTGGCGACGCAATACTGCACTCTATTTCTTTATAAGTTCAATTATTCAAGTTTCCCCGTTCTTGCTGTGAGATCTTTGGTCATCGAAATGGCTAGCCCCGAAGTTCTTCTTACTTTCCAACTCGGGAAACCGCTAGGAATGAAATTAGGCAAAAATTCATTGGACGTCGGTATCGTAAATCGTAGTGGTCAGGCGACAGAGCGCGGTGTGAAACTCGGCTGGAAAGTCCTCGGCGTGAAGGACAAAGATTGCTCAAATTTCGCTGAATTCGCAAAGACGCTTGATGCCTTGAGAGCAGCTGGTCAGAAGTCTTGCGAAGTGAGATTTCGGACTGAGAAGGCGGCGACAGCGAAGACTAACGTCGCAGGCAATTCGGACGCCACAGAAGCGTCAGCTGACCTTGATTGCCGCGAGGCTGACTCCGAGGTTGAGGGTGTCCTGGAATTAAAAGATAGCGGAATATCTGGAGCGTGGGATGCTACCCCCGACTCATGGCGAAGGCATTGGTTCAAGGCGAGCAGTCAGCGTAAGTTTATCTTTTCGAGAGTGCTTGGGCTTTATCTCCGCATGCCCTTCCACACACCTAACCAAAACCAACGTCATCCATACTTCCTCATATTGTTTCCAGATCTGAAATATTACAAGAGCAAGGCTTCTCCTGGCAGCCACGAGGACTGCGTGCGTGAAGTTGCTCTGAAGCGGTGCACAGTATTGGATGCAAATACAACGACCAACGTGTTCCGAGTATTAGTCAAGGGCGAGGAGCACTTAGAGCTGCGGGCCTCCTCGTTGGCTGACGCTGAGCGCTGGGTCGATAATTTGCAGGCTTTCATCGAACAAGGCTCGAGCGGACGAGTATCCGAGCACGTAAGTCATGGGCCCAAGAATATGTCTGAACCTACTCTCGAGTCACTATCTGAGCTCGACATGAAGCCTTTGCCTGCACCCGCTTGGGAGCCCACGTCTGAGCTCGATCTCAAGCCTTTGCCTGAGCCTAATCTCGAGCCCCCGTCTGAGCTCGATCTCAAGCCTTTGCCTGCGCCCGCTTGGGAGCCCACCCCTGAGCCTGCACCAGATTTAGAGTCGAGCGAGAAGCCCGTTGAAAGTGTTTTGTCGTTCTTTGGATTGGGGGCTACTTCTGATGACTCCAAGGGGATTCCAACTGAACAGATGGCGGCAGTGAAAGAGAACCAGGAAGACAATTCGGATGCCAAGGAAGCATCAGCTGATATTGATCTCCGCGAGGCTGACATCGAAGTTGAGGGTATTCTGGAATTAAAAGGCAGCGGCATACCTGGAGCGTGGGATGCTACCCCCGACTCCTGGCAAGGGCGATGGTTCAAAGCGAGCAGCCAGCGTAAGTTCATTATTATCATAGTGCACGTCCCATTGGGAAGGGTACAGGCCAAAATACGCAAGAACGCAGAGAAGTTAATGATCTTCACAAGGCCTTGGGCCCATGTTACGATAATTGACCCTTAAGGTTTCCCATGGATTAAATTCGCTTCGACTTCGCGATTATGTGTCATACTAAGTACTTTGTTGTATTCGCCACTCCAAGGCCACTGTGGAACTGCGACCGTGTAATGCTTATACGAGCGCACTCAATCACTTCCTCTGCACTAACCACAAAGAAATTCTCCTGAACTTCCTCATATTGTTTCCAGATCTGAAATATTACAAGAGCAAGACTTCTCCTGGCAGCCACGAGGACTGCGTGCGTGAAGTTGCTCTGAAGCGGTGCACAGTATTGGATGCAAATACAACGACCAACGTGTTCCGGGTATTAGTCAAGGGCGAGGAGCACTTAGAGCTGCGGGCCTCCTCGTTGGCTGACGCTGAGCGCTGGGTCGATAATTTGCAGGCTTTCATCGAAGAAAGCTCGACCCGACGAGTATCCGAGCACGTAAGTCATGGGCCCAAGAATATGTCTGAACCTACTCTCGAGTCACTATCTGAGCTCGACATGAAGCCTTTGCCTGCACCTGCTTTGGAGCCCACGTCTGAGCCTAATCCCGAGCCTACGCCGGATCTAGAGTCGAGCGAGAAGCCCGTCGACAGCGTTTTGTCATTCTTTGGATTGGGGGCAACTTCTGGTGTCTCTGTCAACGCAGCTGCTGAAGCAGCTTCTCCTGAAGTCAGCACTGGTGTACTTGAACCTCAAGCCGAGAAACGTCCAACTGTGGAAGAGTTGTTTGAAATGCTTGCGGTCGACGCTGATAGCGAGTTGACGAAAGCCGATGTGGTGGATGCAGCAGGCAGCTTGGGCCTAACGCGTGACGAAGCCGCTCAAGTGTTCGAGGAATTGGATGCAGACGGCAACGGAACGCTCTCCCAAGGAGACTTTCTAGGCGTGCGCAAGTTGACGAGCGCGTTCACTCAGTTGAAGAATTTGGACTTTTTAACGCAGCCGGAAGACGAGAAAAAGCATGCCTTCACCAATGCCTCTCAAGAACCACCACCTCCTCCAACTTTAAGTGAGCTCTTTACGTTGTTAGACAAGAACGGCGATGGAACATTAACGAAGGAAGAAGTTGTTGCGGGAGCCGAGACTTTAGGCATGACGGCAGAAGGTGCTGCCGAGCTTTTCGATAAATTGGATTCCAGTGGCAGCGGTACCCTATCGAAAGATGAGTTTGGATTGAATTTGGGAGGCCTCACCGATTTGGTCACCAATTTGTTTACTCTCGGACTTGCAGAACAAGATACTCCTCTGGCAATCACCGAAGATGGGCAAAGCTCGTCGCCAGAAGTCATTTATCCCGATCTAGACAGCGATACCTTTGAGATTATTGAGAACTTGGCCCATGCAGTGACCAAGCACGGGACTACGTTTGAAGACTCTGTTCGCGAAAAACAAGCAGAAAACCCGCAATATGCCTTTTTGCGGGAGTCAGATATTCCTGCACATGAATATTACGTCCAGTGCATGGTACTATTAACTGATGAGGGGTGGTCGCTTGACATGGTCCGCTCAGAAAGGAAAAGTGCCACAGGGCAAGATCTCTTCGCTCTGATGGGTGGTATACTTCAAAGTATTGTGGTGAGTGATGCTGAAGGCACAAGTGAAGCAACGGAACAGGCCATGACTATCGACGAATTGTTTGCCAAAGTCGACGTCAACAATGATGGAAAGCTTACCAAAGATGAAGTCGTAGGGGCTGCAGGAATGCTAGGAATGACGTCCGCAGAGGCAGCCACGTTGTTTGACCGTCTAGATACCAGCGGCAACGGCATGCTCACGAAAGAAGAATTCAGCTTTTTTGGAGACATTTTTCGAAGCCTGAAGGAAGCTTTGCCGAATCCAGAAGAGTGGATCGACAATTGCATTGACTTAATAGCAGGAGACAAGCAAATTGCTAATGAAGCTGCCAATGTGGCACCAGACGGAGCGAATCCAGACACTTTTGTCCATGAAGAAACTTCGCTGGGAAGCATCATCTCCCGGACCGACCACAACCGTGTCACTGAGGAAGCTTGGTACGAGGGACTCGTTGCGTAAGCATCGAAAATAAATTTTAAGTACATCTTTCATGCTTTGAAAAGGAGTATGTATTTGGCCTTTTTGATTTTGTAAATCAGTTGATTATGCATCTAGAACCAGGCAGAATTGTTCTGGAGGATCATATATATACAGCTTTTTGCTATTTGTTGATTGTTGATGTGTCTTTGCAATTGAGGATTATGATCTAGTCCAATCCAATCTCATCTAACTTAACCTAGGAAAAGAAAAAGATTCTCCTTTGAAGTTTGAAGTGTGCGAATAATAAATCTATAGTTCTTTGTTCGGCGCAAAAATATGCCTTTCTTTCCCCTTTGTATGTGCTATGTTCGGTATATATTTTACTTACAACGCCTCGATACACTAGAATTAGTCTTTAATCCTTTTGCCCCCAAGCAAATAAGCCATTTGGCTATAAAGAATTATTTGAACATTTCTCATATCTATTTGCTGCGGCTTCAGAACCATCAGAATTCCTGCTCTTAACATCAAGTGGTCCAAAGTGCTTTCGCTACTACCACAAAAGGTGCTGTGTTGCTCATGGGACTTCCGCTACTTCTGTTCGGGCCCATGTTGTTATTATTGTCGATGGCTTAATTGCCACTGTCAGCTGAACCACCCCCGGGAAAGGAGTTCATTGGTTGCGCACCAACTCTGCTGTCAGATTCAAGGTCTTCTATGTCAACCTTGCAAAGAGAAATAGGTGCACACAAGAGATGAAACATAAGTATGAGAATGAGTGAATATCATTTTGCAGTTGCTAACTTTAATATGCGAGCACAAGCGGGTTACAGATAAACCACCTCATCCCTCTACGTGGCTTTTATACGCAAAATTCCCTGCGTGCGCCTGTGCCTCTGTTATAAACAACTATACTGTACAATTCTTTAAAGACGCTGTCTTCAACATCACCTGCATTTTCGCGTTCCCGTCACTTTCCGCTAAGCGCTCGGCAGCAGCCCGGGCCCGCCCGGCAGCCTGCTGTGACGAAGCTGCTTTTGCGGCCGCGGCACGGGCTCGCTGCCTCGCTAAATCGGCGAGGCGTGCGGCGTCGGCGAGCGACGCGTCGGCTTCAGCCCACGCCCGCTTGGCCTGCGCTTGCTGGAGCAACTCGTTGGACGCTTTCACGGCCGCCGACTTGACGGCCGCCTGTATGGGCATATGTGAGCACGAAGCAACAAAAAAAAGGGAAGTGAAAGCAAGGAGGAACAAAATAACGCAAGAAGGGAATAAAAGGACTTTTTGACATTCAATAGCACAACACCTCTTTTCTTCTTACGGTATACGATACGACTCAAAAAAGTTTGTGCAATTACAAATCAACGTCTAAGACACAAGAGGGAAGAAGAAAAAAAACTCTCAGACTCAAACTCTTGATGAACAGTTTACCTCTTTTTCGAGTAGAGCGACTTCTTCAACCAATTGCGCTGCTTTAACAGCGGCGTCACGCTTAGCCAATTCTTCTTTCTATTACAAGGGTAAGGCAGCAGCAACAGTAAGGACACATTGGCAATGACCCAACGAACACTATTCAACGCATGGTGGAAGACTACACGACTACGTCTATATTGAGACACCGTTTACTCAACTGCTT
>Ga0307979_1001779_pt1 | contig 15214 bp, 13 predicted proteins | sample OrgLakmetage1058_FD_201833 | JGI IMG/M metagenome (GOLD analysis project Ga0307979, IMG submission 201833) | Saline water microbial communities from Organic Lake, Antarctica - #1058 | ecosystem: Environmental > Aquatic > Non-marine Saline and Alkaline > Saline | place: Antarctica: Organic Lake...
CAAGGTAACAATGTCTCCACAAAAAAAAGTATCATAACTTACAATTTGCGCGGTGTTCATGTCAGCCCCCGCTTCTAAGAGGAACTTCACAACAGCAGTGTGGCCTTCTTGTGAGGCAAATGTTAGTGCTGTTTCACAACACTAGCAACATGAAAAGAACGGACACAACAGAAAAGAAAAGCGCACAGAAAATGGCAAGATCAAAGTCACCACTAAATCAGTAAGAAACGCGAAATGGGTCGATCACAAGAGTCTAACATTAAGAATATAAGAATTTTTTTTTAAAATGTAATGATTTCGCTTCAGTTGTTATGAAATCCTGATTCACAGAAGGCGAGTAAATTTGATCTGCAATAAGGTGAAAGAGATTAAGTAGAAGTAGCAAGGTGGAATTTCAGTCGTGGTTGTAGCCTAATATCATGTTGCCGCTAATGCCTACCATCATAGATGGCGTATCAACGTAGGCGCCTCTTCTGAGGCAATCCTGAACGGCTGCCAATTCACCTTTTTTAGCCGCGGGACCTATATCATCTTCTGCCTTCACCTAAATGTACAGACAATTGAGATGCAAACAGGAAGATTGTAAGCTCAATGTGGCTTTCAAATTTCAGCACCTAAAGATACTCAATCTCACCGCAACTGCTGCAGCAAGCACCGCACGCACCCAAGCGTGTGCCTCTGGCGACGAGCTGAACTGTGAAAGCTTTACGTGCCCATGCAAAGACTGCATCGCGAGCAAAAACACGTGGAGCCCACTGAAAGGATGGGTCAAGCTGATACGAATGCAAAGACTTCGGAATCGACGGTTCCAGCCCTTCATGGGCATTAAAGCTGGAACAATGCGCGATTGCACGAGGAACAAGACTGTTAAAATCTTTCTCGACGGAGATGCAAGCAGCTCTATGATGCTTGAGAAGTGTGATGCAAGCTTCATCCGTGGCTAGTTTCAAAGAGGATGCACCGTTCCAGTCCCCTCCTTTTTTTGCTGCGCCCGCTGTGAGAAGCGACTCAATCGTTACCACATCCCCGCGCTTCGCTGCTTCTTGAAGTGGAGTCGTAGAATTATCCTTTGAGCAGTAACACACGGAAAACGACTTTGAGAAATTTTGCAATTGATAATATGAAACATGTTCACGCCTCGTCGATTGAGATAATTAGAAATGGAAGCACGTGAAGGAAAATACAACGTCAACAACCTCAATTTTGTAGCTTGCAACCACTTCGAGAGCCCTCGCGAGGGCAGGATCAATGCGTGCTCGATATCTGGCGAGAGCAGCGCGGGACGCAGCCGGACTTTCCACCAGAGCTGCTCGGCACGCTCTTAGAATTGACATAGCCGTGCCTTCAATTATTTCTTTCTTCTCAGCAGCCAAAAGTCGTGTATCGCCTTGCGCGTCTTTTGAATATTGTGCCACGATTTTACTCTTAGATTTCGCGTCTAACGAAGGCACGTCACTTGAGCCAGGATCTTGTTCACGCTCGCGCTTGGTAGCTATGCGAGTCTTCGGAGCCATGATGAAACTGAAGGCGATGATAAAATGAATGCAAGTTGAAGGGGCAGTCTTTGTAAATTACACACGAGGTACGAGGTAAGTAGGTACAGTAGGTAGATGACGACACCGCGAGCGCTCTATCAAGGAAGGAGGGGCTCTGTGTGGTGCTCTGACATGGTGCGGTCTTTCTTGATGAAGAAGGAAGGAATAATATCATATTAGGAAACTGCCACATCATCCTTCCTTCCTCCTTCCTCATCAAACGCAACAATCGAGTAGAAATAATTCAAGAAAGCTTCAAAAATGGAAACCTCGCGCTCTCTATTGGGTGCTCTAAAGCACTGGGCAGCTTTTCAGCCTGACAAGACGCTGCACATATTTGTGGATGATCGAGGTGCTGAAGTGGAGAGGCTCACTTACAGGCAGCTGCTAGAGCGCTCGACCATCCTCGCAGCGAAGTTACTCGACCCTGCTTCCCACGGGATGCAGAGCGGTGATCGGGCCCTCCTCGTCTTTCCTCCTTGCCTCGACTTCATCGTAGCTTTTTACGCGTGCCTTCTCGCGGGAATGGTAGCAGTTCCCGTCTTTCCACCTGACCCTAGAGGCAAAGGTGGCAAGGAAGTCGCCCTCTTTGCTGCGGTGGTGCGCACTTCTGGCGCCACCATCGCACTCACGTCGAAGTCCTACAACCTCGCGACCAAGCTTGGCGGCTTCAAGCGGCTCTTTTCAGGAAGTGAAGCCAGTGGAAGCAGTTCAAGCGGACTTGGGGCGTGGCCAGAGCACTTGAAATGGATGGTTGTAGACGAAATGGCTCATGGTGAAAGAGTGCTCTCAATCGATTACTTCCCAACGAATACCAAGGAAGCCCTCCAAGCAGTGGCAGATGCCGATGCAAGTGGAACCAACCGCTCGCAGCCTGCTTTCTTGCAGTTCACCTCAGGCAGCACATCGGAGCCGAAAGGCGTGATCATCAGCCATGGCAACTTGGCGCATAATTTGAGCCTCATCATCGACGGGCTACAAGCCTCTGAAGACACAGTGCGTTCGTTTGATTTTCAAATATATATCTATTTTACAAGCAAGCACATGCGTACGCAGTTTGAAGTTTTTCTTGATAGGGAGCCGTAGTGCGCTAGATGCTTATAGCGTTGTAAGCTCATACTTTCAACGACGCAATCTATCCCCCTCCTCATTTCCTTTCCACTTTTCTCATCTCCTTCCTGCTACACCCCCCTTAAGGTGGTGGTATCGTGGCTGCCCCTCTACCACGACATGGGCTTGATTGGGTCTTACCTAGGCGCCCTTTACTGCGGCGGCTCTGGGGTGTACATGTCGCCTATGAGCTTCATTCGCCACCCTCCCCTGTGGCTGGAGCTCATTTCCAAGCACAGGGGCACGCACATGCAGGTGAATAAGAATTGTGTGCAGGTGCACTCAGAAAGGAAAGCGAATCTAATTGATAGGCTAATCTTCAAAGCGTGCCAATGCACACATGCATACTGATCATCACGAGCTTTTATCATTTCGATCTGCTAGCTCCTTTTTTTTTCCTGACTTCCTTTTCATTCCTTCTTTACTTTCACAATTCTCTCACTAGGCTCCCAATTTCGCCTACGGTTTAGCTGCCCGTAAGTTCCTCGCTCTGCCAGGGAGGGATCGGCGCCGTTTAGACGCGACCCTAGACCTTTCCAGTGTACGGCACATGATCAACGCTGCAGAACCGGTGAGTTAGTTTACGCACAAACACTACTCTGGCAACTGTTCAATGCGTCATTGAATTTCATGATTCCTACCATATTACACATGCAATGCACGTATCCATCCATTCCATCAAAGGTACGGCAAGCGGACATGGAGCTGTTCAAAGCCACCTTTGAGAAGCACGGACTACCCCCTCGGGGGGTGATTTTCCCCACCTACGGCCTCGCTGAGCACACCGTGTTCGTGTGCACCAATGGTAAGCGAATGGCTAGAGATGATCAGAAGGCGCTACTTCCTACCTCTAATGGTATTCAAGAGGGGTAGCAATGACACTCGAATTGTGTACAGACATACTCAATACTGTACATTGTAAGAAGATGCGCTCATTTGGCGATACCTTGTGATATTATGATGTTGCTGCTGCAGGTTCGCAAGTGCTGTCCTTGGACCGGCAACAGCTGGAAGCGCACGGTAAAGCTGTGCTCGTGGACTCTGCTAGTAGTGCGAATCCAGGATCTGCTGCAGCCGTGCAAGCGCGGAAGCAGTCAGGTGGTGATGAGGGCAATGAAGGCAGTGCGAACTCAGCTGCAACAGCCGCCGTGACCGTGGTAGGCTGCGGTTATCCCGGTCAAGCGAAAGGAGTGGACTTGAAGATCGTGCAACATGCTAGCGTAGGGAAGAAGGAGGGCAAGAGCAACGGTGACAATGGAAGCAGTGTTATTGACGAATTTGAAAATACAGCCTCATCTTCATTGGGTGTGGAAGTGGAAGGAGAAGACTGGGTAGGTGAAATATGGGTGAAGTCAGACAGCCGGGCCGAGGGGTACTGGAACGACGAAGAGAAAACCAAGCAAGATTTCGGAGGTGAACTGAAAAGGAGCAATGATGATGACAGCAGCAGCAGCACTAGTGCTAAGCGCGGTTACTTGCGGACTGGAGATTTGGGGTTCCTGCACAATGGGGAGCTTTTTGTGTGCGGCCGAGTGAAGGATTTGATCATTTGCAACGGCGCCAACCTTTACCCTCAGGTACGTGGTTGTGCTGTGTAAGCAGGTGGATGGGTTGTTGCGTCGAAGGAGCATAGTGGAGAAGTTAAATACGCACCTCTCGAAGCTGTGAAGTGACCATGGCGTATATCTCATTACCTTTGCTTGGTGTTTTTCTAATATTGTTCCTGATTTCCTGATAAGCAGGAGTTCTTCTCTCATTTACTTCTAATTCCAGGACATTGAGCGTGCCGCGGAAGACAGTTGCTCGATCTTGCGCGGCGGTTGCAGTGCAGCGTTCTCTCTGCCTCCGCTCAACAACCGCAATCAAAGAGGAGGACAGTCTGTTTCTTCTGCGAGCACCACAGTACAGGGAAGTGAAGTGCAGGAGGCGCTCTTTCTAGTGGCAGAAGTCACGGACGCAGCGACCAAAGACTTAACTTTATCTGATTATGCAGCCTCGATTGCTAGTCTTCGAGCGACTGTGAGCAGTAGCACGGGCGCGGCACTGGATGGAGTCTTCTTGCTAGCGCCTCGCACAGTGCCCAAGACGACTTCGGGTAAGATCGCGCGGCAGTGGTGCAAGCGAGGGCTGAAAGACGGCACCTTGGAAGTGATCTACGAGTGGTTCGATTACAGCCGTTTCAATGGCGCCAAGAGCAACAACAACCACGATACCATTGCGAACATCGTGCCTGACATCTCAGGGCCAGAAAAGGTGCATGTGAGCAGTGAATCAAATGCTAGCAGCCAATCAGACGGCGAGTCAAGAAGCAGTGACGGCAACAGCGCTGGGGAAATGAGTGAAGCGGAGGTGTTGGAAGTGATTGTGGAAGCAGTGGCGGTGACCGTGCTCCGCGTGGACCCTTCCTCGATAGATCCGCATGCACCGGTGCCGTCCCTCGGGCTCGGGTCCATGGAAGGCGTGCAGGTATGATGGTACATGTGCTTGTGTAGGACAGAAAAGGAGGAGGGAAGCTTAGTGGGGGAGGAGAAATGTCTAAGAGTGAGGTGGACACAACCAAATTTTGCTTGCTCTGAATAGTATATGACAGATCACGGACGCTTTCAAGAAGTAAAATTACCTTACAATAAAATATCTATTACTCATAAAAGGTGCTCAACATTTTGGAGCGGCGGTTCGGCGTTACGTTGCCGAATGAAATCTTGTTCGAAGAAGAGACCACTCTGGCGCGCCTGGTGCCTCTGATTCGCGCGGGCGGGGGTGTGGGAGTGCGCGCATGCCTGGTGGACGCCGCTCATATTGCGGCCAAAGAGGTAATTGCTTGCTTGTACATTTTCGTGCTTCTCCTTTGCCCCATAGCTACGCGTGTTTATACATGTGTATGCTTCATGATAACGTAAGGTCGCCGGCCAAACTGAAGAGCAGCGCACCAGCAAGCTTCGAACTGCCACTGTGAAGTCCAGCTGGCGAGACGGCTCTCTGCCAGTTGACTGCCTCCTCCCCAAAGCCACAGCCACCTCAGCCTCTGCAGCACTGCTGGTGAACGATGCTTTTCGTGATGCGGTGGTGTCCAATGCGTGGAGATTAGCTTGCTTCTTGATTGGCGGAGGCGCTGCTGGCTTAGGGGTGCGAGCTGTCACAGGGCGCTCTTCACCTCTTTCTTCCTCGTCTGCTGCTGCTTCCTCGACGATCATGATGGCTGAGGACATCGCCAATGGAGGAGGTGACGCATCGACCAGCGTTGGGTCCATAGGTTTAGCCCCTCTGTGGATCTTGCTGATCATAGTGGGTGCATTGGTGGCATTGGCTGCTAGTCTGGCTACTCGTCGCATGCAACGCTACCTTCTGAATAGTAGTAAAAGTGGAAACAACAACAAGGCGTTTTTAGGGACATCGAGCGCACGAGCGCAAGTGTGCGCTTACCTCGGATCCAAGGTACACACTAGCATGTAGGGTTTGTGTTTCTGACGAAGAAGTGAGTGGCTTTGGTGAAGAATATATTGATGATATGAATTTAATTATTGGGTCGTCAGGAATGTTTGCTGACTTTTATGTACGCTTTGATGCTTACATGTTTGAACATGTTTCCTCGTGTCTGTGCCTATTTTGTTATTGTACTCCTCCTTTACCCTCACACAACACAGGTGCTTTATGAAGAACCCCTCGATCCCCTCGATGGTCCTTACCTCGTCTGTGCGTTCCCACCGGCGCCGGTACTGGCAGCCTCCTCCGCCTCTGCCGCCAGCGCTGCTCTCAACTTGACCCAATCCTCTCAGAGCTCCGCAGCTGCCCTTGAGGTGCTCACGAGTCGCGCAGCTGAAACTGCCAACAAGGAACGGGCCGAATACCGAGTTTCGGCTGCTCAGCAGGTCGCAAGTGAGGTGAACCGCTTTGGTGGCCTGCCGTTAGCTGCGGGCGGGCCGCCTCACGAAGCTTTCCTGGCTGACGCTGCTGCTTTGGCCGAACAGAGTGGCAGTAGTGGTGGTGGGAGTCAGCTCGGGTCCGTGAGTGGCTGTGCTGCAGTGATTGGGCTCTTTCCGAGGAGTGGCAATGGCTCTGTGGCGATGCTTGGAGCTGCAGCAGTACAGGGAGGGTTGTTTGGCCCGATGATGGCAGACGCCAGTGCTGGCGACAAAGAGAGTGGTGGCGCCACCGTACCTGTCAGTCTGTTGAGGTCCCCTGTGGACTTAGCGTGCCTCAGCGGTGTTCTGCCTCCCGGCGGCTCCGGGCCAGTGACGTCTGAAGCTGCTGCAATCTTTGCAGCCGCTGCTAATGCGCCCCCACCCCTTGCCATCGTTGCGCTGGCTCCACTCCTAGGCTTGCCCCTCCCTGCGTCTGGCTCCACAGCAGTCAGCGGGCTCAGCAAGAAAGCAGCAGCAGCTCGCGGTGGTGCTGCCGTATCCACAACACTTGCCGCAGAAGCCGCTGTAAGTGTGCTCAAGCGCGGCGGGACGGTGTTTTACGGGGCCTCCATCTCAGCCAGCGGTCACGGCGCCGTACAAGCTGCATTAGCGCCTGCAGTGACCCGGGATGCCGGTGTGATGGCAGCTGCCGCGGTAGCCCGGGACGTGGGGGCGGCGTGCGCGGTGGCGGTGCGGGCAGCGATGCGCCATGGGGCCTCCTTGGTGCCCTGCCTGGTATTAGGAGACGACGATGTCAATACGCAGCTGTTTCAGGACTCGGCTCTGGGCTGGGCTACAGGATTCAGCGGTGAGAAAGCTCGGTCGGCCGCGCACGCAGTGCAGGGAGGAGCGGCGCCGAGCATGCTGGGCGCAGCAGCGATGGCTCTATCTTCCTTGATGAGTGGAAATCACAAGAAAGACAACAAGAGTCAATCGTCCAGCAGCAGCGGCCGCGGTGATGGACAGCAATTGTCAACTTGCGCTGTGTACGGGCGGCCAATTTCGGTGCCTCATACCTCGAGCCCCCATCCAAAAGTGGTCGCTGCGTATGCCGCTGAATATTTGACGGCGCTCGCAGCACTGGAAGAGAAGTACGCGCCATTGCACCCAAGCCATTAGACATAAATGTTATTGAACTAGAGGCCCGACCACGCACAAGCAACCCGCCAGGACGTGGACCTAAATGAAGCGGACTTGGACTTTCTGTATCTCAGAAATAGTTCACGGTTTGGTTGCATCTACTTAGGAAATATTTTAGTGATGCCTTATCTCGATCTGCAAAGCACAAAGCAAAAATTCCTTTTGTTTTTAAAATTCAGTGGATATGATATCAAAGAAAATCAAAGGACCATACTTTCCCGTCATGAACAGCAACCTGCACTGACCACAGACTACCGACAGCGGAGTGATTCAGCAAAAGCAAAAGCAATTTTTATAGCAAATAGCTAGTAGCTACGGCTACGGCGGCTGTCTTCGGTTTTTAATCGACTCCAATGCGAGGCCTCAATCATTTTTAAAAGAACAAAGTTCAAACTTATGAACTTTGATGTCCCTATCGCATAGCTACTCCCACGTGATGCCACCATGCGACCATTGGGTTGTTTCGAGGTAAAATCACAATTGTCAACGGTAAAGGAGTAAACATCGGCACTGCCGCCACGGAAAACTAGGAAGATTCAATTATCTTTCCTGTTGTGGCCAGTGTGGAAAGCATCAGCCCAAGGGGCGTCACCGTTACTGCTATTATCCTGGGTAAGCACCAACACGACGACGATCACAATCACAGCCACCACCACAGCAAAACCTGAGACAAGAAAATGGAAATCAGATAGAGGAGAATAGTATACTTGCTCAAGAAGTTCGAAGCACTTGAAAAGCATTACAAATGCATTAGTAACCATGTAAACGCACCAAAAAGATACGTTGAAATCGAAAAATAAGTATGGACTCCATCTTCTTCTTCGGATTCGTTTTCCGAGTCCACCTAAGGAACAAGTGAAGATGTTACAGTGTAAAGAATTTATGCAGGAAATGCATGAAATTTAAGGTCAATTACTTGGACATCTAAGCTGATAATTATCTTTCAAACACAGGATCTACTTACATCATTAGCAGCAGCTCTTTTAACTCGAGCTTCGAAGGCTGGATCATAGTCAATATCTTGCACTAGCCGAATCTGAAGAAGAGAACCAGGAGCAGTAATCCGAGGGATTCTCGAGACAGTCGGACATGCACAGTTGTATGAAATGTCAAAAGAGTGGTATGGCAAGAATTCTGTGCTTAATTTACCTCGTCTACTTCAATCCTGCTCATTTCAAAGCCTTTGCCGCTCGAATCGCAGCCTTCGTACTTTGAATTTTCTTCATTCCCTAGAGATCTTGTAGACTTCATAGCAGATGGTAACCAGCGGCGCACTCGAGCACGAGGAAGATTCGTTTGCGCACCCCGGTTCACACCAAGACCCAAAAGATTTGAAGAATCGTCCTCGGCAGCCAAACCCGTTTCATCATCGTCAAAAAGCCCAGACTCTCCGGTTGAACGCCTTGTAGCTGAATTGAAGATCGTGCCCTCTTCTTGCCCTGACTGCGCGAGAATAAGTTCAGTCTGAGCCAATTCCAGTCTTAATCTGGCCGCTTTCACTTCAGGGCTTTCAGTCGTTCTACCGAGAAGCGTGTTTAGCATGGCTTCTCTACACAAATATTGATTGACGACGGACAACTCAACCTAGCGTTACGTAATTATGTATCATTCGGGCATCGATACTAACAAATTTGGACACGGTTAAGACTAGCGAATATCAGGTGACTCGTTCATGTAGCCATATAACACCTTTGAATTACGGACAGTAGCAATGTTGTATTGGTAGCATCATGCCTTCATGTGAATTATTAGATATCTTTCCTATTACTCGAGTAGCTTAGCTCACAACTGACAAACAGTAGCGCTTAGAGCTTAGAGAGTAAGTTATAGGTTATAGATTACTGTATAGAGCTTGTCGTGTGTGAACAAGTGAACAGCAAACAAGCTATTGCTCTAACATGATACACACTACAGCAAATTCTGTACTAGTAGAGGTTGACGTGTGTGAACAAGTGAACAGCAAACAAGCTATTGCTCTAACATGATACACACTACAGCAAATTCCACGGGGTTTGTTTTGGTTTTGTTCATTTGCTGCAATGCTGCAATGCATCTACCGGCAATACATAGGATAAGCCGAATCAGCCTACTCTCATCCTCGTCTTATAAGTGTAAATGCCAGTGCCTACTCCAGAACATCTGGCGGACGATGCCCCATCACCGCAAGATACATGGATGTATGACCCGCGCAACTGCTTTTCCTTTGACTACGACTTCGCGTCGAAAAATAGAGGGCTACGACTCAAGCTTATAGCGGACGGGTGACGAAAGTAGAGTATAATATTAACCCACGCCGAGACTGCAGCCTAGGCACTAATTTTGCATGTGCTATAGTCAGCTCCATTTTGATGGACTCCTCGTAGCCAGTGTTTCTTCGCGCTACGATAGTGTCGTGAGCTACAATATAGCTATGATGCGCCACAAATTAGTAACGAATCACTCACTCGAATGTTTCATTTGAATTTATCACAATTTGATCATAGGTACCTCTCTTTGGTGAATGCAATCATTCGCCCGCCGCGCTGTCGCTACGAGATCGCTGACCTCGGCCCGTTGCGCGTGCAATGCGGTGGTGTTGGGATGACGCGTACAGATGTTGTGCTTCGTTGCCCTACTCGCGGCCGTTTAATGCTCAGCGAGTGGCGACCTGAAGGCTGGGAGACTCGTGCAAATGCTAATCCTACACAGAGTGACTTCACCGCGAGTAACGTACATGAGCAGTGTCCTCCGCCAGCGCTGATTTACATTCACGGGAACGCGGGTGGGCGCTGTGACGTGCTATCTAACGGTCTTCTAGAAATGTGCGCAGCGAGAGGCTGGTGTTTGATCGCGCTCGATTGTGGTGGGAGTGGTATGAGTGATAGTCCTCATGTGACCTTGGGCCACTATGAGTCAGGTGACTTGGCTATCGCGGTTCAATACGCTCGTGGCACGCCCATCACCCCTGACATAGCAAGAGCCTGTCGAGCAACAGACGGAGGTGCAGCAGCAGCGGTTGACCCGGCTGGTAGCCATGGAAACGGTGACGACGGTAATAGCGACTGTAAATGGCCGTTGCGTAAAATAGCGTTGTATGGGTTTTCCATGGGTGGAGCGACTGCAATCTTGTATTGTCAGCGGTCTGGAGGCGCATATGTATCTGCCGTTGTGGTGGATTCGTCATTTTCGAGCCTTCGATCTTTGGCCTTAACCCACCCAGAGTGTTGCAAAATTAAAGGTGCCAGAGCAGGCTTAGTATTATTGTTTCCGTATGTGCGTGGGTCAGTCTGGCGGCGCACGGGCCGCGGGCTCGACACACACGTGCATCTGAACATCGCCAAAGCAGCAGCTCAAGTGTCTCCTTCTTTACCCGCGGCGTTCATCAGTGCCGGAGGTGACCCGATTGTGCCACCGAGCCATTCCGAAGAGTTGCTTGAAGTTTGGCGGGGTGAACCCAAGCAACGTTGGCATTTGGACGATCCAAGGCACGACCATAATTCTCCGAGGCCAAGAGGCACATTGAATGAAGTATTCGACTTTATAGCGCCGTTCTTGGACTCTGGAGATGGCGCACCTCTGGATGGGAGAACGAGTAGCAGAGGTAGTACTGCTGGAGAGGGCGGTTTCGATAAGAATCGGAATAAATCTTCAACTATAGATACTGCCGGGCAAAGAGTGGAGAAGGGCGAAGCTTCAAAGGAAGGAGAGACAAGAAGAGATCAAAACACCGATGAAGCAAACCAAGGCAGTGGTGGTGATGATCAATTGAAAGAGGCCGCCTTGCAGCGATTGGCAACCAAAGAAGCTCGTCAGAAGAGCCTGTGTACCATTGAAATTAAGCCCTGGGAAGCCAGTCAAGACTTACCAGCCTTGTTTGCTAAGATTCAGGCTACCATGGTCCGTGACAACCTCACATGGTCTGAGCAATGCAAGTTGGTGGAAGTTGGCTATGGCGTGCGCAAAATTGTATGCACCGCAGTGATTGGCCAAGAGTTATCGATGGATGCGATCATTGAAGACATGGTTGAAGACACTTTCGCTGACGAAATTCAGTCGATGGAAATGACATCCATGTCCTTGTTGTAGAAACTGGACACTCATGGAACTGATAGAACAATAGCACACCACTGGATCATTTTGCCCTTCGATCTAATTTCTTCCCACCTGTACGGAACTTCCTCTATTATTCTCTCTTCTTCGGACTTAGGATTTGCAAGTGCCTGTCCGCATTTCTTTGAATTATTTTGCACGTTATGAGTGTTAACTATTTATCTTTAAAAGGCAAAACGCCGATGATCGATGATGCCCGTATGCACATGGGGCATGGGCATTGTTTGGTATAAACACAAACGACATAGGAGTGGGGTGGCGAGAGATGTGGGTGCATTAAATACAGATACAGCGGAATAAATAATCAAGCGAGAGTTCTTTGTAAATCTTTTGCTTCTATTTCCGACAAAAACACTGCCATCTAGTTTAGACCTGATCACTGGTTATCAATGAGCTTCTAAATTTAGATAAATAGAAGAAAAAATTGCACTGAAAGGACCGAAAGGAGTAAAAGTGCACTTAAAGAATTAAGCTTTGCCGTGAGAGCTGCTGAGTTTCTTGTCTAACGCATCCATCGCTGCATCGTGCTGCGACTCTTCCGCGGCGGCGTGCAGCACTGGCTCAGCCGTGTTGATCGAAGATCCTGAGCCACTACTGCTGGCGCTTCCACCACTGCTGCCTCCATGCTGAGCTCCGATGATTCGGAGAGCTTGAGCATTATTGGCATGTTGGTTGAAGTACTCTAGATCGTAAGCCTCGAATGCTTTGTCAACGCCCGGTGATATCGCGTTGCGAAACCCGTGGTATGATTCATATTTGGGAGCGGGGCAACTTTTTCCGCCGTGAAGCTCCGGCTTGTAAAACTCGCACGCGTCCACTCGTTTCCCACTCTTCGATTGACAGTACCCCACTGAGCCAGGGTGCTTCGCCCGATCACTCGGGCTGGTGGCCGCAAAAGACACTAAATGGCAAGCGCTGCTGACGCCGAGACCGTTGCCCATGTAGTAATTGGGCGCAATCTCGTCCTGGGAGGCGCCCATCTGGACTTCGTCGTATATGCGGACCGTATTTGGGAAGAACTTGTTGGCAAAGGCGTAGTAAGTGATGTATTCGGAAAACGGTGACGTATGCCACGCTGGCATGACCTATATCGCAATGTGTGTACATGAATAAAGAGAAAGTTGAAGCCCACATAGAAGCTCTTCTCGGTGGTAGAAAACAGAGCTATGTGTTGCATAGGATCACGAATAGAACGAACGTTTAAAAAAAAAAAATTGAATGCAGAGGAGGCAATCACGAATCGCCACCTGAAGAATCGCCTGCCACCACGCCACGCTTTGCCCTTTCTGGTCCACTACATGTGCTTCCACGTGTTTGCGAAACCCCTGTAGGACTTCTTGACTGTACACCATCCCTGTGCGAGTGATCACAATATGAAACATAAAATATCGCTTAGTTTGATTTTCTTGCACGTAATAAATACTTCGTAAATATCAGGAAGACTCCGCATGTAGAAAGTACTCTGCACAATAAAGACAAGATTCAACAAAGGTCGTGCCCTTCTAGACATGCTAAAATATACGTATCAAATTCATTCTTGTTTGTGTTACCGTGAGCAATGGGGCAAAAATGGTTGTGCTTGCACTTGCGATTCGTGCCACGCCCCGCACATGTATACGTGTTGGTGTCCCAGTTCGGAATTCGTAGAGCATCCAAGGTCATGAAGTAAGGGGGGTTTGCGCAGTCTCGAGGGTCACCCGGCATGTAATTGTAGGCCTCTGCGCTGGGTTTGTCATCGAGGGGAATCGGAGAGTAGTCTTCGTAGAAAATGGTGTCAGCGTCAATCACGAGGTACGCTGGCCCTATGCCAGGGACCAAATCTGGAGAGCAACCAAGTTTGAGCAGCTGTTGAAGAATCCATCCAGTTCGGTCGAAGGTTTGCACGCGAGAGTTCCCCACTTTGAGCTCTTTGCCCACCATCACGGTCTCGTTCTTGTACGGTTGGCGGCAGTAATGCACCCACTCTTTGGTCCCCTGTTTGGCACCACTTTTGCTGCACACGTCGGGGACTACGACAGTAGCGTCGTAAGGCTGCCCGTCAAAGCTAGCAGTGTAGTTAAGGGGCAAAGGTGGTTTGCATAGGTGCAACACATGAGAGGACAAAGTTGATCAATGACATTTTAGTTTATGTCCATGCAAAAATGATTCCAAAAAAAGGTGTGGTAAATAATTCATTTTTACACGTTCTTATGCCAGTGTCTGCTAGGGAGGTGTGATCGAGAGAAAGGAAAGCATGCTATGGTGTAGCACACACCCTTCGGTAGGTCGATTGGCTTTCAGGTAAGACCGTATCGAGTCAAACGTGAAAGGAAAAATCGTCTCATCTACCAGCACTACCTCCTGCAGAAAACACAAAGTATTCGCGAGGTAAATTCTCCATGGTATGTGTCGAACTCCTGGTTAAAGCATGCTGTAATACTGACTTGGTTGGGCCCAACAAACTTTTCGTTTGCCTGAAGGACGATGCTTTTCATTTGATCGTTGGGTCGGCAGACCACGTACCTAGAAACAAAAGCAAGAAACTATGGTGAAAACCTGCGCTAGTGGAGCGTTTGTGTTTTCCTAGTGCACTTTGTAATAGCTGCACTCACACGTTACGCAGGCCTTGAACATGCTTCAAAATGTGTCTCAAGTTAAAGCGGTAGATTGCAGCATCTTTCCCAGCAACCGGTGTAACCACATCGATAGTGCGTGAAGCTTGGCAAAGTGCCATGCAGAGCATCCACAATGATACGAGGCGGGCGATCATCAAGCTAAGATGTTGACGGTGTGCACGGAATGATGAATGTCTATGCAATGGAGAAGATTACAAGAGCAAGACTGATCTACTATAGACTGCTGGATTGCCTTTAAGTAGCTTCTGTACTGTTCTGTAAATCTAAATTTGAAGTGCTAGATTGAAGATGATTATTTGCTTGAAGCTTTAGCCTAACGGAAGCTTGATGCCCTTTGAATCTTGTTCGCTAGCGTTTGGTGGTGGTGTCGTGCTGGCTTGGGCACTTCAAAAGTTTTCTACTCCTGTGTATGTATCTGTACTCGCAGCGTGAGTGCTAAAATTATTAGCTAATTTCAGATTTCAGATCGGAATCGGAGCATTCTCGTCGCTTGACGAAAAAAAAAAGGGGGCTTTTCGCATAAGGGGGGGTGCAATTCTCATTTTGGGCCCATATGGGAGGGGGCATATTCGAAATTCCTCATTTGGGGGGGTGCATATTCAAAATTCTTCATACAAGTGCAGGTGCCCGTGCAATGCACGGTTTCGGGGCAGAAGTTTGGTATACGATTGTTTCATGATGTGGCTTCAAAAAAAATTAAAAAATTGCGCTTATTTCAATATTTGAATAGCTTTAGTCGTGTGATATACTTAAAATAGTTAGACGATACAGGGAAAGCTGATTTGTAATCCATTAGGATTTCGAGTGGAGGGTTACGCGCAAA